>Ga0181522_10000461_pt1 | contig 30544 bp, 30 predicted proteins | sample PEATcosm2014_Bin_27_FD_121103 | JGI IMG/M metagenome (GOLD analysis project Ga0181522, IMG submission 121103) | Peatland microbial communities from MTU Mesocosm Facility, Houghton, MI, USA - PEATcosm2014_Bin05_10_metaG | ecosystem: Environmental > Terrestrial > Soil > Wetlands > Peat | place...
CCTGCAGCCCCTGATCCCCGTGCACCGCTTTATCACCATCGCCGCGCTCGCGACCGGCGCTGCACAATTGATTTTTGTCTACAATCTCATTCACAGTCGCTTCTGGGGAAAACCGGCAACGGACAATCCGTGGGAGGCCACGTCGCTCGAGTGGAGCACGGCAACACCGCCGCCGTTCGATAATTTTGGCGGAAAGCATCCGGTCGTGTACCACGATCCCTTTCAATATGGCGTCAAAAGTTCGGTTGGCGACTACGTCATGCAGGCGTCGCCAGAACAGGTAAGAACGGAGCACGAAGAAGAGTAGAGGTGCGGTTTTAAAATAGGCAACCGTGATCGCGATTGAAGGTGCCACAGCGGTTTTCGGCTGCGATCAACGCCTCGCAGCGGGTTTTAGCCCGTAGAGCAAGTCTCGAGAAGGGATGTTTCGCAGTTATGGCAACGACAGTACCGGAACCGCCAAAAATCGACTTGCGCCGCCAGGAAGGCTCCGGCAACGGCGGTTGGCGAAATCTGGTCCCGGCAAATAGGGACCTCCGTGTAACAGAGGACTACTCGCCTCCACCATCGTCCACCGCGATCTGGGTCGTCCTCTTCGCCGTCACGATGATGTTCGCCGCGTTCACCAGCGCCCTGTTCGTGCGCAAGGGTTCGTCGCTCGATTGGCAGTCGTTCAAGCTCCCGTCGATACTCTATCTCAACACTCTTGTGCTCCTCGCCAGCAGCATCACCCTTGAAACAGCCCGTCGCCGCATCGCGACTTATATGGGGAGCGCCATTAAGACCAAGTCAGAAACCCCGGCACGTTGGCTTGACGTAACCTTGTTCCTCGGCCTCCTCTTCATAATGGGGCAGTACTTGGCATGGCTGCGGTTACGCTCCGAAGGCCTCTATCTGGCCACCAATCCCAGCAGTTCATTTTTCTACTTACTGACCGCGGTTCATGCGCTGCACGTACTCGGCGGCCTGGGCGGACTGATCTACGTCATGCGCAAGCTCAACAAGTCTTGCCTGCGCCGTAATCAGTTGGTGGCGGCAGCGCGTTATTGGCATTTCATGGGCATTCTGTGGCTTTATCTGCTTGCAGTGCTCTGGATGAAACTTTAGGTGACGATATTGGGCGTTAGACCATAAATGTTCAGGAGGAGACGTGAGCGAAGCGGATTTGACAATGCAAGGACATGGACACGCCCCAGCCCTGACGTTAGGACCAGTATTCTCGATTCCTACCAAAAAGCTGGCGATGTGGTTATTCATCATCGCAGACACCATGACGTTCGCCGCCTGCCTGGTAGCCTATGGATTCCTGCGCAACGGTACCGCTAACTGGCCACGGCCGTTCCACAGCATTACCAACGTCGCCATCATGACTTTTGTCCTGCTGACGAGCAGCCTGACCATGCTCATCGGCCTGCGCGCTGCCAAGGCGGGGGACAAGGCCACCGCCTTCCTTTGGACCATGATCACCGCGGCTCTCGGTATCGTGTTCGCCCTGCTTCACATTAACGAATGGGTCGGCCTTATTGGTGAAGGCATGACCATGTTCAAGAATCCCTGGGGAACTGGATTATTCGGCGCGTCCTTCTTCAGCATCACCGGCTTGCATCTTACGCACGTTACGTGCGGCGTAATCGCATTACTGGTTGTCGGCCTGCGTTACAAAGGTGGCCGCTACCACGCCGACGATATCGAAGTTCTTGGCCTGTACTGGCATTTCGTAGATCTGGTTTGGATGTTCGTCGTACCACTGGTATATCTTTTGAATCTCACCCACTAAACTCAGGAACAGTTCGGGAGCGGAATCCTATGGCAGCAGCAGTCGAAGTGAGGAAGGGTGGCATGGGGAAGGATCTCGTGATCTATCTCTGCCTGCTGGTTTTGGCGGCCTTGCAATTCGTCATCGCCTACCAGCATATCGACCCAACCCAAATGCTGTGGCGCATGCTGTTGGTCGCCTTCGTCGAGGCCGGGCTGGCAGTCATGTACTTCATGCATCTCGGTTCGGAAAGACGCGGCTTTATGGTATTTGTACTCATCTTTACCCTGTCTGTCCTGCTTGGAATGCAGTATGGCTGGACCGATAGTTCCCGTATGGAAGAAGGTGCCGCACCCTATTCAAGTACAAGATGACTACCCAATGCAAGGAGTTAGCTGGAGCATAAGATGCGAGAATGTGAGTTTAGAAGAAACGTCTTCAAAAGAAGCTCGGTTAAAAGTAAGATGAAACTCGGCAAGCCGTTCCTTGCTGCCCTGGCGCTCCTGGCCACGCTCGCCGGTCCTCCAACGGCTCTCGCCCAGGGCTGCGCGCTCTGCTACACGCAGGCGGCCTCCGCCGGAAATCGCATGATCCAGGCGCTGCAGAGTGGCATTTTGATACTCATCATTCCTCCCACATTAATGTCAGTTGGCATGATCTTTATTGTGTGTCGCAAGCGCAATCAGTTCAGACAGGATGATGCGCCCCGCTCTGATCGCAGTTGGTAGCAGCAAAGCCAGTCGGATCGGGAGAACAATCCCGGTTGCCGACGAATCGCGAACCTTTACTAGTCCAGGAGGAACCCGTGGAGACCACCATTGGAGTGTTTTCTTCTCGAGAGCGTGCGGAAGAGGCGGTCGAAGAACTGTTAACCCAGAAAGTACCGAAAGAATCGATTGTCTTTCTGACCCTGTCTGAGGCCGAGGCCAAGAAGGTCGGCAAGGGCCTGGGCGCGACCGTCGGCGGCTTTATGGGGGCTGCCGGAGGCATGTCAGCCGGTGTGCTGGCCGCGACCCTCCTGGTCGTTCCAGGAATCGGGCAGGTGTTCGCGCTCGGATTCGGTGCGGCTGCCCTGCTCGGGCTCGCGGGCGCTGGCGCCGGGTCCGTGGTAGGAAAAGCCGCCGCCGGCGAGTCGGCTCCTCCGGCGGTTGGCGACGGAAAGTCTTCCGAAGATGTGGCTTTTTTTCGCGAAGTACTGAAAGCAGGACGCAGCTTGATTGTCGTACGCACGGACTCCCGAGAGACCGCAAACACCGCGTGCGGGATCCTCGATCGCCTCGGCTTGGGAATTCAAGGCCACACCCCGACGAAGATGCAAACCTCCACTCGCCAGGTCGAGGATATTACTATCATCGATGTAAGTGGACGGATTACGGTAGGCGAGGGCAATGTCATGCTGCGTGAAACCGTTCTCGGCTTGTTAGACAAGGGAAATAAGAAACTTCTGCTTAACTTACACAATGTCGGATATATCGATAGCTCGGGTATGGGCGAACTGGTCAGGTCCTACACCACCGTAAAGAATCAGGGTGGACAGATGAAACTCGTCAATCTAAGCAAGCGTGTCAAGGATCTGCTCCAGCTGACGAGGTTGTACTCCGTATTCGAAATCGAGCCCGACGAAGCGAGCGCCATAGAGTCCTTCTAATGGCTTCGCACCCCGGGATTTCGAGGTTCTAACAAGATTATTGGTTCGCTGAACCGGTTCTAAGATGAGTCTGAACCCTTTCCTGAGTGTAACTTAGCCCGAATGAACAGTAGGGGCCCCTCTCGCGTCTTGAAACTTCCTCGCTGTCCCACTTACAAGTGATAGAATCGCCTTATGGCGAAAACTCTTATTGATACCGTTGTGAAAGAACTCAAGCGGGAACGTAACCGATTGGAAAATGAACTTCACCGTGTAACCGCTGCCATAACTACTTTTGGAAGCGTCTTTATGAACGGCACCAAGGGTGCTCGGGCCGCGAAGAGAAAGAAGCGGATAATCTCTGCCGCGGGACGCAGGAGAATAGCAGCAGCCCAACGGGCGCGATGGGCGAAGGTCAGGGCGGCTAAGAAGTAAAGGCAGTGATTCCCGTCGACTTATTGGAAATCTGCCGAATGCACTGGATGGCGATCAACTCCGAACCTCCCTAACTATACGTCGCTAACTATCGTCGTCACAAATTGCGCAAATTCGCGGACATCCTCCTCCGTTGTATCAAACGAGCACATCCACCGCACTACCGACTCCCCCTTGCTCCATACATAAAAAAAGTAGCGCTCTTGTATCCTGGCGATCGCCTCCTCGGGGATTTGCGCGAACACCCCGTTCGCCTCCACTGGATAGACAACTTTGACCCGAGGAATTTTTGTAACTTCCTGTTCCAGCAATTGCGCCATCCGGTTCGCATGTTCGGCGTTGCGCCTCCAGAGGTCATTCGTGAGCAGCGCCTCCATCTGCGCCGACATGAAGCGCATCTTGGAAGCCAGCTGCATCCCCTGCTTCCTGAGAAACAAAAACTCCCCCCCGAGCTCCGAGCGAAAGAATACCACCGCCTCGACTCCCATCAACCCGTTCTTGGTTCCGCCAAACGACAACACATCGACGCCGAGATCCCGGGTAGCCTGCCGCAAAGTCAGCCCCTGTGCCGCCACTGCGTTCGAGATCCGCGCCCCATCCATGTGCAGGAACATCCTGCGTTCGTGGGCAAATTTAGCCAACGCCTCGATCTCTTGCGGCTTGTACACCGTACCCATTTCGGTTGATTGCGTAATCGAAATCACGCGCGGCTGCACATGATGCTGATCCCCAATGCCGTGATAAGCCCGCGCCACCGTTTCTGTTGTGAGCTTCCCATTCGGCGCCGGCAAAGGTATCAGCTTGCAGCCTGTAAGTTTCTCCGGCGCGCCGCATTCATCGGTATAAATATGAGACAGTTCGGGACAGAGCACCGCATGAAACGGCCTCGTCAGCGCCTGCAGGCTCAATACGTTCGCCGCCGTCCCGTTGAACACAAAAAAGACGGCAACATCGGCTCCAAATTGTTCCCGGAATTTCCCCACCGCGGACGCCGTATACGAGTCATTTCCATAACCCACGGCATGCCCATGGTTGGCGCGGCGGATCGCCTCCAGAACCTCAGGATGCACCACGGCATTGTTGTCGCTGGCGAAACTCCGGCTCGGTTTCATGACCAATCAATCTAGCAGAACCGAAAATTCTTCGGAGCGTCCGCCCAATCTGATGAATCTATATGTTTTGTGGGTCGTTCCCCGGCAGCCAAATTATGTCTAGATTCTTCGCAAAATTGCCCTCTCTGATCCTGGGCGGCGCGCTTTTGTGCTTGCCTCTTTTCACCGGCTGTGGCAACAGCCGAGAAGCGAGCGCTGCCGCCCCGCACGCGATGCCGGTCAAAGTTCAAACCGCCAGGGACCAAAAGGTTGACGACACCACCGACTACGTCGCGACGTTGAAGTCCCGCGACTCGGCCGTGGTTATGCCGCAGGTCGAAGGCATTATCACGCAGATCTTCGTTCATTCCGGGGAGCATATCGATGCGGGCGCCCCGATGATGCAAATCGACCCCGCCAAGCAGCAGGCGACAGTCAACAGCCAGGACCACGCCCGCGCCGCTCAGGTGGCCCAGCTCAAATGGGCGCAACAGAACTACGAGCGCGTTAACGGTCTCGCCAGCGCCGGCGTGGTCAGCAAGCAGGAGCTTGATCAGGCTCGCGCGACCCTCGACGCAGCCGAGGCGCAGTTGCACTCGCTCGAGGCTCAGGTGAACGAGCAGCAGGTTCAGTTGCACTATTTCCAGGTGGTTGCCCCACGCGCCGGAATCGTCGGTGACATCCCCGTCCGCGTCGGCGATCGCGTCGTCACCACCACCCAACTGACTACCGTAGACCGACCCGGCAGCCTCGAAGCCTACATCTATGTTCCGATAGAGAAGTCTGCTCAACTGAAGGTGAACCTCCCCGTCCAGATCGTCGATGGCTCAGGTAACTTGCTTGCCGCAAGTCGTATCACCTTCATCTCGCCCCAGGTCGATACTTCAACCCAGAGCGTGTTAGCCAAAGCGACCATCGCGAACTCGAATGACAGCCTCCGCACCGCCCAATTGATCCGCGCGCGCGTCGTCTGGGGCAGCGCGGAGAAGCCCGTCGTTCCGGTCGTGGCCGTCTCAAGAATCGGCGGCCTCTATTTTGCCTTCGTCGCCGAGCCTGACCAGAAAGGCGGATACGTAGTCCGCCAGAAGCCGCTGCAGATAGGCCAGATCGTCGGCAATAACTATGTCGTCCTCGATGGCGTAAAGCCCGGAGATAAGGTCGTAATTTCCGGCACCCAGTTTCTGATCGATGGCATACCCGTGGTTCCGCAAGAAAGTAGCAGCTAGTGAAGTCCGGGAAAGATTTCCAGAAACCAACCCTGACAAATAGCGAACGCGAATAGCTGAATACTGGCCACGGGCCGCTGTTTCTTATGGTCGACTTTTTTATTCATCGTCCCGTATTCTCCACCGTCAGCGCCCTGCTGATCATTCTCGCCGGCGCTGCCTGCATCCCAACGTTACCCATAGCGCAATTTCCCGACCTGGCCCCACCGCAAGTCGGAGTAACCGCCGTTTATAACGGAGCGAGTTCCCAGACCGTAGAATCCGCCGTCACCACGCCCCTGGAGCAGCAGATCAACGGCGCCGAAGGCATGAAGTACGTCACTTCCTCCAGCACCAACAACGGAGTCAGCATTGTCACCGCCACGTTCGATCTCAACCGCGATCCCGACCTCGCCGCCGTCGATATCGAAAACCGTGTCAACACCGCTTCCGGACGACTTCCCGCCGCGGTCAAGCAAATCGGAATCACCGTCGCCAAGACCTCGCAGAACTTCGTTTTCGGCGGAGCCGTCTTTTCTCCCGACCAGCGCTACTCGACGCTCTTCATAAGCAACTATCTCGATGTTTACGTTCGTGACAGTCTGAAGCGAGTTCCCGGCGTGGCCGACGTGATTCTGTTCGGAGAACGCAAGTACTCGATGCGCCTCTGGCTCGATCCCGGGCGCATGGCCGGTCGCGCCCTCACCGCCGACGATGTGGTAAACGCTCTTTCCGAACAGAACGTCGAGGTAGCCGCCGGACAAGTCGGCTCCCAACCGGCGCTTCCCGGCCAGCAGTTCCAGATCAGCGTTCGCGCCGTGGGCCGTCTTTCCGAACCCGGCCAGTTCGACGACATCATCCTGAAGAGCAACGCCGACGGCACGCTCGTCCGCCTGCGTGACGTTGGCCACGCCGAACTCGGCGCCGAGGATTACAACTCCTACCTCGAATACAACGGCCGCGAATCGGTGGGCATTGCCGTCACTCAGCTCTCCACCGCCAACGCCCTCGACGTACACCGGCGCTGCGTAGCCGAACTCGATCGCCTGTCCAAGCGCTTTCCGCCTGGAATGAGATATGAGATCGCCTTCGACACCACCGACGCGGTCAGCGAATCGATACGAGACGTTGTAACCACGCTCGGATCAGCCATCCTTCTCGTGATCCTCGTCATATTCGTCTTTCTCGAAGACTGGCGCTCGACCATTATCCCGGCGGTTACAATCCCGGTATCTCTTATCGGCACTTTCGCCTTCGTCAAGATACTGGGGTTCTCCATCAATACCTTGACGCTGTTCGGCATAACACTGGCCACCGGCCTGGTGGTGGACGACGCCATCGTCGTCATAGAAAACATCGAGCGCCACCTGCAGGAGGGCGAGTCCAGTCCCATAAAAGCCGCGTCCGACGCCATGAAGGAAGTCACCGGCGCCGTCATCGCAACCTCACTGGTATTGGTCGCGGTATTCGTGCCGGTGGCCTTCTTCCCCGGCACCACCGGAATTCTGTTTCGCCAATTCGCGCTGACGATAGCCTTCTCGATCGCAATCTCCGCCTTCAACGCACTGACTCTGACGCCTGCGCTATCCGCGCTCTTGTTAGGCCGCGAGCACGGAGAAAAGAACTGGTTTTTTAAGGGTGTAAATCGAGTGCTCGGTGCAGTTACCACCGGTTATGTGCGCGCTCTTCGTACCTTCTTGCGATTCGAAGTCGTCGCGCTGATCCTGTTTGCCGCCGGACTGGGTCTCGCCTACTACGTCTTCGGTAAGGTTCCCCAGGGTTTCGTTCCGACCGAAGATCAGGGATATCTTATTGTAGCCATCCAGGCTCCCACCGGAGCGTCCCTCGAATACACCGCGAAGATCGGTGAGCAGGTCACCGCTATCGCCAAAACCGTTCCTGAGATCAGAGGTATCTTCGCCATCGCCGGCTTCAGCTTCGGGGGAGCAACGCCCAACGCAGGAATCGTCTTCCTGCCGCTTCAACCCTACGAAAAGCGCAAGGGCGAGGAACATACCGCGGCCGCCGTTATCAATCGGCTGCGCGGTCCGTTGTTTGGAATCTCTGGTGCTATCGTTATCCCTTTCGAACCGCCCGCCGTGCAGGGTCTAGGCCAGTTCGGAGGATTCCAATACGAACTACTCGATCAGGGCAACCACACCCTGCAGGATCTCGACAAAACCACTCACGATCTGATCCGCGCCTCCGGTGGCCGTAAAGACCTTGCCGGACTATTCACCACTTACACCGCGAATGATCCGCAGTACGTGGTAACGATCGACCGCGAAAAGGTTAAAAGCCTGCACATTCCTTTGGCTCAGATCACCGACACGCTAAGTGTCTACATGGGTTCGGCCTACATCAACGATTTCGATTTCAATAACCGTTCTTATCGCGTCTACGTGCAGGCGGACAAGCAATTCCGCTCCAATCCCCGCGATATCGGCCAATATTACGTCCGCTCCGATTCCGGAGCGATGATTCCGCTCGCCAATCTGGTAACCGTCGCGCAGACCTCAGCGCCACAAGTCATCAATCATTACAATCTTTTTCGCTCCTCCGAAATCAACGGCTCCGCAGCCCCGGGGTACAGCTCGGGACAGGCCATAGACGCCATGCAGCAACTCTCGGCGAAGATCCTGCCCCAGGGTTACACCTACGAATGGTCGGGAATCTCTCTCGAAGAATTGGCCTCCGGATCGACCACGCTGATCCTGTTCGGCCTCGGAACGCTTGTCGTTTACCTTACGCTCTCAGCGCAATATGAAAGCTTCGTGCTTCCATTCATTATTCTTCTTGCCGTGCCGATGGCATTACTTGGCGCGCTCTCCGCGCAATGGATTCGCGGTCAGCAGAACGACGTCTACTGCCAGGTAGGATTGGTGATGCTGGTCGGCCTCGCCTCCAAAAACGCCATCCTGATCGTAGAATTTGCCGAGCAGTTACGCGAACGCGGCATGAGCATCCTCGACGCCGCAATAGAATCGGCCCGCATCCGTCTCCGTCCAATCCTCATGACATCGTTCGCCTTCATTCTGGGAGTCATTCCGCTGGTCGTCGCGACCGGGGCCGGAGAAAACGGCCGCCACTCCGTGGGCACAACAGTTTTCGGAGGCATGATCATGAGCACGATCCTGAACCTCTTCTTCATTCCGGTTCTCTACCTCCTCATCGAAGGCTTCAGAGAACGAAGAAGCAAACCCAAATCCGCTTGAGCAGGCAGGAATGCGTCTCAAGAAAAAGCAACCCCGAGCCTCTTTCGAGCGTCTTCAGTATGTGGACAATTTCAGGTGCTGTCATCGCAAGATCTTGCGCGGAGTCCAAAAAATGAAAGCCTCGCTGCTCGCAGGTCTATGTCTTACCCTGATTTTCTCGATCGCGGCTCCAGCCAGTTCCGCCATCCAGGACAACCAACCAGCTGGCGTGCTCCCGCAGCGGAGCTACGATCGCATCGTCAAGGAAGTCCGTCATGAACTGGTGATGCTTCCCTACTACGGGGTGTTCGACAATCTCGCTTATAAGGTCGATCCCGATGGGACCGTCACCCTCCTCGGCCAGGTCGCGAATCCCGTTCTCAGGTCCGACGCCGAAAACGTCGTCAAGCGTATCGAAGGAGTCACAAAAGTAGTCAACAACATCGAGGCCCTGCCCACCTCCCTGATGGACGACCGCATCCGCCGCGCTGTCTATCGCGCCATCTACGGTAACAGCGTCCTGAGCCCATATCAGTTGCGAGCCGTCCCACCCATTCACATCATCGTCAAGAATGGGCACGTGACGCTCGAGGGTGTGGTAGCCCGTGAGATGGACAAAACAATCGCCAACATCCAAGCCAACAAAGTGTCAGGAGTATTTTCAGTCACCAACAACCTGGCGGTTGAAGAAGACGAGAAGAAAGACAAGAACAAATAATCTCGCGCCCGATGAAGCGAGTCGAGCGATGCACAGGAAGGGCAGGCGTCCTCGCCTGTCCTATTCTCGCCTGTCCGGTCCCTGCTCAGCGCGGCAGGCTCCACGGGCCCGTAAGCCGCTGCAAACGGACTCGCCCCGTCGATGCGGGAAAATCTTAGGTTTCCCATCTAGAATCAATCCATGCCTCCACCCGCCGACCCGGCCGAGATTCGCGACGCCGCCGGTCTTCTACGCGCAGGCAAACTGGTAGCCTTCCCCACCGAAACCGTCTACGGCCTCGGAGCCAACGTTTTTGACGCCGAAGCCGTTGCCCGCATCTACGCCGTAAAACGGAGACCCGCGGCCAGCCCGCTCATAGTTCACATCGCAACGATAGAAATGGCGAAGAAGCTCGTGAAGAGTTGGCCGGAAACCGCCGACCGCCTGGCAGAAAGATTCTGGCCCGGCCCCCTGACGCTGGTCCTGCCCACTGCTCTAGTGGTGACGGGGCTTAGCCCGGTCCGACATGAGCGCAGCCCGGCCGCGCTCTTCCGAACGATTCCGCCCATCGTTACCGCCGGCCTGCCAACCGTGGCACTCCGCATGCCCGCGCATCCGACGGCGCAAGCACTGATCCGTGCGGCCGGCATCCCCCTCGCCGCACCGAGCGCTAACCGCTTCACCGAACTCTCCCCCACCACCGCCGAGCACGTGCGAAAAAGCCTGGGCGGCGAGATCGACTACATCCTCGACGGCGGCCCCTGCAAAGTAGGCATCGAATCGACTGTACTGTCGCTGGCGGGACCAAAGCCGATTTTGCTCCGTCCAGGAGGAATCTCGCGGATAGAACTGGAAGCGATAATCGGCCCCGTGGCATTAGCGCAAGAGATCACAACTGGTCCCCATCCCGCCCCCGGCATGCATCCGCGCCACTACAGCCCGCGCACCCCTTTGCTCCTGGTGACCAACGGAAATGTGCCCGATCGAGGCCAGGGAATCTACCTGCAATACGCCCATCCCGCGAAGCGCGTCAGCGTGGACTCGAAAGCGAAGGTCGGTCGGAACATCGGGTCAAGCATCGCAACCGTCCAGATGCCAACCACCGCCGCCGACTACGCCGCCGCACTCTACGAACAACTTCACCAAGCCGACGCCGCCAGTGCCGACTGGATCGCAGTAGATCAGTTTCCGAACACCCCCGAATGGGAAGCCATCCAAGACCGTCTACGCCGGGCCGCCTCGAAGGACTCGATCTCCAAGGACCAGATCTCGAAGGACTAGATTAAGAGAAGGAACTCACGATCAGGTAATTTGTGTAGGGCTTCTGTACCACAAAGGTTCTTCCGTTTATTTCCGCTTCCACTCCGAATAGTAAGCCCCGTCGAGCTCATACATCACAAGCTCGCGGCTGTTGCGCGACAACTCTGTGTCCCACTTGAATGCCCCCTGGAACGTGTTCTGCAGGAAGTAGTATTCCTTGCCTCCTTCCAGCTGAATTTCAAATCCGTTGGCATTTTCTGACTGAGAAACAAGCTTGTATTTACCCGGGTCGACATAGGCAATGCTGTAAGTCCCCGCCCGGTTCACAGCGATCACATGATCATTGGCATGCAACTTAAATTGATTGCCGCGCGCAGCATAGCGCGCCTCCAGTGCCGGACAAACGACTACTACGGTAGCCTTGTCGGCCTTTACTTCGGGCAATGGATGGTTTTTCTTGTCGGCAGTGAATGTGTGTTTCGAACTCAAATCAGAGAGTGTCTTCGGATCAATCGCCTCGCCTCTTTCGTCGAACGTCGGCATGGTGACGCGCGCCCCGAAGAGATCACGGGCCTTTAGAACCACCTTCTCCGACGAGCCCTTTGGTATTGCGAAGAGAACCGGTTCGCAGTGGTCCCCGCTCTTGTACTCAAGATAAAACCAATAGTCAGTCACTTTCTGGACGGAAGCAATGAATCCAGCGAGGCCAAAATACGAGATCGGCCCACCTCGCATGCGAGTCGTACTTTCGAAAATCACTTTCGTAATATTGTCGTAAGGAATGTCTACGTCATCACCGGCGTCGCTCCGGAAAGTGAGTGTTCGACTTGCATCCTCGAACCGCAGATCTCCATCTTTATCCCCGAGAAAGCTGCGCTCACGATTGTGACGTCGTATTTTCACCCAGCTGAATTTGACCGTCTCCGCTGCCGACCAGAGGCCTGCGAGAAGTACGGGAACGATCAGCAGCGCCCCTCGCCTCATTTGCCTCAAATCGATGCCTCCAAAAACGGCCCTCAAGCCCGCGGACAAAGAACCGAGATTCCGCAGAGCGCTGCCCGACGACTCCCGGTTCTACCCTCGAACCACGCCCGGCACGCGCACCCGAATCGTATGCGGCACCGCCCGCAGCTTCGCCAGCAAATCCGCATCGCAATCGCGATTGATATCGTAAATCGCATACCCCAGTTGCCCGCGAGTATCGAGCACTTGCCGCTCAATATTAATCTCCCGATCGGCCAGGATGTCGTTAATCGCGCGCAAAATTCCCGGCACATTGTGGTGAATGTGCATCAGCCGATGCGATCCCGGCTCATAATCCAAGTGGCACTGCGGCAAGTTCACGCTGAGCAGCGAATTCCCGCTCGAAAAGTAATCGATCATTCGCGCCGAAACAAACTGACCAATATTCTGCTGCGCCTCCTCGGTGCTACCCCCAATATGAGGAGTCAAAATCACATTCGCCAGACCGCGCAGCGGACTTGAGAATGCCCCGCCTGTCTCGGGCTCCGCGGGAAACACATCAACCGCCGCGCCCGCCAGCTTCCCGCTCTTCAAATGCCGTGCCAGCGCCTCATGATCCACCACAAACCCGCGGCTGAGGTTAATCAGGCAAGCGCCCTGCTTCATGGCAAGGATTTCATCCTCTCCAAACAAATCCTGATTCGACAACTTGCCATCGACATGCAACGTGACCACATCCGCCGTTTCCAGCAATTCGCGAAAGCTGACCGCTCGAGCGTTGCCCCGAGCCAAAACATGCGCCACATCATGAAAGACCACGCGCATGCCCAAAGCCTCGGCCAGATCCGAGACCTGCGATCCGATCTTTCCATAGCCAACAATCCCCAAAGTGAGCCCGCGCACCTCGTGCGAGCCCGCCGCAGATTTATTCCAGACTCCACTGTGAAGTCGAGTGCTGGCCTCAAAGGTCCGCCGCATCAGCAGAATGATCTCCCCCATAGCCAGCTCAGCCACCGACCTGCTGTTGGAATGCGGATCGTTAAACACCGCAATCCCGCGCTCGCCCGCAGCTGCGCGGTCAATCTTGTCCACTCCAATGCAAAATGCGCCCACCGAAACGAGCGCCGGAGCCGCATCCAGCACCGCGGCAGTAATGCGCGTCTTCGATCGCACCCCCAAAATCGAAGTCCCGCGCACCTTCTCGACCAAGTCACGCTCGTCGAGCGCTCCCTTGAGCGACTCGACCACAAATCCCGCCTCCTCAAACTGAGAAGCCGCCACGCCGCTGATATTTTCCAGCAATAAAACCTTCAAGGATCCTCCAGATCGTCGACTGTAAAATCATGAGAGAATTATAAGGGCGGCGGATTGAACGAGAGTCCCCTGCGACAGTGGAGCGACGGGCGTCCCGCCGGTCCAGCCGCAAGCCACCGCATACTTCTCCAAAGGTGTTTACGAATATATAATCGGGTCAAGACAACCAAGCCCGTCCCGCATGAATCTTTCCATCGCACCCCGTCATCTCTAGAACTGAGGAGGAAACGAAAATGGCACAAACGTTGGAGGAAGTGAAAACAGCGCACGAACTGCCCCCGCTGCCGTACGATTACACGGCACTCGAGCCGACCATCGACGAAAAAACGATGCACCTGCATCACGACATGCATCACGCCACCTACGTCAAGAACCTGAACGCAGCGCTTGACAAGCATCCCGAACTGCACAAGAAAACTCTCGAAGATCTGCTTCGCGACCTGAACGCGATCCCGGAAGACATTCGAGGCGCCGTTCGCAACAATGCCGGAGGCCACCTGAATCACAGCATGTTCTGGAAGATCATGAAGCCCAAGGGCGGAGGCGATCCCACCGGCGCCATCGCCGACGTGATCAAGAAAACCTTCGGCGACTTCAAAACCTTCCAGGAAAAATTCAACGCCGCCGGCGCAGCTCAATTCGGCAGCGGCTGGGTCTGGTTGGCCGCAGACGGCAAAGGCGAAGTAAAAATCCTCAGCACTCCAAATCAGGACAACCCCATCTCGCAAGGCCTGCACCCCGTCTTTGGTAACGACGTTTGGGAGCACGCCTACTACCTTAAATACAACAATCGGCGTCCCGAGTATTTGCAAGCCTGGTGGCAGGTAGTGAATTGGGAAGAAATCAACAAGCGCTTCCAAGCCATAAAGAAGTAATCGAACTAAAATGAAAAATCGCTCATGGCTGGACGGGCGTCCTCGCCCGTCCAGCCGAGCGCATCGCAGCCGGTTCCGTTTCTCTTACTATTCCAGCCTCACGATGTAAGGTAATCTGCAATTGATCGCAGTCTTTCATCAGGAGGCGTCGCCATGCGCGAGCTCGCTCCAATTTTCACGCTGTTCCTGCTAACTTCGATTTTCTCCACCGCGCAGAATCCGAAGACGACCTACGGCCCGGTTCCGATCAAGGCCACTCGAGAGCCGAACCCCGTGCCTGCCACGCCCGAGTCGATAGCCGAAGGCAAGAGAATTTACGGCTACGATTGCGCCTCCTGTCATGGCGCCACCGGCGACGGCAAGACCGCCGCTGCCAAGAACCTCAAGATGCCGAACCTCGCCAGTCCCGAACTGAAAAACCACACCGACGGCGAGCTTTGCTACGTCATCAAGAACGGCCATGGCGACATGCCGGCCGAAGGCGATCGCGTCAAGCCTGAGCAGCTTTGGGATTTAGTGAACTACGTCCGCACGTTTGCGAAGAACGAGCCCGTCGCCAACACGAAACCGTGAGCGCTTGTGGAGAGCCGGGCGTCCCTGCCGGCCTGACACTCCTCAACCCGAGAAGAACTTCCGAATTTCCGGCCAGTACTTTCGAACAATCCTGTCTGTGCTCAAGTGGCCGCCTCGCCGGAATAACTTCAACCTCACTCCCGTAAGCCGGGCAAACTTCTTCACCGACCGATCGGGGATATAAGGATCATCCTCGGCATGAAACATCATGACCTTCGAAGCATCGATCTCCCGTGCATGAACTATCGGATTATAAAATTTTCCGCCTTGCAGCTTGTTCCAGTTTTTGTCCGACAGTCGATACCCGTTCCCAAACGCCGCCCGAATGTAAGCCGCGTAGTTCGGATTCGACGTTTCCTTTTTCTCTTCTCGCGGAAGTATCGACCAATCCACAACCGCACAATTCGCGATGACCTTCCTGACTCGAGTATCAAGCGAACAAAGCAGAGCCGCCGCTCCGCCGAAACTGCCGCCAATGACGAACACTTCATCAAGAGAGACGCGAAACCTGCGGCCAAAGGCTAGCTCGCGAAATTCCTTCGAGAGACCGCCGATCACATCGAGAATGTCCAGATGCGGAGAGCGCTCGAGAAACGTCCCGCCACTCTCCCAAGCCCCGCGATAGCGCGGATAAAACACCCAATATCCTTTCCTGGCGAGAAATTCCGCCAGCGGCTGCTTGCGCGGAATTGATGGCATGCCATCGCAAAGAATGATCGCTCGGTCGATCCTCACCGCTCGCGCCGGAGGCAAGAATTCAGTGACAATGTCGCGCGCAAATCTTGTCCTGAGCATCATTTTTTCAGCCGCACCCGCTGTTTCTAATCGTTTCTACTCGTGTCGACTTGACACTTGCAATGCAACCGCACCTCACTAAACTCCCGAACCACCGCGGCGTTTCGCCGCGCTGACAATCCTGATCAGCACCTCGATGCACCACGATTCGGAGGCCCCCAGTGACCATTTCCCGTCTTGCGAAATCCTCCGCCACGCTCGTCACCCTGTCGGTACTACTCGAATCCAGCTCGCAAGACTTCTTCGCACGATTCGACTGGATATTGAGGAAGGCCAGTGGCCGTGTTGCTGGAGCCGATCGCAAATTGTCAGAAGCGCTCGCGTAGGGCAGGCCGCCGCGGCCCGCCCCTGAGCGAAGTCGAAGGATCCAGCCAAGCGACGCTCGGCAGTCGAACTGCTGACGCGAAACTTGACTTGAAGTGAGTCGGAGGGCTGGACGTAAGTCGCCCGAGAGCTACCGCGACCGAATTCGCCGCCAGCCGATCAACACACCCAGACTGATCCCGGCGAGCAGAGCGCCAGCTAACTTCCTCCGATCACTAATAGCGACGAAGCGCGCAGGCTCTCCACTAACCTCGATAACCCCCAGCGGAATGACTCGCACTCCGCCGCCCCCCCCGCCACCTTCGCCGCGTGCGCTCGCGTCGCCCACGCCGCCCGTGCCAGCACCCGCTCCGTACATATACATTATTTTCGCCACCGGAATGATCGTCTTTCCCTGAGCCGAGATGGGTTCGCCATAGATGGACTTAACGCTGGCTTGCCGAAGAATATCGTCCTTCAGCGACTGCAAAAGAGCCTGACTCCCCATAGGACCTCCGTGAACAGATGGGTAAAGCAAATATAAGAAATGCCAGTGGACGGCGTACACGCATTCGACTTTGCTCACGACCGTTGCGCGAAGCGAGTACGTCGCTACGCATCAATGCCTCCCCGGCGCCGAGTGAAACGGGTCATCCATTGGTGTATCCGGCCCGTCCTCGGGACTCGGAATATCCAAATTCACCACCACCGGTTCCTGCCCACTGCGCACAATCACAGCCTCCACCGGCTCATCCTTGCGGGCATTCAATTCCTGATGAGGAACATAAGGCGGGACATAAACAAAATCTCCCGGCCCCGCTTCGTCGACAAACTCCAACTGGTTCCCCCATCGGAACCGCGCCCTTCCCCGCACCACATAAATCACCGTCTCCAGTTCGCCATGATGATGAGGCCCGGTCTTGGCGTGAGGCTGCACCAGTACCGTCCCCGCCCAAAGTTTTTGCGCCCCAACACGAGCCCGGGAGATGGCCTCGGCGCGAGTCATACCCGGAGTCTGAGGAGTATTCGAATCCAATTCGCCGCTGCGAATAATTCGTAAGCCGTGATTCTTCCAGTCGGGCTCTTCGTCCCTCTGAGGTTCAACAGGTCGCGAGTCGTTCATAATCTTGGTTTCCCGTTACCGTTAAAGATAGAAGCAGTGCTCTTACATTCTGCCACCTGTTCCTAACCTGTGCGCGACTTGTGCAAATTCGCGCTCCAAACCGCAACCGCACCCATCTTGATTTTCCACTCGCCCCTCAAATCGCAACCTCCATAAGCCAATCGCTGGCGCCATCAACAGGCGCGAGGTGCAAATTCACGACGCTGAATTTTTGACCCTGAATTCCACCGTTGCACAATTCTTATGGTATTGACCGCGCTCCATGTACGAAGTAGAGTCGCTCCACTCGAAACAAAACAACTTGCCGGACGCTGGCCCGCTCGGTTCAACAGATAACACTTGAAATCCCAGATCAATCGGCCCAGCCGATACGGAAAGAAGCGCATATGAACTTTGAAAATCAATGGCCCGTCTATCGCACCCGCTTTCTTGTGCGCGCCCGTCAACTCACCCAACCCCTGGTCTTTACCGACATTCTAGGTCGCGAACAATCCGGCCAGGTCGGCGATTATATCGTTCAATCATCCGATGGCATGAGACGGATAACCCCGCAAGCGCTCTTCGAAGATATTTACGTACTTATGGAGCAGAATGACGGAACCTCGGCCGTTCTCGCTCCGCCAGGGTCGCGATCCGCGCCAGAAAATCGCACCCGCGCCAGCCACTAGCCCGGATTCGGGCTGCTTCGACTTCTCAGGATGTGGCGAAAGGCTTACGAAGAGTTCGCTCCTTTCTCCGCACTCTTACAACTTTTGGGCCACAACATGTAGTATTTAGCACTTGACAGGCACCATATACAGGAGTACGTTAGGCATCCCAAGGACAATTTTCCAATTTAAAGATCTCGATTCCACGAGGCCCGGACAACAAAAGACGACAAGAAAAGGCTAACGAACCACAAAAATGGGGGAGAACAACTCAGGCTGAGTCGATCCGTGATCGCAAGCTCGCTGACAAATCCTGAGCAGAACGGACAGAAGGATGTCTTGCGTCTCCCCAGTCCCGGGAAACCGTCCCCCGAAGTGGACGGAAATCGGCGGTGACTTCCCCCGGCTTGGCTCTGCCCGGCATCCCCCGCGAGGAAACTCATCCCAGAAAAATCAGAGCGGATCAGCCGAGTTGTCCCGCTCATGTGGGACGGCTCGGCCGTCTAGCTTTTGAGGAGCCCGATGGAAAGCTTAATGGAACTGGTGGCGGCGTCCTTTGTTCGCCACGGCGTCGAATGCCTTAATGCTCACGTAGCGACCGCCGTCCTCGGGCGTAGACCCGAACGAAGCTCGGCCGCCGGCTCTCCGTTCGATCCAAATCAAGCGGCCCTCCCCCAGGAGCCAGCTCTCAAGTCAGCACTACCAGACCAGAGTTACCGAAAAACCCTGCAGGGCGATCCGGCTCCGTAGGGCAGGTACTGAGTCAGGCTGGTTGCTGAAAAGCTCTGGTTGTATCAGGCGTGGCCTATGGCGATGCCGTCGGAATGCAAGGGTCTTGGGTATCGGGAGTGGTTTCGTCTTTAAAACCTTGAAATCCTGGGACTTCGAAATCTGCGCCAATAGATCATCCGCTTTTTGCCGTCATCTAATTTAGGAGAGAGAAATGCCCGAAGTGAGTGACCAAGTCAAAACTAAAACTGCCGCTAACCCCGTTGCCGAGAAGAAGACGAAGGCCCCAGGCCTGACCTTCCGCCGCCTGTTTAGCAAGCCCGGTGTGTCCCCCTACGACGAAGTCGACTGGGAGCTCCGCACCGCCCAGATCACCGACTCCCAGGGAGGCTTGATCTTCGAGCAAAAAAACGTCGAGGTCCCGAAAGACTGGTCGATGACTGCGACCAACATCGTTGCGTCGAAATATCTTCACGGCCAGATCGGCACCGACGAGCGCGAGACCGGCGTCCGTCAACTGGTAGCCAGAGTGGCCGAGACCATCCGCGACTGGGGCATGAAAGACGGATATTTCCGCACCACCGAAGATGCGGCCACATTCCACGATGAATTAGTGCACCTGCTGATCCGCCAGCATGTAGCCTTCAACTCGCCAGTCTGGTTCAACGTAGGCTGCGAACGAATAGAACCCAAGTCCGACGCCACCAACTGGCACTGGAACGAAACCACAAATCAGGTCGAGTTCGGAGTAACCGGCTACAGCCGGCCGCAGTGCTCCGCCTGCTTCATCAACTCGGTAAAAGATTCCCTGGATTCCATCCTGACCCTGGCCAAGACAGAGGGGATGCTTTTCAAGTGGGGATCTGGCACCGGCACCAATCTCTCCCCGCTGCGCTCCTCGACCGAAGTTCTAAGTGGAGGCGGCACCGCCAGCGGTCCGCTAAGCTTCATGAAAGGCTTCGACGCCTTTGCGGGGGTAATCAAGTCTGGAGGCAAAACCCGCCGCGCTGCAAAAATGGTCATCCTGAACATTGACCATCCTGACATCGTCGACTTCATTGAATGCAAAAGCAAAGAAGAAGCCAAGGCCCATGCGCTCGTCCTGCAGGGCTATGACGGTTCGCATCCTGATAGCGATGCCTACAGCAGCATCTTCTTCCAGAACGCGAATAACTCGGTAAGAGTTACCGACGATTTCATGGTGGCCGTGATGCGGGATACCGAATTCTCGACCAAAGCAATCGTCGACGGAAGAGTCGTAACCACTTACAAAGCCAAAGATCTGATGCAGAAAATTTCCGAAGCCACCTGGCATTGTGGCGATCCCGGGATGCAATACGACAGCACGGTCAACCGCTGGCACACGAGCAAGAACACGGCCAGAATCAATGCCTCGAACCCGTGCAGCGAATACATGTTCCTCGATGACTCCGCCTGCAATCTCGCCAGCCTGAATCTGCTGAAGTTCGCTCCGAACGGGACTTTTGACGTGGAGGCTTACCGCCACGCCGTAGATATTACCATCACCGCGCAAGAGATCCTGGTCGACAACGCCGGTTATCCGACAGAAATCATAGGCAAAAACTCGCATGACTATCGCCCGCTAGGTTTGGGCTATGCCAACTTGGGAGCCTTACTAATGGCTGCCGGTCTGCCCTACGACTCGGACGCGGGCCGGGACTATGCCGCATGTGTAACCGCAATCATGTGCGGAGAAGCCTACTTGCAATCGTCCAGGATTGCCGCGCAATGTGAGCCGCTGACTCCGATAACAGACGCAGTCCAATCCAGATTAGGGATAACAAAAAAACAGGACATGCCTGGAGCGGCCAGCCCCGGCTGGTACATAAACCGCGAGCCGTTCCTGGATGTAATAAGAATGCATAGGGCAAGCCTGAACAACATAGGTGCAAGTGTTCGGGGAGGGACGGGCGTTTCCCCCGTCCAAGCGGAGCGCAGCTCCGCAGCGACGCAGTTGCCAGAACTGATCGAAGCCAGCAAACAAGCCTGGGACGAAGCCCTCTCCCACGGCGAAAAGCACGGCTACCGCAACAGCCAGGTGACAGTCCTCGCTCCGACCGGCACGATAGGGTTCATGATGGATTGCGACACCACCGGCATAGAGCCGGACTTAGCCCTGATCAAGTACAAGAAATTGGTAGGGGGCGGCATGATCAAGATAGTCAATAACACCGTCCCCGCCGCTCTTTTCAAACTCGGATACACCCACGAACAAGCCGACGCCATCGTGAGTTACATAGACGCGACCGGCACCATAGAAGGCGCCCCGCATGTAAAAGATGAGCACTTGGCCGTCTTCGATTGTTCCTTCAAGCCATCGAAAGGCACGCGTTCCATCCATTACATGGGCCATCTCAAGATGATGGCCGCCGCTCAGCCTTTCATCTCCGGAGCGATATCCAAGACCGTGAACCTGCCCAATTCAGCCACAGTCGACGATATCTCGGAGGCCTACATCCAGGCCTGGAAGCTGGGCCTGAAAGCCGTAGCCGTTTATCGCGACGGATGCAAGCAGTCGCAGCCCCTTTCCGCCGCCGGCAGCAAAACCGCCAACTCCACAAAAGACGACGCCGCCAGAAACGCCGCCGCCGCACTGATTCAGGACGACAACCTGGACGCTCCCCCGCGCGCCGTCCGTCACAAACTGAAAGACGAGCGTGTCTCGGTTACTCACAAATTCAACCTGGGAGGCCACGAAGGTTACATCATCGTAGGCCTTTATCCCGACGGCCAACCCGGCGAGATCTTCATCAAGATGGCCAAAGAAGGCTCCACCGTCTCCGGCCTTATGGATAGCTTTGCCTTGGCCGTCTCCATCTCCCTGCAGCATGGAGTTCCGCTAAGACTTTTCTGCGAAAAGTTCGCTCACACGAGATTCGAACCGAGCGGTTGGTCCAGCAATCCCGACATAGGCTATGCCAAGTCGATCATGGATTACATCTTCCGCTGGCTCCAAATGCGCTTCCTGAGCGGACAACAGCAATTCCTCTTCGAAAACCTCAAGCCGAAGCCGCAACCGTCACCGGAAGGAGTAAGCGATCTCAATGGCTCAATCGGTTCTGGATCAGAAAGTTCCCTGAAACCTGAGAACCGAGACCTGAGACCCGGCTCTTCCCATGCTGCCGACGCCCTATCCAACCTGATCGACATGGGAGACGCTCCCAGTTGTCACGTCTGCGGCTCCATCATGGTCCGCAATGGCACTTGCTACAAATGCATGAACTGCGGGAGTACGAGCGGGTGCAGCTAATCAGCTTGCCCGGGGGCGGACGCATTCGTCCGCCCCGGTCAACACGGGTTGACTGACGCCGTTCGAGCGGCATCGAGCTTCCGTTGGACTGAAATACGACCACCGCTGCAGCCTGCCTTGCTGCCTGAAACCGGGTGGAGGAGCTGGCGCAATGAGAATGAGAATGAAAATGCGACTAAAAGTGGGAATCGTCGTGGTTCTCACGACGTTGATTCTGGCGGTGCTCGCCACCGCCGAGGACACGACGAAGAAACCAACGCCGCCGAAACCGCCACTGTCGCGTTCCCAGTATCTGCTCGAAAACTGGAACGACATCGGACGCAAGCTGATCGCGATGGCGGAAGATTTTCCCGAAGACAAATATGACTTCAAGCCGGTCCCAGCCGTGCGCAGTTTTGCCGAGCAGCTCTTGCACGCGGCAAATGCAAATTATTTTTTTACGAATCCTGCGATGGGAGTGAAACCGCCCGCCGAGGAAAATCCGAATCGCGCGGATTTCAAATCCAAAGCCGCTGTGGTTGCGTTCGTAAAAAAAGCGTTCGCCGATGGCGCGGCTGCGATCCAGCAAAAGGGGGATAAAGGAATGAACGATCTGATCGTAGATCCCTTTGCCAATCGGCAGGTTCGAGTCGACGACGCGGCTTGGAGTTTTATCGAGCACTCAGGCGAACACTACGGCCAGCTCGTCGTCTATTACCGCGTGTCCGGATTGGTGCCGCCCGAGTCGCGACCCAAAAATTAGCGTTCTCACTGATACGATGATTTCGTGAGTCCGTTGCTCGATGTTCGCGACTTGACCATCGCGTTTCCGCAATCGCGTCGGGAACGGACGCATTCGGCCCCGGTGGCTGCAGTGCGCAATCTGTCATTCTCGATCGCTCCCGGCGAAGTGCTGGGTCTCGTGGGCGAATCGGGTTCCGGAAAATCCATTACCTCGCTGGCCATCATGGGCCTGCTTCCGCCAGCCGCAATTGTCAGCGGAGAAATCGATTTTCACGATGGCTCACAAAACGGGGATAATCACTCAAAGCGCCTGACCAGCCTGCCTTCCAGTCAACTGCGGGAGCTGCGCGGCTCCAGCATGGCCATGATCTTTCAAGAGCCCATGACGGCGCTGAACCCAGTCATGCGCGTCGGGAACCAGATCGCCGAAGCAGTTCTTGCGCATCACCGCGTTTCGAAATCAGAAGCATGGCACCGAGCCGTAGAAGGCATGCGCGACGTTCGGATTTCCGATCCCGAACAGCGCGCCCGCAGCTATCCGCACCAGCTCTCCGGAGGAATGCGACAACGCGTTATGATTGCGATGGCCATCGTCAACCGTCCGCAACTATTAATTGCCGATGAACCAACCACAGCGCTCGATGTCACCATCCAGCAACAAATCCTCGATTTGCTGAACGATCTTCGCCATAAATTCAGATTGGCAATGCTCTTCATCTCACACGATCTTGCGGTCGTGTCGCACGTCGCCGATCGTGTAGCCGTGATGTACGCAGGCAGCCTTGTCGAGTTGGGCGCGAAGGCCGACATATTTCGCGCCCCATCGCATCCTTACACGCAAGGCCTGCTGCGCTCGATTTCCACCCTCGCAACCGACCGCAGCCAGCCGCTGGCGACCATCGAAGGCACAGTTCCCCCTATCTCAAACCTCCCTCGCGGATGTCCATTCGAACCGCGCTGTGCGCATCGAATCGCGAGGTGTGCAATCGAATTTCCTCCTCTGGTCGAAGTCGGTGCCGGACATTGGGCTCGTTGCCCAGTCGTGAACCCGCCCGAAACGGCGGCACAGGAGCTATAATCCTCCGTCTGTGCGTATCCTACTTTTAAGCGACATTCACAGTAACCTCGAAGCGTTGGATGCGTGTCTCGCTGCCGCTCCCGCCCACGACGTCGTCATCAATCTCGGCGACACCGTCGGTTACGGAGGCAACCCGAACGAGGTGATTGCCAAGGCGCAATCTCTCGGAAACGTCTTCGTTCGCGGCAATCACGACAAGGCGGTGAGCGGTCTGATGAATCTCGAAGATTTCAATCCCGTCGCTGGGCTGGCCACTCTTTGGACGCGAGACCAACTCACGCCTCAAAATCTGGAGTGGCTGCGCGCGCTTCCGCAGGGTCCAATTCACGTGACGGAACTTCCTGGCGTTCAGTTTGTTCACGGTTCCGCGCTGGACGAAGACGAATACATGGTCAGCGCCCGCGACGCCATCGAACCCCTGATCACCAACCCTGTACCCATTACGTTCTTTGGCCACACCCACCTGCAAGGCGGATTCGTGCTGACCGGCGAGATCAGCGAAGCCTACCGTCCCGGATATCGCACCGTGGGCCAGCCCGAATCCTCCGATTGGCCGCTCCGTAAAGATCGTCGTTATCTCATCAATCCAGGCTCCGTCGGCCAGCCGCGCGACGGCGACTGGCGAGCGGCGTTCGCCACCTTCGACTCTGCAACGTGGATTGTTACTTTCTATCGGGTGCCTTACAACCTCCGCGTTGCGCAGGAGAAAATCCTCGCTGCCAATCTGCCGCAGCGCCTGGCTACCCGGCTTGCCACCGGAAGATAGTCACGATCCGGCTCTTTTTATCGCGACCGGTCGAGGTTTCCGATTCGGGATATTCGTGAAACTTTCCTTTTCCTCCCGGGTTTATTTCGCGGAGGACTTTTTCATAAACATCAGTCCCGGTTTGCGCATCTATCATCACGGTCTTAAACCGAAGGAGGATTACGAGGAGCATGAACATCGGATCTCGTTTTGTCAGGTCGCTTCTTTTCGCGGCCGCGTTAGCGTCTTTCGCATTCGGCACGGCTTGTGCGCATCATCATTACTACCGTGTCTATGACCCCTATTACAACGACTACCACGTCTGGAATAACGACGAAATTGTCTATTACCATCAGTGGGCCGGCGAATATCATCGCGATCCCAATCGCGATTTCCGCAGACTGCGTCCAGAGGAGCAAAAGGAATACTGGAACTGGCGCCACAGTCACGGCCAGCCCCACTAGCTCGCACCATCGCCTGGTGCTCACCCCTTTCCTTTTCGCAAGGTGCGAGAAACGGATTCTGTGAGCACCAGGGCAAACCTCCCGTTCAGTGATCGGCTCCGCTTGCATGAGCCGAAGCTTCGGTGTTCAGCAAACGCGATGATCGTCCCGTAGCCTGGCTGCAGGCGCAGCTCGAAGCAGTTTGCCTCATTCCAGAGAGCGAGGTTCGTCAACCATCCAGTTGTAAACTCTATCCATGGCTCCCGGTCCCTCCGATTCCGAAAACCTTTTCTCTCGGTCCAAATCTGCGTCTCCGGCGCACATCGCTCACGTCGACGGCGGAGCCCGGGGTAATCCCGGGCCTGCCGGTTACGGGGTTTCTATTCAGGATGCGTCGGGAAATCCAGTGGCCGAGCTTAGCGACTATCTCGGGCACCGGACAAATAATTACGCCGAGTATCAGGGATTGATCGCAGCGCTGCGTTATGCAATCCACAACCACATTCAAGCGCTCAAGGTGGTCAGCGATTCCGAACTCATGGTGCGCCAGATGAAAGGCATTTACAAGGTGCGGCATCCCGAACTGCGGAAGCTCTACGAAGAGGCGCAGCAACTGGCCCGACAGCTTCAGCACTTCGAAATCCGGCATGCGCTGCGCGAGCACAACCAGATCGCTGATCGATTAGCCAACGAGGCGATGGATAGAGGGCGGTGACCCAACGCCTCACTCGCCAGCCGAGTGATCGTGCACTATCTTCCACCCTTCCGGAAATTTGCGGAAGACGAGCGTGAACAGACCGTGCGGCGTTTTCCCATCCGACATCGTCAGATGAAACTCGCCTCGGACGAATGCAGAATCCCGCCCCAGCATTTCGATCTGCAGGTTCCGAAATTCCAGCTTGCCCATTTCGTGTCCCGCGCTCTGATAATTGTTCTTGTAGCGATCGAGTGCCGCTTGCCAGCCTTTGAATTCGTGCGCGGCTGAGAAGAATGTCAGATCAGCAGAATTCCAATATCCCGCCATGAAGGCTTCGAGATCGTGCCGGTTCCACGCTGACTGCTGATCCTGAATCACCGTTCGAATCGCGGCCCGCGAGGCTTCTCCGGTATCCTGAGCAAGCGTGAAAATCGCGAGCATCGCTACCGCTCCCAGCAGCAAGAACAGATTTCGCATAAGCCCTCCATGGCGTGAGCTCGCATCATAGCCGTTTTAGTTTTCCTCGGCCCAAAAGGTCTGACGCAAACCGGAAGGATGGATCGGCAGAAAGGAAAGATCAGCGGAATCTGGTGCGTGGCTCGGCCCGAATCTGTCTCCGTTTACCGTACCGATAAGAGCTGCCGTGATACGAGCCTGAAGTGACGCCCGTAACGCGGCTCAAGTCACTAATCGACGCCGGCAAGTTGCGTCCAGGCGGTTGCCGCCTTAGGCACGCGTCTTTTTCGTTACAGAAACCGCCTTGACTTTCACCGTCTCCCACGGACGCTTGGCACGCTGCACCTCAGGCTGGTCGCGGCCCTGGACGCGATCGTACTGGTAGGCTTCGCTGACCGTCCCGAGCGATTCGTTGTACAGGCTGGGCACGCCGAGCGCCTCTTTCAGTTCCTCAGAGAACTGCTGCAGCGCCTTCAGGTGATCGGCCGTGGCTGGCACCTCGGTCTTGGAGGTCTTCAGAAACTGCTGATAGCCGCGATTGACGAGCTTCGAAATCTCGCTCCCGATCATGTATCCCGGATAGGCGAAGATTCTCGCGCCGCCGTCTTCGGTCTTCTGGATCGCGGCCGAGCAGTTATATTTTTTCAGGAACACGCGGGTTTGAGTTCCTGGCGCTTCAATCAGATCAAAGCCGTGATCCCGCAGCCAGCTGACCACGTCCTCGTAGGTTCGTTCTTCTACTTTTGCTGCCATTTTTATCCACTCAATTCTCGTTGCTAGGTTAGATGCGAGCAGCCTGGATTCGATGGAACCAAAACTCTCCACCGGAATCTAATGACCTTGAAATGCAGTAACGTTAGTATAGATATACCTTTTTCAGATTGCGGGCACGTTACTCTAGTCACAAGGCATCTCATTCGAATGGCACCAGCAACTTCGGACTCGGTCCCGCCTGCGCCTCCGCGCCCTGAACCCGCGTCACCTCCCAAAGGAGAAGCTCTGCTCGCCGGCATCGGCAACACGCCGCTATTGCCGCTCGACGCGCTTACCGGCGATTTTCCTGGCGTTCAACTTTTCGGCAAAGCCGAATGGTATAACCCGGGCGGCTCGGTCAAAGATCGCGCCGCCGCCAACATCGTCGCCGAAGCGCGCCGCGGCGGCAAACTTGCTCCCGGCAGAATTCTGCTCGATTCCACCAGCGGCAACACTGGCATCGCCTATTCCATGCTCGGTGCCGCACTCGGATTCCCGGTCACTCTTTGCGTGCCCGAAAATGTTTCTCCTGAGCGAAAACGGATTCTACAGGCATACGGAGCAAATATCATCTACACCGATCCGGCTGAAGGTTCGGATGGCGCCATCCAGATTGCTCGCCAGTTAGCCGAGCGCCACCCCGATCTTTATTTTTACGCGGATCAATACTCGAATGACGCCAACTGGCGCGCCCATTATCAAACCACAGCGAACGAAATCTGGCAGCAAACTGAAGGAGGTATCACGCACTTCGTCGCTATGCTCGGCACCACCGGAACTTTTGTGGGGACCGCCCGCCGCCTGAAAGAACTGAACCCGCGTATTCGCTGCATTTCGCTGCAGCCCGACTCCGCCTTCCACGGCATCGAAGGCGCGAAACATCTGCCCTCGGCGATCGTGCCGCGTATTTACGATCCGTCGCTGGTGGATGAAAATATTGAGATCGTAACCGAAGACGCGCACTCCATGGCCCGCCGCCTGGCTCGCGAACAGGGACTGCTGGTCGGAGTCTCGGCTGCGGCAGCGGTCGTGGGCAGCCTGCGAATTGCCGCCCGGCTGAATCGAGATCAGGGCAACACCATCGTCACCGTTCTCTGCGATTCCGGCGAGAAGTATTTGAGTGAAAGCTTTTGGAATGAAGAACCGCAATGAATCATTGAACGATTGAACCGTTAAAGGCAAAAACCATTGACTTCAATGGTTCAATGGTTCAATGACTCGATGATTCGATCGCTTCCTAAATGCTGAAACTCCCCCAATCCGCCTACGCCTCCCTTCGCCAACACGGAGAACAAACCTATCCTCACGAGTGCTGTGGCGTACTGCTGGGCCACTTCGTCGACAACGGATCCGGGTCGATTACAAAGACGGTTTCCCGCATCGCCCGCTGCGGCAATACCCGCGAGGATTCTCCTCGTAACCGCTACCACATTGACCCGAGAGAGCTCATCCGTATCCAGCGCGAAGGGCGCGAGCGCGGTGAGGAGATTGTCGGCTTTTATCATTCCCATCCCGACCACCCTGCGCAATGGTCCGTCACCGACCTCGCCGAGGCCCATTGGATCGGCTGTTCGTACGTAATCACCAGCGTGGAGAAAGGCACTGCGGCAGTAACCAATTCGTTTGAACTAGCCGGTATTGACGAAGGCGATAAGAATTTCGTAGACGAGAAGACCGAAGTACACGCTGTCGAGAGCGAGCGGACACGCTAGCCGGCGCCAGGCGGGCGGTCCTGTCCGCCAGGGGTCGCAACTGCTGCCAACCGCTCGGAAAACCGCGTCGCGCCCTAGCGAAGCCTATTTTCGACTTGCATCGTTGACCAGTACCATAGCATCTTTATCTATATGCCGCAGATACAGATTCCGTCTCCGTTACGTCAATACGCGGGCAAACAGGCTTCGGTCGATGTCGAGGGAAAGACCGTTGGAGAAGCACTGTCTGGCCTGGTCTCGCAGCATCCCGATCTGAAGCGACACCTGTATACCGAAGATGGCAAACTCCGGTCCTTTGTTAACGTGTACGTTAACGACGAGGACATGCGCTACCTGCAGAAAGAAGCAACGTCGTTAAAGGATGGTGACACTCTCTCCATCGTGCCTTCCATCGCCGGCGGATCGCCAGCCTCAATAGCCTCCGCGAAAATGAAGGTTACAGTGGTTTTGGGAGCCGCAACCGTGATTACAGCTGATTCGGGAGGGCGCAACGGCCCTTGCAGTTGATCTTGGGTCGGTGCGCGGCCTGTTACCGCCGCGATGAAGGCATCTCCATGACTGCATACCCTCGGGTCGCGAGCTGGAGTGTTACTATAACTACTTTGTTTTCAATATTGTGAGGTAACCTCCTCCCTGGTCTATGATTCTCGGCCGGGGAGTTAGGGGTACCGCAAAACAAAAAAGGACTCGAAATGGCCACGCTCACCGATGTCAAGCCAGTCGCAGCCGAACCCGCTTTGAGCAATGACGAAATCCTGCGCTATTCGCGCCATTTGATCATGCCCGAAGTCGGCATGGAAGGGCAACAGAAGCTGAAGGCGGCAAAGGTCCTTTGCATCGGAGCAGGCGGCCTGGGTTCGCCGCTCGCACTTTACCTGACCGCTGCGGGCGTCGGCACGCTCGGCATCGTTGATTTTGATGTTGTGGACTACACCAACCTGCAGCGACAGATCATCCACACCACCGCCGACGTCGGACGCAAAAAACTCGATTCTGCTGCCGACAAGCTGAAGGCGATCAATCCGTTCTTGAATCTGCGGACGTTCGATACCAGGTTGACCAGCGCCAACGCGCTTGAATTGTTTCGCGAATTCGATATCGTGGCCGACGGCACGGATAATTTCCCCACGCGATATCTCGTCAACGATGCCTGTGTGCTCAGCGGCAAGCCAAATGTTTATGGTTCCATTTTCAGATTTGAGGGCCAGGCCAGCGTATTCGCCACGGAAGACGGCCCCTGCTACCGCTGTCTCTATCCCGAGCCGCCACCGCCGGGACTCGTGCCTTCGTGCGCCGAAGGCGGAGTGCTCGGCATCCTGCCTGGCCTGGTTGGTGTGATCCAGGCGACCGAAACCATCAAACTGATTCTTGGGCAGGGTGATTCGTTGGTCGGACGATTGCTGCTAATCGATGCGTTGGGCATGAAATTTCGCGAATTAAAGCTACGCAGGAATCCGGATTGTCCCGTCTGCGGCACGCATCGGACGATCACCAAGCTGATCGACTATGAGGAGTTCTGCGGCATTCGCGGCCAGGAAGCGCCCGCAGCGCCTGCGGTCGAAACCACGGACCTGTCGGTAGAAGAGCTGAAAAGGAAACTCGACGCCAAGGGCGACATTTTTATTCTCGATGTGCGCGAGCCGCACGAATACCAGATCTGCAACCTCGGCGGATATCTAATTCCACTAGGCGATCTGCCCAAGCGCGTTGGCGAGTTGGATTCGAGCCGCGAGATCGTGGCTCATTGCAAGATGGGTGGACGAAGCGCAAAAGCCATCGCATTCCTGAAGCAGGCAGGCTTCGCGAAAGTACATAACTTGACCGGCGGAATTACAGCCTGGGCGGAACGCATCGATCCCAAGATGCCGAAGTACTAAGTTGCGCAGTAACGTTCCGGGAGATACTTTCTGCGGTGGTTAACCTGCCAACGCGTATTGCATTGACATACTCCTCGCAAAGAAGATAATGGCCGCTTACAAACCTTCACCCAGACCTACCGTCTCGCCGGAGGTTCCATGCAGAGCGGTTATTACCTGTCTTGCGGTTCTCTTATCTTAGTGTCACATGTCTTGGTTGGCC
>Ga0181522_10000462_pt1 | contig 30287 bp, 31 predicted proteins | sample PEATcosm2014_Bin_27_FD_121103 | JGI IMG/M metagenome (GOLD analysis project Ga0181522, IMG submission 121103) | Peatland microbial communities from MTU Mesocosm Facility, Houghton, MI, USA - PEATcosm2014_Bin05_10_metaG | ecosystem: Environmental > Terrestrial > Soil > Wetlands > Peat | place...
CCACGGCATTACGAATCCCGGTGGCGTAACGCCCGGCCTTCGAGAACACCTGCCCGGTGCGGCGCGCCTCATACCGCCAGATCCCACCGCGCGTCTCCAGTTCGACGCAGGGCCTGATACCCTGGGCGTGCCGCGTACGGTTCTTGGCCTGGCAGGAATTGGTCGCCGTGCCGATATCAATGTACATCTGGCCGTCCGCGTCGATCACGAAGGGATGCATTGGATGATCGCCGCCCCGCGGCAGCTTCGAAACGACGGTCTCGGCTGCGCCCTTCGGCACCCCACCGCCGGCCGGCAGCTGATAGCGCACGATACGATCATCGATCTCGGCATAGAGATAGCCATCGAACACCGCGATACCGGTGCCGCCGTGGGCACCCGATTCGTGCGTGGGTCCGAAACGCCGCACGGAGTCGGCAATGCCCGCGCCCTTCGAATCCTTGAGCGCGATTAAAAATCCCCCCGGATGCACCGCTCCCGTGTAGTAGTCACTGTCCCAGGTATTGACGTACACCACGCCATCGTCCGCCACGGCGAGGTGGCGCGCGTGGCCGAGATTGTCGGCGAACACAGTGGCGCAGAAGCCGCTCGGCAGCGTCAATCCGGCGTGATCGCACACGGCTGCGGCTGCGACACCCGGCGCCACGGCCGCCTGCGGTGCCGCCACGGTGGCGAGCATCGACGGCAGCGCCAGCCACGCGATGATCTGCGTGCGCGACGAAGTATTCCTGTTCATCGTGAAACCATACCACCATCGCGGGCGGCGGGGATCCCGGTACAATCGAGCGGATGAATCGATGGTTGATGATCAGCGTTCTGGCGTGGTCCGCATCCGCTTCGCCCGGTACGCCAGGCAGTTACGATCCGCGCGAAACCTTTGCGCCGCTGATGCTGCCGCAGCCGGTCAACGCATTCCGCTCAGGTGACGGCACTCCCGGACCGCTGTACTGGCAGAACCGCGCCGATTACACCATTCGCGCCGGCCTCGACACGACGACGCATACGCTGAGCGCCAGCGAGATCATCGCCTACACCAACAACAGCCCAAGCACGCTCGAATGCCTGTGGGTGCAACTCGATCAGAATATCTACCGCAAGGACTCGCGTTCGCACTATGCCAGCGGGCGCGTTGCCAAAGGCTTCACGGTAGGCTTCATCCTCGAGTCGGTGCAGGTCGAGCAGCACGGCCATACGGTCAGGGCCGCGACCGTCATCAGCGATACACGCCTGCAGATCAGGCTCGAGAACGCACTCGCGGCGCATGGCGGCAAGCTCAATATCCTGATTCGCTATCACTACCAGATTCCGGGCGATTTCGGCGGCCGCACCGCCCATGCGGCCAGCCGCAATGGCGAGATTTACGACCTGGCCCAGTGGTATCCGCGCATGGCGGTGTTCGACGATCTGCGCGGCTGGGACACGCTGCCCTACATCGGCTCGGAGTTCTATCTCGAGTACGGCGACTTCGATTACTACGTCACCGTGCCGTGGGACATGCTGGTCGCAGGCTCGGGCGAGCTGGAAAATCCGAAAGAGGTTCTCACGGCCACGCAGCAGTCGCGACTCGCCCAGGCGCGCAACAGCGATCAGACCGTACTGATCCGCAACGCCGATGAGGTCGGTGATCCGAAGAGTCGCCCGGTGTCGCAGGGCTCTTTGACCTGGCACTTCCGCATGCAGAACACCCGCGACGTCGCCTTCTCGGCCTCGCGCGCCTTCATCTGGGATGCCGCGCGCATCACGCTGCCCGGGAATGCGCATTCACTCGCGATGTCTTTCTACCCGGTTGAAAGCGCCGGCCCCGATGGCTGGGTCCGCACCACGCAGTACCTGCGCGATGCGGTGCAGAATTTCTCGCGGCGCTGGGCGCCGTATCCCTATCCGGCCGCGGTCGCGGTCGCCGGCCCGGTGGATGGCATGGAATATCCGGCCATGATCTTCGACGGCGTGGAGGATGCAGGCAAGTTTCTGTTCTGGATCACGGTGCACGAAATCGGACATTGCTGGTTTCCGATGATGGTGGGCTTCGACGAGCGGCGTGATCAATGGATGGATGAGGGATTCAACACTTTCATCGATGTCTACGAATCGGACGACTTCGAGCATGGTGTTTATGGCCCCAAGCGCGATTCCGAATACGCCCCCGGGGGCGGTAATCCCGTGGATGAGATTCTTCCCCTGCTGGCCGATCCATCTGCGCCCGTCATGCTGACCCGCGCCGAACAGGTGCGCGAGACCTACCGCCACCCGCTGACCTATTTCAAATCCGCGCTGGGACTGACGCTGCTGCGCGAGCAGATTCTGGGGCCCGAGCGCTTCGACTGGGCGTTTCGCAAATTCATCCGCGACTGGACCTTCCGCCATCCCTCGCCCTCGGATTTCTTTCGCGCCATGGAAAGTGCCGGCGGCGAGGATCTGTCCTGGTTCTGGCGCGGCTGGTACTTCAACAACTGGACGCTGGATCTCGCGGTGAGCGGGGCAGCCCCGGCCGAGGGCGGCTGGCAGAACGGAGCGCTGATCAGCCTCGTCAATCTCGATCCGCTGGTCATGCCAGCCCTGATCGAGTTGGGCTTTCAGGACGGCAGCACGCGTCGCATCGAGCTGCCCGTGGAAACCTGGATCAAGAGCGCCAGCGTCAATCTCAAGATCGACAGCACGCAACCGGTGATGGCCGTGACCATCGATCCGGACCATCGGCTGCCGGATCGGGATCGCACCAACAATGTGTGGAAGGCCCCGGCAAGCCCATAGTATGGTGAGGTGCCGCCCCCGCTCAAGGAATACACACGATGGTGAGAGAGCCTGATGCGCCGATGAGTCGTCGCGCGCTGTTCCGGATGATCGGCGCGGCCGCCGGCAGCGCGGTCATGTACCAGGCGATGAGCCAGCTCGGCTATGCCGGCGAGTCCGGTTACACCGGTCCGATCCAGCTCTCAGGCGATGTCAAAGGCACCTCGGTACTGATCCTCGGCGCGGGGCTGGCCGGCATGTCCGCGGCCTTTGAGCTGCGCAAGGCCGGCTACCGCGTGCAGGTCCTCGAGTACAACGATCGCCCGGGCGGCCGCAACTGGTCGCTCTATGGCGGTGATACCTACACCGAGCTCGGCGGCTTCACGCAGAAAGTTCAGTTTGCCGAGGGGCTGTACCTGAATCCCGGTCCGTGGCGCATTCCGCATCATCACTACGCAGTACTCGATTACTGCAAGCGTCTGAAGGTGACGCTCGAGCCGTTCACCCAGGTCAACTATGCGGCCGCGCTGCAGAATCCGGCCGCCTTCGGCGGCAAAGTGAAACGCTACCGGGAAGTGCAGGCTGACTTCCAGGGCCACGTGGCAGAGCTGCTGTCGAAGTGCGTGAACCAGGGCGCCCTCGATGAGGCGCTCAGCGCGGAGGATCGCGAAGTGCTGCTCGAGGCCATGCGCGACTGGGGCGCGGTCGATGCGAGCTACGAGTACAAGAAAGGCCTGCTCTCGAGCGAACGACGCGGCTGGGCGTCCGATCCCGGCGGCGGTACCACCTCGGTACCGATACCGTCCGAGCCGATGGCACTGAGCGAGATGCTGCAGTCGAAGCTGTGGAAGTTCATTGCGGCCGGCCACATCTACGAATTCCAGAGCATGATCTTCCAGCCCGTGGGCGGCATGGGCATGATCGGCAAGGCCTTCGGCCGCGAGCTCGAAGGCGTGATCCGCTACAACGCCAAGGTCACCGACATCCGCCAGGACGCGAACGGCGTCCGCGTGGCCTACCAGGATACGAAGTCCGGCGGGGCAACTCAGACCGCATCCGCGCAGTGGTGCATCTGCACCATCCCGGCCTCTATTCTCGGCCAGATCCCGCTGCAGGTCGGCGCGCCGATGAAAAATGGCATCGACTCGCTCTACTACGACGCGGCCATCAAGGTTGGATTGCAGTTCAGGCGCCGGTTCTGGGAACAGGATGAGTCGATCTACGGCGGCATCACCTTCACGGCGCTGCCGAATGCGCTGATCGGCTACCCGAGCACGCGCTACTTCGATGATGGTCCGGGCGTGCTGCTCGGCGCCTACACCTTCGGCGCCAATGCATTTCAGATCGCGGCCATGCCGCCCGAGGAACGCGTGCGCAAGACCGTCGAGTGGGGCGCGCAGATTCATCCGCAGTACAACACCGAATTCCAGCACGGCGTCGGCGTCGCCTGGCACCGCGTACCCTGGACGCTGGGTTGCGCCGGACACTGGACCGAGGAGTTGCGCGCGCAGCACTACGACAATCTGTGCGCCATCGACGGCCGCATCATGCTGGCCGGCGAGCATGTCTCGCGAATACCAGCCTGGCAGGAAGGCGCCTTGCTTTCCTCGCTCGATGCCATCCGGCGGCTGCATCAGCGTGTGCTTGCCAGCGGGAGCGCCACATGAGCGCGCGTACCTGGCGACTGCTCCCGGCCGTGGCGCTGCTGCCAGCGATTGCTTTGCTCGCGGTCACAACCCTGGGTGCATCCAAGGCCCGGTCGCAGGAAATATTCGCCGGCAAGTACCCGCAGCAGACGGGCGAGGATCTGTTCCAGAACATCTGCCAGGGCTGCCACATGCCCGATGCGAAAGGTGCCATCGGCGCCGGCGCCTACCCGGCGCTGGCTTCCAATCCGCGACTCGCAGCCGCCGTTTATCCGGTCACCGTCGTGCTGCACGGCCAGCGCGCCATGCCGCCCTTTGGTCAATCCCTCAGCGATGAGCAGATCGCCAACGTGCTCAACTACGTGCGCACGCACTTCGGCAACCGCTACCGGGACGTCATCACCCCGGCAGCCGTCAATGCGCGACGCTAGAAGGTAGCCGCTGAAAACAAGCAGGCCCGCGGAACTCTCGTTCCGCGGGCCTGTGGCACTCGAGCGTCTTGTAGAGCCGACTGCTATCAGCTGCCGACCAGCGCCGTCAGACCCGACTCGTAAATGCCATCGATGGTCTTCTTGGCATCGGCATCCGGGGCGCCCTTGGCCTTATAGTGGCCGTGCCACGAAATTACCGAACCTGAGCCGGACTTGGCGGCCGAGACACGGATGGTCGATTCATAGTCTTCGACCGGCAGCGGGCTGCTGACGATCTTGTAAGTATAGGAATGCGTCTTGTCGCTCCAGCGCACCAGATGCTCAACGATCGTGCCGCCGCCCTTGAGCGTCAGCGTGCGATCTTTCTTGTCGGCCGACAGATCGCACTTGGCGATGGCCGGGTGCCAGTTGGCGATGCCGCAGAAATCACCGATCTTGGTCCAGACCGCGTCAACCGATTGCGAGGTGGTCTTGGAATCCGACGACTTGATCTCGGCCGCCTGCACAGAGCTCGCAACCGCGAACAGTCCCAATGCAGCGAACGCAGTACCTGACGAAACGCGCATAAAACAACTCCTTTGTAAGCTGATTCGAATTCGGGGCCAGGCTGAATGGCGTGCGATCATAGCGCCCCGCCGGCGCATCAGCGAGGGAATCGCCACTCTCCGCGAGCTGAGCTCGCCGAGTGTGTCATTTCTGACATTCGCTGCCTCAACTGCGCATCCGGATCTGCAGTTCATGACGGCGGTAATCGATGATGACGGTGTCGAGCAGGCCGATGGCGTCCATGCCTATGAGTACCACCGGCTCATCGGTGAGTTTCCAATGATCAAATATCCGCATGTCGCCATAGGTGACGCGAGCGCCCTCGATCCGAACCGACCCGAACTGGATGGGCGGTGTGGAATACGATTCGCCGCTTTGCTCATCCGTGGTGACGCCGAAGATCTGCTCTGGCTGCGCCGTCCCGCGCTCATGCCGCAGCAGCGCGTTACGCATCGCCCAATTGCCGATGGTGATCTGGCCGCCGGTGTCCAGGATCGCCTTGACCGGTATGCCGCCGACATAGGCCTTCATGACCACCAGGCCGAGATTCGTGCGTTGCATCGGTACGGTAATGAAGCCCACATCCGCGCGCTCGTTGTGCGATCGCGAGATGGTGATCAGATCGTGGCGGAAATCGATGTAGATGCGCTTGTCTTCCAGCCCTTCGGTGCCGAGTATGCCCTCCGCTCCTCCGAGCGCATCGATGACGATGGGCAGAATCACGGGATGCAATGCCAGATCCCCAACCGTCAGCGAGTCGACACGAATAGTCGGAACCTCGGCGCTGCCGGTGACTCCGCGCAACATCACCGGCGGGGAAGCATCGAGCGGAATGCCCAGGGTCTCGGCAACGCGCTCGGTAACGCCGGAATGGCTGGCACCGGTATCGAGTACCAGGCGAAACGGCCCCTGCCCGTTGATGTAAACCGGAGCCCAGATGCGGCCGATGCGATCCCGGCGGGTGGGCGCTACGTAGCGCGGCTCGGGCGCACTGACCTGCACCTGCGGCAATTCCTGCGCCTGCGGCAATTCCGGCACCAGCACGGGTTCAATGGGTTCGGCGGCCGCACGCGGCGGCCGGCTCAGCAGCAACACGCTCAAAGCGATGAGCGTCGCCGCGGTACAGCGCGGTTTCAGGCGGTGAATCCGTTCGTTGTGCATTGCTCCACCCCCGCTCGCGGTCGGACGCACGCCGTCTCCCGCGAACCCGATCATGCGCCTCACGCCGTCATGACGCTACCGACTGGATTTGGGATACTGCCGGCCGCTTCATCCACCTCACCCCAATAGAAGGTGTCTCTTATGTCCACTCCCTGGCGGGGCCGTACCGGCCTTTACGCAACCCTCGCCGCCATGGCATTCGCGCTTCCCGCGCTGAGCCAGGCAGCCCCCGTGGACCCGGCACTGGCAGCCGCCATCGCGAGTCCTGCCCGAACTCCCGCCTTCGCGGCGCGCGATGCCGCGCGGCATCCGGCCGAAGAACTCTCCTTCATGGGCATCAAGCCGTCGATGACGGTGGTTGAGCTGTGGCCGGGCGGGGGCTACTGGACCGAGATCCTCGGAGCCTATCTGGCACCCCAGGGACACTACTATCTGGCGATCGAGTCATCGGGCGACGCCGAGGAAGACGCATCGACCGCCAAGCTGCGCGCACGCATTGCCGCGCAAGGCGATCGATTCGGCAAGATCAACGAGACCGTGCTCGGACCCAGGCAATTCGATATTGCGCCCGCTGGCAGCGCGGATCTGGTGCTGACTTTCAGGAACCTGCACAACTGGATGGATGGCGGCTATGCCGATCAGGTGCTCGCGGCCTGCTTCAAGGCGCTCAAGCCCGGCGGCATCCTCGGGATCGAGGAACATCGCGGCCGCAACGACAAACCACAGGATCCGAAAGCCAAGGACGGGTACGTGCGGCAGGACTACGCGATCGCGCTCATCAAGAAAGCAGGCTTCAAGGTACTCGGATCATCGGAGATCAATGCCAATCCGAAAGACACCAAGGATTGGGTCGACGGTGTCTGGACGCTGCCGCCGACGCTATCGCAGAAAGACAAGGACCGCGATCGATACCTTGCCATCGGCGAAGCCGATAACTTTGTGATGACTTTTCAGAAGCCGCGATAGAAGACATAGTCGGCGGTGTAGTGCATACGCACTTCACTGCCAAGGAGCCCGGCGCCACAGCCGCCTTCGGGGGCCTTGCCGCCGACGGTGTTGAGGCGCTGGATCGATTGCGTGTGACTGAGCGGCCCGCTACCCGATGTCGACTTGGCATGCAGCAGCAGCCAGGGGATAGCCATCGGATCCGGGCCGTTGTCTTTTGATACGACCTCTCCGATGACCTTGCTGCCATCCAGGGCTTCCCAACTCGGCCCCGCGTAATGCTTGATGATGGGTTTGCCGGCCTTGTCGAACAGCTGTGCCTCCGGCGCCTTGAACACCCAGTCGAAGCGCGCCGGATCATCGTGGTTGGCCTGGCAGACATAGATCTGCACGCCAACCGCATGCGCTTTCAGGATCAGGGTTTCCTTCGATGACGGCCGCAGCGCTTCGGGAACCGGCGCGGCAGCTGGTCTCATCGGCGCGCAGCCCGCCAGCAGTATCAGCAGCGCCGCTGTACCGGCGCGATATATGCGGCGCTCACCCCGGCGCGTGGCAGACGGCTTCGATATTGTTGCCGTCGGGATCGAGTACGAAGGCGCCATAGTAATTCTCGTGGTAGTGGGGACGAAGACCCGGCGCACCGTTGTCCCGGCCGCCGATGCGTAGCGCCGCCCGATAGAATTCATCGACCTGCTGGCGCGAGGCCGCCTTGAAGGCCACGTGCAGACCGGTCAGCGGCCGGCCGTGGTTGCCGATCCAGAAAAACGCCTTGCCGTCGGCGCCAAATCCCGCGTGCGAGCCGAGCCCCGTCTGCTCCGGCGTGACCTCCATGATCAGCGTGATCGACAGCGGCGCGAGCGCCGCGGTGTAGAAACGCTTGGAGCGATCGAACTCTGTGACGGCGAAACCGACGTGATCGAACATTGGCGTAATCCGTGACGCGGCCGGGCGTCAGCGGATTATAGCGATTCAGGCTCGCGGCTGCTCCGCGGGGTCGGGAACCTCGATCGGCAGCTCGATCCGTTTCTGCTGTCGCATGATGTGGAGCTTGAGCGTTTCCCCGACACGATAGGATCTGAGGATCTGGTACGCATGCGTGACGCCGCCCGGGACGCGGCCATCGATATCGATGATCACATCGCCGTCCTGGAGCTTCAGGCGCTCATCGTGCGGCGCCCGCACCACCAGCAGTCCCTTCTCGACGCCGAAGTACTGGCCCAGGTGCGGCGACAGCTCCACCAGCTCGGCGCTGCCAAAGCCATCCGCATCGTGCATGCCGGCCGGGAACGGCCGCACCCGCGGCAACGCCGGCATTCCCGGCATTCCCGGCATTCCCGGCATTCCCCGCATACCGTGCATATCGCCCATATTGTCCAGCTGCTCCAAGTGCTCCAGGTCCCCCAGATCTCCCAGATCCGCGAGCCGCAGTTCCGCCATCGATTCGACCAGGTTCTTCGGCACGATCTGGACGGTGTTTGATTTACCGTCACGGCGGTATTCGAGGGGGACTGGTTGATCCGGTTTGGCCTGCCTTACCGCAGCCAGAAGTCGCTGCGGCGGCGGTATGGCGCCTTCGCCCGCCAGCGACTGGCCCGCAAATGACACGATCACATCGCCTGCCTTGAGGCCGGCGAGATCGGCCGGACCACCGGGACTCACGCTCAGGATGCGTACGCCCTGAACATCGGCGGATCTGCGTTCGACGGCGCCGATATTGATTCCGAGCGCCGCGTGCGAACCGCCGTGCTGGAATCGCATGACTGTCTGCCCGACTTCGTCGTTGAGCGACATGCTGAGTTCCGCGACTTTCTGCGCCGAGCGTTCGAGCTGCTCCTGGGCCTCGTGCAGCTGGCGCTCGATTTCCGCGCGCGGCACGGCCGGTGGCGCGGGCGGAGCGGGAGGAGCTGGCGCGGGAGCGGCTGCCGCAGAATCAGCGGCATGTGCACCTACGCTCAGCACACCCATAGCGAGTGAAAGTGCGACCGCGAACCGTGCGAGCGGAACCGCAGCGGCGATCGAATGGGTATGGTCCATCTAAATGTCTCCTGTGGAACCTGTCGATGCAAAATCACTGCGCGCGGCGTGTTCCGCATAACGCAGGCTGACGAGCGAATCGAGCAGCTGCACGCGCGCGGCCCACAGCTGCTGTGCCTGGCCGCCATTCAGATCAGTGCCCTCCGCGCCCGAGATCTGTACACCCGAGAGCTGTGCATCGAGCAGCTGAATACGCGTCTGCAGCTCATCGATGGCCGCGGACGTTGCGGCCCGTTCGACCGCGGGACGCGGCAGACCGCGCAGCAGCGACTCGAGTCGCTGCGACCGGGCCACGAGCGAGGGCAGCGACTGCGCGGGAACGCTGCCAAAATCGGTGTTGATCGATCGGTGACTGGTGGACGGCGGGTCCTGCCTGCTCTGCCAGAACAAAGCCGCCAGTAGCGTGGCGCCGAGAAATCCCGCGATCAGCAATGCCGCACGCTTACCGAGTGCGCTCGTCGTTACGGGCCGCGGATTCGACAGCGTCTGCTCGATCGCGGCCCACGCCCCCTGCGGCGGCACGAAACCGGGCAGTTGCCGCAGTTGGGTGCGCAGCTCCCTCAAGCGCGCGACTTCCGCGCCGCATAGTTCGCAAGCATTCACATGTTCGGCGCTGCGCGCTGCGACGGGAGCGCCGTCGCGCAGCGTCAAGAGTTCCCGGATACCGGCGTGCATGGCAGTACTCCTGGGCGCGGCAATGATTGGGAGACCTTAAGCCATTCGCGCAGCAGCGCGTGCGCCCGCGCGAGCTGCGATTTCGAAAAACTCACGGAATTGCCGAACAGCCGCGCGATCTCGGCGTGTTTGTATCCCTCGACGTCATGCAGCCACACGATGCTGCGCGCCACCGCGGGCAGACGATTCAGCGCGCACTCGAGTTCGTCCTGCCATTCATCCGCGGCAGTCGAACCCGGACTCGAAATGGAATCGAGCGCACCGTCGGACTCGTCGAAAAGCAATCGCTGATGCCAGGGTGATCGCAGGTGCATGAGCGCCTTGCTCACGGCGATGCTGCGGACCCAACCGGCAAAGGAGCCCTCGCCGCGATACAGCTGCAGGTTGCGCAGTATTTCCACGAACACGTCCTGCAGCAGGTCCTCCGCGACTGCGGGGTGTACGACCAGCCGCCGGATCAGCGTGTAGACCGGCCTCGACAGAGCCGTGTAAATCGAAGCTCGTGCGCCGCCATCGCCGGTCCGTGCAAGTTCGAGCGTCTCGTCCGGCACGTGGATGTCGAAAAGATGGGACATGTGGTGCTTAGATGCACCGGGCACGGAAAAGGTCGCAGCCAGACCCACAATATCGGGCGGCGGCGGCCAGGCACTGCCAGAGTTACCCATGTGCCCGGAATAGACCTGCCGGCTGAGAGATTTGAACTCCCGACCAACGGTTTACAAAACCGCTGCTCTACCACTGAGCTAAGCCGGCATTTCAGGGACTTGGGCGGAAAGCGCAGCTGTTGGCAGCGCCTTTGTCAGCCTCGCGGTCGGATACTGCGATCCGACCCGCGATTGACCCGCCCATTCTACCGCACGGCTCCGATCGCGATGATGCCCTCGGAGTTCTTGGCATCGCTAGCCCCTGATGAGTGACCCGCGAGCAGTCGTCAGCCGTTACCGCCGCCAGCCGGGCAATCGGAGAATTTGACGGGTCCAAGACCGATGCCGCTGCGAACCACCGGGCCGGTGAGGTCGGTCAGCGACGGCTCCATCTGGGCGGGCTTGAGCTCGAAGTCGATCCAGTGCGCCGCGACGGTATGCTGGCGCATACCCAGCGTCGGCTTCAGTCCGAGCGCGCGCACCTGTTCGGCGCGCCGCACCGCATGTGCCTGGTCGGCGAATACGCCGACCGAGACCCGATCGCTCTGCTCGGGTTGAGTCATGGCGACAGCATCATGGATGCCGGCACTGTTCAGCGTCTGTATGGCGCGGCGCTGCATCTCGGCGGTGAGTTCACCGATGTACACCCAGTAGACATTCGGATTGACGGTATCGGCGCTGCGATCGTGCGGGTTCATGCCGCGCGTGCGCAGGCGATCGGCCGCGGCGTTGGCGGCATTGACATCATCGAACGGACCGAGACTGCGGCAACGTGTCGATGGCGCCGACTCGGCGGTCGCATTCGGCGGGCCCACTGGCGCCGTGGCTGCGGCGACGGGCGATGCGGCGACGGGCGATGCGGGCGCCACCGGCGCGGCCGATGGCGGGGACGCGGCAGTATTCCCCTTGATTTCCAGCTGCAATGGCGGAATGCCGGCATCACGCTCGACGGTTGCCGGCGGCCGGGCAGGCACATCGATCCATTGTGCCCACGCAAAGAACACGATGTTGATTGCCACCAATGCCAGGAATGCGCCGCGCACTCACGGATTCTAGTCCAATTGAGCCTGCCCGGAGCGCAGCACGGCAAGTCCGCGCAGTACCAATTCATCCCCTCGTCGATACGGCACGCGCAGCCGCGATCCGACCTTGCCGGCGCCGCCACCCGAGAGAATCAGCCGCGGGCTGCGGCCCAGAAGCTTCCGCGCGGCGCGCATGGATTCACCGATGAGAGCGGCGGCCGCATTCACCGCGCCGGCCGCAACGGCGCCGCGCGTATCGCGGGCGAACAGACCCGGCGAGGCGCCGGCGCGCGCCATGGCCACTGTGGCCTTTGGACCCGCGCGACGGCGGATGCCGGCGGTGCGCTCGAGCAGCGCTTTGATCATGAGTTCAGGGCCCGGGATGATGCTGCCGCCCCGATGCCTGCCGCGTTCATCGAGCAGATCGATCGTCAGGGCGGTACCGACTGCGACCAGGCACAGCGCCTGGCCCGGATATTCGTAGTGTGCACCGATGAGCGCCGCCCATCGATCCGCGCCCAGGCGCCACGGTTCGGCATAGGCATTGCGGACGCCGGCGGCGGAGGCTGCGCTGCGGATGAATTGCGGTGCGCGCACACCGGCCCGGCGCGCGAGCGCCCGCAAGCGCCGCTCGACCGCGGCGCCCGCGACATTGCAGACCACGATGCGCGAGCGCGAACCCGTTGAGACCAGCAGTTTCTCCAGTGCGGCGCCGCGCGCGTCGAAACGCTCGAGATCGAGGGCGCCACGCGCGGCAAAGCGCTGGCCGCGGCGATAGCCGCGCTCGGAGGCTCCCGGCAGTCGCGCCCACTTGATACGTGAGTTGCCGATATCGAGCAGCAGTACCGCGGGCGGCGCTGTCACGCGACGGCCCTCACCGAGGCATCACCGGTCAGAAAGCGCTGCAGTCCCTCGCGTGTCTGAACGCAGAGCGCGCCATCCAGATCTATGCCGCGGGCATGGCCGCTCACGCTGCTGCCATCGAGGCTCACGCGCACGGGCTTTCCCACCAGCGCATCGGCAGCGCGCCACTCGTTGGCAAAGGCATCGAACCCAAAGCGTTCGAAGTGCATCAGGCCGCCGACCAATTCAGCCAGCAGCGCGGCGATGAGCGCATTGCGATCCGGCACGGTGGCCGTCAGCGCCGCCAGGTCGGTGGCCTGCGTGCCCGTGGCCTTGATGCGTTCGAGGATGCTCGATCCGAGCGCGACATTGAGGCCGATGCCAATGACCACGAAGGCCGGTCCGGCGGCCTCGGCGCGCAGTTCGGCCAGGATGCCGCCGAGCTTGGCGCCATTGGCCACGAGGTCATTCGGCCACTTCAGTTCAACCCCCGCGATCTCAAAGCGCGCCAGTGCGCGCAGCACGCAGACACCGACCGCCAGGCTCAGCGCGCCGATCGCGGCCGGCAGGCTTGCGAAGCTCCAGCTCAAGGAGAGGCAGATGGCACCGCCGGGCGGCGCGATCCAGCTGCGAGTGCGGCGGCCGCGACCGGCACTCTGAAACTCCGCCGCCAGGAAATCGAAGCGCCCGGTCGGCAGATCGGCCTGGACGAGCAGATCCGCATTGGTCGATCCAGTCGACCATACGGTCGCGGCGTGACGCAGGCGGCCGGTGACGGCCGCGGGCAAGGCCTTGCGGATGCGTGACACTTCCAGCGGCGTGGTGGCCTGCGGCAGTCGATAGCCTCGATGGGACACGGCGTGCACCGTGACACCCAGTTCGCGCAATGCCGCGATCGCCTTCCACACGGCACTGCGGCTCACCTCGCATTCGGCCGCGAGCTGCGTGCCGGAATGAAACTGCTGATCGGCCAGCAGGCGGTAAACGCGTTGGGCCAGCGGCACGGGCACCGTGGTCAAACCGTTCATGCGCGCACCTCCGGCACCTCGGCCAGCATGCAACGCGCACCGCCACCGCCGACGGTCTCGATGGTCGGCAGCGGAATATCCAGGATGCCGTCAACCGCCGCTGCAATTCTCGAGAGGCGTTCAGTTCCGAGCGCCGCGCGCGCGCGGGTCGACATCACCAGCAGCGATTGCGCACCGCCATCGGGGGCTGGTCGCTGCAATTCGAGCAGATTGCCGGCAAACTCATGCATCGCGGCGTAGTCGATCTCGATGAGCGCGCGGCCCGACGCGCGCAGGCGTGCCAGCACGCGCCCGCGATCGCCCGGCAGTACCGAGTCGCTGCAGATCACCGCGCAGCGCGCGCCGATCGCGAGCATCACATTGGTGTGATAGATCGGCGCGCCATCCGGGCCGGCAGCATCGAAGACCTCGGGCTCGTAGCGCATGGCCCGCGCCCATTCCCGCACCAGTGACTCGTCGGTTCGAGCCGAACGACAGGCATACGCCACGCGCTCGATGTGATCGAGCACCAGGCTGCCGGTGCCTTCCAGATAGCGGCCGGCCTCCTCCTCGCGGCTGAGGTCCAGCAAGTGCCTGCAGCGGAAGCGCAGTTCATGTTCGACCGCCGCGAGCACTTCCATCCGGCGCTCGAGGCGGCGATTGGCCGCCTGCATCGGGTAGAGCACGATGGTGCCATCGTCATGGAAGCTGACCCAGTTGTTGGGAAACACCGCATCGGGCTTGATGGGCACCTCGGTGTCCTCGACGCTGCACACGCGCACACCGGCCGACGCGATCGCCTGCGCCAGCGCCGCCCATTCCGCGCGGGCGGCCTGCGCGCTCGCACCGTCCTGCGGCGGGCGCTGGAAGCGATTGCTCTGCGCGGTCTGCGCGTTGAAGCCGAAGTGCGCTGGCCGCACCATGAGCACCGCCGGAGCGCACTGTGCCCGGACTGCAGAGAGACGGCCGTCGGTCATAGGCTCGATGATAATTGAATGCTCCCGATGGGGTCGGGTTGCAATCGTTGACGCGGGAGCTTAGGTTTCGTTCATGCAGAAAAATACGATCTGGTACGCAGCGGCGGGTGCCCTGGTCCTGCTCAGCGCGGCAGCACTGTACGTGTCATGGCGCGCCAACCATCGCGCGGCCGCCCCGGTTACGGACAGCACTCCGAGCGCGCCGATCCCGCCTGCCCCCGCCATTGCCAACCCGGTGCCGGTGCCATCGGGCCTGACTGCCGCTCCGCTGCCGCCGCTGGAAGACAGCGACAAGCCGCTGCACGACTCGCTCGCGGAACTGTTCAGCGCCAAATCGGTCGCTGAACTGTTGCGGCCGGATATGATCGTGCGGCACATCGTCGTCACCGTGGACAATCTGCCCCGCAAACACGCCGCCATCGAGATGCGGCCCACCAAGAATGTGCCCGGCACCTTTGCGGTCAGCGGCGATGAACAGTCGGCCACCATCGATCCGGCCAACTACCAGCGCTATGCGCCCTATGTGCATCTGCTGCAATCGCTGAACACCGAGCAGTTCACGACGGCCTACTTCCACTACTACCCGCTGTTCCAGCAGGCCTACGAAGGCCTGGGATATCCGAATGGTTATTTCAACGACCGGCTGGTCGCGGCCATCGATGATGCACTGGCCGCGCCCGACGTGCGCGGCCCGGTGGCGCTGTCGCGGCCCAACGTCATGTATCAGTACTCCGACCCCAAGATCGAATCGCTCTCGGCGGGCCAGAAGCTCATGGTTCGCCTCGGGCCCGACAATGAAGCCGCCGTAAAGGCCAAGTTGCGCGAATTGCGCGACGCCGTCGCCTCGCACAAGGCCGACTAGTCGCGGCTGTTCAGCAGATTCGCGGGCGAATACTGGTCGGTCAGGACACGCGCCTTCGGATCCCAGTCCACCGCCGTGCTGAACAGCGACAGGATCGATGCTGGCTTGAATCCAAGCGCCGTGAAGGCCGCGGCGAAATGCTCGGCGTTGCGCGTGGCCTGCGCCAGGCTCGGTAGCGGCGCATTACTGGCCAGGATCACGCGGTTGGCGCTCTTGAGGTTGTAGAACACGCCAAACACCGCGCGGTAGGTCACCGACTCGTTCTGATACAGCCGGCTGGATGAAAAGGTGTTCGCGGCCACGATGCCGTTGGGGGCCAGCAGCGAGCGCACCTGCGTCAGGAACTCCAGCGTCAGCAGGTGCTCCGGAATGTACTGATTGTCGTAGGCATCGAGCATGATGAGCTGATAGCGCTTGTCCGTGCGCAGCAGGCGCCGCACGTAGGCACGGCCGTCCTCCTGGTAAACGTGCTGGTGGGCACCGGGCTGGTAGTTGAAATACTGTGCCGCCACGCTGACCACGGCCGGGTCGATCTCGACGACATCGATATCGGCCTCGGGCAGCAGCTTACCCAAAGTGCGCGGCAGGGTACCGCCGCCGAGACCGATGATCAGAATGCTGCGCGGATCCGGATCCAGCAGCAGGGAGCCGAGCATCATCTGGGTGTACTCGAACATGAGCCGGTTGGGCTGCTGAAGGTCGATGCAGGATTGGCGGCCAATCTTGCATTCGCGCGTGAAGCACAGGCAGCGGGTGGAACTGTCACCGTAGACGAACACCTGGCGGTAGAGAGAGCGTTCCGAATGAATCAGGGGCGGGTCGGCGAGCACCGCCGCCGGCACCAGCGCGGCCAGCACCATCGCCAGCGCTCTCATGATTCGCTAACGGCCGGTTGCAGCCATGCCACGACGGTCACGGCCACCGAGACGGCCAGCATGAGCAGCAGGATCTGATTCACTTCGAGATAAAGCACCAGGTAGAACGAGGTCGCCAGCGTGCCGGCGGCGCTGCCGAAGGTGGAGACGAAATACAGTTTGCCGGCATGATGACCGGCACTGGCACGATCGGCCACGAGCAGCCTCACCGCGTAGGGCGACACCATGCCCGACACGCACGTCGGCAGCAGGAACAGCAGCGCGGCGGCCAGCAGCGATCCGAATCTCGGATCCGGTATGCGTGCCGAAAGCCACTCGAGCAGCGCATCGCCGAACAGCAGTACCGGCACCGTCGCGGCCGCGCCGATGAGCAGAATCAGCGCCAGGCGCCTGAGGCTGGGAGCTGCCAGCGATGCGCGACCGCCTGCCAGGTAGCCCAGCGACAGCGCCAGCATGAACACCGTGATGATGGCGCCCCAGACGTAGATGCTGCTGCCGAAGTAAGGCGCCAGCAGGCGACCGCCGAGCAGTTCGATTCCCATGACGAAGAACCCCGACCAGCCCGCGATCAGGTAGAGACAGGCGCGATGCATTGGGTGAGTGTAGCGGCGGGAGTCCGGTTTGACAGGTCCGCGCCGGGCCCCTACTGTGCCGGCCAGAACGATCGGCGCCTGCGCGGGTCTGATGCCACTGATGTCCGGAACCCCTGTCCTCAATCGCCGCTCGGGGCGCATGCTGCTCGCTGCGGCGCTGATCGCCGGCGCGCTCTGTGGCTGCGAAACCGTTACCAACGCACCGCCCGCTACACCTGTGGTTGGCAGCTGGCGGCTCGACTCATCCGCCAGTGATGACCCCGATGCCGTGATCGCGAAGGCCATGCACACGGCGGAGTCGAAGCTGCACCGTCGGCTGGCGAGGTATGGCTACGGGCCCGACCGCACGGACACTACGCCCGACCATGACACGGGCGCCGATGGTCCGGATTACAGCTTCGATACACCGGGTGATCGCTATGGTGGACCTGGGTTTATCGGCCCGGATTTTCGCGGCCTGCAGGCCCGCCTGCAGGATGCGCTGGATCCGCCGGACCGGCTGGTGCTCGCGGCCGACTCGGACCTGGTGACCATCACGGAGGATCAGCTGCCGCCGCGGGATTACCGCACCGGTGAAGCCCTGTCGCGCATCGATGAGTACGGCACGGCCCGTATTTCGGCCAAATGGAGCCACGATGCGTTCATCATGAAATCCAGCTACAGCAGTCCCCGCGCCAGGCGCACCGATACCTACGAGGTGAATCCGGCAACCGGGGCCCTGACCTTGACGCAGGAGTTCGATGATCCCACCGTCGGCAAGATCGTCCTGCACAGCGTTTATCGACGTAACCAGGGTCGCGAAGCGCCCTAGAGAGCGGACTTGTCGGTCTCGCCGGTGCGGATGCGGATGACGCGCTGGACGTCGGTGATGAAGATCTTGCCGTCGCCGACCTTGCCGGTTTTCGCGGCCTTGACGATGGCATCGACCACCTGATCGACCACCTCGGACCTGACGGCGATTTCGATGCGCGCCTTGGGTACGAAGTCGACCACGTACTCGGCACCGCGGTAGAGCTCGGTGTGACCGCGTTGCCGGCCGAATCCCTTGACCTCGGTGACCGTCATGCCGGACACGCCCAGGTCCGATAGCGCCGCGCGCACTTCGTCGAGCTTGAAAGGCTTGATGATGGCGGTGATCAGTTTCATGGTCGTTCCCCCCCTCGCTATCTTATTCGATGATGTGGAACTTCACGCGGACCTTGTCGTCGAGCACGTCGTTCCAGTCCTTGTCACCGATGAGAAAGTAGGCGCGCGAGATCGTCAGTTCCCCGTCGAAGCTCGTGGCTGCTCCCGCCTTGCTTACGCTGACCGGCACCGTCAGCGTTTGCGTCTTACCCTTGAGCGTCAGCACCCCGGTGGCATCGAAATGCCCTGGCGCCCCCGGCTTGAGCGAGGTCGAAATGAAAGTGGCGGTGGGATAGGTACCGCTGTCGAGCCAGGCTTTCTTACGTACTTCGGAATTATAGTCCTCCGAGCCGAGGTCGAGGCTGCCGGTAGTCACTTCGATGGCGGCCTTGGACGCGTTGGGCAGCGCCGGATCGTAATCGATGTGGCCGCTGAAGCGTTTGAAGTCCGCATCCACCGGCACGTTCTCCTGCCGGAAGGTGGCGATGATGGTGCTCTTGCCCGCATCGATGCCGGCAGTACCAGCAGCGCTCGCCACGAACGCCGCCAGCAGCATCGAACCGCTTATTGTCATCGCCAACGACCGTGCCATTGCGCTGCTCCTCGTTATGATCAGGCCCGACGCCAGGCGAGCATGCGCCGCAGGGTCGAGTCGTGATCGATGAAATGATGCTTCAGGGCCGCCCCGCTGTGCAGCACTACCAGCCACAGCAGCGCCCAGGCCAGATCGCCATGGACCTCGACCAGTACGTCCGCCAGTTGCTTATTCTTGTGCACCAGATCGGGTAATTGCCAGAGCTTCAGGTAAACCACCGGGTAGCCGGTGGCGGATGAATAGAGCCAGCCGCACAGCGGCGTCGCGATCATCAGCAGGTAGAGCAGGTAGTGCGTGGCCCGGGCCGTCAGCCGCTGCCAGCGGGGCATGGGCAGCTCGGCAGGAGGCGTGTGGGTGAGGCGCCAGACGCTGCGTATCAGCACCAGCCCCAGCACCGTGATGCCGATCCATTTGTGATAGGCAAACAGGCGCACCTTGGTGGGGCTGGCGTGCAGATCGGCCATGTAAGCCCCGAGTGTGAACCCGCAGGCAATCAACAGCGCCATCAGCCAGTGCAGCACCACCGCGGCGCGCGAAAAGACGGCCGGATTAGGATTGGCGCCCGCGTCGCCTCGGGTGGACATGGTTCGGCTCTCGTCAGCTGCTGGCCGAGGTTCCCATCTGCGACTGCGTGTAATTCTCCAGTCCCACGCGCGCGATCAGATCGAGCTGGGTTTCCAGCCAATCGATGTGGTCTTCCTCGGATTCGAGGATGCTCTTGAAGAGCTCGCGCGAGACATAGTCCCCGAGCCGCTCGCAGTCGGCCATGGCGGAGCGCAGATCCACATGTGCCGCGCGCTCGAGCTTCAGATCGCACTCGATGATTTCGGGCACGGTCTCGCCGATCAGCAGCTTGCCGAGGTCCTGCAGATTGGGCAGACCCTCGAGAAACAGCAGCCGCTCGATGAGCCGGTCCGCGTGCTTCATTTCGTCGATGGATTCGTGGTGCTCGTGTTCCTGCAGCCGCTTCAGCCCCCAGTTGCCGTACATGCGCGAGTGCAGGAAGTACTGGTTGATGGCGGTCAGTTCATTCTTCAGCACCACGTTGAGGTGCTGGATGACTTTGAGATCACCCTTCATGATGCGACTCCGATGCCGGAAAGCGCGTGCGGACGCGCCCCTGTGCTTAAGCTAGCTGGCTGCCGCGATCTTAAGCGAACGCGGCTTGGCTGCGCGAAACCGCCTGTGTGGCGTGTTCCCGAATCAGCTCGCGTGCCGCCGGCTCGCACCGTCCACAACATCCGCCCACGGGCAGCTGCTGCTGCACATCGCCCAAGCTCGAGCAGCCCTGCTCGACAGCGCGGCGGATCTGGCGATCGGTGATTCCGTGACACAGACAAATATACATCGCGAGCCCTTTGCCCTGCCGGGGGTGCCGGCAACCCATGGAGTACGTGACTAGAGTACTTACGAATGAGAATGATTGTCAATTGCGACATAACCGATCTGCGGCGTCGATTGCTGCGGTGCAGCGAGCGCGGGGACGACGCCTCGGCGGCGCGGCTCAGCCGGTTGCCAGCAGTTGCGCGAGATACGGCGCCGTGCGGCTGTCGCGATGCTTTGCCACCGTTTCGGGCCTACCGGTGGCGACGATGCGGCCTCCCTGGTCGCCCGCGCCCGGACCCAAATCGATGATCCAGTCGGCCGCGGCGGCGACGCGCATTTCATGCTCGGCAACGATGACGGTGTTGCCCGCATCCACGAGCGCCTCGAGCTGAATCATGAGCTTGTCGACGTCGGCCGGGTGCAGGCCGATGGTGGGCTCGTCGATGACATAGAGCGTGTTGCCGTGCTGCACACGCTGCAGCTCGGTCGCCAACTTGATGCGCTGTGCCTCGCCGCCGGACAGATCCGTGGCGGGCTGGCCGAGCCCTAAGTATCCCAGGCCGATATCCGACAGCAGCCGCAGCGGTCGCATCACCGCTGCCTCGTCGGCGAAGAACTCGCTCGCCTGGCTCACTGTCATTGCGAGGACGTCCGCAATGTTTTTATCGCGATAGCGAATTTTCAGGGTGGCCTCGTTGTAGCGGGCCCCCTTGCAGGTCGGACAGGGCGCGTAGACGCTGGGCATGAACAGCAGCTCCACGCTCACGGCGCCCTCGCCTTCGCAGGTCGGGCAGCGGCCCTTGGCGACGTTGAACGAGAAGCGGCCGGCATCGAAATGCTGCCTGCGCGCCGCCGGCGTCGAGGCGAACAGCCGGCGCACGTGATCGAACAGGCCGGTGTAGGTAGCAAGATTGGAGCGCGGCGTGCGGCCGATGGGTTTCTGGTCGATCGTGACCAGCCGCCGGATCTGCTCGGCGCCGCTGACAATGCGGCCGCCCGTGGGCTGCAGGGGACTCAAGCCCGGCTCCTCGCTCTCCTCGGCCTGGGGCGTTTCCGGCGCCTGGCCGAGCTGCGCCGACAGCAATTCCACGAGCGCCTGGCTCACGAGACTGGATTTGCCCGAGCCGGAGACACCCGTGATCACGGTGAATACGCCGAGCGGAAATTCGACATCGACCTCGCGCAGATTGTTACGCGTGATGCCGGCGAGTTTGAGGCGCCCCATGGGCGCACGCACGGCCTTGCGCGGCGGCACCGAGCTCTCGAACAGGTAACGGGCGGTGTGGGAGGAGGCCACCTGTCGCAGGCCATCGATCGGTCCGCTGTAGAGCACGCGGCCACCGTGTTCGCCGGCGTCCGGACCGACATCGACGATCCAGTCCGCGTGCCGCATGACTTCGAGATCGTGCTCGACGACGAACAGGGAATTGCCCGATTGCTTGAGCGCGTCGAGCGCCACCAGCAGCGCCTCGGTATCCGCCGGGTGCAATCCTGCCGAGGGTTCATCGAGGACGTACACGACGCCGAAAAGGTTGGAACGAATCTGGGTCGCGAGGCGCAGCCGCTGCAGCTCACCGGGCGACAGAGTCGGCGTGATCCTGTCGAGCGACAGGTATCCGAGCCCCAGTTCCTGCAGCGTCGCGATTCGCGCCAGCATGTTCTGCGTCATGCGCGTTGCGGCAAGATGCGCCGCATCCTGGTTCAGCGGCGCCGCGGTCGCCGCAGGCTTGAGCAAGGCTGCGAGTTTCGTCAGCGGTAGTTGCGATATCTCGCCGATGTCGAGGCCCGCGAATTTCACGGTCAGCGCCGCGCGCTTGAGGCGCTTGCCGGCACATTCGGGGCAGAGCGTGCCGGACATGTATCGCGCCACGCGCTTTTTCATCAGCGCGCTTTGAGTGGTGGCGAAGGTGTGCAGCACGTATTTGCGCACGCCCGTGAAGGTGCCCATGTAGCTCGGCTCGGATTTGCGGCGCAGTGCCGTGCGGGTCTCGGCCGGCGTGAACCCGGCGTACACGGGGACGGTCGGCTGCTCCTCGGTGAAGAGGATCCAGTCTCGATCCTTTTTCGGCAGCTCGCGCCAGGGACGGTCGATGTCATAGCCCAGCGTCACCAGAATGTCGCGCAGGTTCTGCCCATGCCACGCCGGTGGCCACGCGGCGATGGCGCGCTCGCGGATGCTCAGCGAGTCGTCGGGGACCATCGAGCGTTCAGTGACATCGTAGATGCGGCCCAGCCCGTGACAGGTGGGACAGGCGCCCTGAATCGTATTGGGGGAGAAGTCTTCCGCGTAGAGCATCGGTTGGCGCGGCGGGTAGTCTCCGGCCCGTGAATAGAGGAGGCGCATGAGATCCGAGAGCGTGGTGATGCTGCCCACGGTCGAGCGGGAACTGGCGCTGCCGCGGTGCTGCTGCAGGGCCACGGCCGGCGGCAGGCCCTCGATGGAATCGACATCGGGTACGCCCACCTGGTCGATGAGGCGGCGCGCGTAGGGCGACACCGATTCGAAATAGCGCCTCTGGGCTTCAGCGTAGAGCGTGCCGAAGGCCAGCGATGATTTGCCGGATCCCGAGATGCCCGTGAAGACCACCAGGGAGTCGCGCGGCAGGTCGACATCCACATCGTGCAGATTGTGTTCGCGAGCACCGCGAACGCGGACAAGATGGCTGGAGTCTGGAAAGTGAGCGGCAGGTCGGCGGTGGTCTGCTGTCATTGGATCCATTCTATGCGGGCATCGCGGCTAAACTTAAAGGATGGGCGACAGCACCCCGATCGCGCTGAACGATCCGACTGCGGACGTGTTCGTCGACGCGACCACCAAGGGCATTCCGGTCGACACGGCGCCCCTGCGCGTCAGCGAGATCGGGCGGCAGGGCTGGAATGTGCTGTCGGGCAGCTGCCCGCTGCCGCTGGCGGTGCTGCGGACAGAGGCGCTTGCCGCCAATAGCGCCTGGATGATGGCCTTTGTGCGTCAGCATCAGCTGCTGCTGGCGCCGCATGGCAAGACCACGATGGCGCCCGCACTGTTCGAACGTCAGCTGCACGACGGGGCCTGGGCGATGACGGTGGCGACCGCGCAGCAGCTCGCGGTCTGCTTGAGTCTGGGGTTGCGCCGAATCATTCTCGCCAACCAGCCCGTCGGCCAGAGCGTGGATGCCTGCTTTAGGGCGCTGGAGCGGAATCCCGAGCTCGAGCTCTACGTGCTGGCCGACAGCCTCGAAGGAGTGGCGCTGCTGGCCGCGCGCGCGGCACACGTGCGTGCCGGAACGCCGGCGTTGCGCGTGCTGGTGGAAATCGGCGTTGCCGGCGCGCGAACCGGCTGCCGGACCCTGGCTGGGGCCCTGGCCGTCGCGCAGGCGGTTGCGGCCGTCCCCGGCCTCATGCTCGCCGGCGTCGAGGCTTTCGAAGGAGTGTTGCCGGACACGACGGCCGTGGGGTTGCTGATGTCGCGTGTCATCGAAGCGGCGCAGGCGATCGATGCGCGCGGCCTGTTCGCGTGCGATATCGTGCTGTCTGCCGGGGGCAGCGCGTTTTTCGATCTCGTTGCCGCGGACTTGGGCGGGGTGCGGCTATCGCGACGGGTGTTACGCGTGCTGCGTTCGGGTTGCTACCTGACGCAGGATCATTTCGGCTACGCGCACGAATTCGAACGCGTGCTGCGTGAGAAGCGCCTGGCGGTTCCGCCCGGGAAGCTGCAACCGGCGCTTGAGGTCTGGTCGTATGTGCAATCGCGCCCGGACCCGGACAAGGTGCTGTTGACCATGGGCAAACGCGATGTCGGTTATGACGCGGGCTTGCCCCAACCGATCCGCTGGTTCCGGCCGGGTGGGATGGGTACGCCGGCCGCGATCCCTGACGGCTGTTCCATCACCAGTCTCAATGATCAGCACGCGCACATGAAGATTGCGACCGAAGCGCCTTTTGCCGTGGGCGACATGATCGCAGTGGGCATCGCGCATCCCTGCACGACCTTCGAACGCTGGCAGCTGCTGATGCTGGTCGATGAGCGGCTGGATGTCGTCGGGGCGGTCCGGACCCTGTTTTGAGGTCGCCGACTGAGAATCTGTTGCCATGGCAACAATCTCGCGGGTTACGGAAAGTGGTTGCCATGGCAACGATTTCCCGAGCCACTGAATCAATTCGAGGACGAGATCCCGGATCTGCTGGTAGGGCGTGGGCCGCGAAAGTGAATGGAATGCCTCCTACCAGATATGCACGCGCTCTTCGGGTGCAAGATACAGCTTGTCACCGGGACCAATACCGAACACGGTGTACCAGGCGTCGATGTTACGAACAACACCGTTGACGCGGAAGACTCTGGGACTGTGCGGATCGCTGACCACCTGCTTGCGCACGAAGTCATCCGTTACCTTGCCGCACCAGGCCTGCGCCCAGCCCATAAATACCCGCTGATCCCCGGTGAGCCCGTCTATCACGGGAGCTGGCTGACCATCGAGAGAGGCGTGATAGGCATCGAGCGCCAGCGTCAGGCCGCCGAGGTCGGCGATGTTTTCTCCGAGTGTCAGATCGCCATTGACGTGCACGTCGGCATCGTTCGGAAGCGGGTGGAAGGCGGAGTACTGCTCGCTGAGCCTGGCGGCGCGGGACTTGAAGCTTGCGGCATCTTCGGCCGTCCACCAGTCGCGCAGTTCGCCACCGGCATCGATCTTGCGGCCCTGATCGTCGAAGCCGTGCGTGAGCTCATGACCGATGACGCCGCCGATCGCGCCATAGTTGATGGCGGCGTCGGCGTTGGCATCGAAAATCGGCGACTGCAGGATGCCGGCGGGGAACACGATGTCGCGCATGATGCCGTTGTAGGCATTATTGGTTTGCGGCGTCATCGACCAGTCACTGCGATCGACCGGCAGTGGCAGGCGATGGACGTAGAAATCCCACTCGACTGCGGCTGCGCGCCGCACGTCACCGATGAGGTCATCATCGCGGATGACGAGGGAGGTGTAGTCGCGCGGATGATCGGGGTATCCCACCTTGACGGTGTAGGTGTCGAGCTTCTTGATCGCCTCGGCGCGCGTCTGCTCACTCATCCAGTCCAGCGTCTCCAGCCGGCGGTGGTAGCTGGCCATCAGGTGCTGCACCAGCGACTCCACCTTGGCTTTGGCCTCGGGTGGGAAGTACTGAGCAGTGTAGAGCTGACCGACTCCCCATCCCAACGTGCCGAAGCTGCCGAAACGATCGCTGTCGGCCAGGTTGTCGCCACTGACGGCGGCGATGGCGCGCTTCCATCGCTCACCCTGGCGCTCCTGGCCGGACAGCAGCTTGCGATGCAGACCAAACCAGGCGTCGGCGAAGTCTCGTGAAAGATAAGGCGCCGCGTTGTCCGCGATATGAAAAGCCTGCCAGGCCTGCAGCGTTGTCACCGGCGTCTGTGCAAACGCGGCCGCGATCTTCGGAAACGCCGTGCGCTCGCCAACAACCACGTGAGTAGTCGTCGAAAGGCGCGCCGACGCCAGGAAGGCATGCCAGTCAAACCCGGGAGCCAGTGCCGTCAACTCCGCAATTGTCATCGGGTTGTAGGTGGCATCGACGTCGCGGTCCTGGACCTTGGTCCAGCTGGCCTTGGCCATGCGCGTCTCGAGCTCGACGATCTGCTTTGCGCGCAGATCCGCGTTGGGCCAATTGATAAGGTTCAGGACCTGGGCAACGTATGCCTGGTACGCGGCCTTCTGTTCGGAGAATTCGTTTTGCAGGTAATAGTCTCGGTCGGGCAGACCGATACCATCCTGGGACAGGTACACCGCGTAGCGCCTGGCGTTCTTCAGATCGGCAGCGATGGAAGCATCGAAGAGGGTGGCCTCCAGGTCAAAGGAGTTTCGGCCCATCAGTGCCGCCAGCGCAGAGCGGGACTTGCTGGCCCGAACCGCCGCCAGTTCCGCTGCGATGGGGCGTGACCCGAGCTGCTGCGCACGATCCTCGTTCATGAATGCCTTGTAGAAGGCACCGACCTTACCCTCGAGATCGTGCGGTTCATGCGGTACGCGCGCGGCACTGGATTCCATGATGTCGTGCAATCTCGCCTCGACTCGATCCGTCATCTCCAGGCGGCGCGTGTAGGCAAACTTGTCGGCCGGGATGCTCGCGCGCTCGAGCCAGGCGCCATTGACGTAGCGGTAGAAGTCATCGCCCGGCCTGATTGCCGGGTCCTGGGCGGCGGTGTCCAGGCCGGCGTCGCCCAGCAGCGGCTTAGCGACCTGCTGCGCCTGCGTGAGTCCGGCGATCCCGAAGACCGTAATCGCGAATGCCGTCAGACGAGTGCGCATTGATTGGTCCTGGCGCTGAAAGCAGCTTGCATTTTTGACAACAGCCGTTGCCGGTGCTGGCCCCACGCATGCGACCGGCCCGATAAGCGACTATATTCCCGAATCGCCAGCGGGAGGCCCCATGTCATCCAGCACAGCGGCGCGCCTTACCGCGCCGGATATTATGGCCCGGAAGGGCGCGGAGAAGATCGTGTGCCTGATCGCCTATACGGCGCCGATGGCCGCCCTGCTCGATCGGCACGTGCCATTCAAGTCGCAGGACAGGACGTAGCGCGTGGCGACTCACCAGGCTCTGGGCGGCACATTCACTCTCAAAGGTACATCGCACACCGTCAATCGGCTTGGCTATGGCGCTATGCAATTGACCGGCCCCATGGTCTGGGGCGAACCCAGGGATCGGAAGACCGCGGTCGCGGTGGTGCGCGAGGCGATCGCTTTGGGCGTCAATCACATCGACACCAGTGACTACTACGGGCCCCACATCGCCAACCAGATCATCCGCGAGGCCATCCATCCTTATCCCAAAGACCTGGTCATCGTCACTAAGGTGGGCGCCAAGCGCGGTCCCGATAAATCATGGCCCAAGGCCCTGTCACCGGCGGAACTGACCTCGGCAATTCATGACAACCTGCGCAACTTAGGTCGGGAGACGATCGATGTCGTGAACCTGCGGGTCGGCGAGGCGCACGGTGCGAATGAGGCATCGATTGCCGCTCCCCTGGAGACGCTCGCGGGCCTGAAGAAGCAGGGACTGATCCGTCACATAGGCCTCAGCAACGTCAGCCGCCGCCAGTACCTGGAATCGCAGCCAATTAGCGAGATCGTCTGCGTGCAGAACCAGTACAACCTGGCGCATCGCCATGACGATGCCTTCGTCGAGGAACTCGCCGGCAAGGGGATCGCCTACGTGCCGTTCTTCCCGTTGGGGGGATTCAAGCCGCTGCAATCGGCGACGCTGGCAAAAGTGGCGGCATCGCTGAAGGCGACTGCCATGCAGGTGGCGCTGGCGTGGCTGCTGCATCGGTCGCGCAACATTCTGCTGATCCCCGGGACCTCCTCGCTGGAGCACCTGCGGGAAAACGTCGCCGCGGCGGCCCTGACGCTGACACCCGCCGTGATCAGCGAACTGGATAAAATCTCCCGGGAAAAGGGCTGACAGCCGGATTGGCGATGAGCCGTACCCGCACGCTGTTGCTGTTGATGATCGTGTATGGTCCGGCGAGCCTGCTGCACTTCGTGCATAACGCGGCCTACATGCAGTCGTATCCGAATCTCCCCGCATGGATCACGCCCTTTGGCGTTTATGCGTCCTGGTGCGCCATCGCAGCGGTTGGCGTGTTGGGTTACGGGCTGTTCCGCAAGGTCTCGCAGCTCCTCGGGCCATCGTGAGGCGCGATCAGGCAGATGGACGACCGGTATGACAGTTTCACCGCGCTGGCTCGCGGAGCACCAAAAGAATCATGGCGGAGGGTGTGCCGCGAAGTGGAGTCTTCCAGCATCCTGATCCTCGCGCCCCACGGCGGTGATATCGAAGCGGGCACGAGTGAACTGGCCGCGAGCGTCGCCGGCGATGATCACAACCTTTACTGCTTTGAAGGTCTGGATACGGATTGCTTCCGTGACCTGCACGTGACCAGTCACCGCTTCGACGATCCGGTGGCGCTGAGGCTCGCTGCGCGTGCCGGGATCGTAGTGGCGATTCATGGCTGCAAGGGAGATCGATCGATCTTTGTAGGCGGTCGGGACGCGGAACTAGCAGGGCTTCTGACCGCACGGCTGGTTGACGCAGGCTTTCCCGCGCGCTCCGACAATCATGCCTTCCCGGCGATCAACCCGGACAATATCTGCAATCGCGGCACCCGCGGAGCCGGTGCGCAACTGGAATTGACCCGCGATCTGCGAGGCGCGGAGACAAGACATGCGATCGCGCAGGCAATTCGGGCTGCGATCAGCATCCACAGCGCTCGCCTGTCGCCAGGTCTTGTGGTGAGCTCGGGCCAGTTATAGCGTCGTCGGGGCAGGGTTCAGAATACATGGCCCATCGGATCACTCATGTGCTCGCGCTGCTCGCCTTGGCGCTGCGCTGGAATGTTTCCGCGGGGGCGTCCGAGGGCAGGCCCGAATCTTCTCCCGGTGCAGCCCACGACTGGGGTCCTCAGATCGACGCCCACTGTCCTCACGCAGTTGCGGAAGAACAGCACCTGACGGCGCAATGGCAGCAAAAGGTCGCTAGGTTCGCCTCTACAGTTCCACCCGATCGCATGACCCGGCCGGCATTGCGACGGGCGCTGCTGGTGCGGGTAGAGATCGATCAGGACGTCCGTCGCCGACTCGTCCGGGAAGGCATGGAACATTCAGACCCTGATGATCTGTTGCTCAGGGAAGCTGCACAGGTCGACGGCGAGAACCTGCGATGGCTAAAGCACGTGGTCCGCCAGGATGGCTTTCCGAGCACCGCGATGGTCGGCTCCGATGGTGTCCAGGCCGCCTTTGTTCTGACACAGCACGCGGACTCGGATCTCGCCTTTCAGAAGCGCATGTTGCAGATCCTCGCTCCACGGGTACCCTTGGGCGAGATCCGTCCCGGACAATTCGCGCTGCTAACGGACCGAGTGCTCATAGGCGAGGGAAAACCCCAGCGCTTTGGCACTCAATTCGAAAAGGCTGGCGGTGAGTTCAGGCCGATCGAGATCGAGGATGCGGCGCATGTTGACGAGCGACGCGCGGCGTTAGGGATTATCAGCCTCGAGGACTATGCATGCGTTGTAAGCGCCGCCTATTCGTAAGCGTTCCGTGATCCCATCTTGCATTCGGATCAGTGAGTTTTCGGCCGGTTGAGTTTCCAGCGCCCTGGCAGCAGATCCGTAATCTGGCTAGCTGGCGTGATGGGCAAGCGCTCGAGGACGTCGCGCAGATAAGGGTATGGATCCAGGCCATGCAGGCGCGCGGTTTGGATCAGGGTCATGACTACGGCCGCACGGCGGCCGGCACGATCAGAGCCGGCAAATAACCATGAGGCTCGGCCCAGAGCTATCGGACGGATGCGGTTTTCCAGCCAGTTGTTATCGATTGGCAAGTCGCCGTCGGTCAAGTAGCGGGTCAGAGCGACCCAGCGGCCCAGGCTGTACTTGATCGCTTTGGCGGTGGCTGAGTTCGGCGCAACATCGGCCAGGCGCTGCGTGAGCCATTGATGCAGGGCTTCACACACGGGCGCCGCCTCGGCCTGGCGCAGCGTTACTCGTGCAGTCGCGTCCAGCCCTCGCTCCTTCGCCTTGCGCTCCACCTCGTACAGCGCCGCGTAATATTCCAGCGCTTCTTGTGCGATCTGACTTTGATGGTTGGCGTACAGTTCATGGAACTTACGCCGGGCATGTGCGGTGCACCCAACTTCTGTGGCCGGCCGATCGCCGACGAACAGCGCCTTATAGCCACTGAAGTCATCGCACACGAGTTTACCGCGCCATTCTCCCAGGAACACCCGAGCATGCTCGCCGGATCTGCCGACGGCAAAATCGTAGATGACGATTGGATCGTCATCGTAGACGGTCGTACCGTAGGCCCAGAGGTAACTGCGGTGGGTTTTCTTCAGGCCCGGTCGCAGCGTCGGCATCGGTGTCTCATCCGCATGCAGCACCGAGCGTTTGAGCAGCAATGCCTTCAACGTATCGGCCAGGGGCTGGAGTTTGACGCCACACGCTCCCACCCACTCAGCCATCGATGAGCGTGGGATCGGCACTCCAGCACGTGCATAGATCTCTTCCTGGCGGTAGAGCGGCATGTGATGGGCATATTTCGCCGTCAGGATATGCGCCAGCAGGCCCGCCGTCGGGATGCCCTTGTCGATGACATGGGGCGGCAGTGGTGCCTGGACGATCTTTTCGCACGCAGTGCACACCCATTTGCCGCGCACATGCCGCTCGACCTGGAACGTCCCAGGCACGTAGTCGAGCTTCTCGGCGACATCCTCGCCGA
>Ga0181522_10000463_pt1 | contig 30275 bp, 27 predicted proteins | sample PEATcosm2014_Bin_27_FD_121103 | JGI IMG/M metagenome (GOLD analysis project Ga0181522, IMG submission 121103) | Peatland microbial communities from MTU Mesocosm Facility, Houghton, MI, USA - PEATcosm2014_Bin05_10_metaG | ecosystem: Environmental > Terrestrial > Soil > Wetlands > Peat | place...
CGGTGTGGTCGCCGATCACGTCGCCGTCGTGGATCTCGCGCACCGTCGAGGCCGAGAAGTAGCGGAGCATCTTGCCGATCTCGAAGAAGGTCGCGCGGACGTGGTAGCGCTCCAGCACGTCGAGGATTTCGGGCGTGTAGGGGCCGGGCCCGTCGTCGAAGGTCAGGGCGATGTCGCGGGAGCTGCCCGAGCCCTCTTTCACGAAGGGCGTGTAGGCGAGCACCGACTTGACCGCGTCGGCTTCACGCTGGGCGATGCTCAAGACCGGCACGTGAGGCTTCGCGGCCTTCGCCGCCTGCTTCGGTCTGGGTCGCTTGGACCCCTGGGAGCCGGCCGAGATGGCGGCGACGGCTGCGATCAGGGCCACCAGCAGCAGCAACCCCGCGCCGGCCCGCCGCCTGCGGACGAGCACGGCGTGGCTGACCGCTCGTCGGCCGCCACTCCCTGCGGCTCGGCGCTGCTCGTCCTCGAAGTCCCAGCTCCAGCGGGGCGGCATGGTCAGATGCTAGACAGCCGCTCTGGAGGAGCGACTCATCGCACCGGCGTGGCCGTCCCGCGGGCGCTCACGAGCACGGCAGTGCCGGCCGGGAGAGCATGCTCGCCCAGGACCCGCGCCACCAGCGGCAGCGGGCTCCCGGCGGCGTCGATCTGCAGGATCGCGTCGTGGCCGTAGTAGCGGCACTGCTGCACCTGCCCGCTCAGCCCCGGGCCGGCGGCCTGCGCCGACGCCTCGCCGGTGGGCACGACCAGCAGCTGCTCGGGTCGGACCATCACCTCTCCTTCGCTCCCGGGCGCCGGCTCGCGCAGCGGCAGAGGGCCAAGGACGGTCTGCGCGACGCCGTCGCGGAAGCTCGCCTCGAGCACGTTGACGGCGCCGAGGAAGTGCGCCAGCCGGCGGTCTGCCGGCTGCTCGTAGAGCTCCGCCGGCGTCCCCTGCTGGACGATCACGCCATCGCGCAGGACGGCGACGGTGTCGGCCAGCGACAGCGCCTCCTCCTGGTCGTGGGTGACGAGCACCGTCGTGACGCCCTGCTCCCGCAGCAGGCCCGTGACCTCCTCGCGGACGCGGGAGCGCAGCGATGCGTCCAGGGAGGAGAAGGGCTCGTCCAGCAGCAGCGCCTCGGGCCGGCGCACCAGGGCCCTGGCCAGGGCCACGCGCTGCTGCTCGCCGCCAGAGAGCTGGTGGGGCATGCGCTCGGCCAGCGAGTCGATCCCGACCATCGCCAGCATCCGCGCGACCGTCTCGCCGCGTCGCTCGCCGCGGGAGAGTCCGAAGCCGACGTTGCCGGCCACGTCCAGGTGCGGGAAGAGGGCGCCTTCCTGGGGCACGTAGCCGACGCTGCGCCGCTCCGGCGCGAGGAAGGTGCGGCCGTCGTCGAGGGTCCGCTGCCCCAGCACGATCGTGCCCCGCTCGGCTCGCTCGAAGCCGGCCACGCAGCGCAGCAGGGTCGTCTTGCCGCATCCCGACAGGCCCAGCACGGCCGTCAGCGACCCGGCGGGCGCCTGCAGGTCGACGCCGTGCAGGACGGGCTGGCGGCCGTAGCCCTTCCACAGGCCCTGCACGCCGAGGGCGCTCATGGCCGTCCTCCGATGCGGGAGATCTGCCCCATGCGACGGCTGAGCAGGAAGGCCGGGACGGCCGAGATCAGCACCATCATGCCCGCGTAGGGGGCTGCAGCTCCGTAGGAGAAGTTGGTCGTGTAGGTCCAGAACTGCGTCGCCAGCGTGTCGACGCCCGTCGGGCGCAGCAGCAGCGTGGCCGTCAGCTCGGTCGCGCAGGAGATGAAGACCAGCGCGAAGGCGGCCGCCAGGCCGGGTGCGATCAGGGGCAGGGTGATGCGCCTGAAGACCGCGACGGGGCGCTGTCCCAGCGAGCGCCCGACCTCCTCCAAGGCGGGCGGGGCCTGGGCCATGGCGGCCCTCACGCCGACGAGCGCCAGCGGCAGGAACAGGATCGCGTAGGCGACGATCAGCTCGAAGGAGCTCTGGTAGAGGGAGAAGGCGTAGCGGATCGTGAAGGAGACCAGGCCCAGGGCGACGACGAGGCCGGGCAGGGCCATCGGCAGGTAGGCCAGGCGCTCCAGCAGGATCGTGAAGCGGGTCCGGTGCCGGATGGCCAGGGTGGAGAGGGGGATGGCGAGCAGCGTCGCCAGGGCCGCCGCGGCGGCGCTGTAGGCGGCCGTGTGTCCCGTCGCGGCGAGGATCGAGGTGGAGGGCAGCGTCGAGGAGCTGCCTCGCGCCATCCAGTAGACGAGCGAGCCGACGGGCACGCCGAGTCCCAGGCCGGCCAGCGCGAACAGCCCCAGCAGGGCCGGTATGCGTCGTGCGCCGAGCCTCACCCGGGCCGGCGCGCGGCGCGCTCCCGGCCCGCCCCGAAAGCCCCTGCCGCGTCCGCTCAGGGCCAGCTCCCCGCCGAGCGCGGCGATGCTGAGGGCGACGAGCACCAGCGACAGGGCGCAGGCGCCGGCAGCGTCGAAGGCGAGCTTGTACTCCGTGAAGATCTGCACCGTGAAGGTCTGGTACTGGACGATTTCGAAGGCTCCGTACTCGGCCAGCAGCGCGAGCGTCACGAGCAGGCAGCCGCCCAGCACGGCCGGCCACACCTGGCGCATGGTGACGCGCAGGAACGAGCGCCAGGGGGAGAGGCCGAGGCTGCGGGAGGCGTCGATCAGGCCGGCGTCGAGGTTGGCCATGGCGCCGGCCACGGGCAGGTAGACGAGCGGGTACAGCGACAGCGACATGACCATCACGGCCGCGGGGTAGCCGTGCAGGCCCGGGTCGATCGAGATCCAGCCGAAGCCGACGACGAAGTCGGGTATGCCCAGAGGCAGCACCAGCAGCACCGCCCACAGCCCCCGCAGGGGCACGTCGCTGCGCTGCACCAGCCAGGCGGCGCCGATGCCCAGCAGCGCGCAGATGGCCGTGCATGCCAGCGCCAGGCGGACGCTGTTCCACAGCAGCACAGCGGTCTCGTGGCGATCCAGCAGATGCCAGACCGAGCTCCAGCCGGCCTGCTGGGCCTGCACGACCAGGAACACGAGGGGCAGCAGCACCAGCGCCCCCGCCAGCAGCCCCCCGACCAGGGCGACCGCGGGCACCCTCCTGCCCCGCACCCGGGCCTGCCCGAGCAGGCCGCCGATCTGTCCGGTCGGGGCGAGCGTGCTCACCGCGTCAGAGCAGCCCCAGCCTCTGCTCCATGGCCAGCGCCTGGCTGCCGTCGCCGAGCTGGGCTGGAGTGAGCGATACGGCCTTGAAGCTCGACAGCGGCGGCAGGCCGGCGGGGGCTGCGACGCCGGGGCGCAGGGGGTACTCGTAGCTGTCGCTGCGGGCCATGACCTGCTGCCCTTCGCTGCTGAGGAGGAAGGCCAGGAACCTCTGCGCGTCCGACCGTTTGGAGCTCGACCGCAGCACGGCTGCGCCGGAGACGTCGACGAGGTCGCCGGGATCGCCGGGGGAGTAGTAGGCCAGGGCCGAGTGGACACCGGAGGAGCCGAGCTCCTTGCGCAGCCGGTACCAGTAGTAGTGGTTGATCGGTCCGATCTCGCTCTCGCCGTTGTTGACCTGGGCCACGACCGTCTCGTTGTCCGGGTAGACCTTCGCCCCAGCCTGCAGGCCCTTCAGCCAGCGTTCGGCTGCAGCCTTGCCGTCGAGGTCGACGATCGACGTGATCAGCGGCTGGAAGTCCGTCTCGGAGGGAGCGAAGCCGACCTTCCCCCGCCAGCGCGGCTGCGCCAGTTCGAGGATCGAGTGGGGCAGCTGCGATGGCTTCAGCTTGGAGGTGTCGTAGACGAGCACGGACACGCGGGCCGAGACCCCGACCCAGTCGCCCCGGGCCGACTCGTCGCGCCCGGGCACGTCGGCCAGGGTGCTCGCGTTCACCTTCGCCAGCAGGCCCTTCTCCTGCAGCGCTTCCAGCACGGGCGTGTTCTCGGTGTAGAAGACGTCGGCCGGCGAGCTCGACCCCTCCTGGGCGATCTGGTTGCCCAGCGTGGCCTCGTCGGCCGAGCGCACCTGCACCTTGATGCCGGTCTTCGCTTCGAAGGCCTTCACCAGGGCGGAGGTCGTCTGTTCGTGCTGGCCGTTGTAGAGGGTGATCGTGTCGGGTGCGCCCGAGGAGCCGCCGCAGCCGCTCGCGATCACGGCGCAGAGGAGGGTGGCTATGGGCAAAAGCGGCTTGCCGGAGGGCATCAATCAAATCCGATCTTGGCGGTCGGGATGACCGCGCCCCCAACGTATCACACGAGTTAGGGTCACCTAACAACATGGCTGGCAGGCCACCGCGGCAAAGCCGGCGCGACCATGCGCCGGAGAATGAGGGACAATCAGGCCAATGCACGTGACCGCCAAGGCCGACTATGCGGTGCGAGCCGTCGTCGAGCTGGCCGGCAGCAGCCAGGAGGCGCCCCGCAAGGTCGACGACGTCGCCAAGGCTCAGAGCATCCCCGTCTCGTTCCTGGAGAACATCCTGACGCAGCTGCGCTCGTCGGGGATCGTGCGCAGCCAGCGCGGCCCGGAGGGTGGCTACTGGCTGGCCCATCCCGCAGACGAGCTCAACCTGGCCCAGATCATCAGGGCCGTCGAGGGCCCGCTGGTGGGCGTGCGCGGGCAGCGCCCGGAGGAGATCGAGTACGAGGGCTCGGCCAAAGCCCTGCAGCAGGTCTGGGTGGCGCTGCGCACGAATCTGCGCGCAGTGCTCGAGAACGTGACGGTCGCGGACGTGGCGGAGGCGCACCTCCCCGAGGAGGTTCTCGCGCTTACCCACGACGAGGAGGCCTGGCAGACCCGCTGAGCGTCCGGCTCGCGAGTTGAGTGACATTGGACACGCAGGCCGTCGACGTTCGGTTTGGTTTACACGAATCGGCCCCGTGTCAGCTACGCTTCTGCAGTTGCGACGTGCTCGGACGAGCGCGTCCAGGACTTGATCCCGCGCCCCACGACAAGGAGATCCGCTCGATGTCAGCCCCCACGTCAACAGCCCCTGCCGAGGAGGCCGTCCAGGCCGACGACGCGCAGGCGCCCGGCGAGAGCGGCTTCTCGCTGGCCCTGACCCAGGACCAGAAGGACATCCGCGACTGGGTCCACGGCTTCGCAGCCGACGTCATGCGCCCCGCCGCGGCGGAGTGGGACGAGAAGGAGAAAACGCCCTGGCCGATCATCCAGGAGGCCGCCAAGATCGGCCTGTACGGCTTCGAAGGCATCGCCCAGTTCTTCGCCGACCCCTCCGGCCTGGGCCTGCCGATCGTCAACGAGGAGCTGTTCTGGGGCGACGCCGGCATCGGCATGTCGATCATGGGTACCTCCTTGGCCGTCGCGGCCATCTTCGGGCAGGGCACGGGCGAGCAGATCGGCGAATGGATCCCGCGCTGCTTCGGCACCGTCGACGACGTCAAGGTGGCTGCCTTCTGCGCCTCCGAGCCAAACGCCGGCTCTGACGTCTCGGGCGTGCGCACCACGGCGAAGTTCGACGAGGCGAGCGGCGAGTGGGTGCTGAACGGCCAGAAGGCCTGGGCGACCAACGGCGGCATCTCCGACGTGCACGTCGTGATCGCCTCGGTGGACCGCGAGCTGGGCTCCAAAGGCCACGCCGCCTTCGTCGTGCCGATGAGCGAAGCCAAGGGCATCTCCCAGGGCGCGAAGGTCTCAAAGCACGGTCTGCGCGCCTCCCACACGGCCGACGTCTACCTGGACGACTGCCGGATCCCGGCCAACTACGTGCTGGGTGGGAAGGACAAGCTCGACGAACGCATCGCGCGCGTCAAGGAAGGCCAGAAAGGCAAGGCCCAGGCGGCCATGCAGACCTTCGAGGCGTCTCGCCCGACGGTCGGCGCGCAGGCCCTGGGCATCGCCAGGGCCGCCTACGAGTACTCCCTGGAGTACGCGAAGGAGCGCGAGCAGTTCGGCCGGCGGATCATCGAGAACCAGGCGATCGCCTTCACGCTGGCCCGCATGAAGCTCGAGATCGACGCGGCCCGACTGCTGGTCTGGCGGGCATCGTGGATGGGCCGCAACCAGGTCCCCTTCGAGAACGCCGAGGGCTCGATGAGCAAGCTCAAGGCCGGCGAGGTCGCCGTGTGGGTGACCGAGCGGGCCATCCAGATCCTCGGCGGCAACGGCTACACCCGCGAGTTCCCCGTCGAGCGCTGGCACCGAGACGCCAAGATCTACGACATCTTCGAGGGCACCGCGGAGATCCAGCAGATGGTCATCTCCCGCGCCATCTCCGGGATCCCGGGGATGTTCGGTTCCTCGGCCTCCTGAAGTAGCTCAGACGAGCGCCCGGGTCGAGCCGATCCGGGCGCCGAGCCTGCCTCTGAGGCCTACCAGGCCTGATCGGCGCCGCAGTGCGGGCAGTCGACCGTGGTCGAGACGGCCGCGCTGAAGACATAGCCGCAGGCGCACGCGTATACGGCCTGATCGAGCGGGCCGCCGGCGCGGCGGACCTTCTCGACGTCGGGGTCGCAGGGGGTCATGACGACCTGCTCCACCGCCGGCGCGGCCTCGCGCCTGCCCCTGCTCGCCGTCGCGCGGCGGTCATGTCCCCGCCGCTGGCGGGGTCCCTCACGTCGTTCAAGCAATCTCGGTCTCATCGGTCCTCTTGTAATAGACGTCTCGGACGCCAAAAGGTTTCGCTCCGCAACCTTTATTTCCTGTCGGACGGATGACGATTCGTCTGGGCAGCGTCGCCGCCGGGACCGGGACCGGAGGGCTGGACGTTTGAGATACTTGGGGCGATGAGCCCCTCGCGCAAGCGAACGGTGCGCCTGATCGTGGCGCTGAGCGCTGCAGTCCTGCTGGCAAGCGCCCTGATCTACACCAGCTTCAGCGCCGCCAGCCCGGCCATCTCCCCGAGCCAGCTGGTGCACGAGGCCCAGCCGGGGCGCACCTATGTCGTCACGGGCACGGTCGCCCCGGGCAGCGTCCACCACCTGGACAACGGGGTGCTCGACTTCGCGGTGCGCGACAGGGCGGGAGCGACGGCCGTGCCGATCGCCTACACGGGCTCAGTACCCGACCCCTTCAAGGAAGGCCGCGAGGTGATCGTGACCGTGCAGAAGGACGGCGCAGGCTACGTCGGCGAACGCAACAGCCTGATCACGAAGTGCCCGTCCAAGTACAAGACGGCGCCCGCGGGCGAGAACCAGAACGCCTGAGTGCGGGGTAGGACGAAAGAGCTCCGGATCGACTCCGGCGGCGCGGGCTGATGGCGGGGCTCGGCTTCGCCTGCCTGATCCTGGCCCTGACGGTCTGCGTATACGGGATCGGGGCGTCCATCTACGGGGTGCGCCGCGGCCGTCCCGAGTTCTCGGACTCCGGACGGCGCTCGGTCTATGCCCTGGCCGGCGTCCTCACGGTCGCCTTCGTCGTGCTGGAGGTGGCCTTCCTGCGCAACGACTTCGCCTTCAACACGGTCGCGGACACCTCCAGCCGCACGACGCCCCTGCTCTACAGGGCGGCGGCCGTCTGGTCCTCCCAGGAAGGCTCACTGCTGCTGTGGGCCTGGCTGATGTCGATGTGGTCGAGCCTGGCGCTGTTCCTGACGCGCAAGCGGATGCGCGACGTGGCCTCCTACGCCCAGGCCATCATGCTCGGCTTCGGGGGCTTCTTCGTGGCGCTGATGGTCTTCTACGCCGACCCCTTCCAGACGACCAGCCCGGCGCCGGCGGAAGGGGTCGGGCTCGATCCGCTGCTGCGCTTCCCGACGATGATGATCCACCCCCCGATGCTCTACTCGGGGTACACGCTGTGCACGATCCCGCTGGCCTTCGGGATGGGCGCCCTGCTGGCCCGGCGCCTGGACGCCGACTGGATCAAAGCGATCCGCCGCTTCGCCTTCGCGGCCTGGCTGTTCCTGGGCGTCGGCATCCTGCTGGGCGCCCGCTGGTCCTACTCGGAGCTCGGCTGGGGCGGCTACTGGGGCTGGGACGCCGTCGAGAACGCCTCGCTGATGCCGTGGCTGACGGGCACGGCCTTCCTGCACTCGCTGATGATCCAGGAGAAACGGGGGATGCTGAAGGTCTGGAATGTCTCGCTGGTGCTGGCCACGGGGACGCTCTCGATCATGGGCACCTTCCTGGTGCGCAGCGGCATCCTCAACTCGATCCACGCCTTCGGCGGGGCCACGCTGGGCGTCCCCTTCGTGACCCTGATCGGCCTGCTCATCGGCGCCTCCATCTATCTCGTCGTCACCCGCAGGGACATGCTGCGCTCGGAGAACCGGCTCGACTCGCTGCTGTCGCGGGAGTCGATCTTCCTGGCCAACAACCTGGTCCTCGTCGGCCTCTGCTTCGTGATCTTCTGGGGCACCTACTTCCCGCTCATCTCCGAGGCCTTCACGGGTCAGGAATCGGCCGTCGGGGCGCCCTGGTTCGACCGCTACACGGTGCCGTTGGCGCTGATCCTGGTGCTGCTCAGCGGCATCGGTCCGGTCATCGCCTGGCGGCGGGCGACGCTCGCCAACGCCCGGCGCAACTTCGCGATCCCGCTGGGCAGCGCGCTGCTGGCGCTGGTCGTGCTGGTCGGAGCCGGCGTCACCAGCAGGCCCCTGGCGCTGTTGATGTTCTGCCTGGCCGCCTTCGTGCTGGGCACGGTCGGGCAGGAGCTCGGCAGGGGCGCGATGGCGCGCAGGGCGATGGCGGGCGAGTCCCTGCCCCGGGCCCTGGCCGCGCTCGTCCAGCGCAACCGCCGCCGCTACGGCGGATACATCGTGCACGTCGGCATCGTCGTCCTGTTCGTCGGCGTGGCCGCCTCCTCGTCCTTCCGCCACGCCTCCCAGCTGTCGCTGGCGCCGGGCCAGTCGACGAAGGTGGGGTCTTACGAGATCACCTACGTCAAGCCGACGGCCACGGTGACGCCCAAGTACGACCGGGCCCACACCGGCTCGACGCTCAGCCTGGGGGCCGAACTGGACGTCACCAAGAACGGCCGCCACGTGACGACGCTGCAGCCCAGCGAGGGCTACTACGACTCCGGCGAACCGGCCCAGGGGACGGTCAGCAGCCTGATTGGCGGCCAGGCCGTCAGCCACGTGGCGCTGAACTCGGGCATGACCCGCGACGTTTGGAGCGCGATCGAACCGGACATCGAAACCCCGACCCTGAAGCGAATCGTGGACATCGGCAACAAGACGCTCGGCCCCGAAGACGCGCCGGTGGCGCTGCTGTACCTGGCCCGCTCCTACCTGTCCAAACCGCCCCCGACCCAGTTCAACCTGATCGTCTCGCCGCTGGTCATGTGGATCTGGACGGGCGGGCTGATCGTCTTCGTGGGCGGGCTCATCGCGATCTGGCCGATGCCCCTGCGGGCGCGGGTTCCGTTCGCGCTGCGGGCGCGCGCGACCCGCGGCCTGGCCCGCTCCTAGCGGGGCGCCACAGCGCCGTCGTGGCCATTCTCGTCGTCATCTGCGTGGTCGTGCTGATCGGCGCTGTCCTGTACTTCGTGGGGGGGCCGCTGCGCGTCGCCGAGGATGCTCGCATCGCGGCCGCTGCCGGCGGCGAGCCCGCCCCGCTCGTCGAGGCCGGCGAGCAGGCGCGGGAGCTGCGCCTGCAGGAGCTGGAGGCGGCACGGGAGGCCAAGTACAGGGAGATCCGCGATGCCGAGCTCGACTACCGCACCGGCAAGCTCTCGGCGGAGGACTACGAGACGGTCGACGCGGAGCTGCGCGCCGAGGCCCTGAGGATCCTCGACGAGCTCGAAGGGCTCAAGACCAGGGGTGCTTGAGCAGCAGGATCGCGTTCACGAAGAACAGGACCGCGAAGAAGATCGTCCAGCGGTTGAGGTTGCGCTCGACCATCGAGCCGCCGCCGAGAGGACCCTGTCCCGAGCCCACGCCGAAGGCGCCCGACAGGCCGGAGTCCTTGCCCGAGTGCATCAGCACGAGGAACACGAGGACGACGGCGATGACGACCTGGATGATGGAGTCGATCGTTTCCACGTGCGCAGGGTAGCGGAGTCGGCGAGGGCGATGCTCGCAGGAGTGCGGGGCGGCGCCTCGAACTGCCCCCACATGGCCGGATATGGCTCATACTGCCCCCCGACAGGCTTGGGAGACATTTGCCAGTTCGATTACGAATCCTTTACGGATTCCTAATTCGCTGCCGATATGACTCCCGGTGGGCGTATCCCGCGAATGTGGATCAGGTGCGCCGACCACAACCCATGGGACGACCCGAAGATGAGCAGAACAGCCGCATGATGCCCCCGACACGCGCCCGCCGCAGGGCCCTGCGCGCTGTCCTCTCGGCCCTGGCGGGGGGCGGCCTGACCGCCGCAAGCCTCGGTGGGCCGCTGGCCGGCGGCGCCTGGGCTGCGTCCTTCTCCAACGTCCCGACGACCCCGGAAGTCAGCGCTGAAGCGGGCGAAGCGGGTGCTGCCACGACGCCTGCGAGCACCGGGACGACGCCCACGACGACTGCGCCCGCGACGACGACGCCGAGCACCACGACGACGCCGACCACGACGGCTCCGGCGAGCACGCCGCCGGGCCCCACCGTCACCCTTCAGCGCAAGCAGAAGCCCAGCGAAGGCTCAAAGCAGAGCGAAAGCACGACGAGCACGACCAAGCAGGGCAAGCAAGGCGAAGGCAACGTCGCCGGCTCGCCCCAGTCGGTCGCCAAGGCCGGCGCCCTGGCCGCGATCCTGGCCTCCTCGCAGGCGAACGTGCAGGCGCTGGCCTTCTACAGGGTGCCGCTGTTCCTGCTGCCCGTCTACAAGGCGGCGGCCGTCCAGTACGGCGTGCCCTGGCAGATCCTGGCCGCGATCAACGAAGTCGAGACCGACTACGGCGCCGACCAGTCGGTCTCCAGCGCGGGCGCCGTCGGCTGGATGCAGTTCATGCCCGAAACGTGGCTGCAGTACGGCGTGGACGCCCTGGAAGCCGGCTATGCCGACCCCTACAACCCCGTCGACGCGATCTTCGCGGCGGCACGCTACCTGCGGGCTGCAGGCGCAGCCACGAACCTGCGCGGCGCCATCCTGGCCTACAACCACTCCGAGGAATATGCCGACTCGGTGCTGTTGCGGGCGAAGCTGATCGCGACCTACCCGAAGGCCGTGATCGCCACCCTGACGGGCCTGGTCGACGGTCGACCCCCCGTCGGCGCGGGCGCCCTGGAATGGAGCGCCCTGCCCAGCCACCCCGCTTCCAGCGAATCCACCGGCGCCTCCAGCGCGACGGCCAAAGCGACGGCTGTCTCGCCCAGCGCGCAGGGCACGACCACACCGGGCTCCACCAAGGCCGTCTCGCCGACGGCGGCAGCGGCGGGCACGTCCAGCGCTCCCGCGCCGATCGAGCTGGTCGACCTGACGAGCTCGCCGAAAGCCGACGTCGTGGCGGTCGAGGACGGGCGCGTGCTCGGCCTCGGCGTCAGCCGCAAGCTCGGTCGCTACGTGATCCTGCGCGACGTCTACGGCGACGTCTTCACGTATGCAGGCCTGGGCAGCGTCGCCTCCACCTACAAGCTCGCTCCCGAGGGCAGCGCAAAGGGCTCCTCGCAGGTCGTCAAGGCCGCCAGCACCCGCGACTCGGCTCCCTCGGCCCCCGCCACGGCGGGCACCCAGTCGCCTGTCACCCTGCAGGTCAAAGCGCCCGCCCGCAGCCCCGGTGCGGCAGGCGGCAAGGCGACCGTCTCCGGCGGCGAAGGCGTGCCGGCCGGGATGGCCCGCAAGCGCCTGTTCGCGACGCCGGGCAACCCCGACGCCCGTGCGGCACAGGCCGTCGTGGCCCAGCGCAAGGCCCACAAGGCACGTGCGGGCGAACGCCAGCCGCTGCGCAAGGGCTCGGTCGTGACGGCCGGCACGGTGCTGGGCAAGGTCATGGTCGCGACCAACGGCAAGGCCGGGCACCTGCGCTTCGCGATCAAACCGGCCGGCGACAGCGCCTACGTCGACCCGGGGCCGGTGCTGGCCAACTGGGCTGAGCTGCAGAAGGCCCTTCACCCGCAGGGCGCGAAGGCTGGTGACGCCCTGCTGGGCGCCACCGCCAGCGACGTCTTCCTGCTCTCCAAGTCCCAGCTCGAGCGGGCCGTGCTGTCGGATGCGGGCATCGTCATGAACGCCTGCGAGCGCCAGGAAGTCGCCTCCGGCGCGATCGACAAGCGCGTCCTGGCGCTGCTGGCCTTCCTGTCGCGCAGCGGCCTGCAGCCGACCGTCGGCGCCCTGCGCTGCGGCCAGAGCCAGTACGCGGCGGGCGGGGGAACCTCCTCCCAGTACCGCGGCGAAGCCGTCGAGATCAGCGCCATCAACGGCGTAGCGCTGGCGGGCCACCAGGGACCGGGCACGATCGCCGACCTGACGATCCGCGCGCTGCTGACGCTGCCGGCCGAATTCGTGCCGCACGAAATCCTCAGCCTGATGCACTACCCGAGCTCCGCCGTGACCCGCGCCGAGCGCTCCTACTGGAACCGCATCGGCGTCGTCTTCCAGCCCGTCTCCACGAGCGCCCTCAGCAGCGCCGCCACGAGCGCTGCCGCCCACTCGGCCGGCAAGGGCAAGACGGCGCCGGCGCCCGTCGTCTCCACGAGCGTTCTGTCGAGCACGCAGTGGACGCAGCTGGTGGAACGCATCGCCGCCATCCCCAGCCCGAGGATCGCGGCCAAGCCGACGTCCTCGGCGATCCCAGACCACAAGCGCAAGTAGCACTCGCAGCCTGCACGGGCGGGCGCCGGTACGGCGCGCCCGCCCGCGGGCCTTGTGGTGTCCCGCCTAGCCGGCCTGTGCCGGAGCGGGACCGCCGGGTGCTCCGGGCGCCCCTGTGGGCGCCCCGGCTGCACCTGCGCCGCCGGGCCTGGCGAACCCGAGCAGCGACGAGCATTTCTGCTGGGCCGTGCGGAACTTGGCGGAGCTCGTGTCGATCCCCTTGGTGTCGAAGATCGGGCCTTTGCCCGACGTGTTGGGGGCCGGCACGTTCACGCCGTTCTGGCGCATGCACGTGGCGAACTTTTCAAGGGACTTCTTGAAGCTCGCGTTGTTCAGGCGATTGCGGCCGCCGAAGCGCTGGAAGCTGCCGCCCCCGCCGCACTTCTTGACGGCGGCTTCGAACTTGCTGCGGCTGACACCGCTGGGCAGCGTCTGCTGCCCGCCGCCGCCGAGGAACAGCCCGCCGCCGGGTTTGCCGCCCGAGGGTTTGCCGCCCTGGGGCCGCGTCGGCAACGTCACGCCTTCCTTCTTGAGGCATTCCCGCAGGGCGCTGAAACGGCCTTTCCCGGATCCCACCGGCGCTGTCGCGGCTGCGTTGGTCGTGCTCGTCGAGCCGGTCGTGCTGGATGAGCCTCCGCAGGCGACAAGCGCGGCGCTTGCGATCAGCAGCACCGCGATCGCTGCGAGGCGCTTGGTCAGGTGGCTCTTGGTTGGCTGCATGTGACTCCTTGTGGGTCTGTCTGTGTCGATCTTCTCGTGAAGTGGTGTGGGTGGATCCTCGTCCATCACTTGCCGAACAGCGCCGGTTCGCCCGAGGAGCCCGATGAGGAGGCGCCGGAGCCCGAACCCGAGGAGGACGAGCTGGAGGTCCCTCCGCCCAGCAGGCTCGCCAGACCGCCTCCGAGCGAGCCGACGCGGATCGATTCGGCCGTGACGATGCCGTCGGCTGCCGTCGAGCCGGTGACTGTGACCGTTTCGCCGGGGTGGATGGCCTTGACGGACGACTGGACGGTCTTGGTTACGCTCGTGCCGGGCGATGTCCACACCTTGATCGTGTTGGATTCGGTGCCCGTCACGTAGAGGGTGTCGCCTGAGATGTAGGCGACGGTTCCGGCTGTCGGACGGGCGAAGCCGCCGCCCGCGCCCGCCCCGCCGGCGCCCGCGCCAGCACCCGCCGACGAGCTCGATCCGCTGCCGGCCGCGCCCGCGAGGCTGCGCAAGCGCGAGGCAAAGGCGCTCGCACCTCCGGAGGGCGTGGCGCTGCTCGTTTCGTTCTGGCCCTTCTCGACGAGCACGCCGCCGATGAAGCCGCAGGCGATCAGCAGCACTGCCGCCAGGGCCAGCGGCAGCGGCGTCAGCAGGCGTCGGCGCGGGCGTGGCGGCAGCTGCTCGTCGTCCTCCAGCCAGCGCTCGGACGGGGCGTCGGCCAGGTCGGGGCCGGGGGCGGCATGGGCGATGGTCGTCGGCTCCTGTGGGGGCATGGGGGACTCCTGATGGGTGTCTTGATCACTCAAAGCGCAGTGCCTCGATCGGTCGCAGGGCGGCGGCGCGGGCCGCCGGATAGGTGCCGAAGAACAGGCCCGAGGCGAGGGCGGCGCCGAAGGCCAGGAAGATCGAGTAGGTCGCGATCTGCGGTTGCACGCCGGCGATTTCGAACTGGCTGCCGAGGATCCCGAGGCCGACGCCGAGCAGGCCGCCGAACAGGGACACGAGCACGGCCTCGGTCAGGAACTGGGTGAGGATGTCGCCGCGCCTGGCTCCGATCGCCTTGCGGATGCCGATCTCCCGGGTCCGCTCGGTGACGGAGACGAGCATGATGTTCATGACGCCGATCCCGCCGACGAGCAGGGAGATGGCGGCGACCTCCCCGAGCAGGGTCGTGAAGACGCTGGAGGTGGAGTTTGAGGTTTCCAGCAGCGAGCCCTGGTTGAGGATGCTGAAGCCCGGTTCTTCGGTGTCCTTGATCTTGTGCCGTTCCTCCAGCACCTGCGTGATCTCGGCTTCGGCGGCGTTGAGGGACGCTTCGGAGTTGGCCTGGACGGTGATCGAGTCGATCGCCCCGGGTCCTGTCAGGGCATTCTGGACTGTCGTGATCGGGGCCATCACGACGTCGTCCTCGTTGGTGGCTCCGTTGGAGCCCTTGGAGGCCAGCACGCCGACGACTTCGTAGTTGCCGCCGTTGACCTTCATGCTCTGCCCGACGGGGCTGGCGCCGCCGAACAGTTCCTGCACGACGGTCTGCCCGACGACGGCGACGCGGCGGTGCTTGGCGACGTCTTCGCCAGTGAAGGCGCTGCCTTCGGCGAGCGTGTAGGCGTGGGCGGAGATGTAGGAGGGGGTCGTGCCGATGAAGGAGGACGGTTCGTAGCTGGAGCTTCCCGCGACGAGTTTGACGCTGGTCGCGTTCACGACCGGCGAGGCACTCTTGACGTCCGGGGCCAGGGCGTGGCTCTGCAGCGCCTGTGCGTCTGCCTTGGTCAGCGAGACGGTGCTGGTGGAGGCGCGGGCGCCGCCGCGCAGGCCGCCCGAGCCCTGCACGATCAGCACGTTGGTGCCGAGTTTCTGGATCTGGGACTTGACGGTCTGCGAGGAGCCGTTGCCGACGGCGATCAGCACGATCACGGAGGCCACGCCGATCGTCATGCCGAGGATCGTCAGCCCCGAGCGGAGCTTGTTGGCCGTGATCCCGCTCCAGGCGATGCGCAGCGTCTCACGACCGATCATCGCCCGGCTCCCAGCAGGTGCGGGCGGTGGACGGGGGCGAGGGGAGGAGGGTCGTGCAGGGCCGTCGTGCGCTCGTCGGCGACGATCTCGCCGTCGGCCAGCCGCACGACCCGCTTGGCCTGGGCTGCGACGTCGGGCTCGTGGGTGATCAGCACGACGGTGCGGCCTTCGGCGTTGAGGTGGGAGAAGATGCGCAGGACCTCTTCGGTGGAGTGCGAGTCGAGGTTGCCCGTGGGCTCGTCGGCGAGGATCAGGGACGGGTTGGTGACGAGCGCCCTTGCGACCGCCACGCGCTGCTGCTGGCCGCCGGAGAGCTCGGAGGGCTGGTGGGCCATGCGGTTGCCCATGCCGACCGACTGCAGCGCCCTTTCGGCGCGGCGACGACGCTCGGCGCCGCGCAGGCCGGCATAGGCCAGGGGCAGCTCGACGTTGACCAGGGCGCTCGTGCGGGCGACCAGGTTGAAGCTCTGGAAGACGAACCCGATCTTGCGATTGCGCAGGTCGGCCAGGTCGTCTTCGTCCATGGATCCGACGTCGACGCCGTCGATCAGGTAGCGGCCGCTGGTGGGCGCATCCAGGCAGCCGATGATGTTCATGAGCGTGCTCTTGCCGCTGCCGGAGCTGCCCATGATCGCGACGAGGTCTCCGGCCTGCACGGTCAGCGACACGCCGCGCAGCGCCCGGACCCTGATCTGGCCCAGGTCGTAGAGCTTGGAGACGTCCTGGACGTCGATGATCGGGTGACGGGCGGGCGGGCGCGGTTGGGGCGGCAGGGGCCTGCTGACGACGGGCTGCTGGCGTGGCGCGCGCCGCGCGCCCTGTCCGGAACGCAGCGGCAGGCGCATCAGCCGCCGCCCCTGAAGAAGGCCGCGCCGCCGCCGGGGAAGCCGCCGCCGCCCGCTCCGATCGCCCCTGTGCCGCCGGCTCCCCGCAGGCTGCTGCGAAGGCCGCTGAGGCCGCTGCCACTGGAGCTCCCGGATGTCGTGGAGACGCTTGGCAGGACCACCGTTTCGCCGGCTGCCAGGCCGGACAGGACGATCGTGGAGCTGTTGCCTGCGAGTCCCGTGACGACCCGCCGGGTGCTGCGTTTGCCGTTCTTGAGCACCGTCACGGAGTCGGCCGTGATGGCGCTGGTGGGGACGTTGACGCCTTCGGCCTGCTTGACGACGACTTCGGCGCTGGCGCTCATCCCGGGCCTGATCCCGGACGTCAGCTGGTCGAGCTGGAAGGTCACGTCGTAGCTGACGACGCCGCTGTTGGACGTCGAGAGCAGCGAGATTTCGCTGACGTGGGCGGCCAGCTTGCGGCCTTCGAGCGCTTCGACGGTGACGGTCGCGATCTGCCCGACGCGCACGCTGCCGATTTCCGATTCGGAGAGGGGCACGACCAGCTGCATCGAGCTGAGGTCGCTGAGCACGGCGAAGGTCGAGCTGGAGGAGCCGCTGGCGCCGCTGGAGCTGGAGCTGCTTGCGGCTGCGCTTGCGGTACGGGAGCCGGTGCCGCTCGAGCCGCTCGATTCGGAGGAGCTAGAGCTTTTGTCGCGGGTCGTGCCGCCTCCCGAGACGACTTCGCCGACCTGGCCGGAGAGGGAGGCGATGGTGCCGCTCTCGGGCGCGTACAGGTTCGTGTCCTGCAGGGACTCTTCGGCGCTGCGGACGTTCAGGCGGTCGCTCTTAACGGCCGCCCGGGCCGAGGCGATGTTGGCTTCCCGCGTCGCGGTGCTGAGCGTCGACTTCGACGTCGATGAGGACGAGCTGGATTCGCCCTGGCTGGTGGTGGAGGACGTTTTGCGGCTGGTCGTCGTCGGCGTCGTGGTGCTCGTGGGCGTCGTCGTGGCTGGAGTCGTCGTGGCCGGGGGGGTTGTCGTGGCGGGGGTGGTGGTCGTGCCCGTGGGCGAGGCCGTGCCGGTCGTGCCGGTGCCTGTCGTGGTCTGGGCTGGTTCGCCGGAGGCGGCGGCGCGGGCAGGGGCGACGCCGGCTGCGGCGGCGCTGGCGCCGCCGGAGCCGGTGCCCTGGCTGGAGCTTTCGCCGTCCGTTTCTTCCTCCCGGGACAGGCTGGCTTCAGCCGACTGCAGGGTCGCCTTGGCCTGTTCCAGGGATACTTCGGCGCTCTGGGGATCGAGCGTGGCGATCAGCTGCCCGGCGGTGACGTGCTGGCCCTGGGTCACGTAGATCTGCGTGACGGTGCCGGAGGCCTTGAAGCCGAGGTCGAGCTCGGTCGCGGGCTGCAGGTTGCCGCTGCCGGAGACGGTCGACTGCACGACGCCCTGGACCGCGGTGGCGGTGCGGGTGACGCTCGACTGGCTGGCGGGGGCGGGGCCGACGACCAGGACGGCCGCGACGACGGCACCGGCGCTGAGGGCACCCAGTGCGTAGACGAGCCAGGATGCTCTTGCGCGATTGGACATGTGTTCTGATCGATCCTCGGCGGAGGCTGTAAGACAGACGCAAGAAAGCGCCTAAGGGGGGCTAAATTCGATTCGGGCTCCGCACGCTTCTCCCTGCGAGCTGCGATCATCGGAGCGATGCCGACCTATGGCGGGATCGACCTCGGCGGGACCAAGATCCAGGCGGCGATCCTCGACGGCGAGCACCGTCCGCTGGGCCAGGCCCGCCGTCCCACGCCGACGACGGGCGGACCCCAGGACGTCGCCCGCGAGATGGCGCGGGCGCTGCGGGAAGCGGCCGAGGACGCCAAGGTGGAGGTCTCGGGGCTGGACGGGATCGGCGTCGGCTCGCCGGGAACGGTGAAGGACGGCACCGTCACGAGCGCCCGCAACCTGCCCGACTGGGAAGGCACCTATCCGCTGGCACAGGAGCTGCAGAGGGAGCTCGGTCCGCGGGTGCTCCTCGGCAACGACGTGCAGGTCGCGACAGCGGCCGAGTTCCACCTCGGCGCGGGCGAGCCCTTCCACTCGCTGCTCGGCGTCTTCTGGGGCACGGGCGTCGGCGGAGGGGTGATCCTGCACGGGGAAGCCTGGCGGGGCCGCGGCGGGGCCGGTGAGATAGGCCACATGGTCGTGGAGGTGGACGGCGCCAGGTGCACGTGCGGCCGTCGCGGCTGCATGGAGGCCTATGCAGGCAGGGCGGCGATGGAAGGGCACGTTCGCAAGCTCGTCGAGAAGGGCGAGAAGACAGATCTCTTCAAGCTGGCCGAGCATCACGACCGCGACCGGCTGACCAGCGGCATCTGGGCGCGGGCTCTGGAGAGGGGCGACGACCTCGCCGAGAAGATGATCGACCGTGCCGTCAAGGCGCTGGGCGCCGGCGTCGCCTCGGCCGTGAACCTGCTTGACGTCGAGGCCGTGATCCTCGGCGGGGGACTGGGCGTGAGGTTCGGACAGCCTCTGGCCGAGCGGATCGCGCAGGCGATGAAGCCGCACCTGTTCGCGGACTCGCGCCCGCCACGGGTGCTGGTGGCTTCGCTGGGGGATCTGGGCGGCGCGATCGGGGCATCGCTGCTGGTCAGCGACCCCGAGCGGGCGCGCACGGCCGGCGCCGGCTGAGCGCTGCGCAGAGGCGAGCCCGCCGCCGCGATGCCCTTCTGGCTGTCGATCGGATGCCTCTCGCTCGTCCAGGCAGCGATCGTGGTGCTGCCGGGCAGGGTGGACTGGCGAGCTCTGCGGCGCTTGCGCAGTGGTGGCTGGGCGTTGGTGCTGCCTGTCTCTGTCGTCGGATTCGTGGCGATCGCTCGGGAGGCGGAAAGCGCCAGCGCCCAGGGCCTGTCCTACCTGGCGCTGGTTGCGGTGCCGCCACTGGCTGCGATCGGATTGGGCTGGCTGTCGAGGTGGTCCCGCCCGCGAAACGCGCTGCTCGTGGCCGTGTTGTTCGCGCTGGCCTGGGCGGATCGGGGTGGACCGGCCGGCAATGCCGCAGCGACGGGCCTCTCGGCGCTCAGCTGCGTGACCCTGGGAGCGCTGCTCGGCGCCATCACCCCCTCCCGCTGGCTGGTCGTGGGGATAGTCGTGATGGCCCTCGCCGACAGTGCCCTGGTCGTCTCCGATCTGCTGCAGCGTCCCAACGACGCCCTCAATGCCGCGCAGCCGGCGGCCGGCCTGCCACGTCTGCAGAGCGAGGTGCTGGGCAGTGCCGTGATGGGCTACGGCGATGCCTTCGTGGCCGGTGTGCTGGGGGGGCTTCTCGCGGCCACGGACGGGCCGCAGTTGACGGGCGCGATCCTCACCGCCGCCATCGCCCTGTGCTTCGATCTTCTCTTCTTCGTCGTCGACGAGCTGCCTGCGACCGTGCCTGTCGCCCTCGCCACGCTGCTGCTCGTGCGCGCCTCGAGACGTCCACGAGCAGAAGTCCAGTTGTGAACATCCTCCGATTGACTTGACTTCGAGAGACGGCGGGGTCATATTGGTCGAGGCCACAGCTTGGAGGTGGCGGCGGTCAGGGAGCGACATGCCGCGGTGGTGAGCTGCGATCGGGCGGGACGCCCATCTGACAACCAGAGAGAGGGGGCGTTCCGATGAGGCGGAGGATCTGCGCCGTCGTGATGTGTGCGATTGCGATGACAGCTGTGACGTCGCTGGCGGCTGACGGTGCCTGGGCGACGGGCTACTACCCGGCGGGATGGGGAGCGAACGGCTCGGGCCAGCTCGGCACGGGCACGACGACGAAGAGCAACGTACCGGTTCCGGTCCGGGAAGTGAGCGAAGTCACGGCGATCGCGTCCGGCGGCGACCACACCCTGGCGCTGCTGGCCAACGGCACCGTCGAGGCCTGGGGAGCAAACGAATCGGGTCAGCTCGGCAATGGCACGACGACGGGCAGCTCGACCGCCGTCACCGTCAAAGAACTGAGCGAAGTCGTTGCGATCTCGGCGGCGCCCGGCTACAGCCTCGCGCTGCTGTCGAGCGGCAAGGTGATGTCCTGGGGCGCCAACTCCGTCGGCCAGCTCGGCGACGGCACCACGACCAGCAGCTCGGTGCCCGTCGAAGTCAAAGAACTGACCGAAGCGAGCGCCATCTCGGCCGCTCCGGAGCACGCGCTGGCTGTGCTCAAAAGCGGCGCCGTGATGGACTGGGGGGCCAACGAATCAGGTGACCTGGGCACGGGCGGCGGCTACTCGGGCAAAAGCACGGTGCCGGTGGAAGTCAGCGAACTCACAGAAGCCGCGGCGGTCAGCGGGGGCGACGGCTACAGCGTGGCCCTGCTCAAAGGCGGAACGGTCCGGGCCTGGGGCGAAAACGCCTTCGGCCAGCTCGGCACGGGCTCACCGGAAGGCCCCAGCGTCTGCACACGCGAAGTCGGCTTCATCAAACAGATCGAATACTACGGCTGCAGCGACAAACCCGTGGCGGTCACGGGGCTGAGCGGCGTGAGCGCGATCGCGGCCGGCGGCGATCACGTCTTGGCTCTGCTGAGCGGCGGCGGCGTGAAATCGTGGGGCTCCAACTACGCGGGCGAGCTGGGTGACGGCAGCACGACGGGGCCGAGCTCCTGCTGGATCGACAGCGAAGTTGAATTCGGCATCGTGATCGGCCTTCCGGGGCCGTGCTCGCCGAGTCCGCTCGCGGTCACCTCGCTCAGCGGCGCCGTCGCGATCGGAGCCGGGGAATACCACAGCCTGGCCCTGCTGAGTGCCGGCACGGTCAAAGCCTGGGGCGACAACGGGTTTGGGCAGCTCGGAGACGGAGCGGGCGAATTCGGCTACACGGGAACGCCGACGTCCGTGTCGGGTCTGGCTGAAGTGGCTGCGATCGCGGCCGGGGGAGACGACAGCTTCAGCATCGGCGCCCCGCTGCCGACGATCGGCTCGATCTCGCCGTCCTCCGGGCCGGCGAGCGGCGGCACGAGCGTCGAAATCACCGGCACCAACCTGTCCTCGACCACGTCGGTCAAGTTCGGCTCGACCAATGCCACGAGCTTCACGGTGCACTCCAGCACCTCGCTGACGGCTGTGGCCCCGGCTCACAAACCGGGCACCGTCGACATCGTCGTGGGCACCTCTGCCGGCAAGTCGGCTCCGTCGGCGAGCGATCGCTACACCTACCTGCCGGAAACGCTCGAATTCGGTCGCTGCCTGAAAGTGGGCTCGGGAGAAGGGGCCTACAAGAACGCGGCTTGCACGGAACCGGGTGGGACGGCCAAATACGCCTGGCATCCGGGCCTCGAAAGAAGGTCGATCACGATCCTCGACACCACGGAAACCGTGGAAAAAGTCGTCAAACCCAAGAAGGTGACCTTCGAAACGGTCGAAAAAGTCAAGCTGATCTGTCAGAGCGGCGGCGGTGGCACGGGCGAAATCTCGGGACCGAGCACCCTGGGCAACCTGGTGCTGACCTTCAGCGGCTGTGAACTGGGCGGCTCGAAATGCTCGTCCGCGGGTGCCGGCGAAGGCGAAGTGAAGACGAGCCCTTTGCAGGCAAGCCTCGGCTGGCGTGAAAGCGAAGCGAACACGGTCGGCTTGGCGATCTCTCCCGTGGCCCTCCCGGGTGCGTTCCTGGAAGCCACGTGCGGCAGCTCCACGGTGGTCCTCGACGGTGGCGCGATCGCTGCCATCACGCCCGTCGACAACATGACGGCCGGCTTCTCGGTCAAGTTCAAACAGAGCAAAGGCAAACAGTCGCCCGAAAGCTTCCAGGGCGAAGCCGCCGAAGTCCTGAGCATGTCGGTCGCCGGCGGCTCCTTCGAACAAGCGGGTCTCGGCTTCGACTCGCTGTTGAACGGCGAAGAAGAAGCGGAGATAAACACGGTCGTCTGACGGCCGCCGGTCAGCGTGCGGGACGTTGCCCCCGTCCCGCACGTGAGACCTGTCCTGCTCTAGCCGGTGACGCGGGGAGGACCGAGCCGCTGCGCCGCGATCTCTGCGCCTTCGAGATCGGGCTCGGGCTGCGTGGCGATCGCCCGCGCCGTCACCTCCAGCGGCTGCGGCGCCCGCACGTCCTTCTCGGAGGCGGCCCCGGCCTGCTCGATGCGGCGAACCTGCGGCACCACACGCGTATCGAAGGAGGCGACCGCTTCGTTGTAGGCGCTGACTGCCGATCCCAGCTGCTTACCGGCCTTGGCCAGCGGCGTCACGAACCGGCCGAGCCGGCCATGCAGCTCTCTTGCGGCCTCGGCTATCTCACGCGCCGATTCGGCGATCAGCTCCTGGCGCCATCCGTAGTGCACGGCCCAGAGCAGCCCGATCAGCGTCGTCGGCGTCGCCATCAGGACCTGTTGGGAGACGCTGTACTCGATCAGTCCCGGGTCCTGGGCCAGGGCGGCCTGGTAGATGCCATCGGAGGGGACGAACATGACGACGAACTCCGGCGTCGAGTCGAACTGGCGCTGGTAGCCCTTGGAGGCGAGCTTGACGACGTGCTCACGGGTCTGGCGTGCGTGCCGGGCCGCGTGTGCCTCGCGCTCGTGCTCGTCCTCCGTCTCGAGCGCTGACAGGTAGGCGTCCAGCGGCACCTTGGAGTCCACGACGACAACCTTCCCGCCGGGCAGCTTCACGACCATGTCCGGCCGCAGCGCGCCGTCCTCTGTTCGGATCGTGCTCTGCTCGACGAAGTCGCAGTGCGAGACCATCCCGGCCATCTCCACGACGTTGCGCAGCTGGAGCTCCCCCCACGATCCCCGGGTGGCGGGACGCTTCAGTGCCGAGACGAGGCTCCCCGTCTCCTTGCGCAGCGAGCCGACGCCCTCCCCGAGGGAGCGGACCATCTGCGCCAGCTCGCCCTGGGCCTGCCTGCGCTCGCGCTCCAGGCGTCCGATCTCGCTCTCCATCCGCGCCAGCTTCTCCTGCACGGGCCCGACCAGGCCCTTGATCTCCTCGGTGCGCTGCTTCATCTCCCCGGAGGTGCGCTCCTGCTCGGCGCTGCGCGAGTCGGCCACGCTCTGGGCCAGCACAGCGCTGGTCTGGGCCATGACGTCCAGCGAGAGAGCCTTGAGCTCCTCGCTCAAGCGCTGCCCGCGGGCGCGCGTCAACAGGGTCGCGATCAGGGCCCCGGCCGCTACGGCCAGGACCACGAGCAGAGCTGTCATCGGGGGAGCCTCCTCATGTCGACCACCCAGCGAAGCAGGCGCGACGGACGGCACGACGGCGAGCCTGCGGCTTGACATGGCGTTCGCGGACGCTTGACATCAAGTGGGGGCCACTCTATGTTGACTTTTCGTAACCGCGCCGTGCGCGGAGATCAAGGATCTACCTAGGGATCAAAAGAGGGGCCTTGCCGGAGCGGATGTCCTCCGCGGGCATGTCCCGCGGAGACACAGGAGGGTGAGAATGTCGGCCAAGAATGGCTTGACGCAGCCGACCCGGCTGCTCGGCTGCCTGATGGCGGTCGCACTGCTGGCCTCGGCGCTGTTCGCGTCGACAGCCAGCGCCAAAAAAGCGGAACCCACGAACCCGACCGTCTACATCAACATGGGCGACTCGGTCTCGTACGGCTACACACAAGAAAAATTCGACCTCAACTACCCGACAGAGCCCGTCAGCGCCTTCGAAGGCGGCTACCCGAACCTGATCGCGGCCAAGCTGGCCAAGAAGGAAGCCAGGGAAAACAACAAACTGAGCCTCGTCAACCTCGCCTGTCCCGGTGAGACGAGCAAAGGCCTGATCGGCAACGGCACGATCGCGGCCGAACTGGAAGCGGGCTTCGAAACGACTCACTTCACCGGCGGCGAAGCGCCCTGCGGCTGGTACAACAGCGACGGCTTCCCGCGCCACTACGAATTCGGCGGCGCCTCACAGCTGGAAGCAGCCGTGGGCATCATCAAATCCGGTGCCCAGGTCAAGGACGTGACGCTGCAGATCGGCTCCAACGACGAGCTTCACAAGCTCGGCGAATGCAAATCCGAAGCGTATTTGAAAGCCCACGGGTTCGAAGGCTTCATCGCCTGCGTCGAGGAAGAAGCCAAAAACGTCCTCTTCCCGACGATCCTGACGAACATCGGCGACACGATCGGCGTGCTGCGCAACGTCGGCTACACCGGGCCGGTCGCGGTGCTCGGCTTCTACAACCCGCAGGCGTTCCTGGTCCCGACCAGCGACAACCTCCAGAAGGCCCTCAACGAAGCCGCTGAAGCGGTCATCGCCAAAGGCGAATGGGGACCTGGCGTCGCCTACGCGAACCCCTTCAAGAAGACCAACCCGCGTGGCAAAAAGACCCAGGGCGAAAAGGAAAAAAACCTGATCGAGCGTGAAGCGCTCTGCAACTACACCGAAGAGTGCAACAAATTCGACCGTAAAAACGAACTCGAATCAGCGCTCAAACACGCTGTGTCGGCTGAAGAAGTCGCCTTCGAGGAAGGCGTCGAAGCCGAAAAGTTCGCCAAAGGGGAAGTCTTCTTCCTCCCCGGCGACATCCACCCGACGACGGCAGGCGACGAACTGTTCGCGAAACTGCTCGGCTCGGCTCTGAAAAAGGCCTAACCCTCTGGTTAGAGGGCAGTGAGCCCGGGGCGCTCCGCAGGACGCGGAGCGCCCCGGTGCCTTCGGGGGATCAGCGGGCCGCGGCGCCCGCCATCTCCCCGGCCAGCTCCTCGAGGATCCCCAGCATCGCCGTCGCCGCCGGCACCAGCCTGGCTCCGGCCGGCGTGGCTGCGATCACGCTGCGCACCGGCGGCGCCGGATCGAGCGAGCGGATCGCCACGTCATCCCGGGGGGTCGAGAGGGCCATGCGCGGGACCAGGGCGACGCCGACGCCCGCAGCCACCAGGCCCTGCACGGTCTGGTAGTCGTCGCTCTCGAAGGCCACGTGGGGCTCGAAGCCGGCGGCGTGGCAGCAGCGCACGACGTGCCTGGCGCACGGGCTCTGGCTGGAGGTCTGCACCCACGACTGCCCGCTGAGGTCCTCCAGGCGCAGGCGCTGGCGGGCGGCCAGGCGGTGGGCCCTGGGCAGGACCAGGTGCATCGGGTCCTCCAGCAGCTCCTCGCGCGTCATGCGCCCCTCCACGACCGACTCGCCGGCGAACTCGAACAGCAGGGCCAGGTCCAGCTCGCCCTCGCGCAGGCGTGGAGCCACCTCCTCCGGCTCGCCCTCGGCCAGGCTCAGCTCGACCTCTGGGTGAAGGGACCTGAAGGTGGCGATCGCCTGGGGCATCAGCGTCGCCCCCGCGCTGGGGAAGGACGCCATCCGCAGGTGCCCTCCGCGCAGGCCCTTGATCGCGTCCAGGGACTCCTCGGCGGCCTCCAGCCGGGCCAGGATGCCGTCGGCGTGGCCGACCAGCGTCTGGCCCGCGGCGGTCAGGGTCACGCCGCGCGGGTGGCGCTCCAGCAGGCTCAGCCCTGTCTCGGCCTCCAGCGCCGCGATCTGCTGTGAGACGGCCGACTGCGTGTAGGAGAGGGCCTCGGCGGCTGCCGAGAAGGAGCCGCGGTAGGCGACCTCGCGGAGTACGCGCAAGCGGCCGACATTAAGCATTAGTAGATCTTATATCATAAATAAAGAAGATCATTGGAGCTGATGGCAGGTTGGTGCCAACATGAGCCGAAGAAGAGATCGAAACCAAACTTCAGCCGGGATCGCCCCGGCTCGCACCAAGGAGAGAGCAATGCCCGCCAAGATCATCGTTTCCTACGACGGAACCGCCAACGAGGACGACGCCATCGCCCTCGGCCGCCTGCTCGGTCAGGCCGGCGCAGAGGTCGCGATCGCCTACGTCAGCCACGGTCAGGACTCCGTCGGCGACACGCAGGGAATCCTCAACCGCGGCCTGGCCCTGCTGGGCAACCCCAACGCGGCCGCCCACGTCGTGACCGACCCCTCCACCCCCGAGGGGCTGGCAGCGCTGGCCGAGTCCGAGAACGCCGACGTCGTCGTGTTCTGCTCGGACTCCCACACCGCCAAGGGCCACGTCTCGATCGGCAACTCCGCCTCCCGCCTGCTCGAGGGCGGCAAGGTCGGCGTCGCCATCGCCCCCGTCGACCTGGCCGAGAGCGGTCGGGGCATCAGCCGCGTCGTCGCAGTCGGCGACGGTGACGGCGGCGCCCGCGAGACCGCCGAGGCCCTGGCCCGTGCCCTCGGCGCCGAGGTCACGCCCGTCGCCGGCGAGGACACCGACCTGCTGGTCGTGGACTCCCGCAGCGAGGCCCAGGAGGGCCGCGTCTCGATCAGCTCCTCCGCACAGCACCTGATCGAGATCTCCACCAGCGCCGTGCTGGTGCTGCCCCGCGGCGCACGTCCCGCCTTCGGCGGCGTGGGCAGCCAGTCCGTCAGCGCCGCCTAGTAAGGCGCACGCAGATCCCAAGACCAGGGGCGGTCGGCGGTTTGTTCGTCGGCCGCCCTTCTTGGTACGGCTGCTTGCGTTGGAACCGCCGATCCTTGCCTGCTCCGTCTGAGGCGGCCCTATGCTTCAGAGCATGCCGATGGTGCACGATCTCAACGAGCAAGCCGATGATCTCACCAGCGAGATCATCCATAGCTTTCCGCAGATCACTGGTGTATGCCTGTATGGCTCAGTCGCGCGTGGGGACGCCGGCCCTGACAGCGATCTCGATCTCCTCGTCGTCGGCCTGGACCCGACGCTGACGCCGTCGTCGATCAAGCGACGGTTGCGCCTGAAAGACGTCAAGCCGCGCGTGTCAATCGTCTATCACACGCCGAGAACGTTGGACCGGTATGCGATGACCGGTTCGAGATTCCTGCTTCACGTGCAGTTGGAGGGCAAGGTCTTGTATGACCAAGACGGCTTCTTGGGACGCCTCAAGGACAGACCCTTGTCAAAACAGTCTGCTGCCGCCGAGGTGGATGGCCAGCTGAAGCGGCTGGCTCTCTATGACGACGCGAGTCGGTACAACGGCAACTTTCTGTTCCCGCTGTCGCATATCTACGCCATAGGCAAGGCGATCGTGATGGCGATACTGGCTGAAAACGAGATATACGAGTTCAACCGAGATCGAGCGTTTGACGCCTTCTCGACTCTCTTTCCTGAATCTCTCAATGACGTCGCAACGGTCGCGCGCCTGCGCCCGTTCTACAGCATGGTCTCAAAGGGGCAGGATGTCGAGCTGCCGTTCGCGTATCACGACTGCGAGCAAGAGGTTCGTCGGGCAACCGACGCCGTGAGACGCTTGGCCGAGCATCTGCAACGTGACTGATCATGTAGTGAGCCCCGCCTTGTTCGACTCGTTGGACGAATACGTCGAGCAACTGAATGAAGGGGTAGCGATCAGCGAGGGGGTGGTTCCGGCGACCTCGCCTCTGCTCAGCTTCATCGAGAACGCATTCGCCCAACTGTTCGAGAACGCAGCCGGCGTGGAGATCACCGGCTTCGACCTGGTCGACAAGCGTAGGGCCGCGCGGCTTCGCCGCAAGAAGGACGCTGGGCTCTCAAAGGAGTTGAAGGCGCTGCTGGCTCTCTTCGAGCAGATGTGCGACGTGCACGAGGACGTTCTCGGTGCTGGCTATGGCGGCCAAGCGTCTGTCCTCGAAGAATTTCACTTCGTGCATGTGTCCAGAATGCTCGAGCGCTTGGTCGTATTTGCGCGTTCCATCGGCGACACCGTCCTCGTGGAGCGTGTCGAAGAGAGCTCGGGAGCCTTTGAGGACGCGATCGAACGCTACAAATGGGATGAGGAGTGAGCTCGAACGACCGTATCGCTGAGATGGTCCGGCTGCTTGAGTGGGACTACGACCAGACGTCGGATTTCATCCGCAGCGTGGTTGGCAGCATCTCGATCGCGCGTGGTTGGGGCGTCACGGCCTGGTTGGCCGTCCTCGGTGTTGGGGTGCAAGAGGAAAGCTGGTTGCTCGCGCTGCTTGCCGCGACCGCCGTGTTCCCGTTTGCCCTCCTCGATGCCTACCATTCATGGCTCTACGGCCAAGCGCTGCGGCATGGGCGCGCGATCGAGCAGCTGATCTCGCGCTACTACCGGGCCGTCGAGAGCGGCGACGACGATCCAGAGCTGATCGCCGACTTCGAGGTGGCTGCAGCAGTTCATCGCTTCGGCCTTTACTCGCACTTTCGGCGGTTCTCGATCCCGGAGTTGAAGGCCTCCAGGCCAAACGTGGTCTTCCACTGGTTCTATCCGGCCCTCATCCTTGTGTCCCTCGTCGTGGCCGCGGTCATCGCCGCTTGAGCGGCCTGCCTTTTGCCCTGGCCAGCAGGTAGACCCGCAGGGCGCCCGCCAGATCCAGGGCGCCGCCCAGCAGGTGCGCCAGCGGGCCCGTCCACAGGCGGGCCTCGATGCGTCTGGCCGTGCAGGAGCGGAAGCGCTGGCGCAAGGGGCAGCACGGTATCGTGGCGGTCGTGGCGAGCGCCGTGAAGACAAAGCTCACCGACCTGGGCTCCTCGCGGGTCCGTCTGGAGGTCGAGGTCGAGCCCCGTGAGGTCGAGGGACGGGTCGAGCGCAAGGCGCTGGAGCTCGGGCGCCAGCTGAAGCTGCCGGGCTTTCGACGCGGCAAGGTCCCTGCGCCGCTCGTGATCCAGCGCATGGGCCGCGAGGTCGTGCTCGAGGAAGCTGTCCGCGACTCCCTCTCGAGCTGGTACTCCGACGCCATCGAGACCAGCGGCGTCGTGCCAGTCGGCGACCCCGCCCTGGACCTCGGCGAGCTGCCCGCCAAGGGGGAGGCCCTGCAGTTCACGGTCGAGATCGGCGTGCTGCCCAAGGCCCAGCTGGGCGACTACCTGGGGCTGGAGGTCGGCCGCCGCGAGGCGCTCGCCGACGAGCAGCTGATCGAGAACGAGATCCAGGCCATGCGCGAGCGGCTCGGGCGCCTGAGCACCGTCGAGCGCGCCGCCGAGGAGGGTGACTTCGTCGTCATCGACTACCTCGGCACGTTGCCCGCCGAGGACGGCTCCGAGCCCGTCGCCTTCCCCGGCGGGGAGGGCCGCGACCAGCTCGTCGAGCTCGGCTCGGGCAACCTCATCCCCGGCTTCGAGGAGGGCCTCGTCGGGGCCGTCGGCGGCGAGCAGCGCGACGTCGCCGTGACCTTTCCCGCCGACTACCACGCCGCCGAGCTGGCCGGCCGCGAGGCCTCCTTCGCGATCACCGTCAAGGAGGTCAAGGAGAAGGAGCTGCCCGAGCTCGACGACGACTTCGCCGTCGACGCCGGCTTCGACGACCTCGCCGAGCTGCGTGAGGACATCCGCTCGCGCCTGCTGGAGATGGACGAGGCCCGTGTGCAGGCGGAGTTCCGCCAGGCAGCCCTGGACGCTGCCGTGGAGAACGCCAAGGTCGAGCTGACCCCCGAGCTGATCGGCGCCCGCGCCCGCGAGCTGTGGGAGCGCACCCTGCACTCCCTCTCGCACAGGGGCATATCCCGCGAGGCCTACCTGCAGATAGCCGGGCGCGCCGAGGAGGAGATCCTCGCCGACGCCGAGCCCGAAGCCGAGCGCGCCCTGCGCCGCGAGGCGGTCATCACGGCCGTCGTGGAGGCCCAGGGGATCGAGCCCTCCGACGCCGACGTGCTCGACGCCGTCACGCCCACGGCCCAGCGCGAGGGCGTCGAGCCCGAGCAGCTCGTCGAGGACCTGCGCAAGGCCGGACGGCTGGAGGAGGTCCGCGAGGACCTGGCCGCCCGCCAGGCGATCGACGCCATCGCCGAGGCCGCCAAGCCGATCCCGCTGGCCCAGGCCGAGGCCCGGGAGAAGCTGTGGACGCCCGAGAAGGAGGCCGAGCAGGCCGCCAAGGGTGGCGAGGGCGCAGAGCAATCCGGCCAGCTGTGGACGCCGGGCCGCTAGCCTCTAGAGGAATTATTCAGGCGATGGCAAACAAAGCGAGACCATGAGCCCACTTGTACCGATGGTCGTCGAGCAGACCTCGCGCGGCGAGCGTGCGTTCGACATCTACAGCCGCCTTCTCAACGAGCGGATCATCTTCCTCGGCACGCCCGTCGACGACCAGATCGCCAACCTGATCGTCGCCCAGCTGCTGCACCTGGAGTCCGAGGACCCCGAGAAGGACATCTCGCTCTACATAAACTCGCCCGGCGGGTCGGTTTACGCAGGTTTGGCGATCTACGACACGATCCAGTTCGTCAAGCC
>Ga0181522_10000464_pt1 | contig 30253 bp, 29 predicted proteins | sample PEATcosm2014_Bin_27_FD_121103 | JGI IMG/M metagenome (GOLD analysis project Ga0181522, IMG submission 121103) | Peatland microbial communities from MTU Mesocosm Facility, Houghton, MI, USA - PEATcosm2014_Bin05_10_metaG | ecosystem: Environmental > Terrestrial > Soil > Wetlands > Peat | place...
AGCGCCCTCGGCCACGGCACGAGCAGGTCCGTAAGGGCGCCCGCGCCCAGGCAGCCCAGCGCGATCAGGGCGTATTCGAGTCCCGCGCCGGGTGCCAGCGCGGCCGGCGCCAGCACGATGACCGGTGACCACAGCAGCCCCAGCGCCCCCGCCCGCAGCGCCCGCCCTCGCCAGGCCGCCCGACCAGCGCAGGCCAGCAGCAGGAGCGCCCAGGCGCACAGCAGGACACCCAGAGCCCTCAGCCGCCGCGGGCCGACCTCTCGCAGGCGGGCCATCAACGTTCGCAGGGCCGAGCCGTCGAGGCTGCCGTCTGTTCGCAGCGGCGCGCCTCGCATCTGAGCGGGGATCGGGCGCCCCAGCCAGCGCAGCGCCGTCGGAGCCAGGTCGAAGGACGCGATCAGACCGCGCTGTTGTGTCGTGTCGGAGGTCAGCTCCCGGGCGCCCCCGCCGGGCAGGCCCGCCGCAGCGCCCCACAGGAGCCGCCCGCCCGGTCCGCCGGCGACTCTTTGCAGGACCAGCAGCAGCTCGCCGGGCGGGCGCGAGGCCACCAGCTGCGCCAGCTGTCCGGCGCCGGCCGCTCCCGACGGCAGGTCCGCGACGACCAGCCGGTGTCCGGCCAGCAGCGAGGCGATCCGCCGCGGCAGGCTGCCAGCGTCCCCGAGGGACATGCTCGCCACCCGTCCGGCGGCGTCGGCGCCCGCCACGGCGTCGAGGTCGTCACTGCCTTGCACCCCTGCGTAGGCGGCACCGCCGGGGGCCGTCTGGGCCAGCAGGCCCGGGGTCAGCTCCTGGGGGGCGTCGCGGGCCCGGCGCATGACCGCCCGCCAGCCCCGCACCAGCCCGCTCGGGAGGACCGACAGGGCAGGCGCGCCCGAGCTCGGGTAGGCGGAGTCGGCGACGCGCGCGCCCTGCCCGACGTCGAGCAGCAGCTGGGTGCGGCTGTAGGAGCCCTGGGCGCCCGAGACGATGCCCCCGGAGAGGCCCGGAATTCCGGCCAGGGTGCGCTCGTCCAGGGGGGCGAAGACGAGCAGCACCTCATGTGGGTTCGCCGCGGGGGGCGCAGCCGGTGCTGTCGCAGGCGCGATCAGCGCCAGCAGGCAGACCGTGCCGAGGGCAAGCCCCCGGCGGGCCGGTCTCAGCCCTCCGCCCCCTCGGCTGCCACCCCGCTGGGTGTGAGCGGCGAGCCGTTGGCGCTGCCGTCCGGCGCTCGCCGCTCGGGCTCGCGGCCGTCCGTCTCGGGCAACGTCAGCGTGCCCTCGACGTTGAGCCGCGGCATCGCCCGATCGAGCGCCGCCGGGAGCTTCCAGGTGATCGTCCCGAGCAGGTTCAGGGTGGCGGGCAGCAGCAGGCACCGGACGACGACGGCATCGAGCAGCACGGCGCTGGCCAGGCTCAGCCCGAACTCCTTGATGACGCGGTCTTCGCCCAGCATGAATGACAGGAAGACGCAGACCATGATGGCCGCCGCGGCCGTCACGACGCGTCCGGTCAGGGCCAGGCCCTCGCCGACCGCTCGGGAGCTGTCGCGGGTCTGCGTCCAGCGCTCGTGGATGCGCGAGACCAGGAAGACCTCGTAGTCCATCGACAGCCCGAACACGATCGCGAACAGCATCACCGGGATGAAGGACTCGATCGGCCCCTTCTGGACGCCGAAGAGGCTGCCCAGCCAGCCCCACTGGAAGATCGCCACGATCACGCCCAGCGAGGCGCCGATCGAGAGCAGGTTCATGACGGCGGCCTGCAGGGGGATGATCAGGGAGCGGAAGACGACCATCAGCAGCAGGGCGGAGAGCAGCACGACGACGCCTATGAACAGCGGCAGCTTGTGGCCCAGCGTGTTGGCGAAGTCGACGGCCCCGGCCGTCACGCCGCCCACGTAGACCTTTGCTCCCGTGCTGCTCTCGATCGGCGGCATCACCTTCTGGCGCAGGTGTTCGACCAGCTGGGTCGTCGCGTAGGCCTGGGGCGAGGAGGTCGGGTAGACCGTGATCGTGGCCACCGTCCTGTCCGGGTTGACTCTGGGCGGCGCCGCCGAGGCGACGCCCGGCGAGGTCTCGATCCCCTGCAGCAGGCGCGACAGGTCTATCACGGACTGGCTGGGCGAGGCGTGACCGATGCTCGCCACGACCAGCAGAGGACCGTTGAAGCCTTCGCCGAAGCCCTCTGCGAGCAGCTCGTAGGCCTTGTGGGTCGTTTGGTTGGCCGGGTCGTTGGAGGCGTCGCTGGAGCCCAGGCGAAGAGCCACGGCGGGGGCCGCGATCGCCAGCATCATGCACGTCGCGACCAGCGCGATCGGGCGCGGGTGGGCTCCCACGAAGCGGCTCCAGCGCAGCCATGTGCTGCCGGCTGCTGCAGCCGGCGCATCCGCCTCCCGCACGGCCTGCGGGGCGCCCGCCGCCGCGGCTGCCGCAGCTGCCCTGCGGCGCCTGCGCCCGCCTGCCGCCACACGCGGTCCGGCGATCGTCAGCAGGGCCGGCAGCAGGGTCAGCGAGGCCAGCATCACCAGCAGCACGCCGATCGAGGCAGAGATGGCCACGCCGTAGAGGAAGTCGACGCCCAGCAGCATCATGCCCAGCAGGGCGATGACGACCGTCGAGCCGGCGAACAGGACCGCCCTGCCGGCCGTGTCGATGGCCCTTACGACAGACTCGCGGGCGTCGCCGAAGGTCGTCCCGGGGGTGGCGTAGGCCTCGCGGAAGCGGGTCAGGATGAAGAGGGCGTAGTCGATGCCCACGCCCAGTCCGATCATGGCCGCGAGCTCGGAGGAGAAGTTGGGCGTGTCGACGACGTGGGTGAACAGCGCGATCGCGCCCAGGCCCGTGCCCAGGCCGAACAGGGCCGTGACGATCGGCAGGCCCATCGCGACCATCGAGCCGAACGTCAGCAGCAGTACGACGATCGCCGCCAACAGGCCGACGCCTGTCGAGATGCCGAAGCCGGGCTGCTCGGTCATCTCGATCGCCTGGCCGCCCAGCTCGACCTGCAGGCCCGGACGCGCCGCCGCCCGGGCGACCTTCACGACCTCTTCAGGCGCGCTCTGGGGCAGCAGGTTGGCTTTTTTGTCGAAGACGACCGTCGCGAAGGCGATCCGCCCGCTCTTGGAGATCGACTTGCCGGCGCTGCCGGTGTAGGGGCTTATGACGCTGCTGACATGAGGCAGGCGTGCGACCTGGGCGAACATGGCGCTCATGCGGCTGCGCACGGACGGGTCGGTGACGCCGCCCGAGGCGACCTTGAAGACGATCGTGTCGCGGTCTCCGGCCTGGGCCGGGAAGCTGCTCTGCAGCAGGTCCGCCGCCCGCTGCGCGTCGGAGTTGGGCAAGGTGAAGTTGTTGGAGTAGCTGGTGCCTGCCGACTGCGCCAGGGAGTTGACGACCAGCAGCAGCGCGATCCAGCCGATCAGCACGTACTTGCGGTGGGTTGTGGACCAGCGGGCGAGCTTCAGCACGATGGGGACTCCTGCACTCGGGAGGGAGGAGGGCAGCCGCAGGGAGGACGCCCACCCGGCAGGGTAGCGAGCGCGTCCGTCAGTTCACGCTGGGGTCCAGCGGCATCCGGGCGATCAGCGCGTAGCGCCCGCCCTTGCGTGCCAGCGTGGCGCTCCACAGCTCCTCGGGCGCATGGCAGAAGACGTCGTCGGGCAGCGCGTCCTGCTCGATCCAGTCGCCCTGCTCGAGCTCCCCGTCCAGCTGGCTCTCCCCCCAGCCCGAGTACCCGGCGAAGATGCGCAGCCTGCTGGTCGTCTCGGCCAGCCGGTCCAGGTCCAGGTCGGCGGCAGGCAGCCCGATCCGCCCGAGCACGAGCATGCCGGCCGCCTCGGGGTCGGTGAACTCGCAGAGCACGACGATCGAGCTGGAGCGGACGGGACCGCCCACGTAGAGCGGCTCGTCCTCGTCGACCAGTCCAGCCAGCTGCGGCACGGCCTCGGCCACCGTGGAGGTCGACGGGCGGTTGAGCACGAGTCCCAGCGCCCCATCCGGCCCGTGCATGCCGATCAGCACGACGCTGCGGGCGAAGTTGGGGTCCTGCAGAGTCGCCGAGGCGATCAGCAGGCGTCCGGCCACGGGTTCGCGGGACATCACCGACAGGCTACCCACCCCCTCCCAGCTTGGGTTAGCATTGCGCGCCGTTCCCAGCCGTCACGCCTTGCAGCTCGACTCCCACCGCGCACGTCAGAGAGGACCGTAGTTGGAAGCCCAGGAGCTACAGGACCGGATCGCCTCCTTCCAGAGCTGGAGCTACCAGTTCGAGTTCGACGGCGGCATCCGCACGCCCCTGGCCGACCCCGACCGCGTCAACCGCCAGGTCCAGCGTCGCCGCTACTTCTTCGAGGCGCTGCTGAGCGCCTGCGGCGGCTCCCTGCAGGGGAAGCGCGTGCTCGACCTGGGCTGCAGCTCGGGCTTCTGGTCGCTGCAGGCGATCGAGGCGGGCGCCGACTTCGTGCTCGGCCTCGACGCCCGCGCGAGCAGCCTCGAGCAGGCTCGTCTGGTGTTCGAGGCCAAGGGAGTCGAGCAGTCCCGCTACTCCTTCCAGGAGACCAACCTGTTCGACTTCGAGCTGAGCGAGCGCTTCGACGTGGTGCTGTGCCTGGGGCTGCTCAACGTCGTCGCCAAGCCCGTCGCCCTGTTCGAGCTGATGAGCTCCAGCGGCGCCGAGCTGATCGTGCTCGACACGGGCCTGTCGCGCTCGCCCTACAGGGTCTTCGAGATCGGCCGCCTGGGCGAACCGCAGAACGCCGTCGACTACCGCTTCGTGCTCGTGCCGACCCGCCAGGCGGTCGTGCAGCTGGCCGGGCAGTTCGGCTACACGGCGCACCCCCTGGCCCGCAACATCGCCGACTACACGCACATGGAGGACTACCGCAGCCGCAGGCGACTGGCCTTCATCTGCCACAGGGGGACGTTGCCGGCGGCGCTCCCGGCCGAGCCCGAGCTGCACCGCAACTTCTGGGTTTCCGGCCTGCAGGAGGCGCGGGCCCGCATCTCCGAGCGGATGGGGCGCTGAGGGCGATGGCGATGGACGCAGAGGAGCTGCGCAGGCGCATCGAGGCCTTCCCCCGCTGGCACTACGAGTTCGAGTTCGAGGGCGGCGTCCGGACCCCGATCGCCAAGCCCGCCGAAATGAACCGCCACCGCCAGCGCCGGGCCTACTTCTTCCAGGCGTTGCTGGACGTCTGCGGCGGCACGCTGGAGGGCAAGCGGGTCCTGGACCTGGGCTGCAACGCCGGCTTCTGGTCGCTGCAGGCGGCGCAGGCCGGCGCCGACCACGTGCTGGGCGTCGACGGCCGGCGGATGCACGTCGAACAGGCACAGCTCGTGTTCGAGGCCAAGGGCGTCGACCCGTCCCGCTACCGCTTCGAAGAGGCCAACATCTTCACCCACGCCTTCACGGAGAAGTTCGACGTGGTGCTGTGCCTGGGGCTGATGTACCACATCGCCAAGCCCGTCGAGCTGTTCGAGATATTCGCCGGCGTCGATGCGAAGCTCATCGTCATCGACACGGCCGTCTCGTTCGCTCCGCAGGCCTGCTTCGAGGTCAACCTCGACCGCGACCTGGGCGACCCCCGCAACGCCGTCGACTACGAGATCGTGCTGGTCCCCAGCCGGGCGGGGCTGATCGAGCTGGCGGCCCAGTTCGACTACGAGACGGTGCCGCTGGCCCACAACATGACCGACTACACGGGCATGGAGGACTACCGCATCCGCCGTCGCCTGGCCTTCGTCTGCGGCAGGGGCGTCTCGCTGGCCGCGCTGACGCCCGAGCCCCAGCGCACCAGGGAGTCGCTGTGGACGGTGCTGCGCAACCCGGCCCGGCGCGGTTGGCTGCGACCTCCCGATTAGGTGCTCTACGTAGCCACGGCGCACTACCGCTCGCCTCGGTGGATCGCGATCCAGGCCCGTTACCTGCGCCGGCACATAGGCGTGCCCTTCCAGGTCTGGGGCTCCCTGGAGGGCATCGACCCCGCCCACGGCGAGCACTTCGACCGTGTCGTGGAGCAGTTGGGCAGCCATGCCGGCAAGCTCAACCACCTGGCCATGGAGATCTGCCAGGAGGCCGACGAGCAGGACCTGCTGATGTTCCTCGACGGCGACGCCTTCCCGATCGCCGACCTCGACGAGGCGATCCGGGAGGGCCTGCGGCAGGCGCCGCTGATGGCCGTGCGCAGGGCCGAGAACGTCGACTCCCCCCAGCCCCACCCCTGCTTCTGCGTGACCAGCGTGGGGACCTGGCGGGGCCTGCGCGGCGACTGGTCGGCCGGCCCGCTGTGGCCCGGAGGGCAGGGGCACGAGGTGACAGACGTCGGCAGCCTGCTGATGCGCAAGCTGGAGATCGAGGGCCTGTCCTGGGTGCAGCTGCTGCGCTCCAACCGCAACAACCCCGACCCGCTCTACTACGCCGTCTACGGAGGGCTCGTCTACCACCACGGCGCCGGCTTTCGCAGCGAGAACCTGGCTGCGGCGCACCGGGCCAGGGGGCTCGCGCCGTCGGCCCTGCGCGGCGGGGAGCCCCGTGCGCAGCGCCGGGCCGCGGCCTGGGAAGAGGCCAAGCGCCGCGAGCTGCTGGAGCAGTCAGAGCGCTTCTACGAGCGCATCGCGGCCGGCGGCGAGGACTGGCTGGCGGAGCTGATCTGAGTGCTTCACGTCGCCACCTCCCACCTGGCCTCGCCGCGCTGGATCGACATCCAGGCCAAAGCCCTGCGCGAGCACCTAGACGTGCCCTACACGACATGGGGCTCGATCCCCCTGATCGACCCGGCCTACGGCGATCGCTTCGACCGCCTGATCGGGCAGAAGGGCCCCGAGTACGCGCGCCTGAACCACCTGGCCGTGGAGATCTGCAGGGAGGCGGCCGACGAGGACCTGCTGATGTTCCTGGCGCCCGACGCCTTCCCCGTGGCCGACCCGATGCCGAGCGTGCGCGCTGCGCTCGACGGCGGCGCCGTGCTGGTGGCGGCGCGCAGGAGCGAGAACGCGGGCGACCCGCAGCCCCACCCCTGCTTCTGCGTGACGAGCGCGGGGACCTGGCGGCGCCTGGGCCTGGACTGGTCGGACGGCTTCCCGTGGACGAGCAGCGACGGGCGCCGGGTCACCGACGTCGGCGCCAACGTCATGCGCCGCCTGGAGCTGGCGGGCGAGCGCTGGACGCCCCTGTCGCGCACGAACCCGGCCGAGCGGGATCCGCTGATGTTCGCGGTGTACGGGGATATCGTCTATCACCATGGCGCCGGCGAGCTGTGCAGAGCACACAGGCTCGGCGCCCCGCGCCCCCTGCCCGTGCCGAGGCTGCCCGTCGCGGGCCCAGCGGTGCAGAGGCTCAACACGGAGCGGATGCTGATGTGGGAACGGCTGGCATACAGGCGGATGGGCCGCCTCTCAGAGCAGGTCATAGGCTGGATCGAGGCCGGCGGCGACGGCTGGCTTCAGCGGCTCGGGGCCGGCGGAGTCCCGCGAGGGGAGAGCCGGTGAGCGGGCGCGTGCCGGACTTCTTCATCGTCGGGCACCCCAAGTGCGGGACGACAGCCCTCTACGAGATGCTCAGCAGCCACCCGCAGGTGTTCCTGCCCGAGCGCAAGGAGCCCCGCTGGTTCGCGAGCGACCTGCCCTCCCCCTACCAGCAGCGCGACTCGGGCGAGCCGGGGGAGACCTACGAGGACTACCTGGCGCTGTTCGCGCAGGCGCGTCCGGACCAGCTCGTCGGCGAGGGCTCGACGGCCTACATCTGGTCGAAGACGGCCGCGGGCCTGATCGCGCAGGCCCAGCCGCAGGCGAAGATCGTGGTCCTGTTCCGCGAGCCGGCGAGCTTCCTGCGCTCGCTGCACCTGCAGCTGCTGCAGCACAAATCAGAGGAGGAGCCGAGCCTGCGCAGGGCCCTGGAGCTGGAGAGCGAGCGGCGCGAGGGCAGGCACCTGACGGAGGTCAACAGGCGCTGGCCGCAGGTGCTGATGTACTCAGAGCGTGTCCGCTACGTGGAGCAGCTGCGCCGCTACCACGACGTCTTCCCACCCGAGCAGGTGCTGGTCATGATCTACGACGACTACATGGCCGACAACGCCGCGGCCCTGCGCACGGTCCAGCGCTTCCTGGGCGTCGACGAGCGCGCTGCCCCGGAGATCTCGACGGCCAACGCTTCGGTGCAGCGACGTGTCGGCGTCGACGACGCCCTGCACCGGGCCTTCTTCGGAGGCGGTGCGGGGCTGCGCACCCTGCGCAGGGCTGCCAAGACGGTCGTGCCCGAGCAGGCCCGCCGCCAGGCCTTCTCCTTCCTGCGGGGGCGGCTGGTGTTCGGCTCTCCGGCCCCCCCCGACGAGGAGCTGATGCTGGAGCTGCGCAGGCGCTTCCGTGGAGAGGTCGAGGCCCTGGGCGACTACCTGGGGCGTGATCTGGTGAGCCTGTGGGGGTATGAGGAGCTGTGAGCATGCGCGAGCTCGATGCGATCGTGATCGGTGCAGGCCCGGCCGGGGAGGTCTGCGCCGGGCGTCTGGCCGAAGGCGGCCTGCAGGTCGCGATCGTGGAGCAGGAGCTCGTCGGCGGGGAATGCTCCTTTCACGCCTGCATGCCCTCCAAGGCGCTGCTGCGTCCCGCCCAGGCGCTGGCGGAGGCGCGCCGGGTGGCGGGCGCGGCGCAGGCCGCGACGGGTGAGCTCGACGTGGCGGCCGTGCTGGCCCGCCGCGACGAGGTGATCCACGGCCTCGACGACGCGGCCCAGCTGCCGTGGCTCCAGCAACGCAACGTCGAGCTGCATCGCGGGCACGGCAGGCTCGAGGGGGAGCTGTCGGTGCGGGTGGGGGAGACGCTGCTGCGGGCGCGCAGGGCCGTCGTCCTGGCGGGCGGAAGCAGGGCCGCCCTGCCGCCGATCCCGGGCCTGGCGCAGGCGCGGCCCTGGACCAACCGGGAGGCGACGACCTCCGAGCGGGTGCCGGCCTCGCTGGTCGTGCTGGGCGGTGGCGTGGTGGGCGTGGAGATGGCCGACGCCTACACCTCGCTCGGCTCCCGTGTGACCGTCGTCGAGGCGGCTCCCCGCCTGATCGCTGGCGAGGAGGAGCTGGCCTCGGACATGGTGGCGGGGGCGCTGCGGGAGCGGGGAGTCGAGGTGCGCCTGGGCGTGCGCGCAACTGCGGTCAGACGGGACGGCGACGGTCCCGTGACGCTCGAGCTGGAGGGCGGCGAGACTGCGACCGGCGAGGAGCTGCTGGTTGCCGTCGGGCGCAGCCCTCTCGGCGAGAACCTGGGCCTGGAGACGGTCGGCGTGCAGGCCGACCCGTTCGTCGCCGTCGACGGGGAGATGAGGGTGGCCGGGCTTGACTGGCTCTACGCCGTCGGCGACCTCAACGGCCGGGCGCTGCTGACGCACATGGGCAAGCACCAGGCCCGCATGACGGCCGACCGCATCCTCGGCAGGCCCGTCCCGCCGGCACCGGCGGGCGAGGTGATCCCGCGGGTGATCTTCACAGAACCGCAGGTGGCTGCCGTCGGCCACACGCAGGCCAGCGCTCGCGAAGCGGGCCTGAGGGTGCGCCTGATCAGCGTCGAGCTGGAAGCCAACGCTGGTGCGAGCTTCGTCGGGCACGGCGCGGGCGGTGTCGCCTCGGTGCTGCTGGAGGAGGACCTGGGGGTGCTCGTGGGCGCCTGCTTCGTCGGCACCGACGTGGCGGAGTCGCTGCACGCCGCCACGATCGCGATCGTCGCCCAGGTGCCCGTGGAGCGCCTGGAGCAGGCCGTCCCGTGCTTTCCCACCCGCAGCGAGATGTGGCTGGGGCTGATGGCGGGCTGGCAGCGCGACTGAGGGGCCCCCTCAGCGCACGGAGAAGATGTCCATGGTGCCCGTCAGGGCGTGGTCGTTGGCGTTGCCCTCGGGCTCTATGACGTGGCCGTCGACGACGATCGGGCTGTTCCAGTGCCCTGAGGCGCCCGGCAGCTTGGCGATCGGAGCCGGCGAGCCGGGCCGGTAGACGTAGATGCCTCCGGCTGAGAGGTCGTAGACGTAGAGAAGCCCGCCGGCGAGCACCGGGCTGGTGCCCGGATGTTCGCTCTGCCAGGCCCTGCGCAGGAGCCCGCCGTGCAGAACGTACGCGGCCGTGCCGCTTTCGTCGGCCAGGAAGAGCGTCGTGAGGCTGCCGCGGCGCCAGACGGCCGGCGCGCTGAACAGCTCTGCGCCGCCCGGTACCTGCAGCCGCTGCAGTTCGCCGCCCAGGCGCCCGGCATCGCCGCCTGAGGGTTCGTGGCCGTCCAGCCGGGACAGGCGCAGGACGCGCATGATCCCGTCCTTGCCGGCCAGCACGACGCGGTCGGAGCCGAGCAGGGCGGGCGCGCTGGAGCCCAGGTCCGTGTCGCTTTCGTTGAGGTGAGCCTGGTCGACGGGCGTGAAGGCCTGGCGCAGGCGCAGCCCCGGCACGGTCAGCTCCAGGACCGAGTCGCCGAAGTCGCTGCTGCCGTTCCAGGGGGCGTTGCCGGTGTCGATCAGGATGCGCTGCCCGCCGGGCTCTACGACGGCTCCTGAGCGGGACAGGATCGCGGAGTCGCTGGCGGGGCAGCTGCTCGGCGCGATCAGACGGCGCCGGCCCGAGCAGAGCGTGTTGAAGACGGCAGCCACGCGCCCGCTGGAGCGGTCGATCAGCACGACGTGGCCCTGGTAGGGGGGCGCGTCGCCGATGTAGCCGCCGGTGGCGGCGATCAGGTAGGGGCCGTCGACGTTCAGGGCCGCTGCGATCTTCTCGTGACGCGGTTCGAGGGTGATCCGCACGGGCCAGCCGGGCGCCTCGTGCCCGTGGGCGAGCGAGAGCTTGTGGATCAGCCCGTTGGGGGAGGCCGCGTAGAGAAAGCCCCCGGCGGGGTCGGCGACGGGGCTGGCAGTCGTGATCTGGGCGCTGCCGGCCCAGCCCGCGAAGCCGGCCGGCGTGAACGTCCACAGGATCCTGCCGCTGTCGGCGTCGATTGCGACCGTGCGTCCGTATGTCGTCGTGACGGCGATCAGGTCGTGCCTGGCCCCGACCACATCGACTCCGTGGAGGTAGATCGGGGAGGAGTCGACGGTTCCCGGCAGCGTGACGGTCCTGCGGTGCAGATGGGACACGTCGGCGGCCGTGATGCCTGTCGCGTCTTCGCTGGAGTCGCTCCGCTGGGGGTTCAGCCCGAACTCGGGCCAGTCGAGCAGGGTCGCGGCTCCGGCGGCCCGCGCCGGCGTCGGGATCGCCCCTGCGGATGTGGTCGGAGTCGAGACGTCGGCCGGTGCCGCTGCGCCGCATGCGGCCACGAGCAGGCAGGCCGCGAGGATGGCTGTCAGGCCGGCCGGCAGACGGGTTCGCATTCGGCCTTTCTAGCGCACGGCGCGGGCGGCTCCGGGCGGGCGCAGGCGATCGTTATGCTCCGCACATGGCGAAGACTCCAGCGGTGGGCGAGCAGGCGCCGGACTTCGAGCTGCAGGGCACCGACGGCCCCTTCAGGCTGTCCGAGCATCGCGGCGAGCGGGTCGTGCTGCTGTTCTACCCGGGCGACAACACGCCTGTCTGCACGAAACAGTTCTGCTCCTACCGCGACCGCCCGGAGGCGCTCGGCGCCCTGGGCGCGACGGTCGTGGGCATCTCAGCCCAGGACGTCGACTCCCACGAGGCCTTCGCGGCCAAGTTCTCGCTGAACGTGCCGCTGCTGGCCGACCCGGGCGGCAAGGTCGCCTCGCAGTACAGCGCATACGGTCGCCTGGGGGTCAAGAGGGCGGTCGTGATCGTCGACGAGCAGGGCGTCGTGCGCCACCGGCACGACCATCTCCTGGGACTCGACTTTCAGTCGGTGGACGAGATCAAGGCCGCGCTCGAGGCGCTGCCGGCGGCCAGCTGACGCGACTCAGGCGCTGCGGCCTGTCTCCGTGACCCCGACGTCGAAGCGAGGGTAGTCCAGCTCCGGCTCGGAGCGCCCGCCCGGGATGACAGTCAGGCGCCCCCGTCTGGCCTTGCGGTTGGTGACGGCGATGAGCTCGCTCTGAGCCTGGACGACCTCCAGTTCCGCCGCCTGCAGCCGTTCCCACGCCAGTCGCTCCTCAGCCGACATGTCGTGCATCTCCAACCGCATGCCAGCGGAGGATAGCTGGCTGGCCGCGCCTTGCAAGGCAGCGTTTACGACCCATCGCTTGCATGCTGCTCGCTCTCGACGAGCTTCGCGAGATCGACGATGCCGATGTCGAGGGCCTTGGCGATGTCGCGGACCGTGACCCAGGCGGGCGAGGCTTGGCACAGCTCGATGCGTGCCAGGGTGCCGCCGGCCATGTGCGAGCGGTAGGCGAGCGCTTCCTGGGATTCGCCGCGGTCCTCGCGCAGGCGGCGGATGACGGCGGCAAGGGCCGGGTCTGGCTTCTGCGCGCCTTTGGGCATCGCGGCAGCCTGACAACTGCGCACGCTTAGCGCCATGCTGTCAACAGTGCATGGCTTACGAGGCAACGTTTACGTCATGAAGGGTGCGGCGCCTGGGTCGAGCAATGGACCTCGAGCGGGCCCGCCATTCCGGACTTTCCGTTATCCGAGTACAGGTCCGCTGCGCTCGGCCTCGCCTGCGGCTGCAACGCGGGCCGTGTGGATCTCGGCCAGCTCCAGCTGCATGTTGCGAGGCTCGAGGGAGGTCCCGCCGGTCCCGGGCGAGCGTCTGCTCCAGGTGCCCTGGCCGTCGAGCTGCCAGGAGCACTGGTTGTCGGCGAAGGCCCGTTCGAGCGTGTCGATCAGCTCCTCGCGCAGCTCTGGGGCGAGGATCGGGGCGGCGAGCTCGACGCGGTGGTCGAGGTTGCGTGGCATCAGGTCGGCCGAGGCGATGTAGATCGTCTCCTCCTCGCCGCGCTGGAAGGCGTATACGCGGGAGTGCTCGAGCAGCCGCCCGACGACGGAGACGACGGTGATGTTCTCCGAGATGCCGGGCAGGCCGGGGCGCAGGCAGCAGATGCCGCGCACGTTCAGGTCGACTTTGACGCCTGCCTGGGAGGCGCGGTAGAGGGCGCGGATGCAGCGCCCGTCCACGAGCGCGTTCATCTTCATGGCGATGCGGGCGGGACGGTGCTCGGAGTGGGCCTCGACGGTCTTCTCGATCTCGGCGAGGATGCCGTCGCGCAGGTGCGCCGGTGCGGTCAGGACGCGGCGGTAGTGGGTGGGGCGCCCATAGCCTGTCAGGTAGTTGAACATGTCTGCCACGTCGGCGCCGATCTGCTCGTCGACTGTGAAGAGGCCGAAGTCCGTGTAGAGGCGGGCCGTGGCCGAGTGGTAGTTGCCCGTGCCGATGTGGACGTAGTTGCGCACGCCGTCGCCCTCGCGGCGCACGACGAGCACGCACTTGGCGTGGGTCTTCAGGGCCGGCTGGCCGTAGACGACGTGTACGCCCGCCTCCTCCAGGGCCTTGGCCCAATGGATGTTCATGCGCTCGTCGAAGCGGGCCTGCAGCTCGACCAGGGCGACCGCCTGCTTGCCCCGTTCGGTGGCGTCGATCAGGGCCGGGACCAGGGGCGAGTCGTCGCTGGTGCGGTAGACGGTCTGCTTGATGGCCAGCACGTTGGGGTCGGCTACGGCCTGCTCCACGAAGCGCTCGACGGAGGTGGCGAAGGAGTCGTAGGGATGGTGGACGAGCACGTCTCCTTCGCGCATGGCGCCGAGCACGTCGGGGCGCTCGCCCTCGTGGCGGGTCAGGCGGGGGTGGGTGACGCCCACCAGGGGCTCGTCTCGCAGCTCGGAGTGGCCGGGCAGCTTGACGATCTGCCAGAGGGCGCCCATGTCGAGCAGGCCGTCGACGGGGAAGACGTCCTCGTCCTGAACTCCAAGCAGCCCCGACAGGGCGCCGCGCAGCTGCTCGGACATGCCGGCTCCGATCTCGACGCGGACGATCTCCCCGAAGCGCCGGCGCCGCAGCTCGTCCTCGACTGCCTGCAGCAGGTCGGCGGCGTCGTCTGAGACCTCCAGGTCGGCGTCGCGGGTGACCCTGAAGACGTCGCAGTCGGCGATCTCCATGCCCGGGAAGAGGGCGTCGAGGTGGTTGGCGATGACGTCCTCCAGCGGCACCAGCAGGGCCGGTGCGGGCGCAGGCGGGCGCAGCGTCACGAAGCGGGGCAGGATCTCCGTGGGCACCTTCACGCGGGCGAAGACGGTCTGGTCGGTGACGGGGTCGCGGACGAGCACGGCCAGGCTCAGGGAGAGGTTGGAGATGTAGGGGAAGGGGCGCCCGGGCGCGACCGCCAGGGGCGTCAGGGCCGGGAAGATGGCCTTCTGGAAGTGGCGCGCCAGCTCGGCCCGGCGCTCGTCGTCGAGCTCCGCCACGGAGACGATCTGGATGTCCTGGTCTGCGAGCTTTGCGCGCAGCTCCCCTTCGAAGCAGTCCGTCAGGCGCTCGCCCTGTTCGAGGACCTTCGCGCGGATCAGGGAGAGGGTCTGCGAGGGCGTGCGCCCGTCCTGGCTGGGGGTCTCCACGCCGGCGTCGATCTGGTCGCACAGGCCCGCCACCCTGACCATGTAGTACTCGTCCAGGTTGGTCGTGTAGATGGCGCAGAACTTGACCCGCTCCAGCAGCGGCACGCCCTGGTCCTCTGCCAGCTGCAGGACGCGGTCGTTGAAGTCAAGCCAGGAGAGCTCGCGGTTGATGTAGAGGTCGGGGCTCTGAAGGTCGTGCCCGCCGACGACCCGCGGCTGCTCGATGCTGGCGCTCTCCATGGTCTCTCAAGCTAGCGCGTGGGCGGGGCTGGCGCCGTGCCTGAACCGGCAGGCCCACGCGCCGGCGCGGTAGGCTGAGCGGGACGCATGGCCCGCCAGCTTTGGCTACTGAGACATGCGGAGGCCGAGCCGCACGGCACCCGCGAGGATTTCGAGCGCCGCCTGACCGAGCGAGGGGAGGAGCAGGCGCGAGCGGCGGGGGCGGCCCTGGCGCGCCTGCACGTGAGCTTCGACCTCGTGCTGTTCAGCCCCAAGGTCAGGGCTCGCCAGACGGCCGAGCTGGCGGCTGCCGGCTGGCCGGAGGACCGGCGTGCCCTGCTCAGCGTGCACGAGCCTCTGGCGGGCGACTTCGACGTGCAGGACGCGCTGGCGGCGCTGGAGGCCGTCCCGGCCGAGGGCAGGCTGCTGCTGATCGGCCACGAGCCCGACCTGTCGGGCGTTCTGGCAGGGCTCACGGGCGCCCGCCTGGACCTCAAGAAGGGGGGCCTCGCGGCGGTTCGGCTAGAGGGTGCCGGCGGAGAGCTCGCGGTCCTCATGCGACCCCGCGAGCTGATCCTGGTCGCCGGCGGTGTCCCAGTCGGCTGGCAGTGAAGAGGGCACGTCGGCCGGGTTGACGACCTCCAGCGATTCGGCGGCAAAGCGGTAGCCGATGCCGAAGTGGGTGTGGATGTAGCGCCAGCTCGGCGAGGCCTTCTCGAGCTTCTGGCGAAGCTTTCGCACGAACACGTCGACGGAGCGGTCGCCCCGGACCATCGTGTAGCCCCACAGCCGCGAGTAGATCTCCTCGCGCTCCAGCACCCGCCCCTCGGCGGAGGCCAGCAGCTCGATCAGCTCGAACTCGCGGCGGGTCAGGTCGATGGAGCGCTCGCCGACGAAGGCCTGGAAGCGGTCCGAGCGGATTTCGACCTCGCCGGCCATGACGGGCTCGGCCTCGGCGCGGCCGCTGGCGTGGCGACGCCTGCGCACGACGCTCTGAACCCGGGCGATGACCTCCTCGGGATGGCAGGGCTTGGTTATCCAGTCGTCGGCGCCGATGCGCAGGCCGCGCACGCGCTGGGCGACCGTCGAGGGGCCCGTGCAGACGACGATGCCGAGCTCCGGTAGAGCCTCGCAGAGACGCTCCAGCCAGCTCCAGGCCTGGGGGCCGAGGACGGTCAGGTCGACGACCAGGGCGCTCAGGCGCATCGAGACGACGGCGTCGGCGGGGACGGGGCTGGCCAGCACGCGGTGCTCCCAGCCGAGGCGGTCGAGACGCTTGGAGAGGACCTGGATGAAGCCGCTGTCGCGGTCCAGAACGGCTATCCGCAGCGAGCCGGACGAGTTGGCCGTGGTCTCAGGGGCACTGGACGGCGCTCCCCTGTCCTCAGCGCGAACGCTTACCGTCATTGCGGCGGAGTCTAGGGGACCGAGCGGCCTTGGGAAGGCCTGAGAGCGTACGGTCACAGGATCTTCACAGATGCGATTGCTATTTGCGGGGGTCCTGGGCCTCAGCGGGGGCCGCTGAATGGCCTTGAGGAGTCCGAGAACTCCCGGAACAGCCCCGTGACGACGAAGGCGACCTGCTCGCCGATGTCGACGGCGTTGTCGCCGATCCGCTCCAGCGCCCGGGCGACGAGGGTCATGTGCATCGCCCACTCGCGCGTGTCGGGGTCGTCGCCGATCTCGATGGCGAGGCGGAAGACCTCGCGGTTCAGCCTGTTGATCTCGCGATCCTGGCGGACCAGGTCCTCGGCCAGGCCGACGTCCCGTCCGGCGAAGGCGGCCTTGCTCTGGATGACCTCAGAGCGGGCGAAGGCGCCCATCTTCACGAGCGCAGCCAGCATTTCCTGGTGCACCGGCGGCTCGTAGCCGGACAGCGGGATCAGCTTGGCGATGTTCACGCACTGGTCGCCCATGCGCTCGATGTGCTTGATCATGTGCAGCAGCGCCGCGACCAGGCGCAGGTCGCCCGCCACGGGGGCCTGCAGGGCCAGCAGCGAGAGGATGCCCTGGTGGACTTCCAGGTAGCGCCCGTCGACGCGGTCGTCGTCGGCGATGACCATCTGGGCCAGCTCGACGTCCTGCTGCTCGAGCGATTCCATGACCCTGTCGAGCTGCTCGACGATCAGGTCCAGACCGCCCAGCGCACGGGTCTCGAGCTCCCGCAGCTGCTCCTGGAAGTGGGCGCGGCCGCTGCCTTCGGGCATCGGAGCCGCGTCCAGCGGAGCGCCGTTCTCGAAGCCGGCGCCTGCAGGGCCCTCGCCGCTAGCCGAACTTGCCGGTGACATATTCCTCGGTGCGGGGGTCGCTTGGTTTGGTGAAGATGTCGCTGGTCGGACCGACCTCGACGAGCTTGCCGCTGAGCATGAAGGCCGTGCGGTCGGCCACGCGGGCGGCCTGCTGCATGTTGTGGGTGACGATCACGATCGTCACGCGCTGCTTGAGCTCGTCGATCAGCTCCTCGATCTTCAGGGTGGCGATCGGGTCCAGGGCCGAGCAGGGCTCGTCCATCAGGATGACCTCCGGTTCGACGGCCAGCGAGCGGGCGATGCACAGCCGCTGCTGCTGGCCGCCGGACAGTCCGGCGCCGGGCTCGGAGAGGCGGCCGGAGACCTCCTCCCACAGGCCGGCCCCGCGCAGGGCCGCCTCGACCCTGCCCTGCAGGTCGCCGCGCTTGGAGGTCAGGCGCAGGCCGGCGGCGACGTTGTCGAAGATCGACATCGTCGGGAAGGGGTTGGGCTTCTGGAAGACCATGCCGATCGCACGACGGACGGCCACGACGTCGATGCCGGGGTCGTAGATGTCGACGTCGTCGAGCAGCACCCGGCCCTCGGCGCGGGCTCCCGGGATCTCCTCGTGCATGCGGTTGATGCAGCGGACCATCGTGGACTTGCCGCAACCGGAGGGGCCGATGATGGCCGTGACCTCGTTGGCGCGGAAGTCGAGGTCGACGCCCTTGACCTGCTCTGCGTCGCCGTAGAAGGCGCGCAGGCCCTCCAGGCGCACGCTGCGCGCCTGCGAGGTGACGACGGCACGCTCCGAGCGCCGCTGCTGAGCCACGATCGCGGCCGGGCGGGAGGCCGCCGGCTCGGGGCTCGCCTCGGGCTGGGTTTCCGGGTTGGGCTCAGCCACCTGGGGGTCTGGTCCGTTGATTGTCATGCAAGACGGCTCCTTCTGGAGACTAGACGAGCGATCAAGTTGAGCAACAGGATCAGCAGGACGAGCGTCAGCGCAGCCCCCCAGGCGCGGTTGACGACCGATTGGGTGGGGGAGGTCACGTCCTTGTAGATCTGGACGGGCAGGGAGTTCATGAATTCGCCGAGGTTGAAGTTGGTCTTCAGGGTGGCGGCGGCCGTGAACAGCAGCGGCGCCGTCTCCCCGGCGGCGCGGGCGACGGCCAGCAGCACGCCCGTGACCATGCCCGGCAGGGCCGTCGGCAGCACGATCCGGAAGATCACCTTCCAGCGGGGCGCGCCCAGCGCCAGCGCCGATTCGCGCAGCCCGTTGGGAACCAGCAGCAGGATCACCTCCCCCGAGCGGATCACGATCGGCAGCATCAGCAGGCCCAGGGCGATGGAGCCCTTGTAGCCGGCGTAGGTGCTGCCCGTGCCGACGATCAGCACGATGTAGACGAACAGGCCGAAGACGATCGAGGGCACGCCCGTCAGCACGTCGACGAAGAAGCGCACGGAGTGGGCGAACCAGCTCTCGCGCCCGTACTCGACCAGCCAGATCGCCACGCCGATGCCGATCGGGATGGAGATGGCCGAGGCCAGCGCGACGATCTCCAGCGTGCCCAGGATGGCGCTCTTGATGCCCCCGATGCTCGAGCTCTTGAAGAAGGTGTTGCCGGTCGGGTCGGTCGTGAAGAAGCTCCCGCTCCACGAGCCGAGCCCCTTCTTGAGCAGGTAGTAGACGATCAGCGCCAGCGGCACCAGTGCCAGCAGGGTCGCGGCCAGGATCGCGCCCCGCGCAATGCGATCGCGCCGGCGCCTCCCGGCGCTGACGGCGAAGCGCTCCGACAGACCCGTCGATGTGGCACCGACGCTCATGCGCCGGCCGCCGTGTCGGCCGCCAGGATTCCGGCGCTGGGACCGTGGTCCTCGGCGCGCGGGGGGCCGCTGGCCCGGCCGGCGCGCATGACGAACACGCGCGCCAGGATGTTGACGAGCAGGGTCAGCACGAACAGCACCAGCCCGGCGGCGAACAGCGCCGAGCGGTGGATGCCGGTGGCCTCGCCGAACTCGTTGGCGATCACCGCCGCCAGGCTGTAGCCCTGGCCGAAGACGTGGTGGCCGAGCTGGGGCGCATCGCCGATCAGGATCGTCACGGCGATCGTCTCGCCGATGGCGCGGCCGAGGCCCAGCATGGCGCCGCCCACGATGCCCGAGCGGCAGTAGGGCAGGACGGCGATGCGGATCATCTCCCAGCGGGTCGCGCCGAGTGCGAGCGCCGCCTCCTTGTGGTCGGTCGGCACCGTCGTCATGACCTCGCGGCTGATGGCGCTGACGATCGGCAGGATCATCACGGCCAGCACCAGCCCGGTGATGAAGTAGTTGGGGATCGTGACCAGCCCGCCGCCGATGAAGGGGATGAAGGACAGGCGGTCCGCCACCCACTGCTCGGCTCCCTGCAGCTTCGGGGCCAGGAAGAAGATCCCCCACAGCCCGTATACGACGGAGGGCACCGCCGCCAGCAGCTCTATCAGCACCGTCAGCGGCGCGCGGGCGCGCCGGGGGCACAGCTCGGTCAGGTAGATGGCGGTGGCCACGGCGACCGGCACGCCGATGATGAGCGCGATGGTCGAGGTGATCAGCGTGCCCACCACCAGCGGCAGGGCGCCGAAGCGGTTGGCGCTGACGTTCCACTCGTTGCTGAAGGTGAAGCCGAATACGCCTTCCTTGGCGAAGGCCGGTTTGGCCTGGCCGACGAGGCGGATGAAGAAGTAGACGATCAGCGCCAGGATCAGGCCGGCGAGGGTCGTCAGGACGATCTTCAGGGCCCTGTCGGGAAGGCGCTCCAGCGCCGACCGCTGCAATGTCGAGCGGTCGGCGCCGGGGGCGGCTACGGTTGCTGCCTCCACGGCCTCTTCCTACCTGATCGCGGGCCGTGGCGTCATGGTCAGCCGGAGATCGGGGATCCGTTGCACTCCAGGCTCGCCAGAGCTTCCTTGGACTTGGCGAGGATTTCCGCCGGAAGCTTGGCGTAGTCGGCTTCCTTGAGGATTTCCTGGCCTTTGCCGAGGCCGAATTCGATGAACTTTACGACGCCCTTGGCGGCTGCTTCGCCACCGGGGGTGCCGGCCTTGCAGAGGTCCTTGTTGACGACGATGAACGTCTGCGAGGTGATCGGGTAGGCGCCTGCGCCCTTGGGGTTGGCGACTTTGATGCCCAGGTTGGCCGGGATCGTGACGCCTTCGCCCGCGGCGCTGGTCGATTCCAGCGTCGGTTCGATGAACTTGCCGGCCGCGTTCTTGACCGAGGCGTAGTGGAAGTGATGCTGCAGGGCGTACGCCTGCTCCACGTAGCCGACGGCTCCGGCTGTCTGTTCGACCGCGCCGGCGACGCCGGCGTTGCCCTTGGCGCCCGTGCCGGTCGGCCACGGCACGTCCTTGCCTTCGCCGACCTTGCTCTTCCATTCGGGGTCGACGGCCGCCAGGAAGCTGGTGAAGCCGGCCGAGGTCCCGGAGGAGTCGGAGCGGTGGACCACCGTGATCGCCGTGCTGGGCAGTTTCACGCCCGGGTTCAGCGCCGCGATCTCGGCGTCGTTCCAGGTCTTGACCTTGCCCAGGTAGATGTCGGCGATCGTCTTGCCGTCCAGCTTCAGGCCGCTGGCCACGCCGGGCAGGTTGTAGGAGACCGTGATGGCCCCGAAGAACATCGGGATCTGCACGGCGGGGCTGCCGTTCTTGGCCAGCGCTGCTTCTTCTTCGGCCTTCAGCGGCGGGTCGCTGGCGCCGAAGTCGACGGTCTTGCTCTCCAGCGAGGTGATGCCCGCGCCGGAGCCCACTGCCTGGTAGTTGACCGTCAGCGGCGAGAGCGACGAGGCCCACTGTTCGTAGACGGGGGCAGCGAAGGTGGAGCCGGCGCCCGAGATGGTCCCGGAGGCTCCGCTGGAGGAAGTACTAGACGAGGTGCTGCCGCTGGTGCTGCTGGTGTTGGAGCTGGAGCTTCCGCATGCTGCGAGTCCCAAGCCGAGCAGCGCACAGCTCGCTAGCGCGCCCATCTTGTTCTTGATCACAGGGTCTCCTCTGACTGGTTGTCGTGTCGTTCCGGCACGCGCCGGCGGCTGCACTGCCTTGTTCGCAGGCGCCGCGCCGTCGCGGGACGCCCTCCACCCCGTGCTACTTCCGCAGAGTGGACTCGTGCAAACGGCTTTCACAGCCTGACAACAGTCTCATGGGGCGCTCGCGCCTCCCATGTGAACATTTCGTGAAGGCTGCGGCTGGAAGCGATAGCCGAAGCCCGGGTGGGTGTGGATGAAGCGCCGGTCGGGCAGGGCGCTCTCGAGCTTGTTGCGCAGCTTGCTGACGTAGACGTCCACGGAGCGGTCGCCGTGTCGCAGCTCGCCGCCCCAGACGGTCCGGTAGAGGTCCTCGCGGGTGACGATTGCGCCCTGGCGGCGGGCCATCGCGGCCAGCAGCTCGAACTCCCGAACGGACAGCGTCAGGGCCTGGCCGGTCGCCAGCACCAGGCCCTCCTCCGGCCGGATCTCGAGCTCCCCCGCATAGAGGACCTCGGGACTGTCCGCACTCTCCTGGAAGACCGCCACGACGCGCAAGCGTCGCAGGGGGGTTGATCGCAGGAGTTGCAAACTCGTGATCTATCCGTGAAAAAAGCGTGAAAGGGATCCTGGTCGGCGGGCCGACCAATATGCTCGCCGGATGAGCTTTCTGCGCCGCCCACTCGACAACATCCTGATGGAGCTGGTCGAGGAGTCGGGCCGCAACGTCCAGAAGTGCGGCCTGCTGCTGCGCGACCTGCTGACCGACTATCCCGAGCGCGCCGTCCTGGCCAAGGACCTGAAGGTCTGCGAGCAGGAAGGCGACCGCATCACCCATGACATCATCCACCGCCTGGCCGGGCGGGGTCGGGTGCGGGCGCCCTTCGACGCGGGCGACGGCTATGCCCTGGCAACGGCCCTGGACGACATCGTCGACCACTCCGAGCACGTCGCGGCCCAGCTCGCGCTCTACGGCGTGGAGGCGCCGATGGAGCAGGCCGTCGAATTCACCGAGGTGCTCGTCGGCGCCGGCGAGCAGATCGCCCAGGCCCTGCGCTGCCTGCGCACTGGCACCGAGCTCGGCCCGCACCTGGTCGAGATCCACCGCCTGGAGAACGAGGGCGACCGCCTGCAGCGCGACGGGGTCGCCTCGCTGTTCGCGGGCGGCATCGACCCGATGGTCGTGATCCGCTGGAAGGACATCTTCGAGACGCTCGAGGCCGCCGTCGACGCCTGCGAGAAAGTCGCCCACGTGCTGGAGGGCATCACCCTCAAGCAGCACCGGCGCTAGCCGGCCGCCTGGGTCAGCCGACGCTCGAGGATGCCGCCGTCACGCTCAGCTGCGCCCCTCTGCCGGGCGTCCCGACCAGAAAGATCTGAAACGAGCTCGAGCCACCGGCCGCGAGCGAGGAGAGGATGGCCCGGCCCGCGGAGGTGATGCGTCCCGCGTGCCTGGTCACCGCGTCCACGACCAGTTCGTGCTGAGCCACAGCCGAGCGGTTGACGACGGTGCCGCGCACGCTCGCCACGCCTCCCGCTTCTTCTTCGAGCTTCTGCGACTCGATCGCGACTTCGGTAGCGGCCACGGATGCGGCCTTGCCTTCTCCGACCTGGACCGTGAGGGCGCCCGTCGTGCCGCTCGGGAGCTGATCGTCGATCCAGGTCGTCTGACCGTGGGCGGGGACCAGCGGCACGGACACGAGTGAGCGGGCGAGGCCGCCGCCGGTGTTGCTGTAGGCGACGGCCTGACTTGCACCGTGAACGGTGACGGCGATCGGCAGTTCCCGCCGGCCGGTGCCGGTGTGATCTTCTAGCGTCACGACGACAGCTGTTCCTTCGGTGCCGGCCAGCAGCGTGCTCGAGACGACCGACACGGCGCTGCTCGGCCTCCCGATCTTCACGGCGCCGGTGCCGACGGGCAGCTTCTTGGCTGCCTTCAGCGCAGCCTTTTCGAGCTTGGCGCTCTTTTCCTGGGTCGTCTCGCAGCCGGTCAGCGCCAGGCAGGCCAGCGCGAGGGCGAGCCACCTCACCCAAAGGCTCCCGAGACGTAGTCGCGGGTGCGCTGCTCGCGGGGCCGGTCGAAGACCTGCTCGCTCGGTCCGTACTCGACGAGCTCGCCGAGGTGCATGAAGGCGACGTGGTCGGCCACGCGGAAGGCCTGCTGGAGGTTGTGCGTGACGATCACGATCGCGACGCTCTCGCGCAGGCCGACGATCAGCTCCTCGATCGTGGCCGTTGAGATCGGGTCGAGCGCCGAGCAGGGCTCGTCGAGCAGCAGCACCTCCGGTTTGGCGGCCAGCGAGCGGGCGATGCACAGCCGCTGCTGCTGGCCCCCGGACAGGCGCAGGGCGGGACGGTCGAGGTCTCCGCCGACCTCCTCCCACAGCCCGGCCCGGCGCAGGGCGTCCTCGACGGCGCCGGTCAGCTCCGGGCTGCGCCGGCGGCGACGGCGCGACCCCTCGGGAGCCTGCTCGGCCAGCGCATAGGCGACGTTGTCGAAGATGCTCATGGGGAAGGGGTTCGGCTGCTGGAAGACCATCGAGACGCGCCTGCGCAGGGTGTTGACCTCGAGCTCGTGGATGTCGTGGCCGTCGAGCGTGATGCGCCCCGCTCGGGCCGCCCCCGAGGTGATCTCCGTCAGGCGGTTCAGAGAGCGCAGCAGCGTCGTCTTGCCCGACCCCGAGGCCCCGATCAGCGCCAGCACCTCGCCCTGGCGGACCGGCAGGGTGACGTCGCGGACGACCCAGTTCTCGCCGTAGGCGAGCCACACCCCCTCCAGGTGCATGCGCTCCCGGACCAGGGCGGCGACGGGGCGGGGCCCGCGCAGGGCAGCCGCCGTCGAGCTCTCGGCGGGCGCCCCGTTCTGCTGGGGCGTGCCGCGCGGCGGCGCCACGGTCGGCGTGCGGTCCAACGCGATGCGGCGGATCGGCGGTGGCATCAGGGGGTCCATGTTCAGCTCGTCGCTCCTCCGCGCGCGTAGGCCAGCAGCGTGTTGCGAACGCGCCGGCGCCCGTTGTCCGTTCCCGCCTGCCCGCCGCCCGCCAGGCGCGTCGCCAGTGCGTTCAGGGCGAGCACGATCATGAGCAGCACGAAGGCGGCAGCGTAGGCCTTCTCGTGGGAGTTGCCGTCGCCCGCCGGGGAGTTGTTGTAGATGTAGCTGGTCAGCGTCGACCCGGTCCCGCGCAGGTATCCGACCACCGGCGTGTGCCCGACCGGTTCGTTGGTCAGGCTGACCCCCAGCACGAGGGTGATGATGGCAGTGTCGCCGATGATGCGGCCCATGCCGAGCACGACGCCGCTGGCGATGCTCGGGCGGATCGCTGGCAGCAGCACGTGACGGGTGGTGGTGGCTCTCGTCTTGCCCAGCGCCAGCGAGGCCTCCCGCATCCGCGCGGGCAGCTGCTGCAGGGCCTCGCGCGTGACGGCCACGATCAGCGGCAGCGCCAGCAGCGACATCGTGATGCCCGCGTTGAAGAAGGACAGGCCGAGCGCTCCGTGCGCCGCCCCCTGGGAGAGGAAGCTCAGGAAGCCCTGCGAGAAGATGATCAGGGCGAACAGCGCCAGCACGACGCTGGGCGTGCCCGCCAGCATCTCGATCGAGGATTCCACGGCGCGGGCCAGCCAGGCCGGGCGCCCGAACTCGACCAGCCATGCGGCGATCGCCACGCCCAGCGGCGCCGCGATCACGATCCCGATCGCGGCCACGATGAAGGTCCCGATCAACGGGTCCTTGAAGCCGCCGCTCTGGGTCTGGTGAAGGGAGGCCGCCGGCGAGGTCACGAGCAGGTGCAGGCTCAGGTTGGAGATGCCCTTGCTGAGCATGAAGAGGACGATCCAGACGGCGATCAGGCACAGCCCGATGCCGGTCGCCCAGCACAGCCCGTAGAAGATGCGGTCGACCAGGGGCCAGCTCGAGACCCTCTCACGTGGTGGGCGGATGGCCGCGCCCGGCGGGCTCACAGGTGCCGTCGCGCCGGCCATCAGGGGTTGATCCCGTAGCGCTTCATGGGCTGCTTGGCGGCCCAGCCGGCGAAGGACAGCAGCGTCGCCGAGACGAGCAGCACGGCGCCCAGCGCGTAGACCGTGTGCTTGACCGCCGGGATCGTCAGCCCTTCGGATTCCTGGAAGATCTGGGCGGCGATCGGCCGCACCGGCTCGTAGAAGAAGGTCAGTCCGTCCAGCGGATTGGCGCCGAAGGCGCGTCCGCCGGAGACCATCGCCAGCATCACCGCCTCTCCCAGCGCCCGTGCCGTCGCGAGCACGGTGCCCGCCGCTATCGCGGGCCAGGCCGTGCGCAGCGACACGCGCCAGATCGTTCGCCAGCGGTTCACGCCAAGCGCCACCGAGCCCTCGCGCCAGGAGTTTGGCACGGCGCTGAGCGCGTTGGCCGTGATCGCGATCATGATCGGCACGATCATCACCATCAGGATCACGGTCCCCGTGGTCAGGTTGGCGCCGTTGAGCTGGACGACGTAGATGACAGACTGCTTACGGGCGTTGCTGAGCAGGTGTTCGTTGATCCAGGGGGCGATGGCGAGGATGCCGACGAGGCCGTAGATCACCGACGGCACCCCTGCCAGCAGCCGGATCACGGGTTCCAGGGCGCGGCGCAGCCTGGCCGGTGCGAACTCCGTCAGGAAGACCGCCGCCAGGGTCGAGACGAGGAGACCCAGCGCCACGGCGAAGAGGGTCGTGATGAGCGTCCCCCATATCAGCGGCCAGGCGCGGAAGTAGAGCTGGCCGTGACCGGGCAGGGGTATGCCTTCGCGCATGTGGCGAAGCTCGGTGTCGACTTCCCCGCCCGGCCCGAACCAGCTGAGGCCGTTGGCGGAGAACGACGGCCAGGCTTTGACGAGGACCGTCACCACCATGGCCCCGATCAGGGCCATGACGGCGACGCCGAGCGCGCCGAGCGTACGCTCGGCGCGCCTGTCGCTCGCGGCGCCCGTGCGCCCCCGCAGGTGCTTTCGGGCCGCCGCGAGCATCGCTGTCAGTGAACGGCGATCCAGCTGGAGTTGATGATCGCGTCGACGTTGCGTTTGCCGCTGGTGACCCAGCCGATGAACTTGGCTGCGGCGCCTTTGGCCTGGCCCTTGGTGACCATCCAGAAGTTACGCACGCCGAGGTACTGGCCCGAGCGGGCGTTGCGCAGGTTGCACGCCACGCCGTTGTAGCCGACGGCGTTCACGTTCCTGGTGTAGGCGAAGGACACGAAGCCGATCGCCTGCTTGTCGGTCGCGACGGACTGTTCCTCCAGGCCGTTGGACGTCTTCGCCACGGCGCTGGGGGAGATCTGCTGGCTTTCTTCCAGGAAGATGTGCTTGAAGGCGTCCTGGGTACCAGAGGCGCCGTCGCGGTCGAACAGGTCGATCGGACCGGATATCGAGGCGCCCGGGACCTGGCTCCAGTCGCGGACCTTGCCGGTGAAGATGTTTTCCACCGATTCCTGGGAGAGGTTTTTCAGGGGGTTGTGCTTGTTCGTGACGACGCAGACGCCGTCACGGGCGATCTTGTAGAAGTACAGGCCTTCCGGGTCCTCGCCTTTGATCGGATCGCGCGAGGAGTCGCCGATGTCGAAGCGGCCTTCGTTGACGCCGCTGATGCCGATGTCGGACTGCCCGCCTGTGACTTTGGGCTTGGGGATGCTGGGGTACTGCTTGTGGTAGGCCGCTGCGAGTTTTTCGGCCAGGGGCAGCACTGAGGTCGAGCCGCCTATGAGAAGCGGTCGGGCGAGCGCCACCGCGGGGACGATCAACGCCAGGACGGCGATCGCGGCGATCATGAAGGTGCGGTTGAAACGCACGGGTGCACTCCTTCTTGGGGGGACGTAGTCAAGCGAGCGACATTGCGCTCGACCGGGGGAACATCGCGGCCCGCGATTCGATGCGGTCTCCGCGATCGGCGGCGGTCGCGCGAAGACTGTCGCGCCCCAATTTGCCTGGTGTTTCGTTTTTGTGAACGCCAGCCCCCCTTCACAAATGTGTACTTCTTGTGAAGTCAAGCCGCTATGTGAACAATTTGTAAATCGAACCGTCGCTGTCGCGATGATCGATGTGTCGTTTTTGTGAACGTGCGTTGCAATCCGGGCCCGGTCATGTGACTCTGGCGCCAACCCGGCACCCTTGGTGTCGCGAGCAGCATCAGGCACCACCGGCGGGCGCTCCCTTGCACGCGGTCGGCCGGCGCTGCCGCGGGATCGAGAGCTACGCGCTGCTACATCGATGACAGATTCCGACGACGCCCCCACGACAGCCTCGAGCAACGGCTCGGGCACGCCCGCGGCCAAACAGGCTGCCGTCCGATCCGGGCTTGCCCACAGGCGCAACCCTGTGCTCGTCCGGGCTCAGGAGATCCTCTCGAACCTCCGGCGCATAGCTCTTCGCGACCCGCTGGCGCTGTTCCTGCTGCTCGCGTCGATCGGCCTGGCCATCGCGTTCGCGACCCTGCTGGGAGCGATCAAGCCGAGCAGCTCCGGCCGCGAAGTGCCGATCAGCACAGTCGAGAAGCTCGCCAAACGCCATCTGATCGCCACCGCGACGCTGCTCGACCACGACAGTCGCGTCGTGCTGACGACGACGAGCGCAACGCCGGCCATAGCCGCCAACGGCACCATCTCCGAAGCCGCCACCGGCGGGACCGGCACCGAAGCGGCTCTCTCGGCGGGCGGCGGCGGGCAGGTGCACCTGTGGGCGGCATACCCGGCCTCCGGCGCGCAGACCCAGCAGCTTGCAAGCGAACTGAGCACCAGCGGGGCGACGGTTACCGTCGATCAGCAGTCCGGCAAGCCGACCAAGGCGATCATCGTCCAGTTCCTGATCCCGATCCTCTTGTTGGTCTGCCTGTTCTCCCTGTTCATGCGCCTGGGCGGCGACGGCGGCGCCGGCGGGATCGCGGCCTTCTCGCAGTTCACCGGCAAGGGACGCAAGAAGGGCAAGGGCACGCGCGACAAGATCACCTTCGCCGACGTGGCGGGTGCCGGCGAGGCGGTGGCGGAGCTCAAGGAGATCCGCGACTACCTGGCCGACCCCAGCAAGTACCTGGCCGTCGGTGCGGCCGCGCCCAAGGGCGTGCTGCTGGTGGGCCCCCCGGGCACGGGCAAGACCCTGCTGGCCAAGGCCGTGGCGGGAGAAGCCGACGCCTCCTTCTTCTCGCTGTCGGGCTCCGACTTCGTCGAGTCTCTCGTCGGCGTCGGCGCCGCCCGCGTGCGCGACCTGTTCGCGAAGGCCCGCAAAGCCGCTCCCGCGATCATCTTCATCGACGAGTTCGACGCCGCCGGACGCAAGCGCGGCGCCGGCATCGGCCAGGGCAACGACGAGCGCGAGCAGACGCTCAACCAGATCCTCGTCGAGATGGACGGGTTCTCCGGCGACGGCGGCCTCGTCGTGATGGGCGCGACCAACCGACCGGACATCCTGGACCCGGCGCTGCTGCGTCCCGGGCGCTTCGACCGCCAGGTCGTCGTGGATACCCCCGACGTGCACGGACGCCTGGAAATCCTGCGCCTGCACGGGGGCAAGCGCCCGCTGGCGCCCGATGCGTCTCTGGAGGAGGTCGCCAGGGAGACGCCGGGCTTCAGCGGTGCCGAGCTCGCCAACGTCATCAACGAGGCGGCGCTGCTGAGCGTGCGCGACGGGCGCGCCCAGATCGACCAGGCGACGCTCGAGGAGGCTATCGACCGAGTCGTGGCGGGCCCCGCCAAGCACCACATCCTGACCGACCAGGAGCGCTGGCTGATCGCCATCCACGAGGCCTCCCACGCTGTCGTGACCGAGTCCCTGGGCCACGCGACCTCGACACGCAAGCTCTCGATCGTCGCCCGCGGGCGCCAGCTCGGCACGGCTGCGCACATGCTCTCCGACCGCGACCAGACGATCATGACGAGGCCCGACCTGGAGACGCAGCTGATCGTCATCACGGCCGGGCTGGCCGGCGAGCGCATCGCCTTCGGTCACACCTCCACGAGCGTCAACGACGACCTTCACGCGGCGACCAACCTGGCCCGCTCGATGGTCACCTCCTTCGGCATGTCCGACGCCCTCGGCCTGGTCACGATCGGCGAGAAGGGCGGTGAGGTCTTCCTCGGCGCCTCGCTGCAGGACCTCGGCTCGGTCGGTCCGGAGACGCTCAACGTGATCGACAACGAGATCGAGCGCTTCGTCGGCGACGCCGAGGCAAGGGCCTCCTTCATCCTCGACCGCAACTGGAACTCGGTGGAGGAGACGGCGGCGGCCCTGCTGGAGCACGAGACCCTCTCGGGCGTCGCACTGGATGCCGTCCTGTCCACCGTGCAGGAGGTCAAGTTCGAGGACCTCCGCGACGTGCGCAGGATCGCGCCGGGGGGTACGCAGGGGCTGTGAGGCGCTCCCGCCACACGCCCGCTCCCAAGTTGCAACCACTGTCGGTGGCAAGCAGGCGATCGCCCTCGCGACGCCGTCTGCCCTCGCCGGCGATGGTCGTCGCGCTGATCGCGCTCGTGCTCTCCACGACGGGCCTGGCCGATGCGGCCCGCAAGGCGATCGTCAGCGCTGTCGCCGGGCACCCCGTCAGCAGCAAGCCACTGGCCGGCGGACTGCTGGTGCTCGGCAAGAACCGCAAGTTCCCGGCCTCGGCGATCCCGACGGTCGGCAACGCCAAGCGCCTGGACGGTCAGACGGCGGAACAGATCGCCGGGACGTGCCCGCCCGCGACCGTCGACATGGGCACGTGGTGCATCGACTCCGCCCCCTACCCGCTGACCAACGCCGATGCCGGCAAGAACAACTTCATCTGGGCCAGCAAAGCCTGCGAGGCGGAAGGGGGCTGGCTGCCCAGCGCCACCCAGCTGCTCGGCGCCGCCGAACGCATCAAGCTCGAGTCGGTCATCCACGACTCGCCGCTGACGGCGACGGTCGACCTCGATCCGACGCGAGGGCTCAAAGACGAGCGCGAGATGAGCTCCTCTCTGGTCACGACGGAGGCCGGCTCGGCCGCGGCCGGCTCGGAGGGCGTCAGCGAAGGAGCCACGGGCAACCCCCGCCAGGGGCAGCCCAACCCGATCCCCGAGCCCGCCAACCCGACCCCCCAGACGCTGCAGTACGTGACCGTCTACAGCAACGGCACGAAGGGCGGGTTCGCCGGCTCCGAGCCCGTCTCCCAGCCGGAGAACTTCCGCTGCGCGTTCGCCAAGTCCCCGCAGGGGCCATCGGAAGAAGAAGGGTGACGGTGGCCGGTGACACGTGCCTGCGTGGCGATCTCCGTCGGCGCCGCGGGCGGCACCCGTCCACCCGCGCCGCGGTGCTCTGTCTCCTGCTGGCCCTCGTGCACGCGGCCGGTGCGAGCGCGCTCGTCCAGCCGGCGGTCACGATCGACGGCCCGAGCCAGGACATCGCGGGCTTCGGGGGCGTG
>Ga0181522_10000465_pt1 | contig 30246 bp, 25 predicted proteins | sample PEATcosm2014_Bin_27_FD_121103 | JGI IMG/M metagenome (GOLD analysis project Ga0181522, IMG submission 121103) | Peatland microbial communities from MTU Mesocosm Facility, Houghton, MI, USA - PEATcosm2014_Bin05_10_metaG | ecosystem: Environmental > Terrestrial > Soil > Wetlands > Peat | place...
GCGAGCGTGCTTGGAGATGACGTCCCAGACGCGCTTGGGATAGAACGACCAGGCCGGTTCGATCGGCATGCTGGCGCGGCGATCGAGCCGGTATTTGCGGCGGAACAATCCGCTCTGCAACGGATGCACCTTCTCGATCAGGGGCGCCTTGGCAAAGATGCACAGCAACCCGGACAAATGCGAAATGCCGATATCGAACACGGCGGCGCGGCGCAGAATCGTTTTCAGGTGTTCGGGCGTGTAATAAATCTTCCACGCCTCGGCGTAGATGCCTTCCCACTCCTGCTGCGACATCCTCGAATGCCCGGTCACGACGTGCTCGAGGTCGTATTTGTTCATGTCCGGATCCATCCAGACGCCTTTGTTCAAAAGGACCTTGTGGTCCTCCGAGCCCGGCAACGGCGTCAGACAGAAAAATTCGAGAATATCGATCGGAAGCTCTTTCTTGATGATCTCGATATCTTCGCGGATCGATTCGGCGGTATCGGCGGGGAAGCCGAGGATGTAGCCAGCATACGTGATCACGCGCGCCTTTTTCCAGGCCAGGATCATGGTGCGGTATTCGGTGATCTTGTTCTGCCGTTTCTTGGCGGCCATCAGGTTGGCGGGATTGATGTTCTCAAGACCGATGAAAACCTTGCGCACGCCGGCACGCGCGGACTTCTCGATGAAGTTCGGAATCTTGTGACATAGCGTGTCGACCTGAATGACCATCTTAATCTCGATGTCATAGCGCTCGCGCAATTCGATGATCCGGTCGAAAATCGATTCCCAGCCCTTGTTGCGCGCGAAATTGTCGTCCGTAACGAAGAACCAGCGGAAACCGAGACGGTAATGTTCGCGGATCAGATGCTCGATGTCGTCCGGCGAACGCCGGCGCGATTTCCGTCCCTGCACATTGATGATGGTGCAGAACGAGCATTGATAAGGACAGCCGCGGCCAGCATCGAAACTGCCGTAGTGGTCCATCGTGCGCCGAAGAACATTCGGCGGCAAAAACGGCGTCGACGTTCCTTCCAGCGCGGGCAGATCGGCCATGTGGTTGTAGATCGGCTGGAGCATTCCGTGCGCCGCGTCCTGCATGACCTTGTCGAGGCGGCCCTCTTAGGCTTCGCCAGCGAACAGGCTGCAGCCCATGTCGAGCGCGCGCGGAAATTGATTCGATTGGACGCCGACCAAAGCCACCATGCCAAAGCCGTCATGCCGCTTGAACTGGGCGATGATGTCCTTGATCGGAACGCGGATGTTGGTCTCATCCATCGCGCTCATGTCGAAATCGACGTCGGGGCCCAGCGCGTGCCGTCCGGCGGCGTCCTGGGCGAGCGCGTAGACGGCCGCCAGCGAGTTCGACGGAATTCCGGAGCGCGCCCACTGGATGACATAGCCGTCGTCGTCGTAATGCGATGGCTTGATCAAAACCAATTGGAATCGGCGCTTGTACGCGGCCGGTGCCAGCATCGGAAATCGCCCCACCACGCTTCAACACACAACAACTGAGCCAAGCTTGTATATATATTGCATAAATTGCGCCCCATGAAAACCGCTGTTCGACCGACATTTTCAAAGGTTCCAGTCATTTACGCTGTTTCGAGCTTTCGCCCGAGCCGTCGGCGGCCCGCATTAATATCCGCCCGTTAACGGCCGCGGACGTGGGTCATGACACTTGTGCTGAAACGAACGGCGCTCTTTATCGTGATCGTGCTGGGCGTTGCATTGCTGGCGGCGGTCGCCGCGAATGCTGCCACCCGCGACATTGTTCCGATTACCGGCTTTCGGCCCGGCACCATTGTGGTTAAAACGAGCGAGCGTCGGCTTTATTATGTGCTCGACGGCGGCCGCGCGCTCAGCTTTCCGGTCGGCGTCGGCCGCACCGGCAAGATCTGGACCGGCGAGGCCCGCATCGAGGGCAAGTTCGTCAAACCGGCCTGGGCGCCACCGCGGGAAATTCGCCACGACCATCCCAATTTGCCGCAAGTCATTGCCGGCGGCGCCGCCAATAATCCGATGGGCGAAGCAGCCCTCACTATGCGCGGCGGCGAATACGCCATCCACGGCACCAACCGGCCGCAATCGATTGGCGGCTTCGTCTCCTATGGCTGCATCCGCATGTACAACAGCGATATCCGCCAGCTCTATAGTCTGGTCGATATCGGCACGCCGGTTATTGTAGAACGGTGATCATGCGTCGGCTGCATGCGGTTCTCATTGCCGTTTCGACTCTTGCCGCGTTGCCAGCGTCGGCGCGCGACATGGTGGCGTTCCAGGGCTATGAGCCCGGCACGATCGTGATCGCGACCGGCGCTCGCCAACTCTTCTTCGTGCTCGGCAACGGCCAGGCGATCCGCTATCCGGTCGGTGTCGGCCGCGCCGGCATGGCCTGGCATGGCTGGGCCAATGTCGCGAAGAAATATCTGCGTCCGGCCTGGACCGCGACGCCGGGCGTGACCCCGGTTATTCCCGGCGGCTCGCCACGCAACCCGATGGGCGCGGCAGCGCTTGGGCTGGACCGCGGCAACTACGCCATCCACGGCACCAACAATCCGGCCTCGATCGGCGGCTTCGTCTCACACGGCTGCATCCGCATGTATAATGCCGACATCATGGACCTGTACGCGCGTGTGCCCATCGGCGCTAAAGTCGCCGTGGTGCCGTGAATAGCCCGCTTCGGCGCGTTAATTCTGTGAGTTTTTGAGGTTTTTTCGATTCGCTTCGCGCCGCAGCCACAATTCGTGGCAATGATCGGGGCATGGCGCGATCGCGCACCTTCCCGCAGCCGGAAGTCCCCGGCCTCGCCGCCCGAAGGATTGCCGCCGACATTCTCGACGGCGTCCTGCGGCGGAAGATCCCCCTCGACGAGCAACTCTCGGGCAAGGCCGCCCACACCGGCCTGGCCGGGCTCGCCGACCGTGACCGCGCCTTGATGCGCCGGCTCGTCGCCACCGTGCTGCGGCGGCTCGGCACCTTGCGTCAATTGGTCGGCGGATTTCTCGAGAAGGGCTTCCCGGCTGACGCCCCGCGCGCGGAAACCATTCTGCTGATCGGCGCCGCGCAGATTCTCTGGCTCGAAGTACCCGACCATGCCGCGGTCGATTTATCGGTGCGGCTGGCGCAAGCAGACCGGCGCGCGGCGCGCTATGCCGGCCTGATCAACGCGGTGCTGCGTCGCGTGGCGCAGAGCCGCACCACGACGCTGCCGGCGCGCGTGACGCGCGACACGCCGGAATGGCTGGTCAAGCGCTGGACTAAACGCTACGGCGCCGAAACTGCGCGCGCGATTGCGGAGGCCAATGGTCACGAGCCCGCGCTCGATCTCACCGTCAAGAGTGACGCGGAGTCCTGGGCGGAACGGCTGCGCGGCCGCGTATTGCCGACTGGAACCGTCCGCACCATCGCGCACGGCGCGATCTCGCTGTTGCCTGGCTTCACCGAAGGCGCATGGTGGGTACAGGACACCGCCGCATCTCTGCCGGCGCGCCTGCTCGGCGACGTGCGCGGCAAGCAGGTCGTTGATCTATGCGCGGCGCCCGGCGGCAAGACCGCGCAATTGGCGTTCGCCGGCGCGCAGGTCACCGCGGTCGATCGCTCAGCCGCGCGGCTCAACCGCCTGCGCGAAAACATGGCGCGGCTGTCGCTGCAAGCCGACACCGTCGTCGCCGATGCTCTGGAATGGCAACCTGAATCATCCAATGGCGGCCCGTTCGACGCGGTGCTGCTCGACGCGCCCTGCTCTTCGACCGGCACCATTCGCCGCCATCCCGACGTGCCCTGGCTCAAAAGCGAAGCCGACATCACGGTGCTCGTGTCCTTGCAACAGCGCCTGCTCGACCGCGCGGTGGAACTGCTCAAGCCCGGCGCCACGCTGGTCTATTGCGTCTGCTCGCTGGAGCCGGAGGAAGCCGAGGACCAGATCGCGGCCTTGCTGGCGCGCAACCCGCGCGTCGGCCGCGCGCCGATTTCGGCGCAGGACATATGCGGCCGCGCCGAATTTCTGACCGCCGACGGCGATCTGCGCACGCTGCCACTGCAGCTGCCCAACTCCGATCCGCGCTGGGGCGGACTCGACGGATTCTACGCCGCCCGGCTCATCCGCAAAGAAACATAAAAAGCGCCTTATTCCGCGCACCGGACTGGCATATTGGAGCTTTGGCGACCCTTCGCTATCGTGTGGGCCGCGCGAGAGAATCAGGCCACGACGCTGGGGATAAGCGCCTTCATGATGCGGGTTTCGGTCGCGGAGCGATCAAGGCTCTCCGTACTTATCGGGCGCCGCGCATTCCGCAGCCTGCTCGGCGGCATCAACACGCATCCGCTGCTGCGCTGGCGGTTCGGCTCGACCAAGACCGACCGGCTGGTGATCGCGCCGCAGGATCTGCGCACCGCCGACGCCACCCGCGCCAGCGAAATCTACGCCGGACGCTTCGCCTTCGCCGGCAAGGTGGTGATCTGCGACCGCCGTTCGCCGTTTGAAATGACGCCGCCGTCCGAAGAATGGGCGGTGATGCTGCTGAGCTTCAGCTGGCTGCGGCACTTGCGCGCCGCCGATTCCGCCATCACCCGCGCCAATGCCCGCGCGCTGATCGATGATTGGATCAATCTGCAAGGCGGCTGGCATCCGGTCGGATGGCGCGTCGATATTCTGTCGCGCCGCGTCGTGTGCTGGCTCAGCCAGGCCCCCTTCGTGCTGCAGGACGCCGACGCGCGCTTCTACCGCCGTTTCCTCCGCAGCCTGTCGCGGCAGGTGCGCTATCTGCGCCGCTCGCTCAAGCAATCGCGCGACGGCCTGCCACGGCTGCAAGCGGTGATCGCGCTCAATTACGCGACACTGTGCATGCAAGGCCAGTCCGGTTACTTGCGCGGCAATGTCCGCCGCATAATCGAGGAACTGCGACGCCAGATTCTACCGGATGGCGGGCATATCAGCCGCAATCCCGGCGCGCTGATCGAGCTGCTGGTGGACCTGTTGCCGCTGCGGCAATTGTTTTCCGCGCGCCACTTGCAGCCGCCACAGGCGCTCAACAACGCCATCGACCGCATGATGCCGATGATGCGCTTCTTCCGTCACGCCGACGGCAACTTCGCGCAATTCAACGGCATGGGTCCGACACCGGTCGATCTGCTTGCCACCGTGCTCGCCTACGACGACGCCCGCGGCGCGCCGGTGTCGAACGCACCGCATTCCGGTTATCAGCGCATCGATGCCGGCGACACCGCGCTGCTGATGGATACCGGCCGGCCGCCGCCTTTGGCTCTCAGCCAGGAGGCGCATGCCGGGTGTCTCTCTTTCGAGCTCTCCTGGAATTTGCACCGCCTGGTGGTCAATTGTGGCTTGCCGGCGGTCAACAAGGAAAATTGGCGGCAGGTGGCACGCGCCACCGCGGCGCATTCGACCGTCACCTTCAACGACGCATCGTCGTGCCGCTTCCTTGAGGCGAGCTCATTGCGTCGGCTGCTGTTCGGCATGCCGATCGTCGCGGGACCGCGCGATATCCGCGTAACGCGCGAAGACACCGCCGACGGCGCCAACCTGGCCGCGTCTCATGACGGTTACGTCGATGAATATGGCGTGATTCATAACCGCGCGCTGCGGCTTGCCGCCGACGGCCGCGTCCTCGATGGCGAGGACAGCTTTACGCCGGCCGCCGGCCCGTCGCTGCCGGTGGGCAAAGGAGACGAATTCGCCATCCGCTTTCACCTGCATCCGTCGATCAAGGCCAACCGGCTTTCGGACGGCCACGGCGTGATATTGCTGCTGCCGGACAAAGAGCTGTGGACGTTCAATACCTATGGCGACGCGATCCAGATCGAGGAAAGCGTATTCCTGTCCGGCTCGGACGGCCCGCGCCGCACCGTGCAGATCGTGATTTACGGCCATGCGCGCGAGACCTCGAAGGTGCGCTGGACCTTCCGCCACACCCCGCCGGCGCCACCCGGCACCCGTCCGGAGCGGGCGGACGAGCCGGAATTGCCGCTGTGATGCTTGTGGATGCCGCAACCGCGGCGAATACACTTTCGCCCGTTTCCCGTGCTAGCCCGTAGTCCATGACCGCCCACCCGCGCCGCATCACCCGCGCTCTGCTGTCGGTGTCCGACAAGACCGGACTGGTGGAGTTCGCCACGGTGCTTGCCGGTTATAACGTCGAACTCGTTTCCACCGGCGGCACCGCTACCGCGCTGAAAGCCTCGGGGCTGAAGGTGATCGATGTCGCGGATCTGACCGGGTTTCCTGAAATGATGGATGGCCGGGTCAAGACGCTGCATCCGAAAGTGCACGGCGGCCTGTTGGGCGTCCGCTCCGACAAGAAGCACATGGATGCGATGGAGACACACGACATCAAGCCGATCGATCTGTTGGTGGTGAATCTTTATCCGTTCGAAGCCACCGTCGCCAAAAGCTCGACTTTTGCGGCTTGCATCGAGAACATCGATATCGGCGGGCCGGCCATGATCCGCGCCGCCGCCAAGAACCACGCCGACGTCACCGTGGTGGTCGAGCCTGACGATTACGGACAACTCGTAGCCGAGCTCAAACAGCACGCCGGTATGACCTCGCTTGGACTTCGGCAAAAGCTGGCGGCGAAGGCCTATGCGCGCACGGCGGCTTACGACGCCGCGATCTCCAATTGGTTTGCCGACACGCTGCACGACAACGCGCCCGGCTACCGCGCGTTCGGCGGCAAGCTGGTCGAGGCTCTGCGCTACGGCGAGAACCCGCATCAGAGCGCGGCGTTCTATCGCAGCCCGAGCGAGCGCTTCGGTGTCGCCACCGCGCGGCAGGTGCAGGGCAAGCAATTGTCGTACAACAATATTAACGACACCGACACGGCTTACGAATGCGTCGCCGAATTCGACGCCACGCGCACCCCGGCTTGCGTGATCGTCAAGCACGCCAACCCGTGCGGCGTGGCGGAAGGCGGCAGCCTGGTGGACGCCTACAAGAAAGCGCTGGCGTGCGACGCCACCTCCGCCTTCGGCGGCATCGTCGCGCTCAACCGCGCGCTCGATGCCGAGGCCGCCAAGGCGATCACCGAGATTTTCACCGAGGTCATCATCGCGCCCGACGTTAGCGAGGAAGCGCTCAGGATCGTGGCCGCAAAAAAGAACTTGCGTCTGCTGCTAGCCGGCGGCCTGCCCGATCCGCGCGCCCAAGGCCTGACGGTGAAATCGGTGGCCGGCGGGCTGCTGGTGCAGTCGCGCGACAACGCAGTGGTCGATGACATGCAGCTCATGACCGTCACCAAGCGCGCGCCGAGCGAGACCGAGCTCAACGACCTGCGCTTTGCGTTTCGTGTCGCCAAACACGTCAAGTCGAACACCATCGTCTATGCCAAGGGCTTGGTCACCGTCGGCATCGGCGCGGGACAAATGAGCCGGGTCGATGCCGCGCGCATCGCCGCCCGCAAGGCGGAAGACGCGGCCAAGGAATTGAAGCTATCGGCTCCGCTGACCAAAGGCTCGGTGGTGGCGTCCGACGCCTTCTTCCCGTTCCCGGACGGGTTACTGGTGGCGATCGAAGCCGGCGCGACCGCGGTGATCCAGCCCGGCGGCTCGGTGAACGATGACAAAGTGATCGCGGCCGCCGATGCGCATAACGTGGCGATGGTGTTCACCGGCACGCGGCATTTCCGCCACTAATTATTCGCGCGCCAAATCGCCCAGCAGGCTCGCCGCCACCGACAACTTCGACAGCGTCAGCCCGGACCCGGCGATTTCATGGATCGCCGCGCGGATGCGTTCCACCTCGGCCTGGCGCGGCTTGATCCATTCGTCGACCGCGCCGGCGCCGGCCACACCGTTGCCGACCATCGCCGCGGTCAGCCGCCGCTCGGCATCGCCGATAGAGTCGAGCGCGCGGTCGAGCGCCAGCCGGTCGAAATAGTCCGACACCACGATGCCCGGCACCGCGCCGGCGACGCGGTCGAGCTGGAAGAAAGCCTCGGTCGCGAAATAAGTCGCCGTCACCTCGCCGACCGGCTTCTTGGCGCGGTCCGCCACCAGCACGATATCGGGCGCGGCCTTGAGCACGGCGAGGCTGGCGATGCGGCGCGCCAGATCGTCCGGCACGCCGGCTCGCGCCAACTCGGCCACCTTGGCGTCACGCGCGGCGAGCGCGGACTTCGACAGCGCGCCGTCGAGCGCAGCCGCGACCTGCGCGATGCCCCCGTGATAATGCGCGATGATCGTCTCCAGCCCCCGCTTGAGATCGACATTGCGCAGGAACCAGACCAGCCGGTCGAGCAACAGATCCTGCACGGCGGCATACAGGTCGAGCTGGGTTTTGCCGGAAATCCTGTTGTCGAGCGCGTCGATCTCGCCGTTGAGCGCGACCAGGTCGAAGCTGTTGCGCACGGCCGCAAACGCAGCCGCGATCGCCGCCGGCAGCGCACCTGTCTGGTCGGCGATGCGCACGATCAGCGTGGCGCCGCCGCGGTTGATCATCGAGTTGGTCAGTTGCGTCGCGATGATCTCGCGCCGCAGTCGGTGCGCGTGCAGCGCGTCGCCGTAGCGTTCCGACATTTCCTTGGGGAAATAGCGGTTAAGCTCGCGCCCGAGATAAGGATCGTCGGGCACGCTCGAATCGAGCAATTCGCTGTACAGCGTTAGCTTGGCATAGGCCAGCAGCACCGCCAGCTCCGGCCGGGTCAGCGGCGAATTGCGCTTGCGCCGTTCGGCCAGCGCGATCTCATCGGGCAGGAATTCCACCGCGCGGTCGAGTGCCCCGCGCATTTCAAGTGTCTGCATCAGTCGCTGCTGGAAGCCGAGATCCTCCAGCCCGCGTCGCTGCGCCAACGAGAGTGCCAGCGTCTGCTGATAATTGTTGCGCAGCACCAGGCGCGCGACCTCGTCGGTCATCTCGACCAGCAGCGCGTTGCGCGCCTCGAAGGTCAGCGCGCCCGATTGCAGCAGCGGGCTGAGCGCGATCTTGATGTTGACCTCGACGTCGGAGGTGTTGACGCCGGCGGAATTGTCGATGGCGTCGGTGTTGAGCCGGATACCGGCGAGCGCCGCCTCGATGCGGCCGCGCTGGGTCATGCCGAGATTGGCGCCCTCGCCGACCACCTTGACGCGCAGCTCGCCGCCGGAAATGCGGATGGCGTCGTTGGCGCGGTCGCCAGCCGCCTCGTCGCTTTCGCTCGCCGCGCGCACATATGTGCCGATGCCGCCGAAGAACAGCAGATCGACCTGCGCCTTCAAAATGGCCTTCATCAACGCCTGCGGCGTCACCGCCTCCGGCACGCCCAGCACCTTTTGCGCTTCGGGGCTGAGCCGGATTTCCTTGGACGCGCGCGGATAAACGCCGCCGCCCTTCGAAATCAGTTTCTTGTCGTAGTCCTGCCAGCTCGAGCGCGGCAGCGCGAACATGCGCTTGCGCTCGTTAAAGCTCGCGGCCGGATCGGGGTCGGGATCGATGAAAATGTCGCGGTGGTCGAATGCCGCCACCAGCCTGATGGTGTTCTCGCGCAACATGCCGTTGCCGAACACGTCGCCCGACATGTCGCCGACCCCGACCACGGAAAACGGCGTCTTGCCGATATCGACGTCCATCTCGCGGAAATGCCGCTTGACGGATTCCCACGCGCCGCGCGCGGTTATGCCCATCACCTTGTGGTCGTAGCCGGCCGAACCGCCGGAGGCGAAGGCATCGCCCAGCCAGTAGCCGTGCTCGACCGATAGCGCGTTGGCGATGTCGGAGAATGTCGCGGTGCCCTTGTCGGCGGCCACCACCAGATAGGGATCGTCGCCCTCATGCCGCACCACGGCCTCGGGCGGCACGATGGTGCCGTCGTGACGGATGTTGTCGGTGATGTCGAGCAACGTCGAAATGAACAGCTTATAGGTGGCGATGCCTTCCGCCATGAACTGCTCACGCGTCGGCGCTTTCGGCATCAGCTTTGGCACGAAACCGCCTTTGGCGCCGACTGGCACGATCACCGCGTTCTTGACCTGCTGCGCTTTCACAAGACCCAGAATCTCGGTGCGGAAATCCTGCGGCCGGTCGGACCAGCGGATGCCGCCGCGCGCCACCTTGCCGAAACGCATATGCACGCCTTCGACGCGCGGCGAATAGACGAAGATTTCGTAGAGCGGGCGCGGCAGCGGCAGATCGGTGATCTTGCCGCTCTCGAATTTGACCGCGATCAGCGCCTTGGGGTGGCCGTCATTGTCGGTCTGATAGAAATTGGTACGGATCGCCGACTGCACGGCGTTGACGAAGTGACGCAAGATGCGGTCCTCGTCCAGGCTCTCGACGTTCTGCAATTCTTCTTCGATGCGCGCGTCGATTTCCTTCTGCTTGGCCTCGCGTGTCTGCGCCGCCTCGGGCCGGGGATCGAAGCGGGCGTGAAACAGGTCGACGATATTGCCGACGACATCGGCGTGCTTCACCAGCGTCGCCCACATGTAATCCTGCGAATAGGGCACGCGCACCTGGCGCAAATAACGCGACAGCGTGCGGATCAGCGCCACGTCGCGCCAGGCCAGCCCGCGGGCGAGCGTGAGCGCGTTATAGCCGTCGTTTTCGGCGGCGCCGCGCATCACCATCAGGAAGGCGGCTTCCAGATGATGTTTGAGATCGCCGAGTTCGATCATGCCGCCGTCGCGGTCCTCCAGCAGCATGTCGTGAAACCAGACGTCGTGTGCGCCGTCGCCCTTCGGTGCGATGTGGTAGGTGCGCTCGTCCACCACCCGGAAACCCATATTTTCCAGCACCGGAACGCGCTCCGACAGCGGCAGCGGACGCCCCAGGCTCCACACTTTGAGGCCGACCGCGCGCTGCTCTTCCTCCTGACGGTGATGGAAATCGACCCCGAGCGGACGCTGCTCGCTGAGGCCTCCAACCACGCGGATATCGCTGGCCGCCACCGTCGGCGAATAGGCTTCCTGGAAACCGGCGGAGAACGCATCGCGATAGCGGCCGAGCAGGTCGCGCACTTTTTCCGGCGCGTTGGCCAGGGCGAGCGCGTCGCGCAATCCGTCGGTCCATGAGCGAACGATTGCCGCGACTTCGCGCTCCAGCGTGGCGGCCTCGATATCAGGCGTATGGCCGCCGGAGCGGCCGATGATGAAATGCACGCGCACCAGCGGGCCTTCCGGGAAATACGGATAGAAGGCCGAGACGCGCCCGACGAAGGCGCTCGCGAGATACTCTCCAATTCTCACGCGGATGTGGCTATCGTAGCGCTCGCGCGGCACGAATACCAGAACCGAGACGAAACGGTCGAAGCGATCCCGGCGCGCCAGCACGCGCACGCGCGGCCGTTCGTCGAGTTGCAGAATGGCGAACGCGAATCGGTAGAGCGAGTCCTCGTCGACCTGGAACAGCTCGTCGCGTGGATAATGTTCCAGCACGCTCGCCAACGCCTTGCCGGAATGACTGCCGGGATCGAAACCGGCGCGCTGTTCGACGCCGGCGATCTTGCGGCGCAGATAAGGAATGCTGTGCGCGGTGCGCGTATAGGCGGTCGAGGTGAACAACCCGACGATGCGCTGCTCGCCGGCCAGATTGCCGGACGCGTCAAACTGCTTGATGCCGATATAATCGAGATAGACGCGCCTATGCACGTGGGCGTGGATATTGGCCTTGGCGATGATCAGCAGCCGCGGTTCCTTGAGGAACGCCATGATTTCGGGCGTGTATTCGAGCAGCTCATTGCCCTGCTTGAGCACGCGCAAATCGCGCGAGCGCATGATGCCCAGCCCGCTGTCGAAATCCGGCTCCAGCGCCTTGCCGTCGAACGCGTAATTGCGCACGCCGATGAAAGTGAAATTGTCGGCCAGCAGCCATTGCAGAAACTGGATCGCCTCGGCGATCTCGTCCACCGGCAGCGGCGGCGGATTGGTTTTCAGTTCCGCGACCAGCGCGTTGACCCGGTCGAGCATCGGCCTCCAGTCCTGCACCGCCAGCCGCACCTCGCCGAGCACGCGATCGAGCGCGCGCACGATGTCGGCGCGCGCGGCTTCGTCATTGATTGCCTCGATATGAATATGAATGAAGCTTTCGCGCGGGCCGTCCGCAGCAGGAGCGCTCAGCGCCTTGAGCTTGGCGCCGTCACGCTGAATGCCGAACACCGGATGCGCCACCAGCAGGACGTTGAGCCGGCGCTCGGCGATCTCGCCCATGACCGAGTCGACCAGGAACGGCATATCGTCGTTGACGATTTCGATCAGCGTCATCGACTTGCGGTCGCCCGATTCCTTCAGCGTCACGTTCTCGCAGCGGATTTTTGGCGCGCCCGGCTTGCGTTCGTTCATGAAATCGAACGCCTGCTCGGCCAGCGTGGCAAGATCGGCCGGCGCGTAACACAGCACGTCTTCGGCCACCGCGCGCTCGTAGAGCTGCGCGGCGAATGTCGGCGGGATGTCGTTGCGGCACGCGCGGAGCTCTGTGCCGGCCTGTTCGGTCACGGCGCGGGCGGCGCTGTTGCGTTGGCTGACGGGAATATCCACGGCCTTGGAATCATGCACCGGTTGTCGGATTCGGTCGAGCATGGATTGTGGCTTTCACGTTGCGTGGCGGGACCGCGAGAACAACTCACCATTTGGTGACGCGGCCATGACGGGCCTGTAAAAAAGGCGCGCGACGCCCGCTTAAGCCGCTGACCTGAAAGCAAAAAGCCGCCCTGCACGGTCGTATCGCGGGGCGCGATTACACTGTATTCTGGCCGCCAAATGGGCAATCAGGGACGAGCGCAATGAACAAGATGGAAAAGCCGGCCAAGATCGCCGGCAAGGCGGCAAAGCCGATCCCGCTCAAGGTGGCGCTTCCGGCCGCCGACGATGCGCCGGTGATCGCGTTCAATCTCCCGAAAGCCAAGCTTTCGCCCGCGATGACCGCCTATTTCAAGAAATGCCAGGACAAGCTCGGCTTTGTGCCCAACGTGCTGGTCGCCTACGCCTTCGACATGACCAAGCTCGAGACCTTCGTCGCGATGTACAATGACCTGATGCTGGGCGACTCGGGGCTCACGAAACTTGAGCGCGAGATGATCGCGGTCGCGGTGTCGTCGCAAAACCGCTGCTACTATTGTCTCACCGCCCACGGCGCCGCGGTGCGGCAATATTCCCGCAATCCGTTGCTCGGCGAGCACATGGTGATGAATTACCGCGTCGCGCGCCTGAACAAGCGCCAGCGCGCCATGCTTGATTTCGCGGTCAAGCTCACCGTGTCGCCGGCAAATGTCGAGGAGGCCGACCGCGAGCGGCTGCGGCGCGCCGGATTTTCCGACCGCGACATCTGGGACATTTCGGCGGTCGCCGGCTTCTTCAACATGTCGAATCGCATCGCTTCGGCGACCGACATGCGGCCGAACACCGTCTATCACGGCCAGGCGCGCTAGGTTTGCCTCTCCCGGCTTCCGGGCAGACGTGACATAAAGCGGCATGCGCCGGTTCATTTATCCGCTGATCGCCGTCCTGCTGCTGAGCGCCGCCGCTCATGCCCAGGTCGCGCCGGTTGCCCGGCCGCAGGTCATTCCGCCGGCGACGCCGATCATCGCCGACAACGGCATGGTGGTGGCGCAAGAGAGCCGCGCCGCGCGCATTGGGATTGAGATTCTGGATCGCGGCGGCAACGCGGTCGATGCCGCCGTGGCGGTCGGCTTTGCGATGGCGGTTACTTATCCGCGCGCCGGCAATATCGGCGGCGGCGGTTTCATGCTGATCCATCTCGCCAAAGAGAACCGTGACACCGTCATCGACTACCGCGAGACAGCGCCGGCAGCCGCCACGCCGGCCATGTTCCTCGACGGCAAGGGCGAGCCGGATCCGGCGAAATCGCGCGACAGCGCATTGTCGGTCGGCATCCCCGGCACCGTGGCCGGGTTAGCCATGGCGCATCGCAAATACGGCTCCGGCAAGCTCTCGCTCGCGGATCTGATCGCGCCCGCCATCCGGCTGGCCGAGCAGGGCTTCCCGGTCGAAGACGACACCGCCGATACGCTGCCGCAGGTGCGCGAGCGGCTGGCGCGCTGGCCGTCGACGGAAGGGATTTTTCTCAACGGCGGCCGGCCGCTGCGCGAAGGCGAGCGCCTGTTGCAGTTCGATCTTGCCGATACCTTGAAGACGATCGCGAAAGGCGGCCCGCAGGCATTCTATCAAGGCAGCATCGCGACCCGGATTGCCGCCTCGGTGCGTGGCGCCGGCGGCATCATGACCGCGGATGATCTGAAAAATTATCGCGCGGTCGAACGCGCCGCCGTGCGCGGCAGCTACCGCGGTTACGACATCGTGTCGATGCCGCCGCCGTCATCCGGCGGCGTTCATCTGATCGAAATGCTGAACATCCTGGAGGGCTACGATCTCACCAAGCTCGGCCGCGGCGAGCAGGCGCTGCATTATGAGATCGAGGCGATGAAGCGCGCCTATGCCGATCGCGCTGTGTTCATGGGCGATCCCGACGCGGTTAAAATGCCGGTGGCCGGGTTGATCTCGAAAAGATATGCCGCCGCGCTGCGCGCCGGCATCGGCGAGAAGTCGACACCGGCGGACGAGATCCGCGCCGGCAAGCCGCCCGATTTCGAAGGCCATAACACCACGCATTTTTCCGTCATCGACCGCGACGGCAACGCGGTGTCGAACACCTACACGCTGAATTTTTCCTATGGTCTCGGCCTGGTCGCCGACGACACGGGCGTGCTGCTCAACAATGAACTCGACGATTTCACCGCCAAGCCCGGCACCGCCAACGCCTATGGGCTGGTCGGCTTCAACGCCAATCTGCCCGGGCCGGGCAAGCGCCCGCTGTCCTCGATGACGCCGACCATCGTGCTCAAGGACGGCAAGCCGTTCTTGATCACCGGCTCGCCCGGCGGCAGCCGCATCATTTCGGCCGTGCTGCAGGTTATTGTGAACGTGATCGATTTTCACATGCCTATCGACAGAGCGGTCACCGCGCCGCGCCTGCATAACCAGTGGCAGCCCGATGAGACGCTTGCGGAGCCGGGCTTTGCGCCCAATGTCCTCGACGCGCTGACGGCGCGCGGCCAGAATATCGTGGCGACGCAGCCGTTTGCCTCGACCAATTCGATTGAGGTCATGACCGATGGTCATGTTGTCGGTGCCGCCGATACCCGCACCCGTGGCTCCCTCGCCGCGGGGTATTGAGCGCCTTCAGGCGGCCAGACGATCCGCCATCAAGTTGTTGTCGATCGAAAATATATTTTCGCCGATATGGACGAAGTCTCTATCGAAACCAGAAATGCATCGCAGGAATGCGCGTGAATTTGCTTTGCCGGGAAGCAGCCAATCGTGTAGCTCAATAATGATCAGCGGCGTTGCAGCCACCCATTCCGTATGTGCGGAAAAAAGATCGCTCTCCGCACCCTCGATATCGATCTTCACGATGAAGGGGACGCAGCTTTGCGACTTCGATTCAAAAAGTTCGTTGATCGTGACGCACGTCACTGACTGCCCGGTAGAATTGCTATCCGTGCCCGTTGTTCGGTATCCCCAAAAACCTTCTCCCGTGTCCACGACGCCGACCCGCCCGGGGTTCGCCGCGAGCGCGCCCTGGATGCACTCAACCGGGATTCCGCCGGTGTTGGTCTGCAACAGATCGAAGTTGCTGGGTTCAGGTTCGATGGCAACGACCTGAGCTTTCGGAAACGAATAGGAAAAATAAATCGATGATGCGCCGATGTTGGCGCCGGCATCGAGGATGAGCGGAGATTTCGAGGAAGCGGCGATCTTATTGTAAAACGCCGAGAGCTCCGGACTGCGGCGCAAGCGCCCCAAATTATAATCGCCTTTCTTGAATATCTGGTCGATGACGCCTTCATCGCTGGTGCCCGGCCGAAACGAGAATGCCCGGTTTGCCGATCCCAGAGCGAGATTGAGCGTGGCCCGATCCATGTCGCGATGGTGGTCGGTTACGGTTTTCAAATAGTTAATGCCGCGGCCGCGCTTCGGCGCACCGGCATCACAGTATATAAGAATATAAGAGAGAGAAAATTGGAGCGGGCGAAGGGATTCGAACCCTCGACCCCGACCTTGGCAAGGTCGTGCTCTACCCCTGAGCTACACCCGCATCCGTTAGTTCATTGGCCGGATTAGCAGTTTCCGGCCGCCAAGCCCGTTCCTATAGCCAATACCCAAGCCACATTGCAACCATGGCGCTTTTAAAGGCGTTAATGTGGTTGAACGCGCCGTTTGTGGTGCCGTTTCAGCATTTCAGCCTTCAGACTCCGGCCATACCAGTCGGGATTTGGCACGCAAAAGCCGCGATTGCCACCGAGGATATTCGGATAGCAATCCTCGAACGTCCGGTATTGGCAGTCCCTTATGACGGAATGACCCATCGTCACCGCCGTGCACCAGGGGGCGGCGCCATAAGCGTGCACCGGCCGCAGATCGAACGCCATGGCAAGGACGAAAACGGCCACGGCCAAAATAACGCGCATCGGCGTCAATCCTCCGGTTGCCCCGTGGTATTAACACCACGTCCGGCTAAAATGTTGCATTGATGCCGAAAACACCTGAGCAACTCTTTGCCGCGCTCGACGCGCTGAGCATCCCGCACAAAACCGTGAAGCATCCGCCGCTGTTTACAGTCGAGCAATCGCGCAGCCTGCGCGGGCAAATCCCCGGCGGCCACACCAAAAACCTGTTCCTGCGCGACAAGAAATACGAGCTTTATCTGGTGGTGGCGCTGGAAGACGCCGCGATCGACCTCAAGAGCCTGCACCGCGTGCTGGGCGCCACTGGCCGGTTTTCGTTCGGCGCCTCCGATCTACTGCGCGAAGTGTGGGGCGTAGAGCCCGGCGCGGTGACCCCGTTCGGCGCCATCAACGACACCCAGGGCCGCGTCAGCGTCGTGCTCGACGCCGCCATGATGGAACATGAGACGCTCAACTATCATCCGCTGGTCAATACGATGACCACCTCGATTGCGCGGGACGATCTGGTGAAATTCCTGGAATCGACCGGCCATCTGCCTCGGATTGAGTGCGTTTCGGGACTTCCCGCCAGCGCGTCATGACCCGATTGCATTCATGCGCCGGATGACCCATTTAATCCGGCATGGAACCGGGCCCTGGGCTCGAATAAGCGAGGAACAATGCTGCAAAACGGCGGGGGAATACCGGCTGCGGCCGAGAGCGCTGTCATCGACACGACCACGGAGGGCTTCCTCAAGGACGTGATCGAGGAATCCAAGCGCCAGCCGGTGCTGGTGGATTTCTGGGCGCCCTGGTGCGGGCCCTGCAAGCAGCTCACGCCGATATTGGAAAAGGCGGTGAAGGCCGCCAAGGGCAAGGTCAAGCTCGCCAAGATGGACATCGACAAGCATCCGGACATTCCCGGCCAGATGGGCATCCAATCGATCCCGGCGGTGATCGCGTTTGCCAATGGCCAGCCGGTCGACGGCTTCATGGGGGCGCTGCCGGAGAGCCAGGTGATGGCGTTTCTGGAACGCGTCACCAAAGGCAAGATCGGCGCCGAGGAAAAAGATCTGCTGAAGGAAGCCGATGCCGCGCTCGCGGCCGGCAACGCCGCCGAGGCCGCCAACCTGTACGGGCAATTGCTGAAAGAAGACAGCGGCAATGTCGCGGCGCTTGCCGGATTGGTGCGCTGCCATGTTGCAGCCGGCAATATCGAACAGGCGAAGAAGACTATCGCCATGGTGCCGGAGGCCAAGCTCAACGATTCCGCCGTGGCGGCGGCGCGTACCGCGCTCGAACTGGCCGAGCAGGCGAAATCGGTCGGCCCCATCGATGAGCTGGAGAAAAAGGTCGCTGCCGATCCCCTCGACCATCAAGCGCGGTTCGATCTCGCCGCCGCGCTCAATGCCAAGGGCAAGCGCGCGGAAGCCGCCGACCATCTGATTGCGATCGTCAAGCGCGACCGCAAATGGAACGAGGACGGCGCGCGCAAACAGCTCGTGCAGTTCTTCGAGGCCTGGGGTCCCACGGATCCCGCCACCGTCGACGGCCGCAAGCGCCTGTCGTCGATTTTGTTTTCGTAACGCATGAGGCCGCCGGAACGGCGCCGGCCCGCGGAGTAAAACGTAATGCCGATGAACGCCCAATATCGCGGGCCGATCGATCTGCCCGAAATCATTCCGGTGTTCCCGCTGCCGGGTGCGCTACTGCTGCCGCGCGGGCAGATGCCGCTCAATATTTTCGAGCCGCGCTATCTGGCGATGATCGACGACTCGTTGCGCGACGGCCATCGGCTGATCGGCATGATCCAGCCCGACGCCACGCAAGCCGGGCCCGCGGACAAGCCGCCGCTGTTCAAGATCGGCTGCCTCGGCCGTATCACACAGTTGTCCGAGAGCGGCGACGGCCGTTATCTGCTCGAACTCACCGGCGTGGCGCGCTTCCGCCTTGAACAGGAATTGCCGGTCAAGACCGAATACCGCCAATGCCGCGTCACCTATACGCCGTTCGCCGATGACTTCATCGCTCGCAAGGGCGAGAGCGCGGTCGATCGCGACGCGGTGCTGGTCGCGTTGCGTTCCTTCATGAAGGCTAACAAACTGCAAGCGGATTGGGAAGGGATCGACCAGGCGCCGAACGAAGCGCTGGTCAATGCACTGTCGATGATGTCGCCTTACGGCGCGCCGGAAAAGCAGGCGCTACTGGAAGCGCCCGACCTGAGAACCCGCGCCGAACTGCTTGTCGCCATCACCGAAATCGAGCTCGCCAAGAAGAACACCGAGGGCGAGCCGCAGCTGCAGTAGTTCACAAAAGTTTGGCCGTGCTATAACCCGGCCGACTTCGCTGGGAGCCCGCTATGCCCACCACGCCAACACCCGATCGCCCTGAAAGCCACGTCGATCCCAAGCTGTTGGAAATCCTGGTTTGCCCACTGACCAAGACCACGCTGGAATACGACGCCGCCAAACAGGAGCTAATCTCGCGCAAGGCGAAGCTCGCCTATCCGATCCGCGACGGCATTCCAATCATGCTGCCAGAAGAGGCGCGGCGGCTCGACTAATCCAAAACACGAAAATCAGGAAACGACTCATGATCAAGATCTGGGGCCGCAATACCTCGTCCAATGTGCAGAAAGCGATGTGGGCTGTGGGGGAGCTGGGGCTTGAACACACGCGCATCGACGTCGGCGGCGCGTTCGGCAAAACCAAGGAGCCGACCTATCTGGCGATGAATCCGAACGCGCTGGTCCCGACGCTGGAAGAAGAAGACGGCTTCACGCTGTGGGAATCCAATTCCATCGTGCGTTACCTCGCGGGCAAGCACGACAAGAGCGGCGTGCTGGAGCCCAAGGATCCCAAGCAGCGCGCGCTCGCCAGCCAGTGGATGGACTGGCAATTGTCGGTGGTCGGGCCGGCCATCACGCCGGCATTCTGGGGCCTGATCCGCACCGCGCCAGAAAAGCGTGACGCGGCGGCGATCAAGACATCGCAGGACAAGACCACCGACGCGATGAAAATACTCGACACGCAATTGGCCAAGACCGCTTATGTCTCGGGAGCGGCATTTTCCTACGGCGACATTCCGCTCGGCGTGATGTGTTACCGCTACCGGCAACTGGTGCCCGGACGCCCGGCGACGCCAAATCTCGACCGCTGGTATGGCCTGATCTCAAAACGCAATGCGTTCCAGGATCACATCGGCAGCATTCCGCTCACTTAGAGCGCCTCGCCCTTCAGCAGCTTCGGAAGGTCGCCGGTAAATCCGGCCGCCTCACGAATGAAGACGCGCTTGAGCGCCGGCATGCGCTCAACCAGGCCCAGACCGACATCGCGCGCTAGGCGCAGGACATCGTTGCTGTTGGAGAACAGCCGGTTCAATCCGTCGGTTGCGACACCCATGGTCATGGTGTCGAAGCGCCGCCAGCGTTGATAGCGCTCCAGCACGTCGTGCGCGCCGATATCGAGCCCGAGCCGCGCCGCGTCGGCAATCGCTTCCGCCAAAGCGGCCACATCGCGCAGGCCCATATTCAGTCCCTGCCCCGCGATCGGATGAATGATATGCGCGGCATCGCCGACCAGGGCCAATCGCTCGCCGATAAATTCGCGCGCGGTGAACAGACCGAGCGGAAAGGCGCGGCGCGGCCCGGCCACCTTGAGATCGCCGAGTTGCAAGCCGAAACGCTTTTCCAGCTCGACATGGAATTCATCGTCGGGCAGCGCGACAATGCGGTCGGCCTCGCGCGCGGCCTCGGTCCATACGATCGACGAACGTTTTCCCTTCAGCGGCAAAATCGCAAATGGCCCGGCGGGGAGAAAATGTTCCTCGGCGCGGCCGTTATGCTCGCGCTCATGCGCGACTGTCGTCACGATCGCCGACTGGTCGTAATTCCATCCGTGGCTGGCGATGCCGGCTTGTTCGCGGATTTTCGAGCGAGCACCATCGGCGCCGACCAGCAGCCGCGCGGAGATCACTTCACCATCGGCGAGCGCGACCTCGATTGCGCTGGCTGTGCGCTCGAAACCGGCAACCGCGCCGGCGCGTAGCTCAATTCCCAGTTCCTTCGCCTTCGCCACCAGCGCGTCGATCAGATGCCGGTTCTCGATCATGTGCGCGAACGGCTCGCCTGCCTCCACCTCGCCGCCGAACGTGAGGAAGGTCGGCCGCATCGCGTCGTCGAGCTTGCTGTCGGTCACCACCATGTCGAGGATCGGCTGCGCGTTTTCCGCCACCGCGTCCCAGACCTCGATCGCCTCGAACAGCCGGCGCGCGGCGGCGGCGATCGCCGAGGCGCGCGGATCCTTCGATTGTGCCGCCCCGAGCGCGGGGTCCGCCACGGTCACCGCGAAGGCATCGCCCAGCCCCTGACGCAGCGCGATCGCCAGCGCCAAGCCGGCAAAGCCCGCCCCGCCGATCAAGAGATCGGTTTTATGGTGTTGTTTCAGCCCTTTCGGCATGCCGGTATGCTTGTGCCTCGCTTGTAAAACTTGAGCCAGCATAGCAGGTTGGGGCGTTATTTGACTCATGCCCTCGTGATCCGTGCCGTCCCATGACCACCACCGCCGTCCAGGATCTGCTCACTATCCTCGACCTCGAGCCGCTCGAGGTAAATCTGTTCCGCGGCCGCTCGCCGCAAGTGGGCTGGCAGCGCGTGTTCGGCGGCCAAGTGATCGGCCAGGCGCTGGTCGCCGCGGTGCGCACGGTCGACGCCAGCCGCCCGCCGCATTCGATGCACGCTTACTTCCTGCTGGCCGGCGATCCCAAGGTACCGATCATCTACGACGTCGACCGCATCCGCGACGGCAAGAGCTTCACCACAAGGCGCGTCACCGCGCGCCAGCACGGCCATCCGATCTTTTCCATGCTGGTGTCGTTCCACACTGACGAGCCAGGCCTCGATCATCAGGCGAAAATGCCCGACGTGCCGCTGCCGGAAGATCTGCCGAGCGAATCCGAGGTGCGTGAAAAAATTCTGCCGGCGATGTCCGATCCGGTACGGCGCTATTACGAACGCGAGCGGCCGATCGAGTTGCGCCCGGTCGAGTTCGACCGCTATCTCGGCAAGAAATATCTCGATGCCCGTTTCAACGTCTGGATCAAGACCACCGGCAAGCTGCCCGACGATCCGGCGATCCATCAATGCGTGCTGGCTTACACTTCCGATATGGGATTGCTCGACACCGCGCTGGTGCCGCACGGCCGCACGCTGTTCGAGAAGGAATTTATGGCTGCCAGCCTCGACCATGCGCTGTGGTTGCACCGGCCGTTCCGCGCCGATGAATGGCTGCTCTATGCGCAGGATTCGCCAAATCTGCACGGTTCACGCGGCTTTTCGCGCGGACTGATATTTACCCGCGACGGCACGCTGGTCGCATCGGTGGCGCAAGAAGGCCTGGTGCGTCTGCGGCGCGAGCCGTGACGTGATGATGAAGCGATTATTTTCTGCGCTCGTCGTTCTTATTTCATTGCCAGCCGCAGTACTCGCCGCCTCCGGCCGACAGCCGGCGCCGCCCGGCGCATTCAAGGACGCGCCGCCGCAATATACCCGCTTCTCCACGCCCGAGCTGATGCGCGGATTTCTCGCGCTCGCCTTCGGTTCCGACTTGAGTTTCGGCACCGCGTCGCATGGCATACGCCGCTTCGACCATCCCATTCGCGCCACTGTGATCGCAGGAGGCAGTGTCGATCGCACGGCGGCCATGCAGAGCGTCGTCGAGGAATACGCGGCGAAAATCCCGAACTTGCATCTGAGCCTCGCGCCTGCCGCGACGTCCGCCGACATCGAGGTTCGTTTGATCGACGAGAAAGACTTCAGGCCGGCATTGCGGATTGTGTTCGGCGCCAATGTCACACGAACGCTTGTCGCGCGCACCGATCCACAATGCATAACCTATGTGAAATCCGGCACCGACGGCGCCATCGTGCATGCGGTCTCCTTCATCATCGTCGACAAAGGCGACGCGGTCTTCCTCGACTGCTCCTTCCACGAGCTGCTGCACGCCTTCGGCCTGTCGAACCATGATCAGCGCAATCCGTGGACCACGCTCAACCAGCACCGCACGGTCGGATATATGTCGGTCTACGACCGGTCCCTGCTCACACTGCTGTACGACCCGCGGCTGCGACCCGGCATGAACTCCGCCCAGGCACGCGCCGCATTGCCCGATCTGATCCGGGACCTTGGCCTCGCCGGTTCGGACAAATAAGACAGCCTCGCTGTCCTAAAGTGCCCTCTGATACGGCGATTGCCTGTGGGCGCGGCAATTGTACCGCTTAATTTTTAGGCCGCCTCTCGATACTCTGCGCAAATGAGCCCGTGCCGGCACCATCCGGGGCGGGATTTCGTTGTAATCACGCGGCCGCCTCTCAGCGCCTTACGCCAACAAGATTATCCGGGAAAGAATGCCATGAAGCTGGTCATCGCGGTCATCAAACCGTTCAAGCTCGACGAGGTGCGCGACGCCCTCACCCGCGTCGGCGTCCACGGCATGACCGTGACCGAGGTCAAAGGCTACGGCCGCCAGAAAGGTCACACCGAAATCTATCGTGGCGCCGAATATGCCGTGAACTTCCTCCCAAAACTTCGCATCGAAGTCGCGGTCGCCAGTGACCGGCTCGACGAAGTGATGGAGCAGCTCGCCGCCGCCGCCAAGACCGGCGAGATCGGCGACGGAAAAATTTTCGTCACACCGATCGAGCAGGCGGTGCGCATCCGCACCGGCGAGACCGACGACGCCGCGCTTTAACAAGAGATTTTCTGCCGGGGGATTCAAATGAAACGGGTACTCTTCACGCTGACGGTAGCCGTGCTCAGCCTGATCGCACAGCCTGCCTTCGCCGAGACTGGCAAAATCGATGGCGCCGACACCGCCTGGATGATCGGCGCGACCGGCCTGGTCTTGATGATGACGATTCCGGGCCTGGCGTTGTTCTATGCCGGCATGGTGCGCAAGAAGAACGTGCTCGCCACCATGGCGCAAAGCCTGGCCGCCACGTTTCTGGTTTCGATCCTGTGGGCGTTCTTCGGCTATACGCTCGCTTTCACCGGCGACGACGCCTTGATCGGTACGCTCGAACGAATCTTCCTTAATGGCATGACGCTCGACGCAATTTCGCCGTTCGCCAAAACCATCCCCGAAAGCCTGTTCATGATGTACCAGATGACCTTCGCCATCATTACGGTGGCGCTGGTCGCCGGCTCGGTAGCCGATCGTTTGCGCTTCTCGGCGTACTTATTATTTTGCGCGTTCTGGCTGATGCTGGTCTACGTGCCGATCGCGCATTGGGTCTGGGGCGGCGGCTTTCTGGGCAGTTACGGCCTGCTCGATTTCGCCGGCGGCACGGTGGTCCATCTCAACGCCGGCGTTGCCGGCCTGACGGCTGCTTATGTGCTCGGCGCACGGCGCGGCTACGGCAGCGAAAATCTTGCGCCGCACGATCTCACGCTGGCGGTGATCGGCACCGGCCTGTTGTGGGTAGGCTGGTTCGGCTTTAACGGCGGTTCGGCGCTGGGCGCAAATTCACGCGCCGCGATGGCGATCGTCTCGACGCATCTTGCCGCCAGCGCCGGGGCTTTCACCTGGATGGCGCTGGAGTGGTGGACGCGCGGCAAGCCGTCGGTACTCGGCATGATCTCGGGCGCGGTGGCCGGTCTGGGCACCATCACGCCCGCTTCCGGCTTCGTGTTGCCGATGCAGGCGGTGCTAATCGGCTTGATCGCCGGCGGGCTTTGCTTCTGGGCCTGTACCTGGCTCAAGACCAAGATCGGCTATGACGATTCGCTCGACGTGTTTGGTGTGCACGGACTTGGCGGTCTGACCGGCACGCTGCTCGCTGGCGTGTTCGCGGTCGGCGCGTTGTCGGCAACCCCGGAATTGCCCGGCGGCGTCGGCGGTCTGCTCGAAGGTCATCCGGAGCAAGTGATCGCCCAGCTCTATGGAATTGCCGTCACCATTCTGTGGTCGGGTGTCATGACGTTCATCATCCTTAAGGCCGTCGGCGCCATCGTGCCGCTGCGCGTGCGCAGAGAAGATGAGGTCATGGGGCTCGACGTCACCCAACATGGCGAGGCGTTGCAGTAGCGCGAAACCATCGGCACCTGCCGCGCCGGCACGCGCGGTTCGATGCTTCACTGCGCCTGACTAATTTTTGTGCAGCACTTAAAAGTCTTGGCGCGACTTTGGGCTAATGCCCAATGTGGCCATCGGTATGCCCCCACTACTATAAAAATTCATTCATCGAATCAGCAAGATAGGCCCATGTCCGGCATCTGGCACGGCGTTTGATTCTACTGTCCCGGCTATGCCCGCGAAGTGCGCTTTTCGGGTCCGGCTCAGTGAACCCGCCCGCACTGCGTGAATGTAACAAACGGGCCCAAGCGGGGATCGAATCCATGAAAATCGTCATGGCCATTATCAAGCCTTTCAAACTCGACGAGGTCCGTGACGCTCTGACCTCCATCGGGGTGCAAGGGCTGACTGTCACGGAAGTCAAAGGTTACGGGCGTCAAAAGGGCCACACGGAGATCTACCGTGGGGCCGAGTATGCGGTGAGCTTCCTCCCGAAAGTCAAAGTGGAAGTGGCGGTAGCCACAAATCAAGTCGACAAAGTCATTGGGGCCATCACCGGCGCAGCCAAGACCGGCCAGATTGGCGACGGCAAAATCTTTGTCTTCGCCCTGGATCACGCCGTGCGTATCCGCACCGGCGAAACCGACGCTGCGGCTCTCTAGTAACCCGCACCGAAAACAATACGGACAGGAGTTAGACCATGACGTTGATAAAATCCTCCCGTGCGGGACTGTTGGCTCTCGCCTTCGGGATTCTGCTCGGAATCTTTCTGAGCGTGGCGACGTATAGTACGTCCTACGCCCAGGCACCGGCTCCAGGCGCCGCTCCCGCGGCACCGGCGGCCGCACCTGCTGCTCCGCCGGCGCCGACTCCTTCTTGCGCCAGCGACCCGGATCCTAAAAAGGCTGTGACCGAGAAATGCTCGCCCAATTCGGGTGACACCGCCTGGATGCTCACCTCCATGGCGTTGGTGCTGATGATGACCGTGCCGGGCCTTGCCCTGTTCTACGGCGGCATGGTGCGCAAGAAGAACGTGGGCGACACCGTGATGACGAGCTTCGCCATCACCTGTCTGGTCACGATCGTCTACGCGTGCTTGACCTACACATTGGCGTTCACCAACGGCTCACCTTACATCGGCGGGCTCAGTCGCCTGTTCCTGCAAGGCATGCTCAGTGACATCGCGTCGGGCGCGGGAAATCCGAATCCGCTCGCGCTGACGATCCCTGAGACCGTCTACATGTGCTTCCAGATGACCTTCGCGATCATCACTCCTGCGCTGATCGCGGGCGCCTTCGCCGAACGCATGAAGTTCTCGGCCATGCTCTGGTTCATTGGCCTGTGGTCGATCCTGGTCTATGCCCCGGTCGCGCACTGGGTGTGGAACGGCGACGGCATGCTGTCGTCCGGCAACTCCGACGCCTTGATCAAGGTGCTCGACTTCGCCGGCGGCACCGTCGTGCATATCAACGCCGGTGTTGCCGGCCTGATGTGCGCGATCGTCCTCGGCAAGCGCAAGGATACCGGTCCCGCTCACAACATGGTGCTGACCCTGGTCGGCGCCTCGCTGCTGTGGGTCGGCTGGTTCGGCTTCAACGCCGGTTCGGCGGTGACCGCCGGCCTGCAAGCCGGCATGGCCATGACCGTGACGCAGATCGCTACCGCGGTCGCGGCCTTCACCTGGATGCTCGTGGAATGGGCCTGCCGCGGCAAGCCCACCGTCGTGGGCATCTCCTCGGGTGCGGTGGCTGGCCTTGTTGCCATCACCCCGGCCTCGGGCTTCGTCGGCCCGGTTGGCTCGATGGTGATCGGCATCGCGGCCGGCGTCGTCTGCTACTGGGGTGTTACCGGCCTCAAGCGCATGCTCGGTGTTGACGACGCGCTGGACTGCTTCGGCGTCCACGCGGTCGGCGGCATCGTCGGCGCCCTGCTCACCGGCGTGTTCGCGATCAGCGAATACGGCGGCACCGCAGGCCTGATCGAAGGCAACCCCGGCCAAGTCCTCAACCAGTTCGAGGGCATCTGCATCGTATTTGTGTACGACGCCATCGTATCGCTGATCATTCTCAAGATTATCGACGCGATCATCGGCCTGCGCGTCTCCGACGAAGTGGAGCGCGAAGGTCTCGACTTCGCGCTGCATGGCGAGACCGTGCAGTAACGATCAACTCCTAGCGGTAGGGGCGGAAACCCGGCACTGTCCCTTCCGTCGAGGCCCTCGGTTCGCAAGAGCCGGGGGCCTCTCTCTTTTGCGGGCCGCCAAACGAAAAGCCCGGCCAGTGGCCGGGCTTTGAACGTCAATTCGACGAAGATGCGATCAGCGCATCATCATGGTCATCGGGTCCATCGTGGCGCTGTAACTGATAAAGGTCACGGCCAGCAACATGCCGCAGCTGCAAAACGCCACCACCCAAACCCAAGGCTTCATATCCTTAGTCATCATTACCCCCCATTCTGGTGTATTCCGGAGGGCACCCTAGTGCGGCGTGCTTAATGCCGGTTCAATCGCACCTCAATCCAGTGATCGATGGTTAATCGGGTCTTAACCTCGGTCTATCTATTGTACCGGACCATTGTGCCGCGGGCAGCGAAGATCATGCGCAAACAAAGGCCCGCTTGTGTAACCGCATGCCCATGATGACCGCCCAGCGCGAGCCTTCCAGTATCCCTGCCCCGGCGGTCGAGGGCCGCTCGCCTTTTGTACGGCTGACCGAACTGATCGCCGGCATCGAGCCGGGCAAGCCCGCCATCAATCTGTCGGTCGGCGAGCCGCAGCATTCAATTCCCGCCTTCGTCGGCCCCGAGCTCGCCGCGCATCTCGACGAATTCGGCCGTTATCCGGCCAACAAGGGCAGCGAACCGTTCCGTCGCGCCGTCGCCGCCTGGTTGGGGCGGCGGTACAAATTGGCGCGGCCGGTTGATGCTGAACATGAAGTGCTGGTGCTCAATGGCACCCGCGAAGGTCTGTTCCTCGGCGCGATTGCCGCCAAGCGCTGGGTCGCGCGCCGCAACGGCAAGCCGGCGATGCTGATTCCAAATCCGTTTTATGCCGCCTATGGCGCCGGCGCCTTGGCCGCCGACTGCGAACCGGTTTATCTGCCGACGACGCGGGCAAGCGGCTTCCTGCCCGATCTCGATGCTCTCGACGAAGCATTGCTGGCGCGCACCGTCGCGTTCTACATCGCATCGCCGTCAAACCCGCAAGGCGCCGTCGCCAGCCGCGCCTATCTCGACAAGCTCTCCGGTCTGGCTCGCCGTTTCGGCTTTCTAGTATTCGCCGACGAATGCTACTGCGAAATCTACAGCCGGCATCAACCGGCCGGCATGCTGGAAGCCTCCGGGCCCGACTTCGCCAACACCGTGGTGTTTCACTCACTGTCCAAGCGTTCGAGCCTGCCCGGCCTGCGCGTCGGTTTCGCCGCCGGCGATCGCCGCTTTCTCGCGGCCTTTCTCGAATTGCGCAACGTCGCCGCGCCGCAGGTGCCGGGCCCGGCGCAGCATGTCGCGGTCGCCGCCTATGGCGACGAGGCGCATGTGAAGGAAAACCGCAAACTCTATTCGGCCAAGTTCGATCTCGCCGATCAGATCATCGGCGATCGGTACGATTACAAGCGCCCGGCCGGCGGATTTTTTCTCTGGCTCGACGTCTCGAAATACGGCGGCAGCGAGATCGTGACCAAGCGCCTGTGGCAGGAAGCCGGCGTGCGCGTCGTGCCCGGCCGCTATCTGGCACGCGAACAGGCCGACGGCAGCAATCCCGGCGCGGACTACATCCGCGTCGCCATGGTTCAGGACAAGGCGACCACGGCCGAGGCGCTGCACCGCCTTGTTGCCGTGCTCGGATAAGGAAAGCCTATGCCCGCATTCGATCGCAGCCTCGACGCCCTCGCTTTCGTCTCCGAACATTTCCGCGACATCCTACGGCGGCGCCTGAGCGAACTGGCCGGCCTCGCGCTGATCACGCTGGCGCTGCTCGGCGCCATTGCGCTCGCCACCTGGTCGGTGCAGGACCCCTCGCTCAGCCACGCCACGCAAAGTCCCGTGCATAACCTGCTCGGCTTCCCGGGCGCGATTTTCTCCGATTTGGCGATGCAGTTGCTCGGCCTCGCCGCGATCATGCTGCTGCTGCCGGAAATGCTGCTCGGCTGGCGCCTCCTGTCACACCGCCCGCTCGGCGACAAATGGCGCGGCCTGCTGTGGATCCTGGCGACGTTTCTCGCCGCCGCTTTCGTCTCGACGCTGCCGGTCATCGGCTCATGGCCGCTGCCGACCGGATTGGGCGGCGTGTTCGGCGATGCCATGCTGCGCGCGCCAGGAATGATTTTCGGCTCGCCACTCTCCGGCATGGCGCTGTTCGCGGCCGCGCTGGTCTTCGGCCTCGCCACGGCGGTGACGATCGCATTTGCCGCCGGTTTCGGCGCCAAGCAGCCGGTCCGGCGCCGGGTGATACGTGAGCCCGAAGTCGAAGACATCGACGACGACAGCGACGACCACGCCTCGGCGTGGCTCGGCATGATCGCGCACGCGCTGCTGAGCTGGAAAGCGCGCGCCGGCCGCCTGTTCCGCCGCGCCCCGCGCACGCCGCTGCGTGCCGCGATGCCGGCCGCAACCGGCCCGCGGCAGGAGCCGCGCTTCGACGCCCATGGACGCGCCACCTTGGCGCCCGAGCAGATGTTCACGGAAGAAGAAGACGATGCCGAACCCGTGGCGCGCCGCCGCCCGGTCGCGCGCGTGCCGGCCCGCCGCTCCGCCAACGGCTATGTGCTGCCATCGCTTAATCTCCTGACCGCGCAGCGCGTCTCCGAGCGCACCACGCTGTCGAAAGACGTCATCGACGCCAACGCCGTCGCGCTCGAAAGCGTGCTCGGCGATTTCGGCGTGCGTGGCGAGATCATCAACGCCCGCCCCGGCCCGGTGGTGACGCTGTACGAACTGGAGCCCGCGCCCGGCATCAAGTCGTCGCGCGTGATTGGGCTCGCCGACGACATCGCCCGCTCGATGAGTGCGGTGTCGGCGCGCGTCGCGGTGGTGTCGGGCCGCAATGCCATCGGCATCGAGCTGCCGAATCCAACGCGCGAGAAAGTCTACTTGCGCGAATTGCTCACCGGCAACGATTACAACGAAAACACCGCCAAGCTGCCGCTCTGCCTCGGCAAGACCATCGGCGGCGAATCCGTGGTGGTCGATCTGGCGCGCATGCCGCATCTGCTGATCGCCGGCACCACCGGCTCCGGCAAATCGGTCGCTATCAACACCATGATCCTGTCGCTGGTCTACCGGCTGCGTCCGGACCAGTGCCGGCTGATCATGGTCGATCCCAAGATGCTGGAACTCTCGGTCTATGACGGCATCCCGCATCTGCTCACGCCGGTGGTCACCGATCCGAAGCAGGCGGTGGTCGCATTGAAGTGGGCGGTGCGCGAAATGGAAGAGCGCTACAAGCGCATGTCAAAGCTCGGCGTGCGCAACGTCGACGGCTACAATGCGCGCCTGGCCGAGGCCAAGGCGAAAGGCGAGACGCTGCACCGCACGGTGCACACCGGCTACGACAAGGAAACCGGCACGGCGGTCTACGAGAAGGAAGAACTCGAGCTCGAGCCGCTGCCTTATCTGGTGGTGATCGTCGACGAGATGGCCGACCTGATGATGGTCGCCGGCAAGGACATCGAAGGCGCCATCCAGCGCCTGGCGCAGATGGCGCGCGCCGCCGGCATCCACGTCATTCTCGCGACGCAGCGCCCGTCGGTCGACGTTATCACCGGCACGATCAAGGCGAACTTCCCGACCCGCATCTCGTTCCAGGTCAC
>Ga0181522_10000467_pt1 | contig 30225 bp, 25 predicted proteins | sample PEATcosm2014_Bin_27_FD_121103 | JGI IMG/M metagenome (GOLD analysis project Ga0181522, IMG submission 121103) | Peatland microbial communities from MTU Mesocosm Facility, Houghton, MI, USA - PEATcosm2014_Bin05_10_metaG | ecosystem: Environmental > Terrestrial > Soil > Wetlands > Peat | place...
GAAGCCGGATACCGAGGATGTGCGGCACCAGGAATTGTTAAAGCGGTTTGAAATGGTGACCGAAGAACTGGCGCGGCTGCGAAAGGCGCAGCCGCCAGCTACGGCTTAGCAGCGGGGATGGAATCAGGCGAATCCTACTGGGCGGAGATGAGCGTTCCGTGCAGCGCGGGAGGCGCCTGTCCAGGTTCTTCGGGTGCCCTTGTCGAATGCCCTCGGCATGGTCGGTTAAGGTTGCCGGATATGCCTTGGCCCGAACTTATCGGAAAGCGGACGTCGCTTCGCGCTCGTTCCTGGGGAATTCACTGCCGAATCTAAGAGGCCGTTTCGACGACGCTGATTACCGGCGCCAGCTGCAACACGGCGCCCGGGAAATAGACTAAAACGCGCCGATTTTCGTCATGTCTGGACTCAATGGAACAGCAAACCGGTAGTGGCCAGAACAACGCCGACGATTCCAATCGCGATGCCGCTGAACCAAAAGAAACGCTTCTTGGTCAGCAGGGTGATGGAGCAGATCACCAGGCCCATTTCCAGAAAGACTTCACCTGCGTCGAAGCGGTCGGCGCGATGGCTGGTCAGGTCGCGCTCGGCTTCGAGCTCTTCCGCCTTTTCCCTGATTCCGTTTTTGTCCTCGGTGTAGCGCTTGACTTCTTTGACATATTTCTCGCGGACCGCGGAGGTCTCTTCTTTTTCATGCGGCGCGAGGGCGCCGAGCATGTCGGCGACGGCGTCCATTTCGTGGAGACGGATATCCTTGGCCTGGTAGTAGCCCCACTGATCGCTGGCTTTGGCCTGCAGAAGAAGTTCTTCGGTGTGGGCGCGATGGCCGAGCAGGGTGACGATAGCGCCGAGCACCGCGAGAATGGAGATGGTCACCGAGACAGGAATGGTGAGCGGGTGCAATCTTTGCTCTTCGTGTTCTTCGTGTTCGGGCAGTTCGATGCCTTCGGACATTTATGAGTGCGTTCCTTTCGGTGATTATTTGTCGCTACTGGCGGCCATGGCTTTCAGAGAATCGGCGGCGGCGGCGATGGTTCGTTCGATATCCTGCGACGTGTGCGCCGTCGACACGAAGGCGGCCTCGAACTGCGAGGGCGCGAGAAAGATGCCGCGGTCGAGCATCTCACGGAAGAAGCGGGCGTAACGCTTGGTGTCGGAGTGTTTCGCGCCGGCGTAATCTCGGACCGGCTCAGCGCTGAAAAACAGGGTGCTGAGCGACCCGGTGGAATTGACCTGGCCGGGGATTTTTGCGTCGGCGAGGGCCTTGCGAAGGCCGCTGGCGAGACGGTCGGCTCGTTCGGCGATGCGGTGGTAGAGTCCGTCGACGGACAACTGTTTCAGCGTGGCAATGCCCGCGGCCATGGCGAGCGGATTCCCCGCTAGCGTCCCTGCCTGGTAGACCGGACCGAGGGGCGCGACATTATTCATGAGTTCCGCTCGACCTCCGTAGGCTGCTACCGGTAAACCCCCTCCGATGATTTTGCCCAGCGTGGTGATGTCGGCTTCGCCACCGAGGAACTGCTGAACCGCGCCGTTGTGAATGCGGTAGCCGGTGATGACTTCGTCGATGATGAACAACGCGCCGTTTTTGCGCGTGATGTCGCGGAGTCCGGCGAGGAAACCGGGTTCGGGTAGAACTACACCCATGTTGGCGGCGATGGGCTCGACGATGACTGCGGCGATCTTGTTCTTGTGTTCGGTGAAGAGATGACTGACGGCTTCGAGATTATTGTAAGGGGCGTTGAGTGTTAGCTGCGCGAGGGCTTCGGGCACACCTGGGCATTCAGCGATGCTTAGGGTTGCAAGACCCGAACCGGCATCCGAGAGAAAGCTGTCGGCATGGCCGTGGTAACACCCGCGGAATTTGACGACATAGTCGCGCTTGGTTACGCCGCGGGCTAGCCGTACGGCGCTCATGGTGGCTTCGGTGCCGCTGGAGACGAAGCGGATTTTTTCGAGGGCGGGGATGGTGCGATGGATCATCGTGGCGAGTTCAAGTTCGAGCTCGGTGGTTACGCCATAACTGGTGCCGCGCCTGGCTTGCTCGGCGATCGCCGCCGTGACCGCGGGATTGGCGTGGCCCAACAGCATCGCGCCCCAGGAGCAGACGTAATCGAGGAGCTTGTTGCCGTCGACGTCGTACAGATATTGACCTTCACCGCGATCGATGATCAGGGGGTCGCAGCCTACGGAGCGGAAGGCGCGGACCGGACTGTTTACGCCGCCTACGAGAACTTTCTCGGCGCGCACGAAGATTTCGCGGGAACGCCGGCGGATGTCTTTCGTTTTGGTGGGCGTGGCGGTCATTTCGTCGCGTCTTGCATATCGGTCATGGGGTAAATTATCACGGACGGAGCCAGCGCGCGATGTCCTTGGCATGATAGGTCAGGATGATGTCGGCGCCGGCACGCTGGATGCCGGTCAGGATTTCGAGCGCCGTGCGGCGCTCGTCGAGCCAACCGTTCGCTGCGGCGGCTTTCACCATGGCGTATTCGCCGCTGACGTTGTAGGCGCCTACCGGTACGTCGAAGGCTTCCCGGACGCGGCGGATGACGTCGAGATACGGCATCGCGGGCTTGACCATCACCATGTCGGCGCCTTCTTCGATGTCGAGGGCCACTTCTTTCAGCGCTTCACGCGCGTTGGCGGGGTCCATTTGATAGCTCCGGCGGTCGCCGAATTGCGGCGTGGATTGCGCGGCTTCGCGGAACGGGCCATAGAACGCGGAGCTGTATTTAGCGGCGTAAGCGAGTATCGGAAGATTTTCGAATTTGTGGTCGTCCAGTTTGTTGCGGATGGCGGCTACGCGGCCATCCATCATGTCGCTCGGGGCGACGATGTCGGCGCCAGCGCGGGCGTGGGAGAGAGCTTGGTTCGCGAGGATTGCCAACGTGACGTCGTTGGCCACTTCGCCATTTTCGATTACGCCGCAGTGGCCGTGGTCGGTGTATTCGCACAGGCAGACGTCGGTGATGACAACGAGATTGAGATTGGCCTTGCGGATGCCTTCGACGGCGCGCTGGACTTCACCGTGCTGTGCGGTGGAACTGGAGCCAGTTGCGTCTTTGGATTCGGGGATGCCGAACAGAATTACACCGGGAAGACCGAGGGACTCCACTTCGCGGCATTCTTCGACGATTTTATCGACCGATTGTTGTGCGATTCCCGGCATGGAACTCACTCCCTGGCGGACGTTTGAGCCAGGGCACACAAACATCGGATAGATGAGGCCAGCGGTGGTGAAGCGTGTTTCGCGGACCAGATTGCGAAGCGCCTCGGTCCGGCGCAAGCGGCGGGGGCGTTGGGTCGGGAAACTCATCCGTGCTTGGCTCCTGCGAGCGGTGGCTTTGCGGTTGGTGCCGCTGCGAAACACGATTCCAGCGCGTCGATGACTGCATTGGTTGTCGTATCCGCAGCAGTTGCGATACGCTCGATTCCGTACTGGCGCAGCGCGGCGGAAGTTACCGGACCGGCGGCGGCGATGACGATTCTGTTTTGGAGCCCGGTCAATACGTCCTTCCCTATCAGATCGGCCAGGTTGTGCACCGCGCTTGGGCTGAAAAAGACGACAGCGTCGGCTTCGACGCCGATGACTCTTGCCGCGCGGTCGCCATCAACATCGCTGGGAGGGAGTGTGCGATAGGCGATCACTTCAGTCAATTTGGCGCCGAGTTGTTTCAGAGAAGCTGGCAGATCGGGATTGGCACGGTCGCTGCGAGGTAGAAATACATTTCTGTTACGGAGTTGCATGGCTAGCTCTTCGGCTAGAGCCGAGCCTAGATGGGTTTTCGCCACGTGATCGACGCGTAGGCCCGATTTCGTGGCTTCTTGTTTGGTGGCAGGTCCGACCGCGGCGACGCGCGGGCGACCTGCGGAACGGTCCAGAGTCAGACCCAAGATCGTGCTACGAGACACTACCGATTGAACGGCGTTCGCACTAGTGAAGAGAACCCAGTCGAATTCCTGCCATCCGCGTAAGGCCGCATCGAGCGAAGCGTAATCCTGCGGGGCGGAAAACGAAACTAACGGCAGAGATGTCGGAATGGCGCCATGTTGCAGCAATTTTGCGAACAGGTCGGAGCTTTGCGCAACGGCGCGAGTGATGACAATGCGCTTGCCGGCCAGGGAGGATGCGAACCGAGATGATGCGGCGGGGTCAGCCACGTTGCCGGCTCACTTCTTCGAGGATGTTTTGCGCGCCTGCATCGATGAGAAGTTGCGCCATGCGGCCACCCAAGGCTCGAGCTTGATCGGGGGGAGCAGCATCGCGCTGCTTGACATACTGCAGGCCGTCGATCGAGCAGACGCAGGCTTCGAGAACGAGTTCGTCGCGTTCCATGCGGGCCCAGGCGCCGAGCGGCACTTGGCAGCCGCCTTGAAGGGCAAAGAGCAACGAGCGCTCGGCTACGATCGCGGCCCGAGTTTCGGCGTCGTCGAGCTTCCCGACCGCGGTTGCGATTTCCGCATCGGACGCGCGGCATTCTACACCGAGCGCACCCTGACCTACGGCGGGCATGCAAACCTCGGGGGAAAGCGTCTCGCTGATGCGATGGGACCAGCCGAGACGATCGAGCCCGGCTTTGGCGAGCATGACGGCGTCGTACTCGCCGGCTTCCACTTTGCGTAGGCGGGTGTCCACGTTGCCGCGAAGATCGCGCACGTCGAGGTCGGGCCGGATGTGCCGGAGTTGAGCCTGGCGGCGAAGGCTGCCGGTGCCGACGCGCGCACCTTCACGCAGGTTCAGGAGCGTTGCGCCATTGGCGGAAACCAGACAGTCGCGGACATCTTCACGGCGGCAGATTGCGGGAAACGACAGCCGCGATGGAACAGCGGTTGGAATGTCTTTCACGCTGTGGACGGCGATGTCGATCGATTCCTCAAGCAGGGCGCCTTCGAGCTCCTTGATGAAAATACCCTTCCCGCCGATTTGCGACAGTGGTAATTGCTGCATCTTGTCGCCGGAAGTCTTGATGATGATGATTTTGCCGTCGATGCCGGTGGCCTGAAAAATTTGCTTGCGTACGAATTCGGCCTGCCACTTCGCCAGAACGCTTCCGCGGGTGCCGATGCGAAGATGCCTCATCGCTTGTCTCGGTCGGACAGAAAGAGATCGCGCAGGGCTTCGACGTTTTGAATTTTGCGGCGGAGTTCGCGTTCGCCGCGGAGGCGCTCGGCGGGCTCGACCAGTAGTTTCTCGAGCAGTTCGTCCATCAGGACTTCCATCTGCTCGCGATCCCCGGGACTGAGATGCGTCACCGATGAGAGGCGCGTGCGCAGAAAAGTGGTGCGCTCCTCGCGCAGGCGGGCGCGCAAGGCCGAGACCAGTCCGACGAGCTCGACGCTGGCTTGCCAGGAAAGAAACTTGCCGACGTGCTCTTCGACGATGACTTCCGCGCGAGGGATTTCCGCTTCGCGGGCCTGCCGATTTTGCTGCACGATGCCGCTTAGGTCGTCCAAGTTATAGACGTAGAGGTTGTACAAGTCCGAAGCCGCGGCTTCGATGTTCCGGGGCATGCCGAGGTCCATGAGGAAGAGTGCGCGGTTTCCGCGCGCATTCATGGCACTTTCGAGCACCCGGCGAGGCAGGACCGGTTCGTCAGCAGAAACCGAGGAAACGACGACGTCAGGCTTCAGCAGCCCTGCGTCCCAACTGGCCCACTCGACGACGTTGCCGTTGAATTTCTGGGCCAGTTCTTCGGCGCGATCGCGCGAGCGGTTCATGACCAGGAGATCGGTGATGCCACGATCGCGCAGGCTGGAGATGACTTGCTCGCTGACCGCGCCGGCGCCGAGGACCAATGCGCTGTGCCCATTCAATTTGCCGAAAATGCGTTCGGCAAGTTTCACGCCGGCAGCCGCGACCGACATCGGCCGCGAGCCGAGTTCGGTTTCCGTGCGAACTCGTTTGCCCACTTCCAGCGCGCCTTGGAACAGGCGATTGAGCACCGGACCGGTCGCGCCTTGCTCGTGCGCCGAACGATACGCTTCGCGAACCTGCCCGAGGATTTCCGCTTCACCAAGAAGCATGGAGTCGAGTCCGGCGGAAACGCGGAAGAGGTGCCGGACGGCGTTCCGATCATAATGGTGATACAGCGAGCTGGTAAGAAGGTCCGGGCCCACGGAGTGAAATTCACTGAGAAACGAAGCGAGTCCGGAAAGGCAGTCGCGCGAGGATTCCGGAGGAACGCCATAGACTTCGCTGCGGTTACAGGTCGAGAGAACCAGCGTTTCGTCGAGGATACCCCTCGCGCGCAGCTCGTCCGCAGCGCGGCGAGCCTGATCGGCAGTGAAAGACACCTTCTCACGCACCTCCACGGGCGCTGTGCGATGGTTCAGGCCGACGAGGACGATTTCCATTCCGTTGCCCGCGTTCCCCTAGAAGTACCGGTGACTGTGCGAAAGATAAAGATTCACGACAGTGAAGCTCAGCACGACAATCACAAAATTGAAGATGCAAAGACGCGAGGCTCGCGCGCCTCGCCACGTGGTGGTGCGCGAAAGCTGAAGATAGACCGCGTAAAGCAGGAGCACCACAAGCGTGATCACGTACTTCGGGTCGTAATACCAATATTGGCCGGTCAGACGATCCACCCAGATGAAGCCCAGAATGGTGCCAACGGCTATCGAAATCAGACCGACCAGGACGCTTGACCGGCTCATGCGCTCGAGTAGTTCCAGCGCGGGCAAGCGCCAGACCACCTCGCTGAGCTGACGATTGCGCAACAGGCGGTTCTGGATCAGAAAGATCAGGCTCAGCACGAACGAGAGCGCAAAAGCGGCGTAGGCCAGGATGCTGAGCGTCACGTGAAAAGCGAAGACCGGCCCATGTGCGATCGTCGGAGAGAGACGGTCGGCGGGCGCGAGATGGGCGGCCAGGAAGAACACCAGGATGAACGGCAGGACGAACGCACCGACAGAACGCTGCCGATGGTAGAACTCAAGACCGAGATAGGTGAGAGCCAAAAGCCAGCCGAACAGCGACATCGAGCCATACAGATCGTGATAGGGGACGGTGTGCAGTCCGCGGGAGCGCTCGAGCAACGCAACGTAGTGGGCGATCAGTCCAAGAACCAGGAACAAGGTGCCGAACCCGCCAGCAATTTCGCGACCAGTGCGCAGGAAACGGATGTAGGAGCCAAAGCTCAGCGCATAGGCGAGCACAGTCAGATATAGGAAGATGTGAGGCATCGGGCCTTGTTCGCGGCGCATCATCCGGGGCCGCCGACCAGCAGATATTCCGGAGTCGCACCGCGACGATTGATCCTTGAGTATAGCTCAGCTGTTTGGTGGCCGCACCGACACCGAATCGTGCGTGACCACAAATCGGGTCGGCGGCTTGTTAGGGCGGGTGTCCTGCGGGACAGGGTGCAGCACGGGCTGGCGGGATTTGTTATGCTCTTTGGGGAACAAACATGAGTCTGCCAACTACCTCCCTGAATCGCAAAGACTTGTTCTTGCGCGCATGCCGCGGCGAGGCGGTGCCGCGACTGCCGGTGTGGATGATGCGTCAGGCCGGACGCTATCTACCGGAATATCGAGAGATTCGAGCAAAAAGGGCGTTTCTGGAGGTTTGTAAGACTCCCGATTTGGCCTTGGAAGTCTCGGTGCAGCCGTTCCGGAGGCTGGGTGTCGATGCGGTGATCGTGTTCTCCGACATTTTGATTCCAGCGGAGGCCATGGGGCTAAAGCTGGAGCTGGGCGATTCTGGACCGAACTTGCCCGAACCCGTGCGCTCCGAATCCGATATCGAAAAACTGCGTATCTTTGATCCGGAGACGGAAACGGGCTTTTTGATGGAAGCCATCCGGCGGATTGTGCGGGAGGTGGGACCGACAGTTCCGGTGCTAGGTTTCGCGGGCGCTCCCTGGACGCTGGCTTGCTACATGGTGGAAGGACGGACCAAAGAGGGCTTCGCGACCGTTAAAAGCCTGCTGTATCACCAGCGCGACGCGTTCGAGGCCTTGCTGTGCAAGATCGTGAAGGCCACTGTTGGATATTTGAAGGCGCAGATCGCGGCGGGCGCGGCGGCTGTGCAACTTTTTGATACCTGGTGCGGGGAGCTCAGCCTCGCCGACTACGAAACGTATGCGCTTCCTGCAGTGCGAGAGATTATTAGCCGGATCGCCGGCGAAGTTCCGGTGATTTATTACACCAAAGCTTCGCACCATCTACTGCCTGCGATCGCGCGTTCCGGTGCGGACGTCCTGAGCGTGGATTGGCGTATCAATTTGCGCGAAGCGCGAGAGACTCTCGGACCGCGCATCGCGTTCCAGGGCAATGTCGATCCCGCAGTGCTGTTCGGTCCGCCCGAGAAGATTCGCCGGATGACTTTGGATACGGCCGCCACTCTGGGCGGGATCGGGCACATCCTGAACCTGGGTCACGGGATTTTGCAGGGTACGCCAGTCGAGAATGCGCAGCTTTTCATCGAAACCGGGCAGCGAGCAGAATTGGCGGAGACCAGGTCCACGGTTCCAGCGGGTTGAGATCGGTGACAACAGCTAATCCAACTACGGAGCAGATGGTTCACGAGCTTCGCGTCAGCGAGGAGTTTCTTGCCAAATACAATCGACCCGGCCCGCGTTACACGAGCTATCCGACCGCGCCGGTCTGGAACGATGCATTTGGTCCAGAGGATCTGGAGCGCGTGCACGAAAAATCCGATCTGGCACGAGCGCCAGTCTCTCTGTACATGCATATTCCCTTCTGCGAGAGCTTGTGCTTGTTCTGCGCCTGCAACGTCATCATTCAAAAAGACAAGTCGGTGGCGCCGCCGTACCTTGGTGTCTTGAAACGCGAGCTCGACCGCGTCAGCCGCAGCGTCTCGAAACAACGCTCCGTCGTGCAGTTCCACTGGGGCGGCGGAACGCCCACCTACCTCACGCCAGCGCAAATCGAAGATTTGTTCGGCGCCGCCCAGCAAGGCTTCCACTTCGCGTCCGATGCGGAGATCGGAATCGAAGTCGATCCGCGGGTCACGTCGCGCGCTCACCTGGAAACGTTGCGCAGACTCGGATTCAACCGTCTGAGCATGGGCATTCAGGACTTTCATCCCGACGTACAGAAAGCCATCAACCGGATCCAGCCATTTGAATTGACCCGCGACCTGATCTCCTCCGCGCGGGCGCTGGGCTTTGACAGCATCAACGTCGATCTTATTTATGGTTTGCCACACCAGACTCCGGAACGCTTCGGGCGCACCGTCGAACAGATTCTAGAGCTGGCTCCCGACCGCGTCGCGCTGTTCAGCTATGCACACGTTCCCTGGCTGAAGAAACAGCAAGGCGCGTTTGCCTCGTTTTTGCCCGAAGGCATGCAAAAATTTGAAATTTTCCGCACCGGCATGCTGAAGTTCCTCGAAGCCGGCTACATCTATGTAGGCATGGATCACTTCGCCAAGCCGGGCGACGAACTGGCCGTCTCGCAGAAAAATCGCACGCTGCACCGCAATTTTCAGGGCTATACGACCAAAGCGGGTGCGGATCTGTTCGGCATGGGCGTCACCGCCATCAGTGGAATTCAGGACGCTTACGCGCAGAATTACCGCGACCTGCCCTCGTGGGAAAAGGCCGTCGCCGACCGCGGTATCGCCACCATGCGCGGATATCATCTATCCGACGATGACCGCCTGCGTCGCGCCGTCATCAGCCGGCTGCTGTGCCACACCATTGTGATTAAGGATGAGATTTCCCGGGAATTTGGCATCGACTTCGACCAGTACTTTGCTGAAGAACTGCGGCGTCTCGAGCCTCCGCGGGAAGATGGCCTGGTTATGCTGGAACCCGGCCAGATTCGCACTACCTGGCTGGGGCGGATCTTCATTCGCAACCTGGCAATGGTGTTCGATCCCTATCTGGAAAAGCAGCAACTCGCTGCCAAGCCTTTGTTCTCGAAAACGCTCTGATATGGTGAGCCAAGAGGTTGCGGCGTGACGCTGCAGGTTCCGGCGCTGATCGTAGGCGCAGGAATCTCGGGCTTGGTGTGCGCGCACGCGCTGCGCAAGGCGGGAGTGAACGCGCTGGTTGTCGAAGCGTGTGCCCGCCCAGGTGGTTCGATTCATTCCGAGAGGCGTGACGGATACCTGCTCGAATTTGGCCCTCAAAGTTTTAGCAGCACCGCGCCGTTGCTGGCTCTCTGCGCGGAGCTCGGCATCGAAAACGAGCTCGTAAAGGCCCCCCCGCACGCGCCGCGCTACGTGGTCGTTGGTGGCGCGTTGAAGCAGGTCCCGCTGAGTCCGCCTGCATTTCTCACCTCTGATTTGGTAAGCGCACGAACGAAATGGGCCATCGCTCGGGATCTGTTCGGCAAGAGCCATGCTCCCGAACAGGATGAATCCGTGGCCGCTTTCGTGCTCCGGAAATTCTCGGCCGAATTACTCGACCGACTTGTAGGTCCCTTCGTTTCGGGCATATATGCGGGCGATCCGGAGCGGCTCAGCCTGCGAAGCTCATTTCCGATGTTGCATGACGCAGAGAAGCGGAAAGGCAGTGTCATCCGCGGCATGATGGCGAAGCCCGGAAAGGAACCTCGGCAGCGGCCGACATTGTTGAGTTTCCTCGACGGCACGGAAGCCCTCGTTCGCGCGCTTTGTGCGCCAATGGGTGACGGACTTCGGTTGAACGCTCGCGTGACGCGCATCCGCAGCACAGGCACCCCTGTTTACGCGGAGTCACAAAGCGCCCGGTCAGACGTCAGCACGACTTCGCGTGAGCCGATTCGCAATATCGCCAGTGCTGCTTTCCAAGCGACGATCGAAACGCTGGGTCACGAAGAAACAATCCTCGCAGACAATCTAGTCATCGCCACGCCAACCGATGTTGCTGGAAAGCTGCTTTGCGAACTCAGTCCAAGTTTCGAGTCCTTGCTGGGAGCAGTGGAATACGCCCCGGTTGCGGTCGTGTCGCTGGGTTATCCGCTCTCCGACCTTAGACATCCACTGGCCGGCTTCGGCTTCTTGGTGCCGCGATCCGCAGGACTCCGGGTCCTCGGCACGGTTTGGAATTCCTCTCTATTTCCCGGCCGCGCACCGGACAGGCATGTCCTGCTGACGAGTTTCGTAGGCGGCGCCGCCGACCCAACGGCAATACGTCTGCAATCGGCCGAACTGGCCGCTCTAGTCCACGATGAGCTCGCACCGCTGCTGGCGATCGAACGAAAACCAGTTTTCTCCCACGTCACGATGTATTTCCGCGCGCTGCCGCAATATAATCTGGGCCACGCGGATCGCCTTACCGCCATAGAAACGCAACGCGCAACGTTCCCGAAACTGTGGCTCACTGGCAACTACCTCGGCGGGCCCTCGATCGGCGCATGCGTAGAACAATCCCTGAAGGTGACGAATCAAATGATCTCGCGTATGCGGCCCTGAGGCGGTAGACTCATCCGGCCCAACGGCGCTGACGTATATCTCTGCAGGAGACAAAGAAGGTCAACCTGTGTTTCTGGCGGCCATGACCTCAAAGTATGGCGATGACGCGTCCGCGGACGCGAAGCTAGTGGACAGGTTTCTTCGCAGGGACGTGAGCGCGTTCGAAGAGATCTACGACCGGCATTGCCGCATGGTTTATTCGCTGGTGGTGCGCATTGTGCAGCAAGCGCCCACCGCGGAGGAAGTGGTCCAAGACGTTTTCCTCCATTTGTGGCGCAACGCCGGGCAGTATCAGTCCGCTCGCGGCCCCTTCGTCCCCTGGCTGCTGACCCTCGCGCGCAATCGTGCGCTCGACCATCTTCGACTCAAAAGTGAACGGCAGCGCCGGCGCGAGGATCAGACCGAAGACATGCCGGCCATCGCACAGGCCCCGGAATACGAGAAGGCTCTGGACCAGAAGCGGCGCGCCGAACGCGTTCGTTCTTTGATGGGAACGCTCAGCGCCCCGCAGAAAAAGGCCATTGAGATGGCCTATTTTGAAGGTTTAAGTCACAGCGAGATCGCCAACGCCTTGCAGGAACCGTTGGGCACGGTGAAGAGTTGGATCAGGAACGGACTGTTGCGTTTGAAGGAAGGATTACAAACAGCATCGTGAGTGAACAGGACCAATTCCGGGAGCTGATCGAGGGGTACGCCATCGGTGCGCTGGATCCGAACGAACGCACGGCGCTTGAGGCGCATCTTTCCGAAGGCTGCCCGGAGTGCGCCAAGGCGCTCGAGGAAGCGCGATTGCTGGTCAGCCAGCTTGCGTATCTCGCTCCGCCTGCGGAGCCTTCCGAGATGCTGAAGGCCCGGCTGCTCAGGACCGTGCGAGCCGAGTCGGCCCCTGCGAAGATTACGGAAATGAAGTCTTCCGGTAGATCGATTCCGCTTTGGCTCTGGGCCGGTGTGGCCGCTCTGTTTTTCTTGTCGCTGTACTCCAGCTGGGACGCGCGGAAATTGCAAAACACAGTGCAAGATATGAAGGCGCGCGAAGCTGCTGAGCTGAAGCAACGGGAACAATTGAACCAGGAACTGACGTTGGCAAAACATGAGGCTTGGATCCTCACGGACCCGAACTCCAAGAAGATCGACATCATGCCGAACGATAAGGCAATGCCGGTGCTTGAGGCCGTGTGGCATCCGCAGATGGGGATTTACATCACCGGCCAGAAAATGCCGATGCCCAAGGGCAACAAGGTTCTGCAGTTGTGGCTGATACCCAAAGCTCCCGGCTCCAAGCCGATGCCTTCGCATACGTTCTGGCCCGACGCGAACGGGAAAATCACGGAGATGGTGGACGATCCCCCGGAAGTGATGGCGCAGACAAAAGCTTTGGCGATCACCGAAGAACCTGCGGGTGGAAGTCAACAGCCAACCAGCACGCCGATCTGGGTTGGCGGCGTCAGCTAGCACGGCTTTTACCGCGCCACCCTGACCGCGTTCTCAACTCGCCGAACCCCTGAATTCACCGCCCCATTGCGGACTGAACATCCTGCGGCAGATGTCAGTCTTCGGCGGGAAGGTTCTCGACGAAATTTCCCTCGGATCCGCGGCTTTGCCGGCGCCAAACGGAAAGAGCCCTTCAATGCTATCGTTGGGTATCGAAGCCGTATCAGACTAAAGGGGTGCGGTCCAGGCGCGAATTGGCGGACATTTTTTCCTCCTCCCGGCCCATGACCCGTCGCTTTAGTGGACGAAGCATCAGGTTTGATCGGCACGACGATTCGCCGCGGTTTCAATGCTTTGGAGCGAATGCTTTGACACCCTGCGCGCTCACAACAGTCCTACTTTTGCTCCGTAAAAGTAGGATGCGGGAAGCAGAAATTCGGAAAAGGCATTCTACGACAGACGTCTAGAACCCACCCACATTGGCAGAGGTCAGCAGAAGACCGCACAGGTTAGATTCATTCCCCGGTGCGCTGTTTTGGCGCGCCACGTATACTATGGAATTGTGAGCCAACAAAACAAGACCCGGCGGCAAATGCTGGAACAGTTCGTGGCGAACAAGCCGGACGACGCATTTTCGCGGTATGGGCTGGCTATGGAGTGCATGAATAACGGCGACACCGCCGCTGCGGACGGGCACTTTCGCGAATTGCTGCAGCGGAATGCCGACTATGTGCCGGCTTATCTGATGTACGCGCAGATGCTTTCGCGCGAGGCGCGTGGCGAGGAAGCGCGGCAAGTGTTGTCGACCGGAATCGCTGCCGCCGACCGCAAAGGCGATTCGCACGCGCGGTCGGAGATGGAGAGTTTGCTTTCGGAGATCGGATAGGACCGGGTTCGCGCCTGCGGAGCACCCGGGAGCGCGGAGCGTCCCCACGCTTAAAGGAAGGGCGCGGCACCCAAGACCATCGTCAAATCCAGGTTCCCTCCACCGTTCCGGTGCATCCGGCTCTTGCGCCGACTGCCTCTTGCGGTGTCTGGTATGATGAGTCCATGGGAGCAACGCGTCCCGAACGCCTTCCGCTTTTCCCTCTGAACGTCGTTCTTCTGCCCGGCGGCGACCTTCCCCTGCATATCTTCGAGCCGCGATACTGCCGGATGGTTCAGGAATGCATCGAAAACAAGAGCGAGTTCGGAATGCTGTTGTCCTTGCCCAAAGGTGTGGTGCGTGTGGGCTGCACGGCAGAAGTCGTGAACGTCGCAAAGCAATACGATGACGGACGGATGGACATCCTCACCGTGGGCCGTGCGCCGTTTCGCATCGTGGAACTGGTGAACGCCGAAGCGTTCGGGGACGATGTCTTGCTGGAGGGCGCGGTCGACTATCTCGATGATCGGGACCGGCCTATCGACCCAGATGTGCGACGAAAACTGGTCGAGCTCTATGAGGTCTGCCACACCATTGTGTACGGCGACTATCCCAAGAATGTGCAAGGCGCCGGCCCACAAGCCCTGTCGTATGTTGTGGCCGGCACGCTGCCCATGGATCTGATGTGGAAGCAGAAGGTGCTGGAGTTGCGATCGGAAGCGGACCGGCAAGAGCGGCTGGTGACGCACCTTCGCGAGTGGGCGCCGCATCTACAAAAGATCGAGATGTTGCGCCAGAACGCGGAGGGAGATGTACACGGATTGAATTAGATTTTTAACTGGGACGAGCAATCGTCACGCGAAACGGGGACCTGATGACAGCAAGCATATCGTTACAGTCGAGACCCGGAACTCCAAAGCCGCGAACGCTAGGTGAGTTGCGCAACATTCCGGATTTTGATGCCAGAACCACGTCGATTTCGGTGAAGAACGAGTTACGCCGTAATTTGCTGCGCGCCATCGAGAAGAACGAGCCGCTCTTCCCTGGCGTGCATGGATATGAAGACACGGTGATCCCGCAGATCGTCAACGCCATTCTGTCGCGGCACAACTTCATTTTGTTGGGTCTGCGCGGGCAAGCCAAGAGCCGGATTCTGCGTGGGCTGGCGGAATTGCTGGATGCCGAGATTCCGGTGGTGGCGGGATGCGAAATCAATGACAACCCGCTGAACCCCATCTGCCGCGCTTGCCGGGAGAAAATCGCATCAGAAGGTGACGCCACGCCAATCACCTGGATGCCGCGCGATCAACGCTATGTCGAAAAACTGGCCACGCCGGACGTCACCATCGCGGATATTATTGGCGACGTCGATCCCATCCGCGCGGCGCGGGGGGGACGCGACCTCTCGGACGAATTGACCATTCACTACGGCTTGCTGCCGCGGGCCAACCGTGGGATTTTTGCGATCAACGAGTTGCCCGATCTCGCCGGAAAGATTCAAGTCGGTCTGTTCAACATCATGCAAGAGGGCGACATTCAGATTAAGGGCTACCCGCTTCGGCTGCCGTTGGATGTGCTCCTGGTCTTCACGGCCAATCCCGAGGACTACACGGCGCGCGGGAAGATCATCACCCCTTTGAAGGATCGCATCGGAGCGGAAATACGCACGCACTATCCGGCAACCGTGGCGGAGGGCATGACCGTCACGAACCAGGAAGCCTGGGTCGCGCGCGACCCTCAGCGTAAGATCGAGGTGCCGCAATACCTCCGCGAGATCGTGGAAGAGATTGCGTTTCAGGCGCGCGAGGACAAGCGCGTCGATCGGCGCTCGGGCGTCAGCCAGCGGCTTCCCATCACCACGCTGGAGAGCTCTGTAAGCAGCGCCGAGCAGCGCGCCGCCCGCACCGGCGAGAAGTGTGGTATTGCGCGGGTCGCGGACATCTATGCCGCGATGCCGGCCATCACCGGAAAGCTTGAGCTCGAATACGAAGGCGAGTTGAAAGGCGCCGACACGATTGCGCGTGAATTGATTCGGGCGGCGGTCGGCCGCGTGTTCAGCAAGCATTTTGGTGAAGTCAGCTTTCAACCGGTGATTCAGTGGTTTGAGTTGGGCGGCGAATTGAAGCTGCCCGAACTTGCGACGACTGCCGAACGCTACGAGCAACTGTCGAAAATCCAGGGCCTGATGGATCAGATCGGCAAGCTGGACGTAAACGATCGCAAGGACGCGGGAGCTGCCGCGGCTGCCGCGGAAATGATTCTGGAGGGCTTGTGGGCGCACCGGCGTATCGGCCGCAGCGAAGAACGCGGTTATTTTGCCGAAAAGCCGCGACCACCCGAGCCTCGCGAACGTGAAACACCTAACCGGCCGCGACGCCAGTTCAACTGAGCGGTTCGAGCGACCAAGCAGTGGGACGATGCGGAAAGGCTTGCGATGAAATTCATTCGTTACGGAAAATATGTCGGCGAGCCGGCCGACGCGGTCGATTTGGAAGAATTGGTCCGCCGGCTCGGCAATTTTTTCCTGCAGAGCGGGTTCGAGTCGCAATTCTACGGTGTGTCGGAGATGGACCCGGAAAAGTCGATGGAGGCTTTGCGGGAGGCCATTTTGCGCGCGCTCCAGGAAGGCGACTTGCTGCCGCAGGACGCGATGAGCGACGAGCTCCGCGAAATGTTGAACAATCCGCAAGCGGCCAAGGACAGCCAGGCGATTCGCGACTTGATCCAGAAATTGATGGACCGGATGGCGGAAGAAGGCTACATCAACCCGCAACAGCCGCCGCAGGTGACGCCACCGCCGCAAACAAGCGCGCGCGGGCAAGTTGGGCAAGCGCAAGGGCGCGAAACCGAAGCGCGATTTGAAATCACAGACAAAACCATCGATTTTCTCGGATTCAAAACTTTGCAGGATCTACTCGGCTCGCTGGGACGCAGCAGTTTTGGCCGCCACGATACGCGCGATTTGTCTACCGGGATTGAAGCCAGCGGCGTCTCGCGACAATACGAATTCGGCGATACCCTGAACATGGACGTGAGCGAAACCCTGTTCAACGCCGTGCGGCGTGACGGCGCGAAGGTGCCGATCGAGATTACCTACTCCGACCTGATGGTGCACCAGTGCGAATATCACAGCTCGTGCGCTACGGTCGTGCTGCTCGACTGCAGTCACAGCATGATTTTGTATGGCGAAGACAGGTTCACGCCGGCCAAGCGCGTGGCTATGGCACTGTCGCACCTGATTCGCACCCAGTACCCGGGCGACACGCTGAGCCTGGTCTTGTTTCACGACAGCGCGGAAGAAGTGCCCATCGGCGAATTGGCTCGCGTGCAGGTCGGCCCGTATTACACCAACACGCGCGAAGGGCTGCGCATGGCGCAGCGCATTTTGCTCCGGCAGAAGAAAGACATGCGGCAGATCATCATGATCACCGACGGCAAGCCGTCCGCTTTGACGCTGGAAGATGGCCGCATCTACAAGAATGCGTTCGGGCTCGACCCCTTCGTGGTAGGCCAGACGCTCGAAGAGGTCAACAAGTGCAAGCGCGCGGGCATTCTGATCAATACCTTCATGCTCGCCAGCGACTACAGCCTGGTGCACTTCGTGCAGAAAATCACGGAGATGTGTCGCGGCAAAGCATATTTCACGACACCCTACACGCTAGGACAGTACTTGCTGATGGATTACATGCAGCGCAAGACGCGGCAGATCCACTAGTCGGACACATTTTTCATCTGCGAGTTCTCCTGACAGACCCGCCAAGTTAGAATTGGGGCGTGGCGCTATCGCGGTGGATTTCGCGCATCCTGCGTTCGGACGGTGAAATGACCCATATCGATCAAGGACATACGGCTCCCGCTTTTTCGTTAAAAGACCTCAACGGCAAAACGTACTCGCTTTCCGCTTTGTTGGAGAAGGGCCCCGTCATTGCGGCGTTCTTCAAGATTTCCTGTCCGGTATGTCAGTTCACGTTTCCTTTTCTCGAACGGCTGTACAAGCACTACGGCGGAGACGAGGCCACATTTCTGGGCGTTTCGCAGGATGACGCCAAGGCGACCAAGAAGTTTGTCGCCGAGTTCGGGATTACGTTTCCGATGACGATCGACGAGAAAGGGTATCCCGAGTCGAACGCCTACGGACTAACGAACGTGCCGACGATCTTTTTGATCGATCCAGACGGAACCGTCAAGGTCGTTTGCATGGGCTTTGATAAGAAAGGCTTAGAGGATATTGGGGCATCGCTCGCCGAGCGAAAACGGATGGCTCCTGCCGCTTTATTCCGTGCTGACGAGAAAGTTCCGGCCCACAAACCTGGTTGAGGATCCAAAAATTAGGTCCGGTCCGGACCTGCTCGCGCAATCGCAGGGTACCTGGCCGCCATTCGACCGGCCCAAGACCCCTATCGGGTTCCACCAATCTCGGCCGCCGCATTAAATGGAAGGATGGATCAGAGACACCCGTCCGTGCTTCAAAGGTAGCGAACGGGCTGAAATCGGGGCCAAAACGGCGTCGGGAAGGACTCCGTGGATTTCGTTGAAGGTTGTAACTTTCGTTCTGGATGCGGGGCAAGCTCTCCGCTGCTACTGGCGAGTGTCCTCTTCAAGGGCCTTCTTCTTATGCTTTGGCGGGCGCCTTCGTTTGTCGGCGATTATACGAGTGCCGGCTGGGGTCAAGCCGGATTCTCGGGCGCGGCGGCGGGCGACCTGACCTACGTCCAGAACTTTTTTCTTGCGCTTCTTCATGGTGGTTTCCGATTCCTTTGCCGTTCGAAACGATTGAGTTGACGCTAAGCTTGAGATCCTCTGGCTATCTTCTTCGGACAGGATGACAGGCGGGGACGCACCCTTCGAGCGGATTGAGGTGCGGCCCAGCATTGGTTGGGACGCACAGCGCCGAAGGAACGCCGCCAAAATCAAAAACTGAAAGTGACCTGCAGATCGATGCGACGATTCGCGGTGCTGGATGAGTAGGGTTGGCCCGCGAGGCCGTTGGACTGGCCGAACAGGGGCGAACTGAGGTTTCCAACCGGGGTGGCCAGGTTCACGTTATTCAAGATGTTGCGGGCGGCTACGGCGAACGTCAGGCCATAGCGTTTGTTTGTCGCGCCGGCATCGAAACCGCCGCCACCCCGTGGACCGCCACCACCACCGCCGCGTCCTCCGCCGCCACCAGGGCCGCCTGGCCCGCGACCAAACGTGCCTCCGCTGCCCGGACCTCCCGGACCGGTTGGCGCGGTCGCTTCTTTCACCTTGCCGAAGCCGAAAGTCTTGCTCAGACGCAAATTCAGGACGAAACGACCGGGTCCGGTGGCGTCGTTGATCGGAATGATCGCGTCGCCGGGCCCGGGAGCTACATTGAAGCAGCCGTATTTGGTCTGAACAATATTCGCCGCAGGAGTGGCCGAGCAAGTAGCGACTCCGGGCCGCGTGTTGAATTGCGCGTCACCAAACAGGTCGTCGCCGCTGGTGATGTTGAACGGGACACCCGAACTGGCGATCAGGAAAGGGCTCAGGCGGAACGCTTTGGGAAGGCCGATGGTGCCGCCCATAAAAACGCGGTTGCGATAATCAAACGACGCGCGGCCGTAGTCGAGAGAGGGATTCAGAGGATCGGAGGGCATATAGGTGGGTCCGGAAGTATCGCTGTCCGCGTAATTCAGCACGTAATAGCCAAATAGAGTGAGCTTTGCGCCCATGCGCACGCTGCTGTTTACGATCAGCTGGTTCTGCTTGAAAACGCCTTCCGACTGATATTGATACAAGATTTCGTTCGGCGGCAGCGTTCCGGCCTGGTTCGCGTTGATGAAATTGGTGTAGAACGCATGGTCGCCGCGGGAGTTGAGATACGTGACCGCGACATTCGCATACTTGGTCAGTTGCTTCTCGACACTCACGCCGGTCTGCATCGTGTAGGGAGTGCGAAGATTCGGATTGGGCTGGTAGATCGTTTGCGGCGAGAGCGTGGCCGCCGAAAATGCGGAGGGCGGCACGGTCTGCGTGGGATTAAAGAAAGCTGGATACTGCACCAGGTATTCCTGCTGAGCTACGCCGTTTTGCAATTCCTGCGCCAGCACCAGATCTTCGGTAAAGCGATCGTAGAAGATTCCGTAGCCCGCGCGTAGCACCCATTTTGGCGAGGCATTTTTTCCCTTTGCGCCGATGCCCCAGGCGAGGCCAACGCGGGGCGCGAAATCGGCGTGATCGCCGAGATTGTTCTGGGTTTCGTAACGCAAGCCGCCACTGAGTGTCACGTTAGAGCGGACGCGCCAGTCATCTTGCACGTAGAGCGCTCCGTCGAAGTAGGTCACGTCGGCGTTGGCGTGGCCGGCAGGGTTCACGGCCAGCGAATAATAGCTCGGGCCTATGCCCATGGCCTGGATATCCGCCATCGTCAGACCGGTCGACAGGTTCTGGAGCATCATCTGATACGACTGCAAGGGCGTGATTTCGCAATTGTCATTCGCCGTAGTCGGGATGCAAACAGAGGGAGCCAGGGTGCGCTTGCCGAAGGAATATTCGCCGTTGAAGGTCGCGTTGGTGAGATTCTCGTCCGTGGTTGAACGCAGCCTTCCGCCATACTTCAGCGAGTGCTTGCCGATGGTCATATAGGTTTCGTTCTGCAACTCGTAGCGATTCTGGGTGTCGTCATTGGTGCCGGTGCTGTTGCCACCGTCGGCAAATGCGCCGGACACGGAGATCATGGGCGCGGTGCTTACGGGGCTTTGATTCGCAACCTCATGGATGTATTGAAAACGCGTTTCGTTGATGACTTTGGGGCTCAACGTTTGCGTGTCGTTGATCTGCAGCGTGCTTTCCGAGTCGTATTGGTTTGTTCCGAGCGACGCGAGATTAAAAGCGCCGACGCTCTCGTTGTCCTGGGTCTGGCGGTAAAACTGATAGCGCACCGAAAGCGTGTTGTTGGCGCTGACCTGGTAATCGAGCCTGGGGCTGAGATTGATGCGGGTATCCGGGTTGGGCACCGCGGCGCTGAAGGGCGTGACCAGGAAGGTCGTCGGATCGACAACCTGTGCACTGACTACGTTCAGGTTGTTGATGTTCCGCTGTTCATAATTGAAGAAGATCGAGGCTTTCTTGCTGAGCGGGCCGCCAATGTTGCCGCTGAACTGCGTGGACTCGTAGCCGGGCGGTTGCTCGCCTTCGGGCAAAAGCTCGAACGGGTTGCGAGAATTGAACGCCGCGGTGGTCGCGGTGAGGAACAAAGAGCCGTGCCACTGGTCAGTGCCGGGCTTGGTCAGGATTTCAATTCGTCCGTAACCCAACTTGTCGTATTCGGCGGAAAACGGGTTTTGATTGATGCGAATCTCGCGGATCGAAGCCTTCGGCGGCAGCTGTCCCGCGGTGAAGCCATCGATGTAGATCTGCCCGCCGTTGGGTCCGGCGGACGGGCCTGCCAGAGCTTGCAGGTCCGCCTGCAGTTCGTCCGGATCGTCGGAAAGCGCTTCCAGATCCTTGCCCTGAATGACGATGGCGCCGGCATTGGCGGCGGGATTCACGTCGAGTGCAGCGGCCGCCTGGTCGGTGACGACGACTTGCTGCTGTTGCGTCTCGATGGCCAGCTTGACGTCGAGTTTCAGAGTTTGGCCCGCGACGATGTCGAGGGCATCCTTTTCGAAGGAGGTAAAGCCGGTGGCGATGACTTTCACGCCGTACTTGCCAGGCGCGAGGCCCTTAATCTCATAGATCCCGTCGTGGTTCGTGTTTGCCGTAATAGCGTCGCCATTTGGAGTGGTCAGCAACACGGTCGCGGTGGGCACAACGCTTCCGGACGGATCGGTGACCTGCCCGCGCAAGGCGGCGGTATTGGCTTGCGACGTAGTGGTTTGCCCGGATAGGGGGCTCGTTATCCCGGCGAGCAAAACCAGGAGGACGGTGAGGAGGTACTTTTGGACTTGCCGGAAACTCATCTAGGCTCCTGGGAAGCAATAAAGGGATTTGCTGATCACTGCGCGGCCGCGTCGCCGCCGGGCGCACCGCTGAGGCTCCAAGGCGTCAAGATCGATTGGCTGCCGCTTGGGGACGCCTGGAGAATTGGCTCGACTCCCGCTAAAAGAGTGATTGCCACCACGTTCGCGCCTTCAGGTCCCGAAGTGGCTACGATCATCACGGCATCACCTTTTTGCAAGTCGGCCAGCGTCGCAGCGGGCATGCGGCCGATGGCTTGCTGCAGGTCCGGCGCTCCGCCCTGCGCACCACCGGTTTGGCCGCCACCTTGCCCTGATCCGGCAGCCCCGCCTTGTCTTTGGCCAGCAGTCGGTCTTTCGCCAGCCGCAGCCGGGCTCGCTGACGGCGATGCTCCTTGAGACGCTTCCGCGGTAGGACCGGTTGGCTGGCCTCCCGGGGAAGTCCCTTTTAGCCGCGCGGCAATTCTCTGGGCCATAGCCGCCGGCAATTTCCGCAACTGGGAAGTGTCGTTGATCTTGACCATCACCGGTTTCTTGGTTGCCAGGTCCGATACCGTGATGGTGCCCGTTCCCGGGTCGATCGAACCGATCGTGCCGGAGATGTTCCGGAACGACCCGGACACGACTTCATCCGCAGTGAGTTCGTTGCCGTCGCCGCTGCGCGCACCGCGGGCGCGAAGTTGGTCCCCTACTTTGATCTGATCGATCGGAGCGGGGGTAGCGTCGTCGAACTTCACCGAGCCTGGGGCATAACGGCGCAGGATCGTGTCTTTCGCTACGTGCACGTTGACGCTCTGGTTGGCTCCCAGGGCCGATACGGAGACGGCGATCACTCCCGTCGCCGGATCCACGGTGCTCACCAGGCCGCCCACGCCGTGTTTTTGCCACTCTTCGCGTTCGTGCGCGCGCTTCTCGGCGATGTCGGCCTTCTTCATGGCAATCACCGAAACAGCGAGCAATGACTTGCCATCTGGGCCGGAGGTGCCGCGGACCAGAACGCGGTCGCCAGGTTGTAGATCCTCCAATCGAAGGGGTGCCGCGGTTTTTAAGTCGGTCTGCCCGGGTTCGATGCGGAGCAAACGTGCCCCGTCTTCAACGATGATGGTGATTTCGCCCCCGCCCTCGGAGTCGAGCGTGATGTTCTTCCCGGAAGCGGACTTCACGGTGCCAACTGTTTTCGCGGGGGCAGGCTGCGCGGCTTGTCCCCCGGACGCGGGGGCAGCGTAGGTCGCACCACAGCACAAGAGCGCGGCGAAAAGGTACAAGCGTAGAGGTTTCCGCAGTTTGCATCGGACTTTGTATGTCTGTTCGGCCATGAACACGATCACGCTCTGATTAGATGTCCCATTCGTGGAGACGTGCATTCTTAGACGTATTGCGTGTGGCTAAATGTTACACAGCTGTCCCGAGGGTTTGCGATACAAACCGATTAACGTGCCTGGCTGGGCAAGGGATGCAATTGATATGCGTGATGTTCATAAAAGGCTATCGATTCGACCAGAACAGACAAGAAAACGCCCGCGGCGGTTTTTCTTTCGCCTCCGGTAGATGAGACATGTCGCTTACCGGGGACGGTCGGTGTGAAAATACTTTTTGTAGGCCAGAATCCAGTTGGCAGAAATGTCATGTTGGGCGGTACGGAGGCCGAGTTCCCCGTTGCACACCAACTCGTGCAGACGGTCCTCCAACTCGTCCTTTACGTGCGCATTCCAAACCGTGGAGTCATACGGTTGCGGCCACAAATTGTGGATGTCATCCGAACCTCCAAGCTCCGGCGTGATCAGAAAATCCACCTCGTAATTGTTGGACGGGACGCCGTTCATGCCGTATTCCTGAAAAACCTGGCGCTGCACGGAAACGGGGACGACGCGGTGGGCGGCTGTGTCGGGCGAGGCCCCGCAGAGTTCGCGCAAATTCACTTGCCGCGTGGCCCCGGGAGTGAGGTTTCGGCTTGGTTCCAGCGAACCCTGGGCAATGATCGAGAAGGAATCTTGAAAGCGCGGACGGGAGATCACCGCGAGACTTGCGCAAGTAGCGATTACGGCCGAAGCGAAACAAGAGCCACAAGACGACGAGGGGGTGAGCCACGGAATACCCTGGACCACGTGCCGGCGCTCGCAGCAGCCGCGAGTTGGCACAGATTCGCCTTCAACAACGCGCGTCTTCCCACGTCGGGAGGCAATTGCGGATCAAGGACCGCGTGTCGTGTTTCCACCAGGTCGGCGAGGGTAGTTTCGAAGCGAGTCGTGCGCGCACGGCAATCCCAACAAGCGGCCAGGTGATCGCCAATTTCCTTCCTGCGCTGTGCAGGTAGTTCACCGTCGGCCGCCAACAACAAGTCTTCGTCGGAAGGATGAGAGTCTTGGGAACGCTTTAGCTCACCCCTGGTCGGCGCGCTCCAGGCGCGTGATGGAACGGGCCAAGGAAATCGATACCGCGCCCAGGGACATATCCAGGACTTCCGCAATTTCACGGTAGCGGAGACCCTCGGCGCGGAGGTGCAAGCAATACTGATCACGCAAAGGGAGGGCGCGAAACGCGGCCAACAGATATTGCTGCCGCTGGGTGAACGCGACTTGCTGCTCGGGATTCGGCGCAGGGTCGACGTGCCCTGCCGCGACCAGGTCATTGAGTTCGGTCTGGTCCGGTCGACTCTGCCCGGCTCGGCGCTTCTTAAGGGCCAGATTGTGCGCGACGCGGAAAATCCAGCCCCGAAGATTATCGCGCGGCCGACCGAGCTGGAGATGCCGGAAGAGCGCGAGAAATACGTCCTGAACGATCTCTTCCGCATCGGCTACCGGCAGGCCGATCGAAAGCACATAGCGCAGCAGTCGGTTCCGATCCTCGTCGAACAAACGAATGACCACGTGCTCGGCTTCCGAACAAACGGAGTCCGAGGCAGCTTTTGCCACCGTGGTCATCAACCGGGAGAGAGTTCCGCCTGAATCAGGAATGGTCATATAGAAGACAAGGCTGCGGACATAGTTTACATTCGTTTTCTCGATCCCTTGTTTACTCTTTCTGGCCCCTGTTCACTCTTTCTGGCCCCTGTTCGCCCTTTCTGCGGGCTGCCGCCAGGCGCTCGGAGAGTTCTCCGGAAACGCGATCAGTCTCCCTCGGAGCCATGCGCTTCGGTTGCCCACCAGCTCAGCGCCCGCGTTCCACCTTCGCCGGTCCTTTAAGGTGAAGCAGCGTATCTCCAGGGTCGCGAGTGCCGGTCTGCTGCTCTTCCTTACAAAATCCTTATGCGGGCTTCATCACTTTCTAAGCCTTTATTCGCTATCGTTCGCGCTTGATTGCACTTGTGCGCCGCTGGTAGCTTTCCGCGTGGAAGGGCGATTGCAGGGAACGGGCAGGACACCGGGATCAACGTTGTGCCGGTTCTGAACGGTCCGCCAATCGGGAGATGGGCATTCCCCGGTCCGCGGCCACTGGTAGCAATCGTTTGAGAGGGAGCACTTCTTTGGCGGATATCGCATTCATCGTGGCGACCGTGATGTTCTTCGTTGTCGCCATTTTCTATCTTCGCGGTTGTGAACGACTCAAATAGAAACGCGGCTAACTCATGCTTGAAAACATTCTCCTGATCGCGGTGTGCATCTGCTTGTTCGGCTATCTTCTGATGGCCCTACTCAGACCGGAAGACTTCTAGTTATGACCTCCAGCGGTTGGTATCAGATTATTTTCTTTTTGCTGGTGATCTTCGCGATCACGAAACCCATGGGCGTATTCCTGACCCAGGTGTTCAATCGCGACAAGACCTTCCTGGACTTCGCCCTGCGGCCTATCGAGCGCCTGATCTACCGGCTGTGCGGTGTCCACGAAGAACAGGAAATGCATTGGATGGAGTACGGCACCGCGATGCTGCTCTTCAGCGGCGTGTCCATGGCGCTCCTATACTTCATCGAGCGCCTGCAACTGTGGCTGGGCTTCAATCCCCAGAGGCTGGCCAACGTCGGACCCGATCTTGCCTGGAACACTGCGGCCTCCTTCACCACAAATACGAACTGGCAATCCTATGTCCCGGAAACCACGATGAGTTACTTCACGCAGATGGCGGGGCTCGCGTATCACAACTTCGCCTCTGCCGCGGTGGGCATCGCCTTGGCGATTGCTCTGATTCGCGGCGTCGCGCGCCGCGAATCGAAGACCATCGGCAACTTCTGGGTCGACCTTACGCGCTGTTTTCTGTGGGTGCTCCTGCCCGCGTGCCTGATTATTTCGCTGGTCTTCGTTTCGCAGGGCGTGGTGCAAAATTTGAAACCTTATGCGAGCGCCCAACTGATCGACCCGCAAACGGTGCAGACACAGGGTACGGACGGCAAGACGACCACGCAGACGGTTACGCAGCAGCCCATAGCGCTCGGGCCAACCGCCTCGCAGGAAGCCATCAAGATGTTCGGGACCAACGGCGGCGGCTTTTTCAACGCCAATAGCGCGCATCCGTTCGAAAATCCGACGCCTTTCACCAATTTTCTTCAGATTGTTTTGATCTTCGCGATCCCCGCGGGTCTCACCTATACGCTCGGCCGCATGACCGGCTCGCCGCGTCACGGCTGGGCCGTGTGGGGCGCGATGGCCGTTCTGTTTCTGGTCGGAGTTACGGCGGCATACGCCGCGGAGTCCAGCGGCAATCCTCAGCTTGCCGGCGTCGATCAGGTCGCGAGCGATCAGCACTCCGGCGGCAACATGGAAGGAAAAGAAGTGCGTTTCGGAATCGCCAACTCCGCCCTTTTCGCCACCGTAACCACGGATGCCAGCTGTGGTGCCGTCAACGGCATGCATGACTCGTTTACACCTCTCGGCGGCATGATCCCGCTCCTCAACATTATGCTGGGCGAAGTCATATTTGGGGGCGTCGGTTCGGGGCTTTACGGCATGCTCGTCTTCGTCATACTCGCGGTCTTCATCGCAGGCCTGATGGTCGGACGCACGCCGGAATATCTGGGCAAGAAAATCGAATCGTTCGATGTCAAGATGGCGATGCTTTCCGTGCTGGCGTCCTCGACGACCATTCTGTTGTTTGCAGCAGTGGCCGTAATTTCCAAACCAGGTCTGGCAGGGATCAGCAATCCGGGGCCCCACGGCCTTTCGCAAATTCTCTACGCGTACACCTCTTCGGTGGGCAACAACGGCTCCGCGTTCGGCGGGATCAACGCCAACACGCTATGGTTCAACAGCACCACCGGACTGGCCACGCTGATCGGCCGCTTTTTCGTGGTGATACCGATTCTAGCCATCGCAGGAAATCTCGCGGCAAAAAAGACCGCGCCCTCATCCGCAGGCACCTTCCCGGTTACCGGCCCGCTGTTTGCAACATTGCTGGTCTCCACCATTTTGATCGTTGGAGCGTTGACTTTCTTCCCGGCCCTGAGCCTGGGTCCCATCCTCGAGCACCTGCTCATGGCCGCCGGAAAGGTTTTCTGAGGACCCCGTGGAACACACGTCGCAATCCAAACCGAAACCGCTGGCGGACAAGAAGATCGTTTCGCGCGCGATCGTGGATTCCTTTACGAAATTGAATCCGCGAACCATGGTCAAGAACCCGGTTATGTTCGTCGTCGAAGTCGGCGCGGTGCTCACGACGATCGAACTCGTGGTGGATACCTTGCGCCATGCCGGACAGTTCGGTTTCGGCCTGCAAATCACGCTCTGGCTTTGGTTCACGGTTCTTTTCGCGAATTTTGCCGAAGCCATGGCCGAAGGACGCGGCAAAGCACAGGCCGACACGCTGCGTAAAGCGCGCACTCTAACCGAAGCACATTTGTTGCGCCCCAACGGTTCGATCGACGTGATTCCCAGCTCCAAGCTGCGCACGGGAGATGTCGTGGTGGTGGTTGCGGGCGAGTTTGTCCCAGGCGACGGCGAAGTCATCGAGGGCGTCGCCAGCGTCGATGAATCCGCGATCACCGGAGAATCCGCACCGGTAATTCGCGAATCTGGTGGCGACCGGTCGGCGGTGACCGGCGGCACTCGTGTGCTTTCCGATTCCATCAACGTGCGCATCACCTCGAATCCCGGCGAAACGTTCCTCGATCGCATGATTCGTCTGGTGGAAGGCGCCTGTCGTCAAAAAACGCCCAATGAAATCGCGCTCAATATTCTGCTGGCCGGGCTGACGATCATTTTCTTGCTCGCCGTGGTGACTTTGCAGCCATTCGCCATATACTCCGGCGCTCCGCAGAGCATTTTCGTGCTCGTCTCGCTTCTCGTCTGCTTGATTCCCACAACCATCGGAGGGCTCCTCTCCGCAATCGGCATCGCTGGCATGGACCGCATGATCCAGCGCAACGTCATCGCCATGTCCGGCCGCGCGGTCGAAGCCTCCGGCGACGTTGACGTCCTGCTGCTCGACAAGACCGGCACGATCACTCTGGGCAATCGCGAAGCGACCATGCTGCTCGCCAGCCCCAACGTAAACGAAGCCGACCTCGCCAACGCCGCGCAACTCGCCTCCCTGGCCGACGAAACACCGGAAGGGCGTTCGATTGTGGTATTGGTGAAGGAGAAATACGGCCTCCGAGGTCGTGAACTAAGCCAACTTAATCCTGTCTTTATTCCCTTTTCGGCTCAGACGCGCATGTCCGGCGTCGATCTGGATGGTTTGCAAATCCGCAAAGGCGCCCCTGAGGCCATCTCCAAGCACGTCGCCGAACGTGGGAACAAGGTGCCTGCGGAAATTCAACAGAATGTCACCGACATCGCCAATGGCGGCGGCACGCCTCTGCTGGTCGCGGAAAATGGCCGCGTGCTAGGAGTGATCGCACTCACCGACATCGTGAAGGGCGGCATGCGCGAGCGCTTCGATCACCTGCGCGCGATGGGCATTCGCACGATGATGATCACCGGCGACAATCCGCTGACGGCAGCGGCTATAGCGCGTCAAGCCGGTGTCGACGACTTTCTCGCGGAAGCCAAACCCGAAGACAAGATGGCGTTGATCAAGCGGGAGCAAGCGAAAGGCAAACTGGTCGCGATGACCGGCGACGGCACCAACGACGCCCCGGCCCTGGCACAAGCCGACGTCGGTGTGGCGATGAACACTGGCACGCAAGCGGCCAAAGAAGCCGGCAATATGGTCGATCTCGATTCGAATCCGACCAAGCTCATCGAGATTGTGGAAATCGGCAAACAGTTGCTGATTACCCGCGGGGCGCTAACCACTTTTTCGGTCGCCAACGATGTCGCCAAATACTTCGCCATCATTCCTGCCATGTTCGCCGGCGCGTTCCCTCAGTTGAACGTGCTGAACGTCATGCACCTGGCTACCCCGCAATCGGCGATTCTTTCGGCCGTGATCTTTAACGCGCTGATCATCATCGCGCTGATTCCCTTGGCCCTGCGAGGCGTGCGCTATCGCCCGGTGGGAGCAGCCGCCCTGCTTCGTCAGAATCTACTCGTGTATGGAGTTGGCGGCGTGGTCGCTCCATTTATCGGCATCAAACTGATCGATCTAGTGATCACGTATCTGCATTTCGCGTGAGGCCGCAGATGAAGCAGAACTTTCGCATCGCCATTCTAATCACGCTGGTAACCACGGTGATTTTTGGTCTGATCTATCCGCTGGCCGTCACCGGCCTCGCGCAACTTCTTTTTCCCCACCAGGCGAACGGTAGCCTCATCATGAAGAACGGCCGGATCTTCGGCTCGCAACTTCTGGGGCAGACCTTTTCGTCGCCCGGCTATTTTCGCACGCGCCCTTCCAACGCTGGAGCGGGTTACGATGCATCCCAGTCGTCAGGCTCGAATCTCGGCCCCACAAACCACCAACTCATCGATCGGGTCAAAGCAGACGTGGCCAGGCTGCATGCGGAAAACCCGAACGCGGCCATACCCGTCGATCTAGTAACTGCATCAGGCTCCGGCCTCGACCCCGAAATCTCGCCAGCCGCCGCCGAATTCCAGATCCCTCGTGTGGCTCGCGAACGCAACATGTCCGAAGACGACGTGCGCTCCTTGATCGCGAAGCACACCTTCGGACGCCAATTCGGCTTTCTCGGCGAACCCCGCGTCCGCGTTCTCGAGCTAAATCTGGACCTGGACTCCACTCACCCCAGAAAATAGCGGATTACACCGCCATTCGGAGCTGCGCTGCCGCGGCTGGTGCGAGCCGTTGTGAGGAATTAATCCGGATGGGCGTGACGCCAATTCCAATACTCCGACTGCTCTTTCCTGTTGGCCTTCGCGAATTCATGATCCTTGCGGTGCTTTTCCGCCAGGAACCGCGCCCAAGCCTGCTGTTCGTGGTCGTCCCACTGATGGTAATCCTTGTGATCTCGATCGTAGACACGGTCTTGAGGCGCGGGAACGGCCAATATGGCCACCGGCGATGCAAGCGCCGCGGTCAGCCAGAGCGAAGCGATATAGCGATGTGTACGATGCATCAGGTAGTCCTCCAGACCCACAGAGAAACAGAAACGCTCAGCGGCAGCCATACCCAGAAACCCCTATCTCCAAGGGAATTTCCCACCGAGAGCGTGCGCGGTCGTGCGACCAAAAAACCAAAACGAGGACTCCGCCTAGAGTCCTCGCTGGTACGACTTTCTGCGACTTTGCGAACTGCCTCTTGGGCTAGTTGTTTGCCACTCCGCTTAGATAATTTTCGATGTAGGTGTATCCGTTCGGAGCCGTCCGGTTGTACA
>Ga0181522_10000468_pt1 | contig 30198 bp, 24 predicted proteins | sample PEATcosm2014_Bin_27_FD_121103 | JGI IMG/M metagenome (GOLD analysis project Ga0181522, IMG submission 121103) | Peatland microbial communities from MTU Mesocosm Facility, Houghton, MI, USA - PEATcosm2014_Bin05_10_metaG | ecosystem: Environmental > Terrestrial > Soil > Wetlands > Peat | place...
GGTCAAACGCAGAAAATCACGCACTATTCCATCTTCTTCCAGCCTAGCGCTGCACAGTCTTATAACTGCAATTTCATCATTACGCTCAATGACGGAAGTTATCTGGATGTTCCTCTGAGCGGAACAGGATTGACAGCGAATGCCAGCGCGACGGTGAGCCCGAGCACGTTGACTTTCTCCAATCAAACTGTCGGATCGACCAGTGGCGCGCAGACCGTAACGATCACCAACACGGGCACCAGCAGTTTGTCGTTGCAGGCGATCACGCTTTCGCCGCCCGATTTCATCACGAACGCGATCACGCTGCCGTACACGATCGATGCTGGTGCGAGCCTGCCGGTTTCGGTGTACTACACACCCAGCCAGGCGATTTCGGAAACCGGGGCGATTGATTTCAGCTACGACAAGATCCCGGATAATGGAAGCGCGTTGAACGGCAATGGCGTTGCCGCCAAGTCGCTTGTCATTTCAACCTCGCCAACGTTGCCTCAGGCCACGCAGAATGCGGCCTATCAAGCCACCCTGGCGACCAGCGGGGGCACCGGACCTTACACGTGGATGTTGGAGGGCGGTTCGAACTTGCCTTCGGGCTTGACGCTTTCTAATTCGGGCGTGATCGGTGGTACTTTAGGTTCTTCGGTTGCGGCCGGGAACTATACGTTCACTGTGCATGTTACGGACTCCGCAACCGGCTCCACCGATAACGCTACCCTCACTCTTGGTGTCTTTGCCAATCTTGGCGACAACTGCGATGACATTTCGTTCGATGTTCCGAACACGTCGACTCCGATGGTCGCGTTGACCGATCTCGGGACCGGTACCTATCAGGGTTCCGAGGGCGGTTTGTATCCGAATGGCAGCAACGTGCGCCCGGCGTCTCACGACTCTGATGGCGTAGCGTTCGCACAAGGGATTCAGCCACTCGATGCCAACGGCAATCCGAGTCCGACGGGCAAGTATGTTTTAATGGCTATCGGCGAATCGACGGCGCAGAACGAGTTCAATCGCTTCCTGCCTATCGCCAATGCGGACCCATCTAAGAATCCCAATCTCGTGATCGTCAACGGCGCGCAGGGTGGAGCGACTCCCAACAACTTCACGAGCACCACTTCCGCCTATTGGTCCACGGTACTTGACAATTACTTGCCGCAGAATGCTGTGACCGCACAACAGGTCGTCGCGATCTGGATGGAAGATACTGACGGCATCGCCAGTGGTACGTTCCCTACGGACATCACCACACTTCAGTCGGAATACGAGACGATGATGCAGACCATGCTCACGTTATTCCCGAACCTGAAGATGGTCTACTTCTCGTCGCGCGTATACGGTGGCTACTCCAACGGCGTCGGCACTCCTGACAATCCTGAGCCTTACGCCTATGAAGTTGGCTTTGCAGTCAAATGGGCCATTCAGGACCAGCTTAATGGCAATGCAAGTCTTAACTACAACCCGAACAACGGACCCGTCGTCGCACCGTGGATGTCGTGGGGACCTTACTACTGGTCGAACGGGATGCTGGGACGAAACGATGGTCTGGTCTGGGACTGCGAAGATTTTTCGGCTGACGGCACGCACCCCTCGTCCACATACGGTCAGTTGAAAGTCGCAACGGAATTACTCAACTTCCTCAAGACCGACGACACTACTACTCCGTGGTATCTGGCACAGTCGCTGGCGTTGACTGCGACCGGCGGCAACAATCAGAACGGCAATGTGGGCAGCACACTTCCCACTCCGCTCACTGTACTGGCGTCCAATCTTAACGGCGGCGCAGTGGTGCCCGGTGTTGTGGTAACTTTCAGCGATGGCGGGGCCGGCGGAACCTTCGGAACGCCGACCGCAACCACCGGCAGCAACGGCCAGGCTTCGACCACTTATACGCTTCCGTCCACTGCTACAACCGTCTCGATTAGTGCAACCGCCACGGGTTACGCGACGGCCAACTTCACTGAAACCTCGACTGTGATGGCGCAGGTTCTCACTGTAAATGGCGGAAACAATCAGAGCGGCAGCGTGGGAACGACCCTTCCGACTTCTCTGAGCGTGATCGCTACCCAGAGTGGCAATCCTGTTTCGGGAGTCAGTGTAGCTTTTGGCGACGGGGGCGCGGGAGGCAGTTTTGGCTCCCCGGTAGCGACCACCGGAAGTAATGGACTCGCTTCGACGACCTATACATTGCCTTCCAAAGCGCAGACAGTCACCGTAAGCGCGACCAGTTCGGGTTATTCGGCTGCTTCGTTCAGCGAAACCGCCACGGCCAACGTCGAAACTCTCGGAGTCAACGGCGGAAATAATCAGAGCGGTACTACGGGAAGCACGCTCCCCACGGCCTTAAGTGTCTTGGCTACGGTTAACGGCAATCCAGCATCAGGAGTGAGTGTCACCTTCAGCGACGGTGGCGTCGGCGGTAGCTTCGGGACGCCGGTCGCAATTACAGGGAGCAATGGTATCGCGTCGACAACCTACACATTACCTTCCACCGCTCAGACTGTCACGATCAGCGCGACCAGTTCCGGTTATTCGACCGCGACGTTCACCGAGACGGCCACTGCCAATGTTCAGTTGCTCACTGCAAGTGGGGGAAATAATCAGTCGGGAATTGTAGGTACGACCTTACCCACGGCCCTGACGGTCACGGCGACGAAAAACGGGAGTCCTGCGTCGGGTGTTTCGGTTACGTTCAGCGATGGCGGAGCCGGTGGCACCTTCGGAAGTCCGACAGCGATCACGGGCACGAACGGCGATGCATCGAGCACCTACACCCTGCCGAGCACAGCCAAAACGGTGACCATTACGGCTGCTAGTTCTGGCTATAACTCTGCAACTTTCACGGAGAGCGCGACATCGAGCTCCGTGACAACCCTCGTTCTCTCGTCGGGAGGAAAGCAGACAGGAACCGTCGGAACCACTCTGCCCCTCCCAATTGTCGTGACCGCGAAGAATTCTTCAGGAAAAGTTGTTTCCGGGGCTTCCGTGACCTTCAGTGATGGAGGATCCGGCGGCACCTTCTCGCCCAATCCCGCTGTGACCAATACGAAGGGTCAGGCTTCGACCTCATACACATTGCCTACCATCGCGAAGTCGGTCATCACAGTTACCGCTTCCGATGGCAGCGTGAGCGTCACTACCCAAGAAAGAGCTGTCGCCGGTGCGGCCACGAATCTTTCGATCGTATCGGGCAATAATCAGAGCGCGAATCCCAATACGACTCTGGCCAAGACATTGGTTGTCTCCTTGGCGGATCAATACAACAACGCAATCGTCGGAGCGACCGTCACCTTCACTGACAATGGAGCCGGCGGCACATTCAACACCACGACTCCTCTCACCAACTCATTTGGCCAGGCAATTGTGAGCTACACGACAGGATCGAAGGCGGGCACCGTGACCATTTCGGCCACGACGTCTACCTTGGGTCCGCTGAACTTTGCGGAAACTGTGAAATAGTGACAAATGGTCTTTCTCAGGAAACCTGCCAGACGGTGTCGAGAACCGTTCCGTCGACCCACTTGACGACGGCCACGGGACGATCTGTTCTCTTCGGGCGGCGGGGCTTTCCTCCGCAGATGCGCTCAACTTCTTCCTTAATCTCGCGCAACGATCGGATCGGTAGCTTAGATCCTTTGACCGCGTCGATCAGATCCTGACGGCGAGGATTGATCGCGATACCGCGTTCCGTAGCCACGACATCGATCAATTCCCCAAGTCCGCAGAGCGTGGTTACTTCGTCGACAAGCACTGGAATGCGATCGCGAAAGGATGGCACAGCCAGGATCGTGCATCGCGAGGCCAGGCAATTTTGCCAGCCGCCAATGCCATGGAGCAATCGTCCGTCGGAGTGCGTCACTACGTTGGCATTGAAATTTATATCAACCTCAGTTGCTCCGAGCACCACCGCATCTATCATGGACGCGAAATTTTCTTTGCCATGGTAGTTGTAAGACGTAAACGGTGAAGTCGCGACGTGGCGCGGATTAGTCGCAAGCGATCGCACTCCCTCCAGATCGAACGTTTGTCCGTCAAGAATGTAGTCGGTAAGACCCTCCTCCAACATTTCCACCAAATATTTGGTCGAGCCTCCGCGAACAAAACGAGCTCTGACTCCGGCTTGCTTCATCATTTGCTTCAGATAGCTCACGAATGCCAGTGCAATTCCTCCGGCCCCTGCCTGAAACGAAAAACCATTTCGCATGATGCCTGCGTCCCGCAAGAAGCGCGCTACAAATTCTGCAATGCGGAGTCGGTCTGGCGAGCGCGTCATCTGAGTCGTGCCGGACACGATCCGCGCGGGGTCTCCAATCGAATCTACTTCGACTACGTAGTCCACGTTGTTTCCCTGAATCTGCCAGGGCACGCACGGAAACGGAACCATGTTATCGGTCACAACAATCACGTGATCGGCATAGATTGAATCCGCCAGTGCAAAGCCCAACGAGCCGCACGCGGATTGTCCGTGCGAGCCGTCGCAGTCGCCGAAGGGATCTGAGGACGGCGCCGCAATCACGGCAGTATCAATGTGGACCTCGCCATCCTGGATCGCCTGCCACCGCCCTCCATGCGAGCGCAGCACTCCCATGCCATGCATCTTGCCTTGCGTGCAGTAGTCCCCTAATGGGCCATTCATACTGCCTTCGATGTGATCGATCACGCCCGACTTCATCAACTCGATCGCGCCTTGCTGGGACGGGAACGAGGCGCTGGGAAACCACGTCAAACCCTTTACGCCAATTTTCGCCGCAGCGTGGAGCGCCATCATGGCGACTCGATCTCCATCGCGCAAGTGGTGGTGAGACGATAGGACCATGCCATCTCGCAAGCCGCACTTGCGAAGCGCAGTCTCGAGATCTGGAACACGCTTATCGCCGTCTGCAGCATAGTCCGCCGCGGTACGAATCGGCGGCGACGCCTTGCCTCCCACCGGCTGATACTTTCCAATCCCCATAAAGGGCGTTTCGATGCGCCCGTTGACGACTTCTGGCACCATTCGCCCGGCCGCGTTGGCAACCAATTCCGTTTTCTCGAGAGTTGGCATGAAGTCCTCAATCGCTTGAGCGATGCCTACATCACCAAGCCCATTGCACTCGCCCGTGCAATCAATCGAAGCGCCCGTTGCACAACCGGAGCGTCGATCATCTTGGAGCCCAGACTGACGACTCCCAGACCCTTTGACTGCGCGTCGTCATAAGCCGCGACCATTTTCTTTGCGCGCTCGAGTTCAGCTGAGGTAGGCGCAAACGCTTCGTGAATCACCGCAATTTGCGAGGGATGCACGCATCCCATCCCTTCGAAGCCGAGTGCGCGGGAGTTGCTTCCCCACGTCCGCAAGCCGTCCAGGTCGGCGACATCTCCGAAAACGGAATCGATCGCCTGCACTCCGGCGGCGCGGGCCGCATTCACAATTCGCTGTCTCGCGTAGAGCGACTCAGCTCCAGTCGATGTCTTCACCACACCTAGGTCGGCGGTATAGTCCTCAAGTCCAATGGTTAGGGCAACGACTTTCTCGCTCGCCTTTGCGATGGCAAACGCATTCTCTATCCCGAGCGCGGACTCCAGAATCGGCATTAGCCAGATTGGCCGGGTGATGCCGTAGTCGGCCTTGACGTCTGCGATACGGCTGGCGACTTCAGTAATCTGATTCGACTCTTCAACTTTTGGAATCAAAATCAGATCTGGCGATTCGGGAACAATCTCAATCAGATCTTCGAAGCCAAGTGGAAGCTGATTGATTCGTACCATCCGCTCGCAGTGCGCGAAATCGACCGTCCGCAGGGCATTGCGCACGAGCAGGCGCGCCGCATCTTTCTCGCGGGGATGAACTGAATCTTCGAGGTCGAGAATGAAAGCGTCCGCTCCGTGCAAGCCTGCATTAATGAAATACTTGGGTTCGCTCCCGGGCAGGTAGAGTCGGGATCGACGAAGACGATCGCGGGATGACGGCTCGGGAAGGGCTATCTGTTCCGGAAGAACGCGCGTGCCCTCCCCAAGCCCCGCACGGCGCACGGCTGCCTCTAGTCGAGCGGCGATAACAAATGGAAGGGCGCCCTCATCGTGGATCTCGACGACGGCATGACGAATGCCGAGTGCCTCCAGCACTTCTTCGGCCTGTCGGCGGATCGATTCTCCGTAGTACGTTTTGACGCGGGACTCGAGTGTAATCTCGATTCCATCGTGGTCGCGAGGCGCAATCCTTACGTGGAGATCTGATCGGATTTCTGGCCCGGAATGGCCTGCTTCGCCGACGCGAGTTTCCGTTGCGACGATCATAAGTATTCAACGTTCATGCGTATGACTGCCGACAAGCTCGCGGTCTGAGGATTGATTTCCGGCGCCCGCAGCCAGCTTTTCCAAGACTGCATCTGTCATTTGTACGGTGCTCGCGGCTCCCTGTGCGATGACCCGGGGTCCGCCGCCCAAGCGGAGCATGTCGTAGGTGCGGACCTTGCCCTCTCTTACAACTGCGGCTATCGCTTCGCGAATGCTTCCCGCCTTCTTCGGCTCCCCGACGTGATCGAGCATCATGGCCGCGGAAAGAAACATCGCGATCGGATTCACGATCGGCGGGTCGAGTTCTGCATATTTCGGCGCCGAGCCGTGCGTAGGTTCGAAGACCGCCACCTCGTCCCCGATGTTGCCAGATGCTGCAAAGCCCAGGCCGCCGATCAGACCGGCAAATGCGTCCGAGATTACATCGCCAAACAGATTCGAAGCGGCGATCACGCCGTATTCTTCTGGATTCTTGGTGAGCCACATCGTCTGCGCGTCAATATTGGTGGACCAGAGAGCGATCCCCGGATATTCCTTTGAAACGGCTTTCGCTTCTTCTTCCATCATTCCGGAAGTCTCGCGCAACACGTTCGGTTTCTCGCAGATGGTGACTGACTTGTAGCTGTACTTTCGGGCCCAGTCGAATGCTGCCTTGCAGATCTTGCGAGCGGCGGCACGAGTGATGATGCGAACTGAAATCGCGAGATCAGCCCCTGAGACAGCCGCAAACGGCTTGAACTTCGGATGGGTCGCAAGCGCGCTACGAATCTGCTCGGGCGGATTGGTCCATTCCACGCCGGCGTAAAGTCCTTCTGTGTTCTGTCGGAAGACGACAATGTTGACGCAGGGCTCCTCAAAGCCGCCGTCGGCTCGCTTGCGAATGAAGTTCAGCGGATTTCCAGCAAAAGAAATACAGGGACGGATGCAAGTGTCGAGATGAAACTTCTGACGCATGGTGACGATCGGGCTGAAATACGAGTAGCCTTTGCCACGCAGTTCAGGAGCGAGTTCCGCCTCAGCTTGCTTTTTTGGCTTCGAAGTGATGGCCCCGAAAAGTCCCAGTTTATGCTTGGCCAGCAAATCGATGGTGCGCTCCGGCAGGGCGTTGCCTTCGCGGCGCCAGCATTCCCATCCGATGTCGGCATGGACGTAGTCGGCATCGAACTCAACCGCTCTTAGAATGCACACAGCTGCGGGAAGAACCTGATTGCCGATTCCATCGCCCGGCATGGTGACCACCGTATGTTTCGCCATGGTTGTTCAGTCTCCTGAAACTGTAACGGGTTCTTGTCGTGCCGTCTTAGTAGTAATGCCAAGTTTCTTGGCCACCATGTTCTCGACCCCACCGGCAATCACGAGAGTTTGCGGGACGCTGCCGAGAGGCGGAAAAGGGAAGTCCTGTCCCCGCCAAATCACCGTGCTCGAAGTAAAGTCGATATCAACGCTCTCTCCCGAGATGATCGTTTTCTCTTTTCGCGCTATTTCTCCTGCGAACTGCTCACGCAAGTGCTTGATCAGTCCCGGCACTTCAATGCACAAAAAGCCATTGTTATAAGCATTGCGCAGGTAGGTTTGCGAGAAACTGGCCGCAATTACCAGTGGTATCCCTTTCGCCTTAAGGCACGTCACCGCCTGTTCGCGGCTGGAGCCCGTTCCGAAGTTGAAGCCGCCGATCACGACATCTCCGGACCGAGCTTGCGACGCGAACTGCGGATCATAGTTTTCCATAACGACTCCCGCCATCATCTCGGGAGTCATGTCGTCGCGATAGGTGTACTCCTTACCGTAGATTCCGTCGGTGTTGATGTTGTCTTGGGGCAGGAAGACAAGGCGGCCGCGAACGTGGGCCGGAAATCCTGGAAGGATGTCTACTTGTTCCTCGGAGGCAAGGCTGACGCCGAATTCCTGATAAGAACGCACGAGCACGCGGTCAGGAAACCGTCGTGGCCCTTGGATGTAGCCGGCGACCGCCGAAGCAGCTACGACTTCGGGACTGGCAAGATAGCACTGGGCCTCGCGAGAACCCATCCTTCCCTTGAAATTTCGGTTTGTCGCCGAGATGCCAACCTCGCCCTTCTCCAACAGGCCGTCCCCTAGGCCGATGCATGGTCCGCAGCTAGGGGGAAGGGGAATCGCTCCGGCGTCCAAAAGCGTCTGCCAGACACCACAGCGTTCCGCCTCCTGTTGAACCCACGCGCTTGCGGCTGCTAAATAAAGCTTTACTCCGGGCGCAACTCTCTTACCGCACAATACCCAAGCCGCACTCTCGAGGTCGTCGGCTCGGGAGTTGGCGCAGGAAAGCAGATAAGCCCGATGAATGGCGATGTGCTTCTTTTCAATCTCAGCAAGAGAGTGCATCGTCTGCACCGCATCCGGGCCCGAAACGTGAGGACTCACCAGACTGAGATCGAGAGTGATGCGCGCGGCATAAACTGCACCGGGATCAGGCTGCGGCGGATTGGCAATCCAGTTCCCAATGTTTTCTTCCGGAAAAGGCTCGACTCCTTGTTCCTTTAGGCGAGCATGCATGCGTCTCAGGTAGCGAATGGTCACGTCATCGACGGGGAACCAGGCAGAGATTGACCCCCACTCCGTACTCATATTCGTGATGGAGAAGCGATCGTCCATCGAAAGGCTGGCTACTCCGGGCCCGGAAAATTCGATGGCGGCATTTAGCGCTTCGTCATGGTTGTAGAGGCCGCAGAGAACGATGATGACGTCCTTTCCGCTCACGCCCTCGGGCAGTGTTCCCTCGAGCACGACCTGGATTGTCCGCGGGATCTGCCACCAAAACTCGCCCATTGCCCATATCGCAGCCGCATCCGTGCGTACTACCGGCGTTCCGACCGCGCCCAACGCGCCGTACATGTTGGAGTGTGAATCGGAGGCGACGATGAAGGCGCCGGGAAGCACGTGTCCGCGCTCGATCATGATCTGATGCCCGATGCCTGCCCCCGCGGAATAAAAGTCGACACCCTGTTCTGCGGCGAAGCTCTCAATGGAGCGATACTTCGCTAGATTGACGTCGTCATGATTCTGGACGTCGTGATCAAGCGCGAACAGAAGTTGCTTAGGATCGCATATTTCTTTCGCTCCGATCGTCTTAAATTTCGACATCACCGCGGAGGTGTTGTCGTGAGTCATCACTCTCGATGGACGAATGGAGACGAAGTCTCCCGCGCGTAAGAGTCGATTCGGCCCTTCGGTCATGTGCGCTTGGGCGATCTTCTCGACAATGGTCTGTGGCATGCGAACTCCTTCGTCTCTGTGGATGATCCTCTTCAAACCGAGCCTCATCCTCACGCGGGTACCGGCTTGCGGCCCCGTTGGTTCTTGATGCGTCTGCCGGTTTTGCTTTTCGTCTCCGTGGTGCGAATGTCGGCTTCCATCAGCGCCATCAGTTCGCTCACCGAACCGACGCGTTCCAGCCTCCATACTGCTTCGCGCACGTGTGCCTGGGCGACGGGCGAAAGAACTCCGTCGGAAAGTGCCGCAAACTTCTCCTCAATTTCCTGATCCGTTAGCGGATTGCGTGGATCGCCTTTTGGATAATCAAGCTGCTTATTGAACGAACGCCCATCTCTTGTATCGATATGCACAATCACCCTCTGTAATGCTGGAAATGCTTTTTCAATCTCGGGATCCGCCACGACTTCGACCTTCTGGAGTTGCTCCCGAATCTTGGGATCCATAATCTTTTCCATGGTGAATTGGGCGGGCGTGACCTGACGGTCGACGAGCGCAGCTGCAATCACGTAAGGAAGGGAATGATCCGCAGTCTCCCTGGTGCGCGGATCGTACTTGCTGGGATCGGAGAGAATGTCAGCGGCTCGAGCCAGGGATCGAATTCGAATCTTAACAACTTGATCCGGATGAAGATTATTGTTCCTCACGAGATCGAGGACGGCTGAGATCGGAGTGTGTGTGAGGGCCTCGGTGGGAAAGGCCTTCATGCCACATTGTGTGATCCGCCAGGCATCACCCAGCCCGTCTGTTAGCACATTGAGTTTCCAATCAGGACCGAACACATGCACCAAGCCTTCCTTTCCATCGAGGACATGTTCCGGTCCCGTGTATCGTTTTTCCGCCAGCAAAGCAGCCAATACACCGCTCTGCGTTGCCATCGGATCAGCCGCATTCTTCATCATGGTCAACTTGCCGGCGGTGACCGCCCCCAGAGTGCAATGGCGGCTCGCTGAAATGCCGATAGCGTGTTGTATCTGCTGCCATGACAAATGCAGAACGCGTCCCGCTACAATTGGCGAGACGAATGCGGTCAGAGTGGCGTGATGCCATCCGCGTTCGCGAATTCCTGGAAGCGCCGCCTCGCAAAATCGCATCTCGAGTTCGTGCCCAAGCACGAGGCCGACAATCAATTCTTTGCCGTTGCTGCGAGCGCGCTCGCAGCAGGCGATTGCCGCGGGAAAAATGTCGGATGGATGGGACGGATCTTGTTTCCAGTAGATGTCGTTGTAGTCCATGCTTCGGATCATTAACGCGTTTGCAAGCGTAGCTGACACCGGATCGATGCGGCGACCAGTGCCCATGACGGTCGCCCGTCCGGGCGCCGCGATTTCGTCGAGCACCGACAGTGCAATCTTTACGTCTGGCTGCTGGTATCCCCCCAGAGCACACCCGATCGAATCGAGCAAGAAGCGCTTGGCCTGATGAACTGCGTCGGGCGACAGATGGTGATATTGCAAGTCGGCGGCCCAGCGCGATATTTTGGCGGTGACGGGTTCTTTCAGAGGAACGTCCGGTTTGCTCGCGGGCACGGTCATGCTCCTTCTTGCTTCCTCAGCTTGATGTTTTTCGGATTCTTGAATGGCAGGTACGCCATGAAGTCGGCATGATGGACAATGAACGCTTCGGTGCTTCGTTGAACCAGTTCACCCTCGGCTGCGTGGGCGGCGATGATATGGCAGACTGCGTCAGGGACGCCGCACTCCAGCGCGAGAGCAACTCCGGTAAAAGGATGGCGCAAAGCTTCTCCACGCTCGCTTTGACGGCTCTTGCCGTCCGCGCCGAGTTCATACTCAAGCAGTTTCCCGACATCGGCCAGGACCGCCCCCGCGATCACGACGTCTACGTCAATCGGCAGGGCGCTTCCCATAAATTCCTGCATGGCTCGGGCACTCTGACGAGCGATGTGGACGACGCAACGCTTGTGCTGCATGAAAGTGATTGGACAATTTGGAATCAGCAGAGTGAAGGGAATCTTATTTAAATCGTCGGGCTGTAAGGGGCTTCGCTCAAGAGCCCGGGTCCACGTCTCGGTCACCTGTTCGCGGAGTGCAGGGATCTGGATCCAGGCGATCTCTGGCCAAAGGCGCTTGACAGTCTCTCGCATACGCTTCCATGCGGACCATCGAGGCTAGCTTGTAGAGGGTCGGTAGACGACGATTCGAATCACAGTAGCTTGTGATTGAGGCACAACGAGAGGACAGCTTAGTGAGAAGTCAAAAGGCTGTTAATTTCCTTTTCGAAGATTGCGGCATTCGTCGCCCCGATGTGTTTCGCATAGATACGACCATCTCGATCGATTAAAAACGCGATCGGCAGACCCAAAACTCCACCGTACATCTCGCCGATCTTCGCATCCCCCATCACGACGGGATAGTTCATATGAAATTGCCGGTAGAAGGGGCCGACTGGATCCGCGCTGTCGTCCATGGAAACACCGATGATCTGCAAGCCGCGGTCACCGTACTCCTTCTGTAGTTCCACGAAGCGAGGAATTTCTTCGCGGCACGGAACGCACCATGTCGCCCAGAAATCGAGCAGGACAACCTTGCCCCGATACGACGACAGGGTGAGTTTCTGCCCGTCTAACTGCGGAAGTGTAAAATCCGGCGCGAGACGGCGGTCCTTTGCGGATGGCTCGGAGCTCGACGAGTGGTTGTGCTGCATGAAATAGAGACCACTCAAGATCGTGAGCGAAGCAACTGCCGCGATCAGGGTCAAACTTTTCTTTGCCCGCAGAGACTATTCTCCCTTCGCCGTCGGATAGCCTTTCTCCACCCAATTCGTGCCAAAATTATCGGCGATATAAAGCACTTTCACTTTGGTGAATCCCATTGCGTGCAGCGCATCATCTGCAGGTTTCACGTTTGGGCAATGGCCCCACGGGCAGCACCCGCAATATAAAACGATGAACTTCGATCGCGGCAATGATGCGACGCGTTGTCGAAGTTTCTGTACGCCAGCTTCGCTTGATGCAGGTCCAATGTATTCAGAGCCCGGGATGTGTGCCTGCGCATATAGAACATGCGAACCGACTTGAATCACGAGAGGCGCTTCATTCCCGGAGGACTGAATGATCTTGGCCAAATCCTCGGGCTGAATGAGGCGGGTCGTGGGAATCGAGGTTGCCTGTCCCGCGGAAGGCAGTGCAGACAAACTAGCGATCGTGAACAGCAAGAATGAATACGTGAGAAAACATGGCGTTGAGAAATATCTCATCTGAATCTGGCTCACTTTTGTCCAACCGAGAAAGATACACCGCCCCGGATTTTCACCTCGCCAGTTCACGAAGCCTCTCAGCGGCGATCTCTGGTGTGATGTCCCTCTGCGGAGTGCCGAGCATTTCAAATCCAACCATGAATTTGCGAATCGTCGCCGACCGCAACAGCGGCGGATAAAAATGCGCGTGGAAATGCCACTCTGGATGATCCTTGCCGTCCGTCGGCGACTGGTGAAATCCCATTGAATAGGGAAATGGAACGCTGAATACTTTGTCGTACGTAGCGGTGACACGATGGAGGATGTCGCTTAGCAATCGCGAGTCTTCCGCACGGAATTCGTTCATGCTCCCGAAGTGACGCCGGCTGCAAACTAGAAGTTCAAAAGGCCAAACTGCCCAAAAAGGCACCAGCGCCACAAACCCCTCGTTTTCACACACCACACGTGCCGATTGACGTTGCTCTAACGAGATGTAATTGCATAGCAGACATTGGCCCTTAGATTCGAAATATGCTCTCTGAGCGGTCATTTCCTTCGAAGGCGCTTCGGGAAGCGAATACGTTGCCCAAATCTGACAATGGGGATGAGGATTGCTGGCGCCCATCATTGCGCCTCGATTCTCGAATATCTGGACATGGTTGATGGTTTCGATGGCGCCGAGCTCGCGGAACTGTCCGATCCATGTATGCACGACAGGTTCGATTTCTTCCGGGGACATGGTTGCGAGCGTCAGATCGTGGCGCGGCGAAAAGCAGATGACTCGGCATATACCCGGCTCTCCCTCCGCTACAACCAATCCTCGCCCCTCAAGGTCGACGCGGTCTCTTGGAGTTTGTGGCTTCAAGGCGGCGAAGTCATTCTCGAAGACAAAAGTCAAATTATACGGAGGATTGTGAATGCCGCCGGCTCGAACGTTGCCCGGGCATAGATAGCAGGTTGGATCGTATCGAAGCTCGGGCTTAGTCTGAGCTTGCGCAACTTCTCCCTGCCACGGGCGGGTGGCCCGATGCGGCGAAACCAGCACCCATTCGTTAGTCAGAGCGTTGAGCCTACGATGGGGATCTTCCGTGAGTTTCAATTTCGGCCTCGCAGCATTTTACGACGAGGAAGACATTCTGGTGGGTACCGCATTTTGAATGTACGACTCTTTTGTGTTTCCGATTCGGAGATCAAGACGCCGTCTATCGACGCACTCAATGCTGTGATCGAGCTCACAGGCGCCGATTTAGGCGAGCCTTACGATTTTCGCAGGTCCTTTAGGAGGTAAAGCCGATGGGATCGTCGCAGAAAACTCGTATGCTGGTCTTTTCCCTATTCTTCGTAGCTCTCATCATCTTTGCGGCTCTTTATCCGCCGCCGGACGCCATGAGCCGGCCTGCGGTAAGAAGCAATAGCTCAGAGCTACTAAGGTAGGATTGACACAGAATAGTGATTGTCGACAGTGGGCTACGGCTTCGCGGTGTTGAGCATCATCAATGTGAAGAGAAGAGGTAGGTAGATCACTGTTGCTTGCAACAAATGGCGCGCTCTCTGCTTCGACTGGGCGGCGGCGAGCGGCATATTCAGGAACGCCAGGCGGATTCCGAAATAGAGAAGAGCAATACCAAGCACCACGGCTCCAACCAGATAAATCCTACCGGCCATCCCCATGAACGTTGGCAAAAGGCTGAGAGGAATCAGCGCCACAGAATAGACAAGAATCCGGCGCGCGGTGGAACGACCGTCTTCCTCCACAACCGGCAGCATCTTGATTCCGCCCTTGGCATAATCGTCCCGGTACAGCCAAGCAATGGAGAAAAAGTGCGGAAACTGCCATACAAATAAGATTGCAAACAGAACGAGTGTGCCCCATTCCAACTGACCTCGAACCGCAGTCCAGCCCAAAATGCCAGGCATCGCTCCCGGAAATGCCCCGATGAAAGTGCAAATGGGAGAGACGCGCTTGAGGGGAGTATAGGCGGCGAGGTACACGACAGAAGTAAGAAAGGTGAGGAGACCCGTCAGAGGATTTGTGAACACGGCGAGATAGATCGACCCCCCAATCGCCGCCACTAAACCAACGACCGTGGCATGGAAGAGGCTCATGCGTCCCGCTGGAAGTGGACGGAGTGCCGTACGTCGCATGAAAGCGTCGACGTCGTGCTCCATTACTTCATTCAGCGCCGCCGTCCCGCTGGAAACTAGACCGATTCCGACCAGTGCGTGCAATAGCCCAAAGCTAACCCACGACACTCCCGCCTTGTGTGCGCCGAAGAAATAGCCGCACCAAGCGGTCATGACGATCAGGCTCGTTACTCGAAGCTTTGTCAGTTCGGCATAGTCACGGAAAAGGGAAGTAGCTCGTGTGCGGAATCCGGAGAGAGGCAGTGTCATCGTGCTCATGAGTTAGGCCGTATTAACCGTTCAAAAAACTGTGCATGGCTTGCTGCAGAAACGCACGCACGGACCCCACTCCGCTACGTGCTCAAGGATTGCATAGGTACTCTGTTAGTTTTCGAAAGTCAAGTGAAAAGCAAATGCGAACCTTGGTTCAGGCTAACACAATGAAATCTACAACTCAGCCAGCGCTGTTATTTGCTGCCCGAAGATGCTGAGGAATCAAATGTTTCCGGCGGATCAAAAAAACATTTGTGCCACAACGCCGCATCCGATAATGTCCCGGCTCTCCACTGTTGCAGAGTAGCCGTCGTGGCCGCGATCATTCCGCCGTCGGCCGCATCAAAAATCACGACGACGCCCTCAAGCCCTTGGGGCTTTTGCGAAACCTCCTTGAAACTTTTGTCCAGCAGAAACTTCGCATACTCGAGGCGTTCTTTCGGCCCTGCGTCCTTGCCGCCTTCGTCGACATTTTGAACAGAAATGATTTTCACGTTCTTTCCACGAAGGGGCGCCCAGTCTCCCGGAAAGGGGGCTGCTTCCTCGCGGATCACGTGGAACAAATCTGCTGCCGGTGCAAGAGCAGGCGCCGATTGGGCGGCGGTGTCGGGAATACCGTCGGGCATCTCGACACTGTTGCGCCATATCCATCCGCGCGAAAGACCGGAGATTCGAACATGAACCCAATCTGCATTGAAGTCCAACATCTCAAATTCGTCATGCATGCTCGCAAGAAACTCCGGCTTCTCTGTCAGGCTTGGTTTCGCAACGACCGGCGTTCCTGATTTTTTTACTGCAACCAGGTTCTTGGGATGTGTGATGTTCTTGGCGATCTCCTGCAGATTCTCAAATTCCGTTTGAGCTGAGTTTGGCGACTTCCCAGCCGGTTCGGTGCTCTTTTCAGGTTCTCGCGAGGGCAAGCTTGGCTTCAGCGAAGTGGAGAAAGTCCGGTCGTCAGCGGGAAACTTGGCCGCGGGAGCAGACGCTGCCGACTCCGGCCTGGCTTCGGTCACGGGTTTGCTGGGAGTCTCCGAAGCCGCGACGGCAGGGGCAGAAGCCGACGCTTTTCTAGGCGCGTCTTTCGCGAGTTGTTCTTCAAGTTGGTCGAGCAGGTCGCCTTCGATCCGGCCATTCGATTTCAACAGCTGATATCCCGCGTGGGAAGTATCCGCGCCCGCATACCACGCGGTCACTTTCGTGTTGATGCGGACAACGCTGCCGGTGGCGGTCGACGTGACTTCAACGGTGGTCTGATAGAAACCGCGCTGGTAGCGGTCCAGCGGATGGTCTCCTGCTTGGGCGAAACCGTCGAGCACAGGCAGCCGGCCGGACATGTTAGGTTGCAGCGCTTTGAGCGCCTTTTCGATCGCAGCCTTCGACTGTGAGAATGTTCGTTCGTAAGAACCGTTTTGTGCCCACCCGAACGTTGCACAGAGTACGAGAACCATTCCCGCAGTCTGACCAATGATCCGACGGATCGAATCCCCGCAGCTCATGGGATCAACTCCAAATCGTCACGTAGCATCCATCCGTGCTGCCCTTCGTGCGTTTCGATCCCCAGCCAGTAGGGTGTCGAAATTACAACGAGAACTTCCGTTCCACCCGAGAGAGATTGCAATGTCGTTGCCGTATGGAACGGAGCTGATTTCAACGGCGCTCCAGGTTGCTTCACCAGGCGCTGAACCTGACGGCGAAGATCGTGAACTTGTTGGTCCAGAGTCTGAGGCGTAGTTGAGGGATCTGCGGCTGTCTCGTGAGAAGGGCTGTCTGACGGCGCAACGTCGGTAGATGGCGTTTCTGGAGGAGGCGTCGATGTAGCTGACGAGGATGTCGATGTAGGAGAAACCGTTTCGTCTCGCAACTGTGTGCTCTGGCTCTTTGAAGTTGCTTGCTGCTTGTCCTTGAGCGCTTCTACCGTCTCAGCCCTCATCAGTTCGATCTGGTCCAGGTGGTCATGGATGTCTTTGTACTCCGCGCTTTCCACGGAGCCGTTTGACGGATGAGATGTATGGCGAAAGTCCTCGACGAAACGGGCATCGATACGCAAGACGGTGTGTTTGTCGTCTTGGGCCTGAACCACATAGCGGACAGCCAACGTTCCGACGTCCCCGCTGTCCTTGAAATTCCGCGGATCAATTGCCTTGAGTCGAACTTTGTAAAAGACTTTCCCGCCCTCGGTCCACTCGGGAAAAACGTGGGTCGAGCTAACTTGGGTGGCGCCGCTGACGTACTCGTCTTTATTGTATTCTTTGGTTCCCCGGATGATGCCATTCTGGATCACATCTTGCACGACTTGGGAAACTTCCGCTTCGGGGAATGGCACGTTGACGATCAGCCCCATCCCGTACTGCGTGGCGTCTTTTTCGCGGGCAGCTAGGTTCTCGGCGCAAAAAAGAAAAACAGAAATCAAGATTAGGCAGAAACCGGAAAAGGCGGCCCTAGCCGCGCGCTGACTGGCGGGAGCGGCTTTTCCACTACAGGATCGGGCATCTAGCAAGGTAGCAAGCTCTGGCACAAGTCAATCTCTGTTCGCACAGAGTCTCAACTCTCGGCGCGGGTGTCAACTGTCGCGCTGAACTCGGTCATTTTGCTAAGTCCTTCGAAATGACCGATTTTACATTGTAAAAAAAATGTAAAAAATATTTCGAGAACCCCCTTGAAAATTCTTGCGCTGCCATAGTACGATTCCGCCCCGGTACGGTGGTAGGACCTTTCTCCGAAAAATCGGTTTAGGTTCTCCCCCTGAATTCACGCAGGCTGGAAGGGGTTCCTGTCCTGCGGCAGTGCAGAAAACTCGCCTCACGCTCTTGTGGGAAAACTGATTTTGAAAAATAAGAAATCGCCTGAGGAGTTAGGCATGCACATGGGGATGCAGTCTTGCCAGCAAAGAAGTTCATCGTGGGGAAAGCACCTCCTCACCGGTGCTCTGATCTTGGTTTTTCTGATCTTGAGCGGTAGCCAGCACGCGAACGCGCTTCCAGCCTTCGCCAGAAAGTACGGCCTCCGTTGTTCCGCCTGCCACGAATCTTGGCCGATGTTGAATTATTTCGGGCAGAAGTTCAAAGACAACGGCTACCAGTTGATGAACGACCGCGATGCCCCGATCTGGCAGAATCCCGGGTATTGGCCGGTTACCTTCCGTATCACACCGATCTGGCATCGGGTCAGCGTCGGCAAAGTCGCAGTTGACCAAGGTTCAGGAATTGCCCGGATTACGACTTCGGGCTTTGATTTGAGCGGGTTGGACTTCCACACTGGCGGCACCCTTGAGAAGAACTTCTCGTTTTATGTTCTTCCGTCTTCCGATCCTACCGCTTCCTTCCACTTCGAAACCGTGATGGCCAGGCTCGACAACCTGTTCGGCAGCCCGTGGTTCAACGTAAAACTCGGCAAGTTCGAACTCGACAACTTGCTCTCTGAAAAGCGAATCCTTACCCTTACCGGTAACGGCGGAATCTATCAGCTGTATCACTTCATACCCGTCGGCGACGGAAATATCTTCGGCCAAATGGGTGACAACCAGCTTGGCGTCGAAGTCATGGGACACTCCTACAACGACCGCACCCGTTACTCCGCGTCGCTTCTTAGCTCGACAGACGGAAACGTTGGCATGCCTTACGGAAATGCCTATACGGGCTTCTTTGCGGCCAGCCAGGCGTTCGATACTGGCAAATTGGGCGTGGATCGAATCGGCGGCTATGCCATGGTCGGACAGGCTCCGACGTATTACCTAACCTCTGGTGGTAGTCCGATCTCCGGGTCCGGAATTGGCAACAAATCCTTCAGTCGCGAGGGCTTTGTCGGCCAGTTTTACTTCGGCGAGCACTTCGATCTCCAGGTGGTCACTCAGCATGGCCAGGATAGCGCCTGGTTCGGTCAGGGCTATGGTGATCCAATCGATACAGCTGGTGCGCCGAACAACTTGCCGGGTACTGCTCTCCCTGCCGGTTCGCAAGCTCCCACGTGGAACGGCGTACTCTTCGAACCGCACTACGTTTACAGCCCACAGCTGATCTTCATTGGAAGATACGAAACGATTCGGATGTCACGCCAAGCAACCCCTGGTACACCTTCAAATCTCGGAAATATCTCCACCTACACAGTTGGGTTCCGTTACAACCCATTCATGACCAGCCGGGCCGGATTTGCCTGGCATAACGAGTACAACTGGCTGCATCAGGATGGCACTGGACCGCTGGCTGGTTTAAATACCACCAACGTCAATACCAGCGAAGTTTTAACCGGCTTTGACTTTGACTTCTAACGAGGGAATATGCGGACGAAACTACGGATGTGGACGCTGTTAATTGGCGCAGTGGTTTTCGCGCTCCCATTGACTTCCTGGGCCCAGCTTTCGACGGAGGAAATACAGTCGCGCATTGGCATGGAAAGCCATATCGGAAATATTACCGGTCACGCCAAGGACGCCAAGGCAGACTATCGCCGTTACTGTGTTGGTTGTCACGGCGAGCTGGGTGATGGCAACGGTGAGAATTTCCCTTGGGTTGAACCCAAACCGCGCGATTTTCAATTGGGTGTATTCAAGTGCCGGTCGACTCCGACCGGGACGTTGCCAACGGACCAGGATTTGTTCGATACGATCGCCCGCGGATTGGACCGTTCCAACATGCCGCCGTGGAGCACATTTACCAAGCAAGAGCGTGCCGACCTCGTAGCTTGGGTGAAGCACTACTCTCCGCGTTGGACAAATGAAAAATCGGGCACGCCGATTACGATTCCTCCGGAGCCCGAAGTTACTCCGGAGCGTATCAAAGCTGGGCGGGACGTATTCGCCCGGGTGCAGTGTTGGAAGTGTCACGGTGTCCAAGGTATGGCTAATGGTCCATCGGCAGCGACCCTTACCGATGATCTTGGTCGGCCCATCGCGCCTTACAACTTCACAGAAGGGGCGCGGCCTAAGTGCGGGGATACCGATCAGGATATTTACAGGATTTTCATGACGGGCTTAGACGGAACGCCCATGCCCTCATTTGCCGACAACATTAAGCCGGAAGAGGCATGGGACTTAGTGTTCTATCTGCGAACGTTTATGTCTCAGAACAGCAAAGAAAAAGAGATGGCAAAAAAACTCGACCTGAAACCGGTCAATCCTAATGCACCGGCGGGCCAACAGTAGACGCTGGATTGGCATCGCACATCGTGTCAAATTCGTCGTCAACGTAAGGAGAGATTCTCAAATGAAGATGCGAAACAAGCTCGCCGCTATTGTATCGGCGCTGATTCTGGTCGGTTGTGGTGCGCTCTTTCTGGGCCAGAAGGTCAATGCAGCTGCAGATGGCAAGATCACCGGGACTGTCAAGCTTGATGGTGCGGCTCCACACATGAAGGGCATCGATATGTCTAAAGACCCGTACTGCGTGAAGGCCAATGCTGCCTCGCCGGCACGCTTGGAAATGGTCGTGGAGGGGGCGGGCAACGGACTGGAGAATGTTGTCCTCTATATCTCGGAAGGTCTAAGTGGAAGCGAACTGTCCGAGACCCCGACGACAGTGCCGGTCTTCGATCAAAAGAACTGCATGTACACACCGCACGTTCTGGCGATGGACGTTAACCAGAAATTCAAAGTCGTAACCAGTGATCAGACCACACACAACATCCACCCGCTACCCAATCCGATGACGGGCAATATCCCGTGGAATCAGTCTCAACCACCCGGAGCCGCACCGGTCGAGAAAAGTTGGAAAGCGGCGGAAGTAATCCCCGTACAGTGCAACATCCATCCCTGGATGCACGGCTGGTTCGTCGTAGTCAAGGGGCCATACGCAACTACGGACACAAATGGAAATTACACCATCAACAATGTGCCGCCCGGAAATTACACGGTAACCGCATGGCAAGAAACATACGGGACCCAGACAGCAAAAGTGACGGTCGCGGCGGGCAAGCCGGGGACGGCAGATTTCACCTTCAAGGCAAAGTAGAGCAATAACCCTCATCGCAGTTTCTTGTAGCCCAACCGTGGAATCGCCGCGGTCAGCAGGACTGTGGCGATTCTTTAGAAGTCCCAGATAGCGTGGCCAAAGGCGGAGCGATATGGCGAAGATATTCGCGGTAACGATTATTCTGATCGCAATCGGTTCGGCGATTCCCATCGTGATGCACACCTGGCATCTGCCGCAGGACATCTCTACTCACGGTCCTCTGATCGATGAGCAATATTCGGAAACGATGGCCGAGGCTGGCATTTCGTTCCTCGCCTCGCAATTCCTTCTCGCCATCTTTATCTGGAAATTCTCACACCCGAAGCCGGGAGCAAAAACCCGCAACTTTCCTGGCGGCGCGACGGGACTCGTCATTGCTGCCTTCCTGCTCGTAGGTACGGAGGTTCTGGCGCTGGGGGTGTTCGGAGCCAAAGCTTGGGCCAGCGTGTATTTCACTCCGCCCGCCGCCAACGCCATGCCGGTTCAGGTCCAGGCAGGTCAGTTCGCTTTCTATTTCCGCTATCCCGGTCCGGATGGAAAGTTCGGTCCTCTTCACCCTGACCAGATCAACGAGGCCAGCGAAAACTTCTTTGGGCTTGATACAACGCATGACCAGGACTCCAAAGACGACATCGTAACGGCCGAGATGGCAATCCCGGTCAATCGAGAGATCCACCTGCTGATGCATTCCAAAGATCTCGGGCACTCCTTCTTTGTGCCGGAATTGCGCGTTCAGCAGGACTTTGTCCCGGGATTGGATCTTTCGGTTCACTTCACTGCGACGAAAATCGGCAAATACGAAATCGTCTGCACTCAGCTTTGCGGTCTGGGGCATTACAACATGAAGGCGTATCTCGAGGTAATGAGCCAGGAAGACTTCGATAACTGGATCAAGCAGCAAGCGGCGTTGCAGTAGCTGTGATCAACGCAGCACCTGAATAAGTCAAAGATCTCTTTTGAGGTGAGCGCAATGCACGATACGTCTGCACACGCAACGCACGGAGCCCCGACCAGTTTCATAAGAAAGCATGTTTTCAGTCTCGACCACAAAGTGATTGGGAAGCAGTATTATGCGCTGGCCCTTGTCGCAGTCGTGTGGGGAATGGTGCTTTCCTGGCTGATGCGAATCCATCTAGGGTGGGCGAATTTCCCGATTCCTGGCCTCCACCTACTTTCCAGTTCCGGTGCGCCCGGCAATGTGATGACGCCGGAGTATTACCTGCAGTTGATGACCATGCACGGAACGATCATGGTCTTTTTTGTGCTCACCACCGCTCCGTTCGCCGCGTTTGGCAATTTCTTCTTGCCCATCCAGGTGGGCGCGGAAGATATGCCATTTCCGCATTTCAACATGATGTCCTTCTGGGTCACATTTGTTGCATTCCTAGTAATGGTCTCATCGTTTTTTGTGCCTGACGGGCCAACTCTGGGCGGATGGACGCAGTATGCCCCATTGAGCGCAGTGGGCTCCGTGTCGGGTCCCGGCCAAGGTCTAGGCGTGGTTCTTTGGGCGGCTTCGATTGCCATCTTTTGTGTGGGACAGTTGCTGGGTTCCTTGAACTTCATCACAACCACCCTCGATATGCGTACCAGAGGCATGTCCCTGATGCGCCTCCCGCTCAGCGCCTGGGCTTGGTTTATCACCTCGGTCATGGGCTTAACGGCATTTGCTGTCTTGATGCCCGCTTGCATCCTTCTCATCCTGGATCACGTCGCCGGAACGAGTTTCTTCGTCGCATCCAATCTGGTCATCAACGGCCAGTTGTTACCGCATTCTGGGGGATCAACTCTGCTGTGGCAGCACTTGTTCTGGTTCTTCGGCCATCCCGAGGTGTACATCGCCATCGTGCCCGGCATGGGCATCGTTTCCCATGTCCTGATCACCAATATGCGCAAGCCGATGCTCAGCCATCGGGTGCTGATTTATTCCATGGCCTCGCTGGCCGCACTTAGCTACATGGTGTACGGGCACCACATGTTTGTCAGCGGAATGAATCCGTTCTCTTCGCTGGCTTTCTCGTTCCCCACACTGATCATCACCATTCCCTCCACGATCGTGGTGTTGATCTGGCTGGGCAGTTTGTACGGTTCCAAGTTGCGAATCAACAGCGCATCGCTGTTCTCGCTGGGATTTATCTCGATGTTTATCAGCGGTGGCGTGAGCGGTTTCTTTCTGGCCCAACCCTCGATTGATATCATGCTGCACGCGACCTACTTCGTGGTCGGTCACTTCCATCTGGTCATGGCGGTCGCGGCGATCTTCGGCATATTCTCTGGCACCTATTTCTGGTTCCCCAAGATGGCCGGACGCATGATGAACGAAACCTTGGGCAAGCTCCACTTCTGGCTGAGCTTTGTAGGCGCCTATTGCATCTTCATGCCGTTCCACTATCTGGGAATCGCTGGCAACGTGCGCCGTTACCAGGCCTTCACCGACGACTACCTGATTCCGCTCATTCCGGTGCATAAGTTCATTACAGTTGCTGCGATTCTCACCGGCCTCGCCCAGTTCATCTTCATTTACAACCTGCTTTATAGTTATTTCAAGGGTACCCCTGCCACGGACAATCCGTGGGAAGGTACTTCCCTGGAATGGAGCACCGCGACACCTCCGCCACACAACAACTTCGGCGACAAGATGCCAGTTGTCTATCACGATCCGTATCAGTACAGCGTCGAGGGCGCGAGCACTGAGTTTGTGATGCAGACCTCGCCTGAAAAAGTAAATAACCCGCTCGAAGAGAAGTAGGTCACAGCGGAAGGTATATCGGTTATACCTAGGGGAGATTCAGAAGTATGGCTACAACAATCCAACAACCGCCAAAAATCGATTCCAAGCCGGTACTGGGCCACGGTTCAGGCAATGGAGGCTGGCGGAACCTCGTTCCGTCCGACGGAGATCTGCGGAAGCTGAAGGAATTCTCTCCTCCTCCGGCGAGCACGGGCATCTGGGTGGGATTGGCGGCCATCACCATGACCTTCGCCGCCTTCACCAGTGCTCTGATTGTTCGTCAGGGCGCGGCTCCTGATTGGCAACACATCACGTTACCGCCCATTCTGTACTTGAACACGCTCATCATTATCGCGAGCAGCGTCACTCTCGAAGTGGGCCGACGTCGAATTGCGGTTTTCATGGGCGGTCTGAAGGATCGGACAGCCAATCCAGCGAAGTGGTTGCAAATCACTTTGTGCCTGGGGATACTTTTTGTTGCGGGACAGACTTTTGCCTGGCTGCAACTGAGATCGCAGGGGTTCGGACTCGCCACCAACGTCAGCTACTCTTTCTTTTACGTGCTGACGGTAGCTCATGCGCTCCACCTGCTGGGCGGCCTTGGCGGCATGGTCCGTGTGATCGTGAAACTGAACAACGCGGTGCTGCGAAGGAGCACCCTAGACGCGACATCGCTGTATTGGCATTTCATGGGTGCGCTTTGGCTGTATCTGCTTTTGCTGCTTTGGATGAAGCTCTAGACCTGTCAAGGGTAGGAGGCAAAGTGAGTCAAGCCGATCTAACGATACAAGCGCACTCGACCGGAGCCATGGCCGAGCCGACGTTTTCGGTACCTGCCAAGAAGATGGCGATGTGGCTTTTCATCATTGCCGATAGCGCGACGTTTGCGGGCTGTCTCGTCGCCTATGGATTTATCCGCAACAGCACCCCCGATTGGCCAAGACCTTTTCACAGCATCACCAATGTGGCTCTGATGACGTTTATTCTCCTCACGAGCAGTTTGACCATGCTCATCGGAGTGCGTTCGGCCCGGAACGGCGACAAAGCGGGCGCTTTCCGGTGGACTATGATTACGGCGGCAGCCGGTTTACTGTTCGCCGTCCTGCACATTCGTGAGTGGATGGGGATGATCGGGGAAGGAGCGACCCTTTTTCACAATCCTTGGGGTACGCCGCTGTTCAGTTCGTTCTTCTTCAGCATTACCGGGCTGCACTTGCTGCACGTTACCGGCGGCGTCATCGCTTTGATCGCGGTGGCAATCCGCTATCAAGGCGGACGCTATAAGGCCGACGATCTTGAAATCACCGGACTCTACTGGCACTTCGTTGATCTGGTCTGGATGTTCGTGGTGCCGTTGGTCTACCTTTTGAATCTGGCTCATTGAGGTTGGAGAGGGCGGGAGCAATCACTATGACAGAAACGCACGATAATAGCGGCATCGGGAAGGATGTAGGCGTCTATATTGGCTTGGTGGTGCTTGCGGCGATTCAGTTTGTTATTGCCTATCAGGACATCGGAACCTCGCAGATGTTTGTGCGCATGCTCGCAGTAGCCATCGTCGAAGCTGGCTTGGCTCTCCTGTTTTTCATGCATTTGTCGGAGAATCGTGGGTTGAGATGGTTCGTCTTGATTTTTACGGTGGCCGTACTACTGGGTATGCAATACGGCTGGACGGACAGCTACCGACTCATTAATGGCGTGCCGTGGGCCAAATAGCCTTGATCGATAGAACCTACTCCCGAAGGATACGACTATGAGGTTTTCCAGGTCGATCGGGTTTCTGGGAATTGCGTTAGTAGGACTGATCCTGCTGCTGGCGCCAGCCCAAGCTTTTTCCCAGAGTTGCGCGCTTTGCTATACTCAGGCCGCATCCTCGGGAACGCGGATGATTCAGGCCTTGAAGAGCGGGATACTGATTCTGATCACTCCTCCCACCCTCGGGTCAATTGGTGTGGTTGTTGTTATGTATCGCAAGCGCAATCAGGTGCGGAGATCGGAATCCGCCGACGAAACCGATCAAGACTGGTAGAGAGCACCCTTCCGCCCGAGAGTTAGTCCGCGCTCTGATGCCCGAACCTAAACTCTGAGGAGCGCTTGATTGCCTTCCCTCTGTTCTCAACCTGCGCCTGGTTTTATGACCGGGTGCCTCCACGAAAGAAAATGCGCGGCAGTCGTGCAGCCTACGGGAAATCATCATTGTTCGCAGATTCACTGAATCGGCGCTTGCTGAGCGCCACGGTGTCTGTGGGCGTAATCGTAGCAATGGTGCTCTCAATCGGCCCTCCTCTCATGAAGGCACAGACACCGGGGGCGGGGAAACGTTCGGATGTGCAGCGGGTGCTGCCGATTACCGCCTTTTATGACACTCCTGATCCGCTGCCGCCCGGCAAAGCAGGAGAACTGATCCGCTCGGAAGAGGTGGAGCAATACGAAGTCCCTTACCCCGTGTCTGCCGTTCGCATTCTGTACCACTCGCGTTCTGCAGCCGGAAATGATGTCGCGACCTCAGGAGTAGTTCTGGTTCCGAGCGAACAGAAACCGCCATCCGGGGGCTGGCCGGTCATCGCGTGGGCACACGGCGCAGCCGGTGTAGCCCGTTCGTGCGCTCCCTCGTTGATGAGGAATGTGGGGCACGGCCCAATTCTTTCGATGTATGTGAACCTTGGGTATGCGGTCGTCGCCACGGACTACACGGGATTGGGCACCAATTTCCGGAATGCGTTCATGGACAGTTCATCCAATGCAACCGATGTGGTCAATTCCGTTCCCGCAGCCCGCACAGCGGTGCCACAGCTGGGCGCGAGGTGGATTGTCATGGGAGAAGCGGAGGGGGGCTTAACCGCCTTGGCAGTAGCGGAAAAGGAGAACGAGATGCGCGATCCAGGATACCTAGGCGCGATCGCAATCTCGGATCTTGCCACTGCAAAGGAAGTCTCCGGCCATGGTTCTTCCAGCTTGATGCTGATGTCGCTGGCGTACGGTATTGAGACGGTTTATCCGCAGTTTAAAGTCACAGACATGCTGACGCAGAAGGCTTTCGCAGCTTATCGTGACATCGAACAGATGTGCTCGCAGGCGCGAACGATTTCCGAGTTGTCCCCGGGTCAAACGGTAAAGCCAGGTTGGGAGAGCAATTCGTTCGTCCGCCAGTACTTTCGCCGAAATGAACTCGGGCAGACACGGGCCTACGGTCCAGTCCTGGTTATCAGTAGCGATGCCGATCGAGCGACCCTTGCGAGGATCACATCTCCAGCGATCGCCGACATGTGCAAACAAGGCGATCAAGTGCAGTGGGAACGATTTCCTGATCTCGATCCGGCCACGTTGATCGGCGACTCTGTAAGAGGCCAGATTGGATGGATCGAGGGCCGATTTGCCGGTCGCCCGGATACGGGCAAATGTCCCTGAATCCGCCGAGATCACCGTTCTAGAGTGCCTTAATAGCGCGGAGAAGACGCGCACGAAGAAACGGGCATTACAATCTAACGATGATCGTGATCGTCATGGGGGTCGTCGGAGCCGGGAAGACGACCGTCGGTCGAATGCTCGCGGCTCAACTCAATTGGGAATTCGCCGACGCCGATGACTTCCACCCGGCTTCGAATGTCGAAAAAATTCGCGATGGCATCGCCCTCACCGACGCGGATCGAATGCCTTGGCTGAATCTATTGCATCAAGCCATCGCGCAGTGGATTGTCGAGAGGAAAAACGTAATCCTAGCATGTTCCGCACTGAAAGCGAGTTATCGATCAAACCTTAAAGTTTCACCGGATGTACGCTTTGTCTATCTGAAGGGAAGCGCTCCCTTGATCGCCGAACGCCTGCGTGCGCGGCACGGCCACTTCGCGGGCGAATCGATCCTTGCCAGCCAACTGTCCGATCTTGAAGAACCTGAAGACGCTTTGACGGTTGACATTTCATCTGGTCCACAACAGATTGTGGAAGAGATTCGAAAAGGGCTCGGCTTGGAGTAGAATCCTCGAGCGCAGAGCGGCCCCGCGGTCCCTCTTCGCCACGTTACCCGGACCCCCGTCTTGGACACCACCCGCGACCGACTCGAATCCGCTGTTGTTTCCCGATTGATGTGGCGGCTGATGCCGTTCCTCTTCCTTCTTTATATCGTCGCCTATCTCGATCGAATCAACGTGAGCTTTGGGGTTCTCCAGATGCGAAGCCAGCTGGGCTTGAGCGACCGCGTCTACGGCCGGGCTGCGGGAATGTTTTTCGCCGGCTACTTCTTCTTTCAGTTACCAAGCAATCTGGTACTGGAGAAGTTCGGCGTCCGTCGCTGGATTTCGGCCCTGATGATTATCTGGGGAATCATTTCCTGCCTCATGATCTTCATTCGTGGGCCTATCAGCTTCTATACGATGCGATTTCTGCTCGGCGCTGCTGAGGCGGGATTTTTCCCCGGCATCATCCTTTATATGAAGCGTTGGTTTCCCGCGAACGCCCGGGCCCGCGCGGTTGCCTGGTTCATGACGGCCAATCCCCTGGCAGGCGTCGTTGGAAGCCCCATCTCGGGGGCTCTCCTCGGTATCCATGGCGGGGGGCTTTCGGGCTGGCAATGGATGTTTCTCATTGAGGGATTGCCGGCCATGTTTCTTGGGGCAATGGTATTTTGGACTCTTGCCGACACCCCAAAGGAAGCGCTCTGGTTGAAGGGCGAAGAGCGATCTTGGCTTCTCGCAAAATTGGCCGAAGAATATCAGGCCGATGCGCAGGTTTCGCTCCCAACAATTTGGAGAGTTCTCTTCAGCGCCAGGATCTGGATGCTCTCTCTGGTCTACTTTGGTGTCTCGACGACTATGTATGGCGTAACCCTGTGGCTGCCAAGCGTGATCCGGGCGTTCTCGGGCCTGAGCTATTTTCTGACTGGCGTGGTCGCCGTTCTGCCTTTTATCGTTACGGTGTTTGCCATGGTTTTGGTAGGAATGCATTCTGACCGACGAGCAGAGCGTCGCTGGCACACTGCGATTCCGGCCTTCGCCGCTGCCGCCGGTTTGATAGCGGCGGGATACGGGCATTCGACCGTTGTCGTAGTCGCAGGCATCGGCTTGGGCCTCGCGGGAGCGGAGGCCATGGTTGGTCCGTTCTGGGCGATGGCGACTTCTAGCATGGCCGGTCTCTCAGCCGCGGCGGGCATTGCCGTGATCAACTCCATCGCCAACCTCGGCGGATATTTCGGGCCCGACATGATTGGGTTGTTTCGCACAGCGAACGGCGGATTTCGCGGCGGTCTGTTGGCGATCGCAGCCACCGTGGCCCTCAGCGGAACGATTGCCTTGATTGTCGGCCGCGCCAAAATCGATGCTAAAACCGCCGGAACGGGATGAAATCCCTCGGTTTCGACAGTACTGCAGCCATTTGTCCTTAGCGGTAGAGGAGTTCGGCCGCCCGAAAGCCAGCTCCCTCTTCGTTCTGTGATCTCAATTGTTTACAATAGACGCTTCGTCTGATAACTAAAGCGAAGCCTGAATTAGGACTGACCGCAACTTTGGATCAATCAAACCACATTTCCAGTGCGGCTCCCACCGTCTACTGGCGCGTCGAGGGCAGCCTCCTCGATCTGACTGTGGTCCGTCCGATCGCCTTCTTCACTTGGAACGCTCAGACATTTGCAGAGCGTTTCCGTCGTCGTGGGCTCATCTTCGTGATGGCTTTGCTCCGGCCCTTTCTTTATTCAACAAACCGGAAATTTGCAACACGCGTAGTGCATACAGTCCTGCGCGGTGTGACCCGCGACCGCCTCGATCTTCTGGGCGAGGAATTCTTCGAGTACAAATTGAAGCCCCGCTTGAAAGAGAGTGGGGTCAAGCAGGTTCAGGAACTGGTCAAGACCGGTGCGGACGTCGTTCTCGTGAGCCAAGCGCTGGACCACATCATGCGTCCTCTTGCGCGGCATTTGGGTGTCCGTCACATCGTTGCCAACCGCCTCGAGTTTCGCGACGGCGTGGCGACCGGTCGATTGCTTGAGCCTGTCATCCGCCCCCGCGGCGCATTCGCTCCTTTTCAGGAGAACATGCCAGACGGTCGCCGCGCTCCTAAGACTCTGGCTCGTCACCTCGACATCTCGCTCGAAGAACTACGCTCTGCGGTTGTTCCAGCCGAGCGCCGGATTGATCCTCCGCGTCCTCCCATTGTCCACTTCGAAGGTCAAAGGCAGGCTCAAGGATTCTCCGTACGCCGCGCGTTCGCTGACAAGCACGTCATGCTGATCGGCGTAACTGGATTTATTGGCAAAGTGTGGCTGGCCAACACTCTCCTCGACCTGCCCGACGTCAAGCGAATCTACCTCCTGATTCGCCGGCAAAAATCCAATCCTGCCGAGCGCCGGTTCGAGAAAATGATCGAAGACTCCCCGGTCTTCGATCCGCTCTTTGAGCGATATGGCGACGGACTTCCCGACTTCCTCCGAGA
>Ga0181522_10000469_pt1 | contig 30197 bp, 35 predicted proteins | sample PEATcosm2014_Bin_27_FD_121103 | JGI IMG/M metagenome (GOLD analysis project Ga0181522, IMG submission 121103) | Peatland microbial communities from MTU Mesocosm Facility, Houghton, MI, USA - PEATcosm2014_Bin05_10_metaG | ecosystem: Environmental > Terrestrial > Soil > Wetlands > Peat | place...
AGCCCGCGCGTCACGGATTTCGGACGGCCCGTCGCTCCAAAGAGGATGGCGCGAGGCCCAACGATTCACGGCAGTCCGTAAAAGCCGCATGCGCACGATGCATCCGCGCCAGGCGGACTGCCTACGGGCAGGTGGCCTCGGCTTTTGGTTCACGAACCGCAACCGAGATGATTCCCTTTCGGTGCATGAATTTCAAGATGCCGTTAACGGTATCTTCGAGAGACGGATCCGCCTTGCCCCACACGGAAGCATTCCTTGCCGTTTGATAGGAGGAACTGTCGTAGCGTTTGAACTCCATCGCCGAGATATTGTCGACCGAGCCCACCAGAAAATCCAGTAGCGGAAAGAGCAGATCTTCCTTCGCGCATCTCCTGATAAGCTCGGGAACGAAGTCGGGAAGGCTAAACACCTCGAATTGCCGCCCGGTCGCCTTCGTAATCAGTCCGGTGATATCGAGCATATTGGCGTAATCGTCCCGCGTGACGTGGTAGGTCTTATTCGCCGTCCCAGGAGTAGTGGAAATCGCAACGATATTGTTAGCCACAATGTCCGCAGGAACGAAACTAACCTGGTTCAGAGCGTTGACTCCGATGCCGTGATTGACCATGAACGCGACCAAGCGAACGGCTATATCGAAATTGTTGCCTCCGCCTGTGACCGAGGGGCTCACCAGAGCGGGCCGGAAAATCCGCGTCTCCAGTCCCCGGCGGCGCGCGTCTGCCACCACTTGTTCCGCTACCCATTTCGACTGGCTGTATCCGAAATCGAGAAGCTCCATATTCTCGTTGAAATCGGTCTCATACAGGACTTTTTTAACCGCCCAGCCAAACACGAAGGTAGTCGAGACGTAATTGAAACTCTTGGGCCGCCCCTCGAACGCCAGTTTTAATACTTCGTTGGTTCCCAGTACGTTCGCGTCGCGCAACCGGTCGTAGTTGAACAGGTAATTTACCGTCGCTCCGTTATGGAATACGGTGTCGATTTCACGGGCGAGGAAATCCCAGGTTTTCTGGGTTAAGCCCAGCTTCGGCTGCCCCAGATCTCCGCAAACGGGAATCACGCGAGACTCGAACATCTGCATGAGCCCGGCCGGGCAAGACCCCATCGATTCCATCGCCGCCCTCAGTCTTTGCCGGCCCTGATCTTCGCCGGAAGACCTGACCAGAACATAGATCGTCGCAGACGTCTGTTCCAGCAGACTTTTCACCAGAAACGGTCCAATAAAGCCGGTGCCCCCGGTGAGCAGCACCTGGTTCAGGACCGGTATCGGGGGCAATAACGCAGGCGCCGGAGGCTCGAAGATGAGCTTCCGGTCGTTGTTCATCATCAGCTTTTCCGCCGTGCGCCGCTCTTCACGGAAAGCTGCCAGGGAATTCCGCAGTAGAACCAGAGCGCCTTCGGGAGCACGCTCCAGCTGTTCGGCAACCCGAAACAGCTCGGCTACGCTGACCATCTGAATGAGATTGATATCTACCTGCCTCGCGAGTATCTCGGCGCCTTTATCTTTCAGCAGCTCCTTGATTTCGTGGATGAACACCACGAGATCCAGAGAATCCAGCCCGGCTTCGATGAGGTTGTACGGTTCCGTGCCGGTCAGGTTGTACCGGGTTTTCAAGGCGTCGAAAGACGACTGGTTTGCCGAAGCGGACGTTGGAGGCCCGGCGTCTTTTTCGCGCGAAAATTCCGAAAGAACGGTAAATTGACCTTCCATCCACATCTGCTTGGTCTTGTGGCGCATGATCTTGCCCGAACTGGTTCTCGGTATCGCGCGAGGCGCAATGAAGGAAATCAGCGCCACTTCCACGTTGAGGTAATTCCGGACCGCGGCGGCGATCATCAACGCTTCCGGAAGCGCGTTACGGTTTTTCACCTCGGCAACGATCGCCAGTGCCGGCTCGCTGTCTTCGTGAATCTGGAACGCGGCGACGCAATTGGTTCGGATCAGGCCGGACGCTTTCTCGACCACTTTCTCGATGTCCTGCGGGTAATAGTTTTGCCCGCGGACGATAATCATTTCCTTGAGACGGCCGCAGACAAAGAGTTCGCCGCCGTGGAAGAAACCCATGTCGCCCGTCCGAAGGTAGCCGTCGTCATAGGGACTATCGTCCACCAGCCGGGCACGAAACATCGTGAGCGTCAGTTCCGGATTATTCCAGTAGCCCAGGCACTTGCTGCCTCCGGCGACCCAAATCTCGCCGACATGACCTGGCTTCTGAGCGAGGTGCTTCTCGGGATCCACGATCTTCACCGTGAGGCCCGGCAGCGGAGTTCCACAACTCACAATCTGAGTAGCCCCGCCAATTTCGGAAACCTCGGTGGTCACCCGCGCCTGCCCTAGCGCAATGGCGTTCTTGTTGACAGAAGTGATATGTCGGCCACGGAAGGAAACCGCCAGAGTATTCTCAGCCAGCCCGTAAGCGACAAAAAAGCTCTCCGACTTAAGTCCATGGCGCTGGAACGCCTCGAGAAACCGCGTGTAGGTATCGGGTTTGACGGGTTCGGCGGCAACCAGCAATATTCTGAGCGAGCTAAGGTCGCAACCTTTCAGACTCTCCGTGGAAAGCCGCCCGGCGCGCAAGCAGTAGTCGTAAGCGAAGTTGGGGGCCGCCGAGGCGCTGGCCCTGTATGTTTTTATCGCATCGAACCACAGGGCCGGGCGCTGAATGAAGTCCGTGGGGGCGAAGCCGTAGGTCGTGCCGCCTTTGAGCGCGGGATAAAGGTAACAACCGATAAGCCCCATGTCGTGATACTGCGGAAGCCATGATACGACCACCGGCTCGGGATGGTCGATCACGAGCGGGCAGTTATGCAGTATGTTTTCGTGGGTGACCATCACGCCTTTGGGATCTCTGGTCGAGCCCGACGTGTACTGGAGAAACAGAAGGTTCGAAGCGCCGTTGAACGTTTCGTCCGAAATCGTATCGACGAAGTCTTCGGTCACGATCCATCGAAGACCGGAAATGTAGTCGATGTCCAACCCGGATCCCGCGACTCCGCTTCTGGCCAGATTTGTCTTCAGGGATCCGTGGTAGTCTCTGCTCGTTAATACACCGGCCGCATGGCAATCCTTTGCGATGTGGACCATTTTGTACAGAGCGCCCTGGAAACCATGAGAAGTGGGGGGATAGACGGGAACGGGGATCAATCCGGCGCGCACGCAGCCAAAAAATGCGCAAATCATTTCAAGACCCGGTGGGTAGGCGAGCAGAAGCCGGTCCTGCGCCGCGAAACGATGTTCTCGCCGCAGATGTCCCGCGATCACCTTCGTGCGGTGGAGAAACGACTGGTATGAGTAGCCTTCGATCGGGTGGCCGTTCAGGTCAAGATAGGAATAGAGCAGCTTGTGTGGGTGCTCATCCCCTAGCCTATCCAGCTTGTCTAAAATCGACGCTATCATAGTTCAGCGGATCCTCCGAGATGGAATTAGAGAACTGCGAGAAAATATAGATGCAAGTCCGGCCGAGAGCCGAATGCCCGTGAACAGGAGATCCTGCGGGCCCCGCCGGGGGTCTGATCGCTCGATTCAAACGTTTTCGGTCCATAGCGACATGAAGGGGTATGTTAACAGAGCCCGCAAGCTGCGCCACTGCGCGACTGCTTCCGAGAGCACGTACCTTGCTGGCTCCGTCGGATCCGAATGTCCCTAGTTTCCCTTACGTTTTCGAGCTACTATGAGCTTCCGACGCTGCCCATGGCGCTTTCTGGGCCACAACATCCGCTGCTGGCCTCGGCGACCGGCAAGCAACCGCGCTCCGGATGCGTCGGGCCGACTTGAGAATAGTGCGGAGGCGTTGGTGACGTCCGAAATCGAGGCGGTTATCAGTCCGAAGCCGGACATAGAGGATCTTGTGCCCTCTGAGGCCCCGCCGCGGGCGTCACTGGGCGACCCGGCAAACGGGTCCTCATTCCCCAAAGTCTTACGCCGCCGCCTCAACGATTACTTTTCCGATCGCAACATTTCTCCCAAAGCGGACCGCGCAATGTGGGTCAAAATCGCCCTGGGTCTGACGGTGCTGGCGGGCAGCTGGATTGCTCTCTACGTGTTCAAGCCGGATTCCTGGAGGTTCGTGGCCCTCTACCTTTTGAGTGGCCTTGCCCAGACATTCCTGTTGCTAAACATCGCGCACGACAGCAACCACAATGCCATCTCGTCGGTGCCGTCCGTAAACAAAGTCCTGAATTACGTTTTTGATGTTTGTGGAATCAATTCCTACATGTGGCGCATCCTCCACCATCGAGGCCACCACTCGTGCATCAATCTCCACGGTGAAGACGACGCGCTCACTGGACGCCGCATCTTTCGGTTTACACCCCACGAACCCCGCGCGCGCCTGCAGCGCTTCCAGCACATCTATGCACTGTTCTTTTACGCGCTGTTTTCTCTCGATTATATTTTCGTAAGGGAATTTGAGTGCTTTTTCTTTCCGTCCCACGAATATCTGAAACGCACCAGGCATCCGGTGCGAGAATACGCCATTTTCTTTGCAGGTAAAGGATTTTACTTGACCTACATGCTGATTTTCCCGGTCGTGCTCCTGGGAAAATCGCCTCTGCTGGTCGCCTTGGCTTTCGTGCTGGTCCACTTGATTGTCGGTTTGACGGTATCGCTGGTATTCCAGACGACGCACACGGTCGACAGCACTTACTTTCCTTCAAGCCGCAGCGAGTTTGACAGCGGCGTGTATCACATCTTCGCGACAACCGCCGATTATGCGACGAGCCACCCGCTGGTAGCCTGGCTTGCGGGCGGGCTCAACCATCATATCGTCCATCATCTGTGCCCTTTTGTATGCCACACTCACTATGCTGCGCTGACCCGGATCGTGGAGGAGACCGCGGCAGAGTTCGGCGTTCCCTATCGGCAACATCCCACGATGAGGCGCGCGATCCTGCATCATCTGATGCTTCTGAAGCAACTCGGAAACGAAAGTTGATTTTCGATTGCTGAATAACGCTACCTCTTCAGGCGGACCACATGGAATTCCCGACGGCGCTACGCAAGTCCCTGGGCAGCGAGGCGTGACCTTGCCCCCCACTCTGCCCGTCGTTTCCCGATTCTGCTCCTTTGCGGATTCGCGCGGGATGGCCCGCGATCCCGTCCAGGTGTTGTCAAAGTACACCGAACAGTTCGGCGACACATTCCGGTTCTATTTGGGCGGTCTCAAAGAGGTCATGGTAACCACCAATCCGGTCGTCATTCAGCACGTGCTGAAGACCAATGCGGAAAATTACCAAAAATCCGAAATTCAGGTGAAGCGGATGGGCCATTTCCTCGGCAAGGGTCTTCTTACCAGCCACGGGGAAGTCTGGCGCACGCAACGGCGTCTCATCCAGAAGGGTTTCGATCGAAAACAACTGGAGGTTCTGTCCTCGATCATGCAGGACTCGCTCGCGGAGTCGCTGCGGGATTTCGACAAACAAGCCCGTCTCGGCCCCGTCGATATCTACCCCCACCTGATGAAAATGACCTTCGCGATGGTCGCCAGGTCCTTGTTTGGCGCCCGGCTGAAAGACGAAGACATCGACCTTATTAGCCGGACCATCTCGACCATCCAGGAATTTATGGTTCGTCAAACTCTTCAGCCTTACCTGAATCCATGGTTTGTGGTCTCCGGCGAACTGCGCAGACACGAGGAAATGCGGGCGCGCGCCGACGGCGTTCTGCTCGACTACATCACCAGGCGGCGCCAGGAGACGCCCGGCCACGATTTGCTGCAGATCCTGATGGATGCTCGTTACAGCGACGGCGAAGGCATGAGCGATGAGCTGGTCCTCAGCGAGAGCATGCAACTCCTGGTCGCCGGCCATGAAACATCGTCGAATGCTTTGTCGTGGCTTCTCTATCTTCTAAGCTCGCGTCCGGATTGTCTCGAAAGGCTGCGGCAGGAGTTCGATTCTGTTCTTGGCGGAGCGCCTCTGAGTTACTCCGACGTCCCGAAGTTCGAGTTTGCTGCGCAAGTGATTCAGGAGGCGCTGCGCCTTTACCCACCGTTTTGGATGGTCGACCGAATGGCTCTCTCAGACGACCGTGCAGGGGATCTCGCCATCCCGCGAGGGTCGACGGTCATTGTGTTCGTTTACGGCGCGCACCATTCGCCTCAGTACTGGGCGAGCCCGGAGAGTTTCGATCCCGAACGTTTCGCCAAAGCGAACGAGAAGTTTCACACGCCCTTCGCCTATCTGCCCTTCGGAGCCGGGCCGCGGGGCTGTATCGGAGGTAACTATGCCATGCTGCAGATGCTTATGATTCTCGGCGCGCTGCTCAGAAAATACGATCTTCGGCTGACTCCGGGTCAGACGATCGAAGCACGCCCCATGGTCATCCTGCGACCGAAGCACGGAATCCGCATGACCTTCACCGAGGCAATCCCACGCGACGTCAGCAGAATCGACTGTTTACCCTAACCGCTGCCGGCTGTAGTTAGCTGAGTATTAATGTATTATTTGCGACAACCATGCCGTGTAACACAGCAGAACAACTCAAACGGATTTCTGAACCTGGCTGACTTATTGGTGCTAACCGGACAGCGGCTGCTTGGATACGACTCACCAACGTCGACAGGCTTTCATTCTCTAATGCTAAGATCGCTGCATCCAGTCAGTGCAGCTGTCCTGAAGGAGTCCACGATGCCCCGTCTGCTCGTAGCGAGCCTTCTACTTTCTGCCTTCGCTCCGATCCTTTCTGGTGCGCACGCGCAGACGTGTACCCCAATCGCTCCCGACGCCAACGATGGCGCCATCGTTTCCACGAAATTTCACAGAGTGATCTACGAAGATCAGGACGCCCGGGTGCTCGACGTCGTCAACCCTCCGCACACTTTGGAGGAGATGCACACGCATGTTCGGCCCTCGGTCTTCATCGTGCTCGAAGACCATCCTTACGTCATACATTACTTGGAGGGCAAGCCGGTCCAGCCGCCAGTTGGCCACACACCGTACGTTCTCTACTTCAAGCCTACCCCGATGCATGCCATCGAGAATCCTGGCGACTACACAATCCACGCTATCCGCGTTGAACTCAAACACCCCGGCTGCGGCCCCGCACCAGCTCTTCTGACCCCACAGGACGCCCTCACAGCGGACGCAGTGCATACTAAACTCGCTTTTGAAACAGAGGATGTCCGCATCCTCGAGATCACCCTGCCGCCGCACTCTCGCGAAGAGATGCACACAGACGCGTGGCCCGCCATAGCGTACGTGGACCAGCCGGCGCACGTCCGCTACTTCACCACCGATCATCCACCTACAGCTCAGCGCGCTTCAGCCACAGGCGTGATCCGCATCCGCCCGGAAGGTCTGCACGCCGCTGAAAACCTCTCCGATACCCAGCTCCACCTCTTCCGTATCGAACTCAAACGCGCCCTGCCAAACTAGCCAGGAATCACCAGACCCTCTGCGCGGAACTTTACCTCGACTCGCGTTGGTGCGCACAAACACACTTCCGATGCCTTTTGCCGGCCACGAGGGAAGATCCATCAGCAGTTGCATGAAGTAGAGTTATTAGGTTTTAGCGTGAGGCTGATTGGCCGATTCCTTGACGGCCTCCTCTGAGCGCTGGTGAGCCTTATTCGAGTATTCCAACGCCGCTTTCGAGTGTTCGTGTGCGGTCTGGTGATCCTCCTTGCCATGATGTACAGCCGCCGCGCGATGGGCGTGCGCGGCGAGATCATGGAACTCGGCGGCTCTTTGATGGGAATTGTTAGGCATAGCGATCTCCTGTTCCTTAGGCGTTGATAGAGAAGTTCATTCGACAACGAAGAATTCCTCGCCCTTTACCGCTGATTCGATCGCGCGGACCAATTGTTCGTCCGCATCCGACTTCTCAATGTAGCCTTTTGCTCCAGCCTTTCGAGCTTCCGCAATAAACTGCTCATCCTTGTGGGAAGAAAGGATCACGATGGCGCAATCAGGAAAGCGACTCCGGATGCGCCGGGCGGCCTCGAACCCTGACATCCTGGGCATGGTCACATTGAGAACGATCACATCAGGCTTCAAGGTCTCGGCTAGCGCCACGGCATGATGGCCATCGCGCGCTTCGCCCACCACCTCAAAGCCCGGATGAGCATTCAGGATGTCCTTGACCAACTGAAGAATCGTAGGGAAATCGTCAACAACAATAATACGAACGTTGCGTTTTATCCGGTTATTTTCTGAAACTGCGCCGGCACCGTCAGTCAAGCCGTTGCCGCCCTCGACTGGAGCGTTGAGACTATCACTGTGCTCGCCGAGGTGATGCAGCATACAACCATCCTGGCATGACGATGGAAGCTGTGCTGTCCCGTTTCGGACACTGGTTACGAGGAATAGCGCCACGGTATCCGATCGAAAGATCAAGTGCTCGGGATGGCGACGCGGTTTACTCCAGCTCCCGGTGTTCGGCCAATAGCATCGGGCAGGAACGAGCAGATGCCGTCGGCCAACCATTTCTCGGGTAGGGCAATTTCAATCGCACGGCAGTTTATGTATATGAGGATAGTGCGAGTGAATCAGGCCAGTGCCGCGTCCGGAAAATGGACGGCCTGTGTACGTCCCACGCCGCAAATAAAAAGCAAGTAAATCCCGCACGGACAGCGCTCAATAGGGTTGTAGCAGGTGATTGCACTCATCTCCTGCTAACAATAATTGTCGCGGTCATTGTTCGGCTCTCAAACTGCTTGAATCTATTCCGTCGCTCCACCCACCGTGGCGTAACAATTTTTCAAGGTTGACTTTAAGGTTGACAAGGAGGCGTCATGCCACAATCCATGCCGAAAGGTACGAAATGCACTGGATGCAACCTGTCCATCAAGGTTACCGAACTCTTCGTCGGATACCGTTTTGGCGGAGCAGTTCGGTTTTGGCACAACCGCTCCCGTATGGTTGAGGATTGCTGGGGCAAGTTCCTGCTCGAACGCCTCCGCGACGTTGCCGCTGTCTACGAGGCCCAGGCCACGAAGACTCACAAACCATCTTCAAGACCGCCAACTGCCCCTTAGTGCCTACAGATATTGATAGCCTTCAACGCTGGGATTTGCGGAGATTCAGACGGTCTTTTTGCATCCCCCACGAACGGCATATTAGAAAGAGAACTTAGAAAAGAAGGTACGGAATTGTGTCCCTTTTGAGACAGACAGCGCACGCGTCGATAGGCTATCTATACCTCTAACGTTTTTGCTCCCCTTGGGCTTACTGCGAAAGCCATCCTCAATCGCAAAGTGGAAATTCCAGGTAGGAGAATTTCATATGAAGAGGTTCCGACGTGTTCCTTTCTTGGGTGCCCTCACGGCCCTCGCAGCGCTTGTACCCCCGGGAAAAGCGCAGTCCGCTGTCGATGTCGGGTCGTTCGCGAGCATCAGCGATTTGCTTTCTCCCCGCGCGACGCACCCGCAACTAGACTTGGCCTACCGGCGTCCGACGGAGAGAGCGAAGTTCCGGAACTACCACTTCGACATCTTCGGCCCGCATCCCATCGCTGGCGGAGCGATTCTGGGGGCTATCCATCAAGCGGACAAGACCCCTCGGGTGTGGGGGAAGGGCGCGAAAGCGTACGGCCAGCGAGTTGTGTCCGATTTCAGCTTCGCGGTGGTCACGACGGGTGGGAATATCACGCGCGAGTTTATCTACGGAGAACCGCACCCGTTATTTAGGCGCGGTGAGCACTCCACATCTCCGAGAAGGGACCAGGTAGCCAACTCGAACCAGTGAGCCACTGCTATGAGCGACAACACTAGGGCCCCTTCCCGCGTAACCGGCGATGACGCGCCGCAACTTATGTCACTGAGCCGATCTGCGTTTACTTCTATCTTCCTGCCGGTCAACGGCTTCCTCGAGTGGTTTGGGGAACTCGGGATTTTTGTCGGTCAAGTGATACGTGCGGCAATGCGGCGTCCGTTCGAAGGCCGCGAATTGATTCGGCAGCTCGACGATATAGGTTCCAAATCGCTTCCGCTGGTGGCGCTGGCTGGTAGCGCCGTTGGCGCGGTGTTGGCGTTGGAGAGCCGCTACAGCTTGGTGCGATTCGGTGCGAGATCCATGTTGCCCGCCGCGATCGTGTTTTCGATTGTTCACGAAATGGGCCCCGTCGTGACCGGGTTGGTGGTCAGCGGGCGGGTAGGGGCAGGGATTGGCGCGGAGTTGGGGTCGATGAAGGTCACGGAGCAGATCGATGCCATCGAAGCCTCGGGTGTAAATCCGTACAAACTATTGGCCTTCACCCGAATCCTGGCGTGCATCCTGATGCTCCCGCTGCTAACCCTGGCAGCCGATTTCTGCGGTGTCTGTGCCGGCTGGATAGCGGATACCTTGGCCGATCCGATTTCCTTTCACAAATTCCTGCATTCCGGATTTGGAGGCACCAGCTTCAGCGACTTTCTGGCGCCGACCTTCCGAACCGCGGTGTTCGGCCTGATCATCGGGACGATCGCGTGCTTCCAGGGAATGCGCAGTCAAGGTGGCACCCAGGGCGTGGGCCGTTCGGCGACGAGCTCCGTGGTGTTGGCTTCCTTGTTTGTCATTTTGGCCGACGTCATCCTGGTGAAACTGATTTTGGTGTTCTTTCCATGATGCACGCCAACCCGGACCTTACGATGCTCACGACAGAAACCGGCGACAAGCGCGCGATGGAAAATCCGGAACCAGACAACGCCAGCGCCGCGATGGTCGTGCAGGGCTTATACAAGTCCTATGGCGCGCAAAGACTCTTGAACGGGATCGATCTGACAGTGAGCAGTGGCGAAACCCTGGTGGTGCTGGGCCGCAGCGGAACCGGTAAGAGCGTGCTGCTGAAGCTGATCATCGGGCTGCAGAAGCCGGACTCGGGTTCCATTCGCGTTCACGGGGAAGAGATCACGAGCGCGAATAGGGAAGCGGTGAACAACATCAGGAAAACGATGGGGTTCTTATTCCAGCACGCTGCACTCTACGACTCCCTAACCGTGGAGGAAAACGTAGCTTTTCCGTTGAGGCGACATACCACCATGAGCGCAGCACAGCGTGGAGACCGCATTCAGGAATTGCTGGCCGGCGTGGGCATGGAACGAGAACTGAAGAAAATGCCCAGCGATATCTCGGGAGGTATGCAGAAACGAGTAGGACTGGCGCGCGCAATGGCTCTGGAGCCCGGCATCTTGCTGCTCGATGAACCCACCGCCGGGCTCGATCCCATCACGTCGCGGGAGATCGATGAGTTGATCCTCAAATTGCAAGAAGAACGCGACGTGGCGTCGATTGTCGTCACGCACGATTTGCACAGCGCAAAACGGATTGCGGACCGAATCGTACTGCTGCACGAAGGGAATGCCGTGATGGAAGGCACCTTCGATGAGCTAGCCGGAAGCGACGACAAATTTGTCGCGGAATTCTTCAAGCAGGATTCATAGGGAGCAAATATGTCGAGAGTAGCTAGGCTAGGGTGTTTTATCATCGCAACGCTGGCGATTCTGGTGGCCGGAATCTTCATTATCGGTAACCGGCAATACCTGTTCACCTCAACGTATCGATTGAAGGCACAGTTCCATACCGTAGCTGGGCTGGATGACGGCGCGGAGGTGCGAGTGGGCGGGGTTCATTGCGGCAGCGTGCGGAGGATCGAGTTACCTACCAAGCCGACCGATAAAATCACGGTGCTGATGGATCTGGAGCGCTCGACTCACCAGATCATCAAGCAGGACTCCGTCGCTGATATCGAGACCGAGGGCCTTTTGGGCAATGAGTTCGTCGCAATCTCGTTTGGATCTGTTCAAGGGTTGAACGTACGGGATGATGACACGATCGCCAGCCAGCCCCCGCTGGTAATCGCGGACCTAATGAGGAAGACGGACGGCATTCTGGACAGCAGTCAAGAAGCCCTGAACAACGTCACGGTGGCCACCGCGAACCTGAGTTCCATCAGCGCCAAGATCAACCAAGGTCAGGGAACGATCGGAGCCCTGGTCAACGACAAGAAAATGTATACCGAGTTGGACCAGACCACGGTTGGCATGCGTGATACGGTCATCCACGCGCAAGCGGGAATCGCTGACTTCCAGGAAAACATGGAAGCGCTAAAGCAGAATTTCCTGTTGCGCGGCTACTTCAAGAAACGCGGTTATGAAGATTCCGCTGATCTGGGGAAAAATGAAATCACGAACCTGCCGGAAACTTCGCCCCTGAAAACGTTCACCTACGAGCCCCAACAACTGTTCGACAAGATCGACACGGCCAAGCTGAAGAACCAGAATTCTTTGAGTGCCGCCGGGCGGTTTCTTGCTGGCACTGAGTTCGGTATTGCGGTTGTGGTCGTTTCTACCGGGCCCGTGGGAGAAGCCCAGAAAGATTTGGTGCTGACGCAAGCCCGCGCCGCGGTCGTACGGGCCTACCTCGTTGGCAATTTCGGTTTCGATGACACGCAGCTTAAGACCCTGGGAATGGGAAAGAAGATTGGTGCAAACGCTGACTCCACCTGGGGCGCTGTCCAGATCATCGTCTATCCAGTTGGTACGAGCATTCTTTCTCGCTAGCATGAGACCAACCCCGGCGAGCCAGGCAGCCCGAGCCATGATCGCGCGCGTCGTCTCTGGCGCGCAACCTGGCTAAAACAGTCAATGCTGGATTGCGGGACGCTCCGCCAATCGTGTCCCGAAATGGAATGTGCCCGCCACAAATCTCCCCATTTTCTTTCCTTCAATAGCGTAGAAACACTCGCAAATGGTTTCTGATGGAGTGATTTTAGGTTGCTGCGGCTCGGTGTTGACGGTACCGCGCGCTGTCTACCCGGACCTAGCCAGCGTCCCAAGGACCAAAAGTTCGCCGTGGCGGAAGGGTTAGAAAGTGTTAATCCACAAGATCATGGTTAGAAACGCCGCGGATGAGGAGGTAGACATGCCTGCGGGCGAATGCGTAGCCCACGGTTGGTGCATACCCGACACAAGTGAGGATCTCTTCGACCAGGGATGTTCAGGCTGAATCTCGCCAGCCGATACGTCCTACCACAGGCATTGGATCGATGCTCATAGCCATGTTACTTGCCCCCGGGGGGCTTCCTAAACATACTTTATAGATAAGACATTATTAAAATATAATAAAAGACAACCTAGACTTTTTGGAGCGGTTGGTGCACACCGGTTAAGGACGAGAGTGGTTTGCAGAAATCGCGACGAACATTACCAGGCAAAGTGAACGACCAGGACTGCTGTGATACAGAAACCGTTAAAGGTTGTGACCGTTCCGATAGAGAACGGCAATATGCCGGCTATCGAGAGCGCCGGGGACATCCTCGAACGTGAACTCGAATCCGTGATTCAAAATAGTCTTTTCCGAGTGAAGAAGGAATCAGATCTAATGAGTACCCCCAGCTGAACCTTGAGAAACGTAGCATTGCGACCACAGCCGGCGGAGTGAATGCCAATGGAAGCAACAAATGCTGCGGTTGATGGTTGCGGAGGCCGTCAGGCCGACTTCCCGCAAATAGAGATCTTTTGGAGGAGTAAGTCAGATGCCAGGCACGGATCTTAACACTGCAAAGCCAACGAGCATCAAAGAGAGTGGGCATTGTGTCCTGCTGATCGGATCAGCAGCAGCGGATGCGGCGAGAATCCTGCGCGAGCTGGGTTCGACAACCATTGACGGATTTAGCGTGGAATGGGTAGCCAACATCTCCATTGGCATCGAACGTCTGCATGCAGGTGGCATAGGAGCTGTTGTTCTTGACCTTTCAGAGCGAGGTAGCAATGGCGTCGAGGAGTTCGACAAGATTTTTCAAGCAGCCCCTCACGTGCCCATTTTGATTCTCAGTGACGCCGACGTGGAAGAGATGGCCAAAACGGCAGTTCGGCGAGGAGCGCGCGGATATCTAGTAAAGGAACAAGCCGATGGCTACCGGCTAAGTCGGACGGTTCGAGAAATGATGGATCGGCACTTGCCAGAGGACATCGCGAGTGAAAATGATAGCGCTAGCAACATGCTCGACGTGATCGAAGAAGCGGTGCTGCGCACGGATGTTGATGGCAACGTCAAATATCTGAACAGAGCCGGGGAAGCGGTGACAGGGTGGACGCGGGCAGAGGCATACGGGCGGCCCGTGGCAGAGGTATTGAAGCTTGTTGAACGCAGTAGGGCAGAGGCAGGTGAAATAGTCCCGGTCACGGTAACGCAAGAAGCGAAGATGGTCATCGAAATGGCGGAGACCGCCGTAAACTGCATACTGGTTCGGCGGGACGGGCGAGAATTGGGGGTGGATTGCAAAGTAACACTAGTTCGGGATGAAGCAAAAAATGTGACCGGGAGCGTAGTGGCTTTCCGCGACGTGAGCATGGCCCGGGCCACAGCGGTGAGAATGTCTCACTTAGCGCAACATGATCCATTAACGAATTTGCCAAACCGAGTATTGTTCCATGATCGACTGACACAGGCGATTTCACTGGCCCAGCGTGAAGGCACGCAACTGGCGGTAATGTACATCGATATCGATCACTTCAAGAAAATCAATGACTCCTTGGGCCACGAGGTTGGCGATCAAATGTTAGAGTCGGTGGCTGTTCGGTTGTTGGCCTGTGTGCGACGCTCGGACACCGTAGGCCGTCTGGGCGGAGACGAATTCGTGATACTTCTTTCCCAAATGGAGAATGCCGCGGACGCATCCTACAACGCGCGAAAGATTCTCCGGGCACTTGCGAGACCGCACATCATCGATAATAGAAGCCTTGATGTTAACGCGAGTATCGGTGTGAGCACCTATCCGGCGGATGGGCTGAATGCCGAGAGCTTGATGAATCGAGCGGATAATGCGATGTGCGAAGCCAAACAAGAGGGCCGGAACAACTACCGGTTCTTCCGGCCAGAGATGCAGACGCAACTTGTAGAGCGCCAATTGCTGGAATCGGAATTGCGTTGCGCGCTGGGACGTAAGGAATTTTTGTTGCACTATCAACCTAAATTCAACCTTGAAAATGGTGAGATCACGGGAGTCGAAGCGCTGATCAGGTGGCTGCACCCGCGGAGGGGAATGATCTCTCCGGCGAACTTCGTGCCCATCGCGGAAGAGTGTGGGCTAATTCTCCCGATCGGGCAGTGGGTCCTGCTGGAGGCCTGCCGTCAGGCCCGGGCATGGAACAATGCAGGGCTCGGGGTGGTACCGGTTGCGGTAAATGTGTCCGCCACTGAATTTGGGGCTAAGGATTTTCTGTCCGGAATTCGGACTGCGTTGATCGCAACGAACGTGGAGCCTAGGAATCTGGAACTGGAACTCACGGAGTCGGTGTTAATGCAGGATGCGGACATCGCTCTGGTGAAAATGGTCGCTCTGAAGGGCATGGGCGTACGGCTGGCGATCGACGATTTCGGTACCGGCTATTCCAGTTTTACGTATCTGCAGCGTTTCCCCTCCGACGCGCTAAAGCTTGACCAATCGTTCGTGCAACAGATAACTTCGGGCACCGAAGATGCGACCATCCTCAGCGCCATGATTGATATCGGCAAGAGCTTGAAGCAGCGAGTAATAGCGGAGGGCGTGGAAACTCGAGCGCAATTGGATTTCCTGCGGCTCCACGAGTGCGACGAAGGGCAGGGATATTACTTCAGCCGACCGGTCCCCGCTGAACAGGCCGCAGCTCTCTTGAAAGCCCGTGGCTGATTAATGCGGTTTCTCTAACCAGGCCGGCGGCTGGAAAGCTTTTCGTGTCATCGCTGAATTCGAGCGCCCATTTCTCAGCGCATTTAGCCGCACTCGTACCGAACGCACCCGTCCGGCCAACCCATCTTCCGCCGTTGAATCGTAAAGAATGTCCCGCGCGGCTGACCGGCCCACACAATCCATCTCCGCGGAAGATACGTTTGCACGCGACGTCCCGCTAACGGAGACGGAGCCGATGACGTCCAGCGTCTGGTGAAGAATGTCGCGATCTTCGCGCGCTTACGTCGCCTTCTAGCGACGAGTGTTCCTTATCGGACGACTCCGCCGCCCGCGTCCGGTAGGTTGTCGTTGTTGTCGATCGTATCGCCCTCAGCGATCGATCCAGGGACCTTGGGCTTCACAGCAGGGCCCGTCACCGGGATGGACATTCCGCCCTGCACAACTTCGAGTCCCTTGTCGTCCAGTTCGCCAGCGATAGGTTGTTTTTTGGGTTCGGCCATTTTTCTTCCTCCGTAGAATCAAAATAAGTTGCTGCGGGAACCTGATATGCACCACATCATAGCTCTCCCCGTCCCCTTGTCAACTTGGAACTGGTTCGTCAGCGCAAGCTCTTCACGGCCCCGAGATCCATTATTGGACGATGTACGGCCTGATGATGCGGCGTCATACCTTCTAACTTATTGGCCGCGATAACGCCGGTACTCACAGCTATTTTTTCGTGCTGCCGCCGCAACTCCGCACGCAACGTTACGCAAAATCCGCGTTCGACAATTCCGTGCAGGCGCTACCCCCGCTTCAACGTGACATCCGGCACTTTGTATAGCGGCGATACGCGACCGGCGGCGGTTCCACCAACCACTTCGTCCAACGCGGGTTCGGACAACTCGGCTGAGGGTTCAGCCTTGACTGCTTCCTCTTCCACTTTCTTGATTTCGTCGCTCATTTTGATTGCTCCAGTGCGTGATTGTCCGATACATGGTTAGGCAATTTTTTGGCCGGCAAAGGACAGGGCCGTAGTCGTGCGCTCATTTATCACTGGAAACGCTTGATTGGCAAGGGTTTTGTTGATTGGACAGGAGACACTGCAGGCAGCCGCCAGTTCGTCGGGCGGGCGATGCGGAACTATCCGTTCGGGATGTGCTGTCTATCCGATCCGATTCGATTGCTTGGGCAAAGCCCAGGTGCCGGGCACGCGTGCAAAAAACCTTGTCAATCAGTTCGTGTGTCGAATTCGGCCTATGCGAGTGGTCCCTGCCGCATTCCGACTCCCTCGTTGGAATCTACCGGACAGCAGGACGTTCCAACGCTCACTTCGAAATAGAACAAAAGCAGGTACGGGAACGTTCGAATGACTGGCAGGTTATCGCGCGAGGTAATCCGGGTCCCGATCATGCCTCAATGATGTTGTTACGAACAGCGTAACGCACGATTTCACTCGCCGAATGACAATTCAGACGTTTCATTATATTCGCGCGATGCGTCTCCGCGGTTTTGACACTGAGCCCCAGCGCCACCGCGATTTCTTTGCTGCTCTGCCCCTCGGCGAGCAATTGAATGATCTCGCGCTGCCTAGATGTAAGCCGACTGCCGGTGAGTCCGCTTTTGTCCAAGTAGCCCTCAAGCACGATTTCAGCGACCTTGGCGGTGAAAAACGTGACGCCACGTCGCACCGCGTTTATCGCTGCAACCAAGTCCCGGATTGCATCTGTCTTCGAGACGTAACCGCGCGCACCCACTTTGAGCACTTCCCGGATTAAGTTATCGGACTCATGCATCGTGAGAATCACAATCTTAATTTGGGGATCATTCTTCAGCATTTGTCTGGCAGCTTCCAATCCATTAAGCGATGGCATACCGATGTCCAGAACAGCCACATCGGGCTTGAGCCGCTTGGCCTTCTCGACAGCTTCCCGACCGTTGCAGGCTTCGGCCATGACTTGCCATCCTGGTTGAGCCTCCAGCAAGGACCTGACCCCCCTTCGGACGATCTCGTGGTCATCCGCAACAAGTAATTTCAGAAATTCCATGGCACACCTCGGTTCGCTGCCCAATGGCGACTTACGGCTCCGTCTCCGGCCGGCAAGTCGTCAGCTAGCAGGCGGTGGTCGCGGAAGCGTTGCCCGCAGTCGACTCGCTCGGCCTTTAGCGTCAAGAGCCCTCGCTGTGCGTTCTCGATTTCTCTGCGCTCGTCACTGCCTACTTCAATCGAACTCAGGAGCCTTTGCTCGATTGCGGCTAGGGCCTCATAAATCCGAGTTGGCATCAGAGCGTTGTCTGTCTCCAAGACAGCAGACAGGTAGGCCGGAAGCCACAAGTAGGTCTTAGACTGGCTCACAGTACCTTCTTTCTAGAAGCAGGCAAAAGATCGTAGGTAAGCGTATCGACTAGGACTGTCTCATGCGGGACGCATTTCGCTGGACTCCCACCGAGAAGGGCACGAACGACCTGGCCCGGTTACGTCACTGCGAGCCCTTTCCCGCAGCGCACAAAGACTCGAATCATGCGCAATCCTATTTAGACTGGCTTCCACAACGTGTCAAGTACCATTAAAGTACCAGCTCTATAAGTTTGTTCTGCGGCGTCGATCCAGGAATAAACATCTGAAACTGTGTTGGTTCAGCCTGGAGAGGTGGCGTTTCCCGTTAGCGAGTATTCCGCCCTTCGGTTGTGGCGACAACTTGCCCATTTCGTTGATCGCTTAAAGTTAAAACCTTCTTATGAAAACAGGTTGTCTAGATAATCGTCCTACCGTGCGCAGTAGAAAAAGGTTACCGATGAAGGGCAACTGGCCGAGCGGGCAGGCGCGCACAGCGAAGCGTTGTGAGAGATTGGCGTTTGAGGGATTTCAAATGCCGAAAGAAAAGTGGGACCCCAGGCCTCTGGTCGACTACGTATTGGACAACGACGATCTGCTCTATCTGCTGGAAATTAATATTCCGGCCAATATCAATATGTCGACGACTGAGGACCGCAAACTAGTTCAGTTGCTGTCACTTCATGTGGCGGCTGGTTCTTTGTATGAAGCGCAACCAGGCGTTTTCAAGTACACGGCGGAGGGCTTCGAGAAGCTAAGAGAAGAAGCAAGGACTTCCAGGCAGGCTCGGCTGGAGAAGGAGCGAATGAGCCGAAACTGACGAATAAGCGCTGGTTGCCCCGAAAGGCGCGGTGCGCAGCCATTTGTAGGTATGATCCAGTCGGCCCCCAACACTCCCAGCGACTTATTCAGCCAAGCTTCAGGCCGGGCAGGCTTCAAAGCTGCTTGCATAATGCAGACACATTACTCGTCCTAAGTCCCGGCAAGAAGTTCGCGCGCGCAGATGAGGTGCTATGTGGCTCGGCGGTTTTTAGTTGACAGGACCGCGGCTCCAAGAGCCACCTGGACGGCAGTGCTGCCTTCCCAAAACGGAGGTACGAAACGTTCAATTCAAGCAAACCCGCTCGTGGGCTCCCCGCCGCAGTGCAGCCGCCCAATCGTTTGAAAATGCCTCAAACTCTCCTTCGTCGTTGTGTTGTTTAATGGCAAGGCCCGCAAGATGGGTCACCCTGTGAATCAGCCGCAGTTCGAATGGCGTGGGGCTCCGCGAGACACAGCCGTACATTTGAAGCGATCCCAAAACGTCCTCATTCCGCAATGGAATACTGGCAGACCAAAAAACGTGAAGTCCGAATTGCAAGGCATTCCGCGTAATCGTATGGAGGTCGTGGTTCTCCGCCGGCAAGATGACCGAGACGACATTTCCTATCTGAAGATCGATAGCTTCACACAATTTGTTCAGCACCCCTGGGAGCGGTGCCCCCATGGAGATCATTGCGAGAACGATCTCTTCACCGCGCAACAGGGGCTCTTTCTGCCCGCAACCGCGCCTATGCAATGAAGCCTGCTTTCGCACCCATTCGTTGTGAGGTTCATTTTTCGCCATGCTAACCCCCGTCTTCGAAATAGGGCGAATCTTACCGCCCTTGAGCGATTGGAATCTGTCCACTTTCGGACACTCTTGTGTTCTGGATACCCAGATACCAGAACTCCCCTCAAAATAGCGAAGTTTGGCCGATTTCGGTCAGGGGAACGGACGATTAAGCCGGGCCCCCGTAACTAAGAAGCGGCTTCTCAGTCCGATTGAACGCCGGTTTCCATTTGGTTCGGTGGCGAATCTGCTCGGCATACGCTGCCGCGCTCTACATGTTCCGGAGTAGTGTGACCGTATCAACACTCGAAAAAGCGATAACGCCAGAATGCCCGTGTGCGATGCTGGCGACCAGGAAATTATTTGGCGGAAATGAGGGGACAGCTCCGCGATTTTAATATTAATATGTAGTATGGGTATACTGTAGTAGATGGCGTGCCCAAAAGGAGGTTGCTGTGATGGATGTAGAAATGGCAGCGATATGGCTCGGGCTAAATCTTATCGTTTCTGGTTGTGGCGCCTATTGCGGTACATCTCTGAAGCAGAAGCGCAAGAGTTTCGCAACGCTTGAGGATATTACTAAGGCCTCGAAAGAGATCGAGGGAAAGATAACAAGCGAGTTGTGGGCGAGGCAAAGGTTCTGGGAACTGAAGCGCGACGTACTCTTCGAAGCTACAAGAAGAGTCGGAGAAATTGAAGAGCTCTTAAATACTCTGAACTCGATCCTGCAGATAGAACTTAAGGAACCGAAAGAAGGCAACCTCGCGTGGATGGAAATGAAAATTGGAAACAACAAGAAATGGAGTAAAGCGTCTGCCCACTTTGGCGAGACCAAGCAGTTCGTGGCGGTCACCTGCGGAAGGGAAACGAAGGAGGCATTTGACAGTTACGGGAACCTCGCTGATGAGCTTGCAACGGCAATAAATAAGAGGACCGCGAACGCATACGAAAAGTATTTTCCTGAGCTTACTGTCAAGCATCTGGCGGTACGTGCTGCTGTGCGAAGTGAGCTGGGAGCTGAACCGCTCTGAGCATCGCTTATGTCTCGATCCAATGAGCCTCGGGCAGTCCAATCCCTGTTCCCTCGAACCTTGCAACACCTGTCCCGCCCGTCGATCAAATCCTCGCGACCTTTTACGCCACGTTGAATATCTGACACCGTCTCTGCTCTCTACCGCTTCACCGCTTGAACCTGCTCTACCGTAGCTGGAAAATCATCACGCCTGCGCGTTGTGGACGTTGGACGCATTTTTATCGCCGCTCTGCCATTTACGCGGCGAGAAAAACTCGACGAGTCCAAGGGTACCGCGCGTGACCTCGCGTACCAGTTCCATCCGGCCACGCACGTGGAACTTTGAAAGCAGCGACGAAACGTGGAACTTCACCGTGCGCACACGTACCTTCAAGAAAGCGGCAATCTCTTTGTTTGCTAGGGTGCGCACGAGACCCGCTAGAACCTCCTGTTCACGGCGGGTCAGTTCGACCGAACGCTCGACAGAAGGCTTGGCTTGTAACAGCTGTTCAGTTCTTTCCACTAGCCTTTTCAGATCATTCTCAGCGGCCTGCACCATAACGACGTAATCCCTCGGCAACCTACCGCGAGCCATACATTGCATAGCCAACAAAGCCGATGCATCCTCGAGGGGAAACTTTCTGTCCGGACCAGCCCTAACCTGACAGTGCGCTGCGCCGGTGTTCCTTTCGCAGAGGAAATAGAGGCGGCGGCGACGATTTCCTGGTGTGCAAAGATCAGGTTCAAGCGGCAGTTTGTCCTTGGAGATTATCTTCATGTGTTAGCCTTCGCCTACAACCCTTCGCCGGAATAGAAATGGCAAGCGCCTAGCTCACAAGCGCCACCAACGCGACGCAAAGCACGCGTCAAGGACGGCCAATTGATCAACACTGGCCTATTCGTTGCAGACTCGGTCGGATTCGCCGGAAATAATGTTTTCGCGAGTCAATAACTTCCGTCTTGCGACCAATATAGCAATGGGTCCCTGCACTTCAACTGTAGCTCGTTATAAGAGCCGGTCGTTTGCATCGACTGCTAGTGCACGAGCCTCTCCATAACCCCTAAGTGCGGACTCACTAAGTTGTGCAGACTCAATGAGGCAGACGAATTCGCGAAAGTGTGGACCGAGGGAAAATAGGAAATTGGTTCAAACGCGGAGTTGTGGACCAAAATGAAGCTCCGTCTTCCCTCTGAAACACGTCACTTGCAACCAACAGCGGGGTGAAAATTCACCGGCCAAATGACGAAAAAGCTCGCTATTGCAAACATTGTTCCGCCAAACAGTCCCTTATATGCGGCACATTGTAAGAAGCTTAGTTAGAACACTGAAGTTTGCGAGTTGCTTCATCGAAATCGGCGGAATCTGCACGACTATCAAGGCGGTGGCTTTGGGCGATCTCAACGGCGATTTGTTAAGCTAGACCGCAATAACTGCCCGGCTCCCTTCCTGCCGGAGTCATTGCAACGATTGTTGTTTCTGGTTTCGCATCAGACGTCAACTCTTCGGAAAGTTTAGAACTGGCCAATATGTCTGAAACCGTACAGTTTATCGCCTGTCCTTCGTGCTACTGAATCATGCGGAGGCGACCATGCATACCCGCCCTTACCCTTGGCGAACGGAGTTTCTGTGCGCAGTCTTTGAAACAGACCATACCAAAATTCCCGCGCGGATCAGCAAAGCGACAAAAGCGATTGACGCTAGACTAATCGATGGTGATCAGATCGACGACGTCGAGTCCAGGGCCATTCAAGATGCTCGGACGAGCTTGACGACGTTGAAGGCTGAGTGGACTTTAATTCTTGCTGCTCCAAGGAAGTCTTCTTAACCAGGTGACTGCTACGGGCGTGAACGCGCGCTTGCACAGGAACTCGCCGATGCTAATTCTGCTTCCTCCGACCGAAATCCAAAAAGGACGTCATAATGTTTGACCATCGCTGCAGGTCCGAAGGAATCTCCAGCGGGACCCGCCTGGGCTTTATTCGACCTGGCGAGGTTGTGAGCTGCAAAAAGTCGGTCACACGGACCTGACAATTGCCGAGAAATCGATATAAATGCGTCGCGCAAGAGCGAATAGTTAGTTTCTCCCTAGCACAATTCTGCGTTGCTCATGTGCGCTTGGGTCTAGCCGCAGCAAGTCTTCCGGATTAGTATCGCCGGCTTGCCGGAAAACAACTTTGAATCTAAAGTCTCGCGCCAGCATCTTTTCTAAAGCCTTGATGATCGCCTTTCCACCCTTTCTAGTGCCCGGCACAAAAGTTTCGCCCGTAGCCGATTTAACCGCCAGCGAAAGGATACAGTTCGTCGGATACGCAACTTCTTGAAACTGAATGCACCAAGTCATTGCTCCTCGGGCGGGCATTCGCTGTTTTCCCGTCTTCAGTGTTTCAATCGCGAGGACAATGTCTCTGACGCCGATTTTGGTGAGCCAATCTTGCGATGTCACAGTGGATGCCTCCAATGGTGAACTGTTTCGCTGCAACCGTGACTCATGGACAGAGGAATCAAAATGGCTTCACGAATTGTCAGCCGCGAGGATGCGACTCGAGCCATTCTTGAAAGCCAGAGACGGTGCGGAAGGTCTTGGAGTTGACTTGAGCGCCGGCCGGCTGCCAGTAGATGGTCGCGCTATTTGTTAAGCCGTCGAGACACAGGCGCTTGTGAAAGTTAGTCCCCGCGTCCGGCAACCTGCTTCTGAGCCACTCGGCACTACCATCTCCAGCTACATCAACTGCGATGAAATCATCATCGCGAGCGGCGACTCGAAATGCCTGTAGTTTTACCATGCCTTCAGTATACTCGCCTTGGCGTATTTGTAACATGATCGAGTATTATAAACTTATAATCATCATGGTTATGATCCGGTTTTTTCGGTCGGAACGCTTGCTATTTCGCTGTTTCCGATGGTAGAAATCTTCGGGCGACTGGGTCCTTCAGGTGTTTATTGCGGGACAGTAAGACTGCCAGGGTAAGAGTTGGCGTATTGCGACGCACCGCGGGCTTCATCGTGCAGCCGACTCTCTGTCGGTAAGAGAAAGACGAGCTATTCTGATTCACGCAGCGCCGGTAGGCGCGCTAGATATACTGCGCCTCCCTGCACAGAGTTATTCGGATCTGCGGGCATTTACTGATCTCGGACTTAGGCAGGACAGTCGAGCAGGGTCCGTTTTGGAACTGCTGAACCAAGTAGGGAAGGTCAGAGGACTGTCCCAGTCCTGGCAAGCTGCTAAGTCCCTTTGAACTCGGTAGCTCGCTCTGTGGAAGAGCACATGCAAACTATTATCCACGGTTGTTCCAACGTCGGGGTAACAATTGCGTGATGTGGCGGGAAATCATTTCTATCGTGATTATATGTTCATGCGTGTGGCCTGTTGGTGCGGCTCCTGGACGGTTGCATCATCCGGCGACAATACCCGCCGCTACGTCGGTTGCAGATGCTGAGAATTTAGAAATTGTCGTTCCCATCAGCGAATTGAGCCTCGGCAGTGGAATTGAAATCAAGTTTGGTACAGGTTTTTGCTTAGACCTCGCGTGCCGTTTCATCGGAACGAACTATCACGTTGCTGCGATTGTACAAGCCCATAAAATAAAAGGAGATAGGGTCATCCAGCGATACCTTGCTAGCGGCCCGGACGATGAAGGCGCAACGCTGAACGACGTTCCGGCTTTCGGTCTCATGAAGTACACTATGAATCGAGACCTTGCAATCTTTGAGTTACAGCACGCGTTGCCTCATCATCATGGCGTTACCTTCAGCCTTGTTGACCTGCAAGTTGGACAGCAGGTCGGCATCTATGCTTATCCCAAAGAGCCTCTTAATCCCCACCGCAAGCTCGTGAGATTTCCGGGAACCTTCAAGGGTCAGACGACGACAGGCCTACTCGCCTTTGACTACAGCATGTCCGCTGGTAAGGCGATTCGCCCAGGCGCGAGCGGTGGCATAGTCGTTGATGACAAAACTCGCCAGATTGTTGGAGTTTTGAGTGGCGTGGACAAAGAAGGCGAAGCGATCGCCCTAGCTGTGCCAATCCAGTCCTTGGAAAACTTTGTGAATAAGGTGCAACCTTTCCTGGCACAGAGCATATTCCCGTCTGCCCGGACAATCTCACCAGTTTCGGAGGACCTCTATCCAAAATTTGTGCCGCCTTCTGCTGTGGTGGAGCATCGTCCTGACGAACCCTATGGAGTCTCCATGCTCAGGAGAAATGCACAGACACTAGCCGATGGTATGCGCAACTTCATCGCCGTACAGAGACTTGCCTGGGGGTCAGGAGACAAGGAGCCGGCGGCTCAAGCGGCATATGAAGTGAGGGTAATCGACGGCTCTCAAATGTTTCGGTCGTTTCCCGACGGCAAGAAAGAGCTAGAAGGAATACCTCCACCTTCTTTAAATCATTCGATAGTTCCTGGCGTCGAGTGGTCAGAGCTACCTGAAATGGTAGGAACAGAACTACGCTTGAAGGTTCACCAGGCCGCCGACGCGCACACAAATGACAAGCGAATGATGGTCTTTCAGTACGCCGCCAGCGTCGAAGATGCCGTATGTAGGTTTACTTATTTGATGGATTATATGCTTTTCAAAACCAACAGAACTGTCACCGTCGCTTGTTACGGTGAAGTCTGGACCGACGAAGATATGAACATAATCCGCATATCGGAGCACTATGAGCTCCCCGGCGAACGGAAAATCTATCATGTCGTCGTTATTTACGGTTGGCTTAAGCGAGCCGATGAGCCCGCTCGCTTGATTCCTCTGACTATTTCAGCCAAGACTCAGCACCTGAAGCAAATCGATTGGTGTCGCGGCCAGTTCACGGACTATCAAATATTCGGCAGTCAGATCAAGATCATCGCGAAGAACTAGAGGCCTGAGAGGGGCGAGTCGTAAAAGCATCTTCTGCGGACGGTTTAATCGTGTCTTAGAGTCATCCAAGCTCGCCGTACCCCACACCCTTTTTGCGCATCGCAGTCAAAGTATTCCGAGGACCGGAGAGATAGACCCCTGTACGGCTTGTCCCAAAAGAGAACTCCCGCTTCATATTGACATAGAACCGTTGATGAGTCAGCTGCGCAGAAGCAAGGTCCATAGTGGTGAGCTTCGTGCAGGGACTTATGGGAAGGATTCGCGACCCACGTAGAATAATCATTTGTGTCTAGAGAGCATGAAGCGCTTGAGAACGTGGACGCTGTCGGGGTGAATCATGGGCCTGCGTCGAAATGTGACTGAGTCATCAGTTGTGCCAACCAAGGTTCGCACAAACTTCAGACGGATTGAACGACGGGAGTGGTGGCTGTGGGCGGGAGCCGTTGTCATTACGTTATTGTTGACCTTAGGTTTGGCCTCTTTTCTCCTTCCTGAAGTACACGATCTTCATGACTTCCTTTCGCTAAGCCTGTTGCCACAAGCCGTACGAGGGCTTGTGGGTCTAGTATTCATCTTCGACCTCTATACGATCTACCAACATCTTCTGATTTATCGGATCCGGCGCGAGCTCGTAAATCGCGAAGAACTGTTTCACCTGATCAGCGAGAATGCAGCCGATATGATCGCAGTTGTGGATATGGAAGGGAAACGGCTGTTCAACAGTCTTTCCTACCAACGAGTGCTGGGCTATTCGCCTGAAGAATTGCAGGCCTCGTCAAGCTCGGAACAGATTCACCCCGACGATCGTGAGCGTGTCAAGAAGGCCGCCGAGGATGCCCGGCTCTCGGGAACCGGCAAAACACTGGAATACCGCATTCGCCACAAGGACGGGACGTTGCTGGTGCTGGAGTCAACCTCGAGCGTCATTCGCAGCGCCGACGGCGCGCCCGAGAAACTGATAATCGTCAACCGGGACGTTACGGAGCGCAAGAGAGCGGAGGAGGCTCTCCGGCGCTCGGAGGCGGATTTTCGCTCGGTCGTACAGGATGCACCATATGGAATTTATAGCGCGAACGTCGACGGGCGGTTTTTGAAAGTCAATCCGGCACTCCAGAAGATGCTGGGTTATGAACTGGAACACGAACTTATGAGCAGGGATCTAGCAAAGGACGTCTTCCAGCACGCCAGTGAATACCGGCGTCTGAACGAGCTCCTCACGCACGCCGGAGAAATCAAAGACATCGAATTGGTGTGGAAGAGACAAGACAATACCCCGATCACCGTGCGTTGTTCGGGCCGCTGCATCAAAGACGAAAGCGGCGTACCGTCTCATTTTGAATTGTTTGCGGATGACGTGACAGAGAAACGTGTGCTTGAGCGGCAACTGAGGATGGCACAAAAGATGGAAGCAATTGGACGGCTATCGGGGGGAATTGCCCACGACTTCAACAACCACCTAGGCGTAATCATTGGTTACAGCAGGGTTCTTAAGAAGGCATTGGGCGAAAATGCTGATCTGCGTGAGCATGCTCTGGAAATTGAAAAGGCCGGAGAGCGGGCCGCATCTTTGACCAAGCAGTTGCTTGCATTCAGTCGGCAGCAGGTCTTGACCCCCGCAATCCTTAGCCTCAACGCACTCGCCTCCGACATGGAAGGTATGCTGCCCCGCCTGCTGGGTGAAGACATCGCCGTGTCGCTTACGTTAGATCCTGAACTTGACAGTGTGAAAGCGGACCAAAGTCAGATCGAACAAGTCATCATGAACTTGGCCGTGAACGCCCGTGACGCGATGCCCACGGGCGGAAAACTGAAGATCCAAACCTCCAATGCGACGTTGGACCAGGCGTACACGCAGACCCACCCAGGTTCCAGGGTCGGGAAGTACGTTCTCCTGACAGTGACCGACACGGGAACTGGCATGGACGCGTCGACAGTTGCGAATATTTTTGAACCATTCTTCACAACCAAAGAACGGGGCAAGGGTACGGGACTCGGACTTGCCACCGTGTACGGCATCATTAAACAGAGTAATGGATATATCTGGGTGGATAGCACCCCGGGGAAGGGCACCTCCTTTGAGATTTATCTTCCGCGACATGCAGGTGAAGTATCGGTCAAAGAACAAAAATCCGATTCCTGCGAAAATCTGCGCGGTTCGGAAAACATTCTTCTCGTGGAAGACGCCCAACCCTTGAGAAAGCTTGCGCAAACCTTACTGAGAGGCGCCGGATTCTCCGTCTTGTCGGCGGGCAGTGGCGAAGAAGCGCTGGACGTCGCGTCACGCTCCGGAGTGGCCTTTGATCTCCTACTGACCGATGTGGTGATGCCCGGCATGAACGGCCGTGTCTTGGCAGAGCAGTTGCTGCCGAGCCAACCGGGCATGAAGGTGCTGTTCATGTCAGGCTATACCGATAGTTTTATTGTCGGTCACGGAGTTCTGGATCCCGGGACTCATCTCCTGCATAAGCCATTTACCGAAGACGTTCTCATCCGGAAGACGCGAGACGTGCTTGATGGCGGGAAGAAGCCGTCGTCGGCTACAGGCAATGTATCTGAACTTGTGGGTAGGCTAGCCGGGCGTGACAATGGGAGGAACTAGGAGATGAGAAAACTGCTGGTTGTCGACGATGATGAAGCGCTACGGCGCCTCGTACGTCTTGAGCTTTGCGACACCTATCAGGTCATTGAGTCAGGCGAGCCGGAACAGGGCTTGGCGCTTGCTCTCGAACACAGGCCTGACGCCATTTTGCTCGACCTGCGAATGCCGAAATATTCTGGCTATGATCTACTGCAGACCTTTACGTCCTTCAGCCGTACCGAAATGATCCCTGTAATTATCGTGAGCGGTGAGGGCGGCGGACAAACAAAAGAATATTGCAAACAGCTCGGCGCCGCCGGGTTTTTTGAGAAGCCCATCGATTTCGATATGCTTCGAGCTGGCATCCATGAAATTGCCAAGACACGCCGGCATATTCCACGGAGCGAGGTGCGCGTGCGGTTGCGCGTTTCCTTGAAGCTGCGGTGTACGGACAGCCAGGGAAAGAAGTTTGACGAGGTCGCCACGACTGAGAATGTCAGCTTGAGTGGGTTCTTGTTTGGCTGTGCGGCCGACCTCCCGATCAATTCAATTATGGATGTCTACATGACGAGTAACGGGGAAGATTATGTCGGCCAAGCCCAAATTGTTCATTCGGACGCGAAGAGTGCTTCCCTTCGATACTATGGATGCCGCTTTCTTGAGAAGACTGGTCCGTGGGTGCTGCAGTGAAAATCGCTATGGACTCCTTGTGTGACGATGGCTGACCCATACCTTCCCGAAAAAACTCAAGGCCCTGTCGCCGCAGATTCATCGGATCGTCGACCTGCTATACGCGTTCTGGCGATCGATGATGAATCCCCCGCTCGCAAGCTTCTGTCTCTCATCCTGGGCCCGCCTGCTTTCGACTGCGTCACCGCCAGCGACGGCAATGAAGCCATCGAGATTCTACTGCAGGCGCGATTCGATGTGATCATTTCCGACCTTCACATGCCCGGAATTAGCGGGATGGAGCTCCTCGCCCAAGTTCGCCGTCGCTATCCCCGTATGGCCTTCTTGGTCACCACAGGCGTCGACGACGTGGAGGTGGGTGTGCAGGCGATGCGTTCCGGCGCGGATGACTATCTTGTTAAACCTCTTCGAGAGGATGTTGTACTGATAAGTATCGAAAGTGCGCTGCACAAACGAAAGCTCGAACAACAGGTCGAAGACTACCGCCAAAACCTCGAAGAAATGATTGCCGAACGAACTGAGCAGCTGCAAGCCGCAGTCTGGCAGATTGAGCGAACCTACGAAGATACATTGCAAGCACTCGGTGCAGCGGTCGATCTCCGCGATAATGAGACTGCAGGTCACTCACAGCGCGTCTGTCGTTACTCGATCGAGATTGCCCTCGCGATGGGCTGGTCGGAGAAACAGTTGGGAAGCCTTGCCAGAGGAGCGTATTTGCATGATATCGGAAAGCTTGGGATCCCCGACAGCATTCTACTCAAGCCGGGACCTCTCACCCCGGAAGAATGGGAGCGCATGCAGCAGCACGTTCAGATCGGATTCGATCTGGTAAAGGACATACCCTTTCTCGCTGACGCGGCCGAAATCGTTCTTACCCACCACGAGTGCTACGATGGAAGGGGCTACCCGGTCGGCCTCAAGAAAGAAGAGATTCCTCTCGGCGCGCGAATCTTCGCCGTAGCGGATGCTTTGGATGCAATCACATCCGACCGGCCGTACCGGCCTGCGAGTTCGTTCGCTGCAGCACGCGAGACGATCCGCCATTGTTCCGATAGTAAGTTCGATCCAGCGGTGGTGAGGGTATTCCTGGGAATCCCTGAAGAATCTTGGTCGACTCTTGCAATAAATGAACGGCAACCTGCTAAGCATTCTGCGGGGTTTCATCGAATAACTCGCATTCTTCGACTTGGTCTGGGTGGTTCTTGAACTCGCAAGCTTGCCGCTATTTGAACGTCACTGGCTAATTTCGCTTTACACTCGGGGGGCCAAGCACCTCGTGACTCTCAGGGTTGTCGCATGATGAGCAAGAAGGTTGAAGGAAGGCTGATGCAAAGCGGGATAGGCGACAAGCAAGCTATTGGGAACAACTTCATCCCCGAAAAACCAGATCCCCTCGAAGATATTGACTCTGGACCGTAGAATGACAACTGTCAAAACGTCGTTCGGATACAATTTGATTTACACTTCCGACGAAGCCTTCCGAACATGGCTACGCTTTGTGCCAATTTCCCCTATTCATGCAGGACGACACTCAGAAGGGAACTGTCGATCCGAAGTCCTCCAT
>Ga0181522_10000470_pt1 | contig 30196 bp, 27 predicted proteins | sample PEATcosm2014_Bin_27_FD_121103 | JGI IMG/M metagenome (GOLD analysis project Ga0181522, IMG submission 121103) | Peatland microbial communities from MTU Mesocosm Facility, Houghton, MI, USA - PEATcosm2014_Bin05_10_metaG | ecosystem: Environmental > Terrestrial > Soil > Wetlands > Peat | place...
ATGCTGCATCGGCGGCTACCACAGCGCGACCGGCAATCAGACCTACGGGCACTTCACCTACACCACGCCGGCGAGCGGCACATCGTTCTCAGAAGATGTTTCCGCATTGTCGCACGAACTCGGCGAGTGGATGGATGATCCTCTAACCAATGGTGGCAACAATTCGCCTTGCGGAATTCTCGAAGTTGGGGACCCCATCGAAGGCGAAATCGGAACCCACGATTTCGGCGATTACACCTACACGCTAAATGGCTACACTTATCACGTTCAGGATTTGGCTACGATGCAGTACTTCGGCCAAAGCCCGGATTTGGTCAACAACAGTTTCTGGACCTTCCAGGGCCAAAGCGGCAACTTACCGGGATTGGGAAACATCGGCGAGTGCTCGTTTGGTTCGTAGTTGGTTTTGCTAACTTGAAACTGAACCCGCTCTTCGTGGAGCGGGTTCAGTATTTCTTCGGCAGCATGCAGTTGGTTGTGAACTTGCGCATCGCTTTGACATTTTGAACAAATCCCCAGGAGGAACTCCCTTGAAGAAGATTCTAGCTCTCAGTGCCATGCTCGTGGTGGCTTGCGCGGCGTTTGCAGGCAGCGGCCCGGTAAAGCCGCGCTACGTCGTTCTGCCCCCTCACAATACCTACAATGTTTCCAGCCCAGCCACGTTGCAAGAGTGGACTGGCACGCTGCTCAGCGGTTACACCTTCCATATGGTTGGGACCGATCCGTCTGCGACGAACACCACCACCACCGTAAATGTGTTCATCATTCCGGTGAACATCTGCGTCACGCCGTCGGGCGGCACCAAGACTTGCTTTGATCCCAAGACCATTCAGTCCAACGGCGCCAGCGCCACCACCAACGTCCTGAACTCGCCCATCTTCAAGAACCAGGACTATGTGCAGACCGGAACCGATATCGGGAACACGCAATATGAAGACGCATTTCAGCGCTCGAACTTCTGGAGCGATGTGATGACCAACACCAACTATCACGTTCTGCTCAAGCCGATTCTGGTTCCGGAACAGACGCTGAACGTACCGGCGGCTTATGGCACCATTGCCACCGACTTCGGCGTCACCGCGGCAAACGTGGACATCAACTATCTGGACGGCCAGATTACGGCAGGCCTGCCGAAGTTGAAGGCTCTCACTCCTGCCAGCCTGGCGTTAATCTTGACTTACGACACTTATCTCACCGAGGGCGGATGCTGCATCGGCGGATACCACAGCGCCAACGGTTCCCAGACTTACTCGGAGTTCACCTATGCGGCTCCGGGCAGCAGCGGCATTATTCCCTTCTCGGCCGACGTTTCCGCCCTTTCGCACGAACTGGGTGAATGGCTGGATGATCCATTGGTGCCGACACAGAACAACTCGCCTTGCGGCATCCTCGAAGTGGGCGACCCCATCGAGAATGAGAAAGGCACTCACAACTACGGTGACTACACTTACACGCTGAATGGGTTCACCTATCACTTACAGGATTTGGCGACGATGCATTACTTCGGGCAATCGCCGAATACTGTCAATGGTACGAACTTCACCTTCCAGGGCCAGAATGGTGTGCTCCCTGGCGAGGGCCAGATCAGTGAATGCTCGTTCGGTTCGTAGTTTGATTCTGCTGTGAAAAAGCCCGCTCCATTCGGAGCGGGCTTTTTCGTTGATGGAACCTCACTGCGTCGGAGGGTGCCCCACCCTTTTTCGTGTTCGTTACGAAAAGGGTGGGGCTTGTCATCGAACAAACTACATCCCCTCACCGGCGTGCAAGACACGGAAGGTGTTTCCACCGCCGGACCAGACGAGCACCAGCGCGTCTTGGCCTTGCGGAATTTTCTTCAGCGCTTCCTGCACTTCGGCAGCGGAGTGAACATCATGCCGATCCACCTGGGTAATGATGTCACCGCGTTGGAGGCCGGCATCATCCGCGGGGCTTCCGGGAAGCACGCGTTCGACTACTGCCCCTTGCAAGTCAGACGGAGCCTGAAGCTGGTCGCGCATTTCCGGCGAGAGATCGGAGAGCCCGATGCCCCAGCGCGGCTTTTCGTTGCTGTTGCTGGAACTATCCGTGCCGTTCTTGTCGCGCGCTCCCATGGCTTCGAGCGTGACCGGGACGGTCATGTTCTTACCGTTGCGCTCGACATCGAGTTTGATAGTCGTTCCCGGAGCGGACTGGCCGACCACGACCTGCAATTCGCCCGCGTCTTCGACTTTCTTACCGTTCAAGGCAGTGATGACGTCTCCAGTTTTCAGCCCAGCCTTGTCGCCGGGAGATCCCGACTCCACCTGAGTCACGATTGCGCCGGTATTGTCCTTGCGGTCGAAGAATTTCGAGTTGTCGGGCGTCACATCGCTAATGCCAATGCCGATGTAACCGTGCGTCACTTTGCCATCGCGAATGAGAGCTTCCACGGTGGGTTTAACAATCTGCGTAGGAATGGCAAAACCCATGCCAGAGAACGATCCGGAAGGCGAAACCAGAAAGGTGTTGATGCCGATGACTTCACCACGCGCATCCACGAGTGGGCCACCGGAGTTGCCGGGGTTAATGGCAGCGTCGGTCTGAATGAATTCGCCGGGCTTGCGGCGATCTTCGCCAAAGGGGTTGGGACGATTGAGCGCGCTGACAATCCCGCGCGTTACAGTAAAGCGGAATCCGTAGGGATTGCCGAAGGCCAGCACGGTTTCACCGGGGCGAAGCTGCGTGGAGTCTCCCCAGGGTACGCTCGTGAAATTCGAACCGTCGACTTTGATGACGGCGATGTCGGTGAGCGGGTCCGCGCCGACCAGTTTCGCTTTCAGGATGCGGCGGTCAGTCATGGTCACGCGAATGTCGGTGGCGCCGTCGATGACGTGATTGTTGGTGACGATGTATCCATCGGGCGAGATGAAGACGCCGCTGCCGATGCCGTGCTCAATCTGCGGCTGCGCGGGGCCTTGGTGCATGAACGGGCCGAAGAATTGCTGCATGCCCGGAGGAAGGTTCTGGGGCATGTCGTTGCCCATGTCGCCTTGCGGCGGGGTGTGGCGCGAGGTGACGGCCACGTTCACGATAGCGGGCGTGACGCGGGCAGCAAGCGTCTCCATGGCCTTGTCGAGTTCGAGCAACGCGTTGACGCTGCTGTCATCGAGAGGAGCAGCGGGCGGAGCCGGTTCTGCCGCGTGAGCGCGCGCGGGGCGTGAAACATCGTAGGCGACGAGCGAGCCCACAATGCCCACAGTTAACACCGGAATGAGAAACCGGCGCTTGAGGACTTCTTTTGCATGCTGCGTCCAGGTTTTTGGCTGGGCAGCTTGGTTGTGATCTTGCATGTGATTCTCCTTTTGCAACTAAATATTTAGTTTTTCTTGACGAACAAATTTCACTTTTCTTACGTCACTTCTAAATCTGTTTTGCGCGATTTTCCTTTTGCGCGGTTGGAACGGCTGGGTGAAAGACCGTTAGTTGGTAAATCTGGACACTCCAGAAGAATTCGCCCTGCGGTCCGAATTGCACGCTTCGCATGACCACAAACATCGGCGGCGGCGCGGGAATCATGACGTCCGTTTTCAGACTGGCCAGAATCGGAACGGCCTCAGGCTTCACATGCAAGACAGGCTCACTCGCGCGCTTCCGCTGCGGCGACAACGAGACTAGCTTCGATTTTGGGACAGAAGATTTTGGGACAGAATACGACGCAAGCGTCGGTGTGACGTGCAATGATGTCGATTTAAACTCCAGCGACGATGCCGGCATGCCCGCCACTTGCGGCGACACATCGTGAAAAGCGACCAACTGCGGCATCTGTGAAATTTCCCCAGCGGAAGCCATGGTCAGAATTACGACCGCGGCCAATCCAGGTTTCCACCCGCGCGATGCGGGGCGCTTCGCTTCCAGAATCTCGACGACCCGCTGCGATGTCTGGCGGACGCGACCCACCATGGCCTGAGCCATTGCCAATCCACGGCGGAAGAGAGACTTTTCCGCGACCGCCACGAGGCATTGCGCATAAGCGTGCGGATCGTCGGTCTGGCTGAGCACGAAGTGATCACAGGCCATTTCCCGTTCCAGGGTAAGGCGGCGTTCAATCCACCAGACGGCGGGATGAAAGAAGAAAACGGCTTTCAAAATCTGTTGTGCCAGATTGGTCCAGTCGTCCCAACGGCGGAGATGGGCGAGTTCATGAAGAAGCACTGAGTTTTGCTCTTGCGTGGACAATTCGGCGAGCACCCACTCAGGGAAAATTACCGCGGGGCGGAAAAATCCGACCGCAGTCGGGACACGCAGGGTCCGGGAGACGAGGAGTTCGACATTTCTGCGCGAACCAAATTGCGCGATGCTCTCGAGCAACAAGGCGCCCTCATTCGGAGCCGCGGGCCTTGAATCGCGGCGAATTCGGCGCAACTCCCACAAGCCCACTCCAACTCGCGCGAGCAAAATGCCAGCTACAACAGCCCAGATTGCGACTGCGATCATCGCCCAGGATTCGGGCAGGGCAACTCGCGGCGCGGCGCCGGTTCCGGCTGCGGCCAACAAACCCGCAAGCGGCAGGAAGGCTACGCCAAGCAAAGTTGAAAACCAGAGCACAAACTTTGCCCGGGAATTTTGACGACCTGCCAAGCGGAGCAATGCCCACACGACAAGAGCCAGGGCAATGCCCGCGATCGCACCATTGACCATGCGGGTTGCGAAGATCGTAGTCCAGCTTTGCATCCACGATGGGGTCATGGCTTGCCGCCTCCCGTCGACGATTTCGCTTCGACGAGCTTCCGCAGACTCTGCAATTCGGCTTCGTCGAGGTTTTCATCTTCGAGCAGGTTTAAAACGAGCAGTTCGCGCGAATTCTGAAAGAAGCGGCCGAGTAAATGGCTGATTTCCGAGCGCCGGGCTTCCTGCCTCTCGACCAGCGGACGATAAACGTGGGCGCGCCCGTCTTTGTTGTGGGCCAGATATTTCTTCTTTTCGAGGATGCGTATGGTGGTCAGCACGGAATTGTAGGCCAGGGGAGTGCTCTCGGGCAGCGACTCCTGTATTTGCTGGACCGTAGAAGGCCCTTTGCTCCAGATGACGTCCATCAGTCGGAGCTCGGCTTCGGTCAACACCAATGAAGCTTTACGCGGCAAAAATCCTCCGTAACCATAACGAGGAGCGTGGCGCGAGCTTTATTCCCGCGTTCCCCCCACGTCCCCCCTATTAGACGACCACTCGGCCAAAAGGTCAACTAATACCTTAGTTGCAAGTGGCTGGCGATTGGTTGCGCGGGCTGCAAACTTGACCCCGGCGATAAGCTTGGCCTTAAGAGGAACTATTGCCGCAGGTTAACCGTACCATCAACCGTGCCTCAACCGTGCCAGCAGCCGTACCAGCCAAGTGACACAAAAACATTGCTTTATGCGCTATGATTTCCTGCTGCCTTCCTGCGATCGAAGATTATGACGATGAAAGGTGAACTCATGACTTTGCGTCCCTTAGCCGCTGTGGGTTTATGTGTTTGCATGTTATCCGCGGGGTCTTTGGCCGAGCCGGCGGCGACGGCTCCCGGGCTCTCGATTCCCAATACGGTCTCTGCCATCAATTCGCCGACGCCCATGTCGCAGCGCGTGGTGCATTATGAAATTGACGCGAAGTACGATCCGAAGACGCACCAGCTTGACGGGGCGGAGACGCTGACCTACCACAATTTGACCGGGCAGCCCCTCGATACCTTTCCCTTTCACCTGTATTTGAACGCCTTTCAGCCAAAAGCCACATGGATTCGCGAAACCAAGCGCGACGGGACCCGCGACACTTCTTTTGAAAAGTGGGAAGACAAGAATTACGGATCGGATGAGATTAAGGGTTTTGAAGTTGTAGGTCAGGGCGAGCTGACGTCGCAGCTGCAATATATTCAGCCCGATGACAACAATAAAGACGACAAGACGGTCATCCAAATCAAACTGCCCAAGCCGATTCCGCCAGACGGCTATGTTCAATTCAAAATCAAGTTTCACGATCAGTTTCCCGAGACGCTCGAGCGTACGGGTTATAAGCGGGACTTTCTGCTTGCCGGACAGTGGTTTCCCAAAGTTGGAGTCTGGATTCACGGTGGATGGAATTGCCACCAGTTTCACGGCGCGACCGAATTCTTCGCTGACTTTGGCGTTTATGACGTAAATATCACGGTGCCGCAAAATGAAGTTGTCGGGGCGAGCGGCGTGCGGGTGGCCGATACGAAGAATGGGGACGGCACCGAGACTTACGCTTATCATGGCGACGATATTCATGATTTCGCCTGGACGGCAAGCCCGCGGTACATGATTAAAGATGACGTGTATCAGGGCACGATGGGGCCGGTCGCGCTGCACATCATGATGCAGCCGGCGCACTGGAGCCAAGCGCAGAGGCATGATGAAATCCTTCAGAACACACTGAAACGATTTGAAGCGTGGTATGGGCCGTATCCCTACAAGACGCTGACGCTAGTGGATCCCGAGCCGGGTTCGGCAGCGGAGGGAATGGAGTATCCGACATTCATCACCGGCGGCACAGCTTGGTGGATGCCGAAAGGGATTTACTTACCGGAACTCGTGATTGAGCACGAATTCGGACACCAGTACTGGTACGGCATGGTGGCGACGAATGAATTCGAAGATGCCTGGATGGATGAGGGCATCAACAGCTACACCGAAGTGAAAGTGCTGGACGATATTCTGGGAAAGAACACGTCGATCCTCAATATCATGCGCGTGAAGATGGGCGAGCGTGAACAGCAGCGGCTTGGCTATATCCGGGATCCAGACTTCGATCCCATGACGCGCAAAGGCTGGTTATTCTTCGACTACGGCTCCTATGCTGACGTAACGTACGGTAAAACTGCAAGCGTGCTGGTGACGCTCGAGAGCGTAATTGGCGAAGACACCATGCGCAAAGCCATGCACGAATATTTCATGAAGTACCGCTTCACGCATCCCGTGCCGGAAGATTTTTTGAAGACGATTGAAGAAGTTTCAGGCAAAGACTTGCGCTGGTACTTCAACCAGGCCGTTTACGGTACCAACGTCATGGACTACGAGGTGCTGAAAATCGATTCCTCGCCCACAGATTGGTGGAAGCCCAACTTCAAAGAGAGCAAGAAGCCGGGCGAAACGGAGTACGAATCCGAAGTCATCGTTCATCGCAAGGGCGATTTTGTGATGCCGCTGGACATCCTGGTGAAATTTGATAATGGAGATTCAGTTCGCGAACACTGGGACGGCCAGGACCGGTGGATTCGCTACTCCTATGACAAGAAAGCGAAGGTGGCATCGGCCGAAGTCGATCCGGACCACAAGAATTGGCTCGACCGGAATTTCTTCAACAACAGCAAGACGGCCGAGCCGGATGGCACGGCGACGCGCAAATTGGCGAACTACTGGACGTTCGTCAGCGAGTTTTTTGGACAATTCCTCGCCGGATGGCTGATCTAGGAGAATAGTGATGAAAGAAAAGAGTCTACTGTCCGCTGGATTGGCTATTCTGCGCCGCACAAAGCGCTACGTCATCTGGTTTTTTCTTCTGAATCTGACCTTAGCTTCGATGGGCGCGGCGGTCTTCCGGTTGAACGCCGGCGCTGTCTTAAACAACAGCCTGGAGTCGGCAAAACTGACGCAAGGCTTCGACCTGGCCACATTTATTGAATTGCTGGCCCGCCCTGAAGTGGGCTCCATGCAGGCCATGCACGCGTCTTCGTTCGATTTTGCCTTTCTGTTTTTCCTATTGACGCTATTTTTTCTGCCGGGCGTATTTCTCGGTTATGCCTCTGACCATCGCTTGCCACGGCCGGAGTTTTTCCGCGCCTGCGGTCAGAATTTCTGGCGGTTCATTCGAATTCTGATTTTCTATTTGTTCATCGCCGGCATTCCGATTGGAATTCTCTTCGGCATTCAGAAGGGCATCGACAAAGCCGCCGACCGCAGCACCAACGAACTGCTTCCCTTCACCCTCGAGATGATTTGCCTCGGGATAATTTTTCTGGTGGCGATGTTTTTCCGGGCGTGGTTTGATCAGGCAGAAGTCGAAATTGTGCTTCGCGATCAGAATGCAGTGCGCAGAACCATTGGCCCGGCGCGACGGCGAACTTCCTTCGGCCTGTGGGCAGCTTATTTGTTCATTGCGCTGCTGGCAGGTATTTTTCTCATCATCGGCTTGTGGCTATGGCATTCGATTGTGCCTCCAAGCAGCGTTCTGGGCGCCTTCATCGTCGGTCAACTGACGATGCTCGTCTGGCTGAAGATGCGCTTCTGGCAGCGGGCCTGCGCTGTGGTCCATTATGAGCGCGAGCAGGAGATGCCCGTGGTAGAGGCTTATCCTTCTCCGGTCACACCGGCGGGAGCGGTGCAGGCGTAAGCAAACCTAGATTGAGTCGATTGGCCACCCGGGCGAAGCGCCCGCGCCACACTTGTGCGAATCCGGTTGCTTACTGCAGCTAGACTGCGCTAGGCTTGAAGTTGCTCTCGAGATTCTTCCCGCCTCCTCTAACCTCACCCCACAAAACTGCACAATTGCTACATAGCCTGTGCAAAATGAGGTAGTAATGCGAAGGGTCACACCATATATGGTGTTTTTGCGCTTGACCGCAATGGCTCGTGGCAGCTACAGTTACATCAATTTGTTCCCGCCCTCCCCAGCCACGGACGGAGTTTTGCCCGGTTTTGCCATGAAGGCATCAGAGTGGTTAACAGAGTTTTATCAAACGGAACAGCAGGTCCCTCGAGTGTGCCAACGATTCGCTAGCGAATCGTTCACTTCGCTCGGGATGACAAGTTTTACATCAAGGAGTCGCAGTTGCTCAAACTAAAAAGGCTTCAGATTCTCGGATTCAAGTCGTTTTGCGATCGTACCGAGCTCAAGTTTCACGGGGACGGCGTGGCCGCCATCATCGGGCCCAACGGTTGCGGCAAGTCGAACATTTCCGACGCCATCTCATGGGTGCTGGGCGAACAATCCGCCAAGACGCTGCGTGGCGCGCGCATGGAAGACGTAATTTTCGCCGGCACGCGCGACCGCAAACCCACGGGTATGGCCGAAGTGGCGCTGACGCTGATTGACCCCGAAGTGTATGACGGGCCGGACGCGGGCAATCCCACCGAGATCGATATTCAGGATGAATTGCCGCAGGAAGCCGCCGGCTCAGAATTTGCCGACTGGAATGAAGCCGAACTCCGCGCCAAAGCAGCAGAAGAGACTGAAGCACTGACTGAGGAAGCGCGTCCGGGAAAGGTCGAAGAAGTAGAAGGGGAAAGTTCGCCCACCCTTTTGCAACGAACGCAAAATGGTGGGGCAGCCGACGGGTTATCGGATGGGGCAGCCGCAGAAGAATCGGCGGCGGCGGCGATCCAAAACGGTCCGCAGGTCGTTTTGAAAATTCGCCGGCGCAAGTTTCAACAGAGTTTTCGCGCCGGAGAAATTGTAGTCACCCGGCGTCTCTTCCGTTCAGGCGAAAGCGAATATCTGCTCAATGGCAAACTCTGCCGCCTCCGCGACATTCAAGAACTGTTCATGGGCACAGGCTTGGGGCCGGAGTCCTACGCCCTCATCGAACAAGGTCGTATCGGGCAGATTTTAAGCAGCCGTCCGACGGACCGCCGCGCGATTATCGAAGAAGCCGCGGGCATTACCAAGTTCAAAACCAAGAAACGCCTCGCCGAAGCGCGCCTGGAAGACGCGAAGCAAAATCTCGCCCGCATCAACGATATTTTCGACGAAGTCACGCGGCAAATGAATTCCCTCAAGCGGCAGGCGGCAAAGGCGGAACGTTATGCCAGGCTGCGCGACGAAATGCGCGCTAAGCTCCGGATAGTTCTCGCCAGCAAGTTCGCGCAGCTTGACCGTGAGAGCGCGGAGATTGACGCCGAGATCAACACGGTGAGCGAAGACATTCATCTCCATACTGAAACCGTGCAACTGCTCGAGACGGAACACTCCGATCGCACCCAGCGGGGTTATGCCATCGAAAGCGAGATTCGCGAGAACCGCGATCGCATCAACGAAATTAAGCTGGAAAGCGATCGTGCTGTCGCCCAGCGCCGCCACAACGACGAGCGTTGCGCAGAGTTGACCATCCGGGCAGCTTCGTCGCAATCGGAACTGGCGCAGGCACGATACAAGCTGACATCGCTTGACACCGAGTGCGCTTCGAACCGGCAGATACTGGATTCCGCGGCATCGGAGGTTGCCGCGGCGCAGCAAGAACTCCTGACCGCGCAACAGCAAGCCATAGCGGCCACCGACGCTCTTACGGAAATGGAGCGCCAACAGGAACACTCTCGCATTGCCATCATAGAAACCGTGGCCTCGACGGCGAGCGTGCGAAATCAGCTCACGCAGGCGCAAGAGCGCGTTGCTGCCATGGACCGCGAGGCTCACCGTTCGCAGACCGAAGCCGCCGCAGCAAATTCACAGGTAGAAGCCTTTGGCGGACAGCGCGGGCAGATTGCCATTGAGTTTGAAACTGTCTCCCAACGCCTGAGCGGGTTGACCGCGGAAATTACCGCGGGCAGGCAATTGTTGGAAGCCAAACGCAGTGAAGAAGTCGAAGCCAAGCATCATCTGGATGGACTGCGCGCCGAGTACGCAACCGCGCTCGGGAAAAAGGGTTCACTCGAGGCCGTCATCGCCGAGCACGGATATTCGACCGAATCGGTCCGACGCCTTTTTCAGTCCGGCGTCATGGCTAGCGGCCATGCTCCGGTCGGCGTACTTGCCGATTTTCTAGAAGTCGAAAATCGATATGAAGGCGTGGTGGAAGATTTTCTGCGCGATGAACTCAATTACATTGTCGTTAAATCATGGGACGCCGCGGACGAAGGTTTGCGATTGCTTCGTTCCGATGTGGACGGCCGCGCGACTTTCCTCGTCCACCCCGAGGATTCGCAGGCGAAGTTCTCCTTTGTGCTGGACGAAAGCTTGCACCAAGCCCCGCCCAGCCATCCCGTGGTCCCGTTGAAGAGCACCATCCGCGTGCTGGATGGCTTCGGCAAATCGCTCGAAGTAATCCTGCCGAAGCTGCGCGACGGCTACATTGTTCCCGATGCCGGCATCGGCCGTGAGTTGGCGCTGGAAAATCCCGATGCATTCTTTCTGTCTCCTTCTGGCGAGTGCTTCCACAATGTGACCGTCACGGGCGGCAAACAGCGCAGTGAAGGCCCGCTTTCGATGAAGCGCGAGCTTCGCGAAGTCGCGAAGCTGATGAGTGACCTCGAGGCTGCGTTGCGGGGGGAAGAAACTCGCGTCGTGCGGCTGGGACATGAAATCAAAGATCTCACTTCCCTGCTCGACCGCCTGGAAAACGAGAAACGCGAGGCTGAAAAGCAGGCCATGACATCCGGACACATGCTCGGCCAGCTTGATGCCGAGATGGCGCGGGTGCGCGAGCGGGTTGAGACCTGCCGGCGCGAACTGACACGCCTGGCCGAGGAACGGAACGAGCAGATGAGCTTAATTGCCGCCCGCGAGTCCGAAATTGCAAATCTGGAACACACGCGAACAGAACTCGAACAGCAGGCAGCCAAAATACATGAGGAATTGGGAGGTTTGCGGGAGAGACGCGACTTGGCTTCACAGAATGCGACGGAGCGACGCGCGCACATGGCGACGATGGAGGAACGACGCCGCGCGGCGGCTGCGGTCGTCGAACGGATCGAGGCTCTGGTGGCTGAATTGCGGGAGCGTGAGCAAGCGCTGGCGACCCAAATCGAGTCCGCAAGCGCTGAAAAACTTCAGCGCGAAAGCGAGAACCAACAGCTTGCCCAGCGCCTTCAAGACCTGGAAGCAGAACGCAACGCGACCCAGGCGCGCGATGGCCTGCTGCAAATGGAGTCCGACCATTTACGTGCGCGGCTTGCTGAAATCGATGAAACGCTGCGCAACGGCCGCACCCTGCTCGACCAGGCCCGCGACCGGCGTGGAGAACTGCACGCCACCGCCGCAAAGTTGCGCTCCGACGCGGAATACATGGCACAGACCTGCCTGAACGAACTCGGCATTGAGCGTCCAGAACTCATGGCGGACACGAGCATCATCGCAGTTTCGGGCGAAGAACTTGTGCAACAAGATCAGATGTATCGCGAGATGCGTGGCAGGCTCGATGCCATGGGCCCCGTGAACATGATGGCGCTCGACGAGTATAAAGAGACTGCCGAGCGTCACGGCTTTCTTGAAACGCAACGCAAAGATCTGCTCGAATCGATCGAGAACACGCAAGCGACGATCAAGGAAATTGACGTCTTCTCGCGGCAAAAGTTTGAAGAAGCGTTTCACCGAATCAACGAAAACTTCGGCGTCACTTTCCGCAAGCTCTTTGGCGGAGGGCATGGCTTCATGCGCCTGACCGATGAAGAAAACAGCGCGGAGAGCGGCATTGACGTGGTTGCTTCGCCTCCGGGCAAGAAACTGCAAAACGTGCTTTTGCTCTCCGGAGGCGAAAAAGCGCTGACCGCTCTGGCCTTACTGGTTGGCATCTTCCAATATGCGCCCAGCCCTTTCTGCATTCTCGACGAAGTGGATGCGCCACTCGACGAAGCCAACATCGGCCGCTTCACCGAATTGGTCAAGGAAATGAGCGTGCAGACACAATTCGTGCTCATTACCCACAGTAAGAAGACGATGAGCATAGCGCCTGTTCTCTATGGTGTCACTATGCAGGAGCCTGGCGTTTCGAAATTGGTTTCGGTGCGATTTGGCGCGGCGTAGTTCTGGACGCCTAGCCGAAAGGAATAGGAGAGGGATTTTCCAGCCACGATTCCTCTCCGATATCCACTTCCGTCCTCAGTTTTTCCACAATGCCGTGCGCCGGAAACCCTTGTACATTGCCGCTTTCACCAATGCAGGCCGGTGTCAACTTTTTCCCATCGAACGCGAGAGAAACTTCTTGCGCATATCTGTTGGAAAGTATTGACAAAATATTTTGAGAAGCTAGAATACCCCTCTGATTCCTGCCTGTAGAATTCCAATATGAGCACAGAAACTGTCGACACCGTCCTGCTTCGTACCGATTTTCCCGATCTCACTCTGCACGCCAGCGGCAAGGTACGCGACGTCTATGAAATTGACCGCGACCACCTGCTGTTCGTTGCCACCGACCGCATTTCTGCGTTCGATTACGTTTTGGCCACGGGCATTCCGCACAAAGGCCGAGTACTTACGCAGATCTCGCTCTTCTGGTTTGAGTTCCTCAAAGACGTCATCGCCAACCACGTGGTCACGGCCGATGTGAACCAGTACCCAGCCGCCATTCGCAAGTATGCCGATCAATTGCGCGGCCGCTCCATGCTGGTCAATCGCGCTGAGATGTTTCCGGTCGAATGTGTGGTCCGGGGTTATATCTCCGGTTCTGCCTGGAAGGAGTACAAGACCACCGGCCGCGTATGCGGCATTGAGCTGCCTAAGGGCTTAAAAGAGTCCGATAAGCTCCCCGAGCCCATCTTTACTCCCGCGACCAAGGCCACAACGGGCCATGATGAAAACATTTCGTTCGGGGAGATGTGCCGCATTGTGGGCGAAGAATTAAGCCGCCAGTTACGCGACGCCACGCTGAAGATTTACACCAAGGCTGCCGATTATGCCCGGACTCGGGGCATTATCATCGCTGACACCAAATTTGAGTTTGGCATGACCGGAAAGGGCATCACTTTGGCGGACGAAGTCCTCACGCCGGATTCCTCCCGTTTCTGGCCCGCGGACAAGTATCAGCCGGGCACCGCCCAGGAGTCATACGATAAGCAGTTCGTTCGCGATTACCTTGAAGAAATTAAGTGGAACAAACAGCCTCCAGCTCCGGCCCTCCCCCCCGAGGTCGCTCGTCGTACCAGTGAAAAGTACGTTGAGGCTTATGAGCAGTTGACCGGGCTCAAGCTGAATGTCTAGACGCGGCTTGCCTCCGTCGCTGCACGCGAGGGAGGTATGAATTTGGCGGCATTCAATGTGGCTGATTGGGTCATCCTGTTGGCCATTTTGGGATTTGTGGTTTCAGCGATCATCGCAGGCTTTTTTCAGGAAGCCTTCGGAATTGCTGGTTTGGTTTGCGGTTATTTGTTGGCCGCGTGGCAGTACCATCACGTGGCTGCGTGGCTGGCGCGCTTCGTAAAGGCGGAGTGGGTGGCGGAAATTGTCGCATTTCTGGCAATTTTCGTGGCGGTCATGGTGGTGGCGGGCATCGCCGGACGCATGGCCCGCTGGGTGATGCAGAAGGCCGGGCTGAGCACACTCGATCGTGTGCTTGGCGCTTTTCTCGGCCTGCTGCGCGGCGGCTTGACCGTGGCAATCGTATTAGTGGCGATGGCAGCGTTCACGCCTTCGTCAGAGTGGCTGGAGGGGTCGCAACTGGCTCCCTACTTCCTGGTGGTGGGACGGGCAGCAACCTGGGTCGCGCCCTCGGATTTGCGGGCGCGATTTTATCAGGGACTGGATTTGCTGCGACATCAGGCAGAACAGGTACAGTCAGGGGCGCACGCTGCTTCCAGCAAGTAACCCGGGTGCATCCCGGCGGTTCAAACTACATTTTTAGGAAAAGAGATCCTTGTGAGAGATCAGCTTGAAGCCCTCATTATGCAGATGTACAAAAGCAATATTCTTTACTCCGAGGCGGTGCGCGAATTCAAGAAGCGCTTTATCCTCACCGTGCTTCAAGAGAACAAAGGCAATCAATGCCGGGCCGCCAAACAGTTGGACATGCATCGGAACACACTGAGCCGCACAATTCATGAGCTCAAGATTGACATCCGGCAACTGCGCGACGGCGGCAAGCGCCCGCCTCGCAGCGCGCGGCCCATGGGATACGAGAAGAAAGCCGTCCGCTAGTCGTTATCAGGCAGCAACGAATACAAAGGACAAAAATAAAGGCAGCCTGTGCAGGCTGCCTTTTGCTTGCGTTGCAAAACTCTATTGCCGCGCCGGACGGTGATGCACTGGCGCTTTCTTCGGTTCTGCCTTGGTCAACAACGCGCCTTTTTCCATGACCATAACAAACGGGTCAGGCGTGAACGACACTGGCGTTCCCTGGAAGTCGAGTGGACCGCCTTCTTTGGGCATCAACTTCGCGGGAATCGGACCATCCATAGTGAGCGTGATATCGGCACGCTTGGCGTCGATATCGTCCGAGCTTCCTGCGAGTTGCACAGTGTTCGGGTCGGCGCTGATGACCTGTGCTTCCATCTGTAACGGCACGCCCTTGATCGCGCTCCATACTTTGTCGGAATCTTCCGGTTTACCCTTCGAGAGACACAGTTCCCATTCGGCAAAGCTCATGTCTTTCGGAGCCTTCGTCTTTAACAAATCGGTGCACTGCTCGGCGGGGGTAGGCGGAACATATTTCGCGACCGTGAAGTTTGCCGGGGGCAGCGGATTTGCCTTCGCGGCGGCTAACACATCATCCCAGCCCTGGTCGGAGCCGTGATATTTGGTGTAAACGCTCTTGCCATAATTTGTGATCTGCGTCTGGCCTGCGCCCTGCGCCAAGGTAGCCGCGCGGGCAATAAAGAACAAACCGTTCACCGTGTCGGGAGGGTTCGCGGTCAGGTACGACAGCGCCAAAGGATAAACATCTTCCAGATTGTTGGGGTTGGCCGTCACCGCGGCCAATAGATCTTTCTGGGCCGTGGCCGTATCTTTCATCTGCAAGGCGGAGAAGCCCGCCACGCTGCTGAGCAGGCCACCCAGTTCGGTCTTCTGCTTCTGGAAATCAGCGTCGCTAACCCCATCGGGACGCGACATCTGAGGCAGCGCCTGAAGACCCTTTTCGGCATACTGCCGGGCATCTGGCCACTTTTGCGCGGCCCGGCTGCTATAAGCCAGCAAAGCCAGCGCCCGTACGTTATTTGGATCCACCTGCAACAGACGATTCGCCGTGTCGGTCATTTTCGCGGCGTTGCCGGTCTTCTGATACGAGCTCATCAAGATCTCGAGCGCGTCGGGTTTCATTACGCTATTGGGATACTGCACCAGAAAGGCTTCCAGGCCGCTGATTTTGGCCGCGGGATCGGCCTGTTGTACGGCGCCCACGTACGCGTTGTACTCCGCAGGGTCTTTGATTTCTTTCTTTTGCGGGGCCGCTGCGGGCTGGCCTTGGGCGGCGGCTGCCGACGCGGGTGTGGACGCGGCCGTTCCGGTTTGCTGACCAAACGCGGCTCCGGCTACTGCAAGCACCACCGCGACTAGGGTGATCTTCATTCGACTGGCTCCTTAGAGTCTCGGGAAATCAAGATTTTTGGAAAACTGACGAAAACTATGCCAACTAAACGGTATTGCTGACTTACACTGACACGCGCTACCAGCACTCCGGGAGAGCTTACGGTCGTACCGCCTATGGCATCCGGTGACCGGATTATAAGGACTGTCCCTTAACGAAGGCAAGTATTTCCGCTTCCTTTCGGCTCACAAAACATCACTAGTATGATGCACAAAACATGGGCCGGGTGACTGAGCGCCAATCCCAGCTAAATCGTAGGCTCGTGTGTGCAGGCAGATCAGAAAGCAACACGGATGACCTTAAATGGCAAATGCGCTGTGGTTACCGGCGCCGGTAGCGGCATAGGAGCCTCCGTCGCAACCCGGCTGGCCGGGTTGGGCGCTGCCGTCGTTCTTACGGGACGCAGGCGAAGCCCCCTCGAAGCCGTGGCCGATAAGATAGCGGAGAGTGGCGTCAAACCCGACATCTTCGCCTGCGATCTTACCAGTCTCGCATCGGTAGAGGCTCTTGCTCAATTCGTTGAGCAGAAATTCGGAGTTCTCGAAGTTCTGGTCAATAACGCCGGCGTGCGCGGCGTCCCCGGACCGCTCCATGAGTTGCCGCCGTCTTCGTGGGACGAAGTAATGAACACAAATCTGCGGGGCGTTTTTTACTGCATCCGCAGCCTGGCCCCATTGATGATCCGCGGAAAATCTGGCCACATCATCAACATTTCTTCCCTGGCCGGAAAAAACGCTCTTCCCAACGGCGCCGCGTACTCTGCCTCAAAATGGGCGCTAAATGGTTTGAGCTATTCAATTGCTGAAGAACTCCGCGGCTACAACATACGTGTTTCCGTAATTTGTCCGGGGTCGGTTCACACGGACTTCAGTCCGCACGAGGGCAAGAATCCGAACAAAATGCTGCAACCCGGCGATGTCGCTCATGCCGTCGAAATGCTGGTCACGCAAGCGCCCCAATCGTTTGTCAGTGAGATCCTGCTCCGACCTGCACAGAAGCCATAACTAGGGAATTAGCACAATCCGTTTGCCGGGATCGTTGCGCCTCCATGCATTTTCTACTTCGGCCAGAGGAACTGACTCAACATCGACGAGCAAGTTCCCTTTAGCGCCATGGGCGAGAACCTGCTGCATGGCCTCTAGCAGCACTTCGCGTGGCGGAATGCCCGCGGTCCCCATAATTGATATGGCCGTGCTGCGCAGGACCGCCGCCGGCAATGAGATCGTTGCGCCGGCGCCTTCTCCCACCTGGATGAAACGAGTCTCTGCGGTGATGGCGGCAATCTCATGCCGTGTAATGGCGGCGAGAAATATTTCCGCGGGCCGTCCCCACACATAATCGACTACGACCTGGAAGCCTGAGCTGCCAGCTTCTCGAATAAATGCTTCACGCAGTTCCTCATCGGGAAGATCAAGCCGAATGGTGGCGTCGGCGCCCTGACGCAATAGCTCCGCAAGTGCGAGTTGATTGCGACCGGCGGCGACCACTTTGGCCGCTCCCAGCAGTTTGGAAATTTTTACTGCCAGCTTACCCGTGACGCCGGTTGCGCCCAGGACAAGCACGTTCTCGCCTGCCTTCAGGTTGGCGCGGTGTGCGATAGATAGCCACGCGGAGATGCCGGGATTGGGCAAGGCTGCCGCCGCGGCATCGTTCAGACTATCCGGAACAGGAAAGCAAAACATCGGCTTGACCGCCGTGCGTTCAGCCATGGCCCCGTAAGGGGCCCTGGCACCAAAAAAAACCCGTCGCCCATCCGGAAGAACACCGATACCGTCGGTGCCGCATATAACTGGCAGCTCGCGCGGGCTGGCATAATGCGAGCCTTGCGCCATCTGTTTATCTACAGGCTTAATCGCTGCTGCCCGTACTTGTACAAGTACATTTCCGTCTTGAATTGCAGGATTTGAAAACTGTTCGTACCGTGGAGATTCGCCGAGCTTATGCAATACCGCCGCGTACATGGAAAATCCTTACAATGCCTTTTAGTTTGGCGCCTAACGTACCGGCGCTACCCGAATGACGGTCGCCTTGCAATCGCGCACGGCGCCGCACGCCATGGGACTAAGTGTGTCTTTGTTGAGGCAAAATTCGACCGCAGTTAGATAGTTGTTGCCACAACTGACAGCCATATCTCTCCCCTGCAATCCCGGATTAGCATCCACAAATGCGCGCTTCACCTCGGATGGCGCCATGGATAATCCGTGCGAAGGCTTGACCAGTCGATCGGGAACTTTGATGGAGGCATAGGCGCGGCGAATTAGCTCAAAATAAGCATCCGGGCTTAATCCGCTGCATGTGCCGTGCGTCTCCCACTCGTGACGCAAGAGCCATGTGCTTGGCATGAAATCGAGATACTTCGAAGGGTCCGCCGGGCCAGGCGCGTTGGAACAATGCGCCGGATAGCCCGCCGTAAATTGCGGCCACAAGCCGTGAACCACAAAGCCGCGGCCGCCAGCCTGACATTCCTCCGAGGCCGCATTACGCTGCGAGTGGCAAAATTCCGGCTCCCAGGAAAGATTGAACAGATAGTAGTCAAATACTCCGGGTTGGCTGGGTTGGCCGCGTTGCGCCAACGTTGTTGGGACCAGCACCCAAATGACGAAAGACATCGCCAGCGCATTTTTTATAAAACGGTTCAACAAATCCTCGCGCATCTCAACCACTCCGTCCATGCAACGGACGGGCCGTTAAATCTTCTTGAACAAATTCTCGAATGCCTGCCGCGCATCGCTCGGCTTACTGGCCGGAGGCGCCGGGGTCGAGGTCTCTTTCTCCAGTCGCACGCTTATGGAGAAGAAGTTGCAATTATTCTTTTCATCTTTGCGGGCAATTCTTTCCGCAATCGGCTGCATGCACTCAAACCGTTTCGAAGTATCGAAATACGTGCATTGCCGGCAGGAGTGCAGGGCGATTCCACACTTAGGGCACGCCTGCAACTCGTCGGTCGCGGGCAGCACTGCACCACACTGAGCGCAGCGCGACACACGATGTGTGCCCGGCATCTGCAACTTCCGTGGCCCGAACGTGTCATCTTTCTTTTTTGCCGGGGCAGCGCCCGTCTTCTGTTTTGGAGTCTCGTTCTGGTCTTGATAACCGTGTTGACGATATTTTCGATCTGACAAAATCACACCCCACGTTTGCCCGCCATTGTCTCGCGGAAGGGCAAACTCTACAAGTGCCGCAACACAACGCCTCATTTGGATGGAATCGGCAGGACGCCGGAGAATTGTATTTCGTTATCGGCGATGCTAACATCGCTAGGTATAACGAACGAAAGACCTGGGAGGTTTTATGTCGAATCGTGATGCTGGCAGTGGAATTGTGTGGTTCATCGCCGGTTTGGGAATAGGCGCTGCGGTAGCCCTTTTGTACGCGCCGCAATCAGGCAGCGAGACCCGCGAACTGTTGATGTCCAAAGCGGAAGAAAGCCGCGAACGGATGAAAGAACAGGCGCGCCGCGCCCGCGAGACCGCATCCGATTGGGCCGATCGCGGCAAGGAAGCGTTCAATCAGCAGAAAGATCAGTTCCGCTCGGCCTATGAAGCCGGACGTCAGGCTTACAAGGAAGCAACCAGCGGCAGCGAAGGCGGCGTCTAACTCGCCACTGTGGAAGCATTTATGAACTACCTACCGATTTTTGTCGCAATCACGTCGGCGGCTGTGGTCATTCAGGCGGGCATCCTCATCGGAATGTTTATCGCACTGCGTAAGACCAGCAGCCGAATGGAAGCTCTGGCCACCGAAGTCAGCAGTAAAGTGCTGCCGACTGCGGAGCTGGCGCACGCCATGCTCTCCGAGTTGCGTCCGCGGATTGAGAACATTGCCGCGAATCTAAGCGAGTCGACGAATATCGTGCGCGCCCAAATCGAGGGCATCGACTCCACAATGACCGAACTCCTCGATCGCGCGCGTTTACAGGTAATTCGCACCGACGAACTCGTCGGACGCGCCATTGACAAGGTGGAAAATGCTACCGAGTCGGTGCAGAAAACGGTTTCGATTCCGGTGAAGCAATTCTCCGGCATCATGCGCGGTGTCAGCGCGGGACTGGAATATCTCGCCACGCAGAAACGCCGCCAGGCTACCCAGCGCGACGAAATGTTTATCTAGAGATTCGCGACACAGCCGAACTGCGACGCTGCGCAGAGCGCACTACCCGATCCATCCCCCACCCACCACCACATCGCCATCGTAGAAAACGGCCGCCTGGCCGGGCGTGATGGCACGCTGCGGTTCGTCGAAGGTGGCAACGATTTCATCTCCGTCGCGGACAATCATTGCTGGAGCGCCTTCGTGCCTATGCCTGATTTTGACCGTCACGCGCAGCGGCTCAGTCACATCTTCGACCGAAATTAAATTCACACGCTTCGCGCGCAAGGTCTTCGTATAAAGCTCGTCGGAATTGCCCACTATCACTTGCTTCGCATCGCCCTTAATCTGAATGACGTACAGTGGCGATCCCGTGGCCACACCCAACCCCTTGCGCTGCCCAACCGTAAACTTATGGATGCCCTCATGCTCGCCGACGACGGTGCCGTCGGTGGTGACGAGTTCGCCCGAAGTATCGGGCAGAGACTCGCCCTGCTCGGCGAGATAGGCATCAAGAAATGCCTTGTAGTCGCCGCCTGGAACGAAACAGATTTCCTGCGAATCAGGCTTCTCCGCCAGGGCCAGTCCGTGCTGCCGCGCCCGCTCGCGGACTTCGGGCTTGGTCATGTCTCCCAGAGGAAAAATTGTGCGGCTCAACTGCTCCTGCGTGAGTCCGAATAAAAAGTAAGTCTGGTCCTTCGAATTATCCTTCGGCCGCTTGAGCAGCCAGCGCTGCTTCTTTTCGTCAAACTCCACGCGCGCATAATGGCCGGTCGCCAGCTTGTCGGCGCCGATTTGCCGCGCAACAACCAGCAGTTCGTCAAACTTCAAGTGGTTGTTGCATAGGCTGCAAGGAATGGGCGTCCGGCCCGAAAGATACTCCTCGACGAAAGGCCGCACCACTTCCCGCTCGAAGCGCTCTTCGTGATTGACGACGTAATAGGGGATTCCGATCGTCTCTGCCACACGCCGCGCGTCGTAAACATCGTCCAAGGAACAGCAACGCCCGGTCACGGCTTCCGGCATGCCATCCTTCCCTGCCAGCCGCCGCTGATTCCACAGCTGCATCGTAAGCCCGACGATGTTGTGTCCCTCGGCGCGCAGCATGGCCGCTACCGCGGATGAGTCCACTCCGCCCGACATGGCAACGGCAATCGTTGTCTTCGAGTTGTGTTCGTTATTAACCACTAAATCTCGCTGCGAAACCATACCCGAGAAATTCACAGCTCGCGTGTGATATGGCTCACAATCAATTATATCGGGAGCACGCTATCGTATCGCCAAAACGGCCAAATGCCATGTTTCCAGCGGAATTCATCGTCATGATTACGCTGCCCCGTTGTGGAAAACTGCTATGTACTTCTGGTAGTCCTAAGGTCTTGACCTTACTTGGAGTGCTCCATATACTTAGCCCAATTGCCTTGCTGGACAGCCACTTCGCACGACCGTAAGCCCTAAATTTTGATTCGTTTGCCTGCGTGGATGCGACACTGCCGCGGTGTCACGCACCTGCGCCTTGTGGTCTTGTCTTGCTGAGGATAGAAATACGATGAGTTGGCGACTCAACATCTCGATTGCCCTATTACTTTTTATCAATGCAATCAGTTGCGCCGCGCAGGACTACGCGCCCAACATCGCAGGCAGCGCTCCGCCCATCTCGGCGCAGTGGTTTGGCCTGCACACCATAATTCCCGCGGATCCGTGGCCCACGCAGGAAGGCATTGAATTTTCCTCATGGCGCAGCGTTTCTTCCGGCATTCAATGGTCCGCGGTGAATCCTTCCGACGGAGTTTATAGCTGGACCTACTTTGACAACTGGCTGGCGCAGACGAGTATGTATGGCCAGACGGTGCTATACACGGTTTACTACACGCCACCCTGGGCTTCCACCTGCCCCACTTGCACCTGTAATAGCGGCAACAATGCGCCGGGAGGCTGCTATCCGCCGAATGATTTGAACTCCAACGGCACCGGCTCCGACCAACACCTTAAGAACTTTATTGCAGCTCTCATGCAGCATGTAGGTCCGGGAAAGATCCAGGCCCTTGAGATCTGGAACGAACCAAACAATCCCAATGAATGGGAGGGCACCACGCAACAACTGGTCAGCATGGCTCGCGATGTTCGTCAGGTCGCCCAGTCCTACGACCCAAACATTAAGGTGACCAGCCCGGCGGAAACCGGTGACGGCAAAGACGGCGTCAAGATGACCTGGCTCGCCGGCTATTTGCAAGATGGCGGCGGCGCCTATGTGGACATCATCTCCCTGCACGGTTACGTGAACATCCCGGAAGACATCGTGACGCGCATATCCGCGACCACGGCGGATATGCAACAGTACAACCAGACCGGAAAACCCATATGGGTCACGGAGGGCAGTTGGTGTTGCGACAAAGATCCCATACCGGCGAATGAGCAACCCGGCTTCAGCTTCCGGCTTGTACTTAGCATGATCACCACGCCGGTCGATCGCTTTTATCTCTATGCCTTCGATTCCCCGCAGGAAGGCAACTTGTGGGCCTCGACCACGCAGCAACTCACTCCCAATGCAACGACCTACAAGCTTTACTACAACTGGCTCGTCGGCGCGACCATCGCACAGCCATGCCAGGGCGGATCTGGATCCAACAGTACGATTTGGACGTGCACCTTCACTAAACCGGGCGGTTATGAGGCAGAGGCAATTTGGAGCACCACGCTGCCTCTCGGCCAAACCCAGCACGTGACCGCCCCGGCACAATATATTCAGTACACCGACGTGTACGGCGTAGTGCATCAAATCCAGAACCACCAGGTTCCCATCGGCTATAACCCCATCTGGCTGGAAAACTGATTTCTTTCGTTCTTCGAGCCGCGGCCCGCCGTTGCGGAGTGCATCGCTTTACTGCACATAAGAAATAACTTTCACGTTCTTCATCTTGGAACCTATCCAAAGACTGCGCCGTCAGTCCATGTATGGAGGCGTAGATCAGACTGCGCCCCAATGCTCTCGGCTATCATAAATACCAGCCACTTCATGCGCGTTCTTTTCGAAATCTTCGGCCAGACGTTAAGTACGCTCTGGGCCCATAAACTGCGTTCTTTCCTCACTATGTTCGGCATTGCATGGGGTGTCGGTTCCCTGCTGCTGCTGGTCGGCCTCGGGGAAGGCTTCCGCTCGGGAAATAAGAAGCAATTCGACGAACTGGGGGAGAACGTCATGTTCATTTGGGGTGGTCGCGCGCCTGCGGTGATCGGCGATTTCAACTCCATGCGGCCCTACTACCTGACCTACAAAGACTATCTGGACGTCTTGGAGTGCCCTCACGTGAAGGCCGCAGTCCCGGTGATTCAGCGCAGTGACATTCGCGCGGTCAGCGATTTCTACCAATCGAGCGGGCAGATTCTCGGCACCCTGCCGATTTTCGGGCAGATTCGCTACGTGCCCGTGGTCGAAGGTCGCTGGCTCAACGATCTTGACAATACTGAACGGCGCCGCGTGATTGTGCTGGGCGCGGAAACCAGGCGTCTGCTGTTTCCGGGAAGGCCCGCCATTGGCAGCACAATCCTACTTAATGGCATCAGTTTTCAGGTGATTGGGGTGGTCAAACGCATCGGCCACGGGGATAACAATAATCAGAACCTGAAGAACTTCGTGCCCTATACCACCATGCATGAGAATTTCCCCCCACTCAACGTCGGGGATACGCTCAATGCGATTTCTTTCATCGATTATCAGCCGATTGACCGCGCCTCGCATGAAATTGCTAAAACCGAGGTGCACCAGGTTCTGGGCCGCAACCATGGCTTTGATTACACCAACGAAGACGCTTTCGACGAATGGGACACCATCAAGACGGTGGACAGCATCGGAAAAATCTTTGACGCCATGAACATGTTTTTGGGAAGTGTGGGACTCGTTACGCTCGCGCTTGGAGCCATCGGCATTATTAACATCATGCTGGTCGCGGTCGCCGATCGCACCCGCGAAATTGGATTGCGTAAAGCTCTGGGCGCGACTAACGCCAGCATCATGTTTCAGTTTTTTGTGGAGGGTGCATTTCTGACGTTATTTAGCGGCGGCTTGGGCATGGCTGGAGCCGCGGCCTTGATGGCAGCTTTGTCCACGCTGCCTTCGCCTCCGGGATGGGACACGCCGCGACTGGTGCCGACGACCGCGGCGCTGGCGATTATATCTTTGGCCATCGCGGGCGTCGCCGCCGGACTTTATCCCGCGCGCCAAGCAGCATTGTTACAACCGGTCGAAGCCTTAAGACGCGAGTAAAGATGCGCGAGTTTAAGCGATGAAGAAAGACCTACTACAACAAGCCTATAGCGCCATGCGCCACGACATGCGCAAGACCGTGCTCACCATGCTCGGCATGGCCTGGGGGATTGCGACCGTCGTGTTATTGCTTGCCTATGGTGATGGCTTCGGCGGCGCTATCGAAAATATTTTTCATGCCTTCGGTGCGACCGGCGTCGGAATTTATCCCGGACGAACTTCGGAACAGGCGGGCGGCAACAAAGCCGGGGTGCAGGTTCGTCTTACCAACGATGACGTTGAATTGCTGCGCAACGTTGTGCCATTGGCGAAGCACATCTCGCGCACATCCGACATGCAGGCCACGGTGCAGTATGGCGAGCGCAGCTTCACGCTGTCGCTTGAAGGCGCTGATCCGGACGTGCAGCAAATCTGGAATCTTGGGATGAAGAGCGGCCGCTTCTTGAATGATGAGGACAACCTGAGCCACGCCTTCGTCGCCGTCATCGGCTCCGAGGCGCAACAAAAATTATTCTCCGGTATTGATCCGCTGGGCGAGACCATCCGCATTAACGGGGTGAGTTTTCAGATTGTCGGCACGCTGCTTCCCCGGATGCAGGAAGGCGATGACGACGACAATCGAACCATTTATCTGCCTTACAACACCATGGACAGTTTGCAGGACAATCACTATCTCTCAGGAATCTGGCTCGATTCACTCGGCCTCGACCATGACAAGCTTGAAACGACGATCCGGCAATCTCTGGGCCTCGCTCACAACTTCAAGCCCACCGATCAACGGGCGCTGATGGTGTTTGACGCGCAGAAACAGCTTCAGCAGTTCGGCATCATCATCATGGGATTGAAGATTCTCCTGGCCTTTATCGGCGCGGTGACGCTCGGCATCGGTGGTATCGGCCTGATGAACATCATGCTGGTTTCCGTCACCCAGCGAACCCGTGAAATCGGCGTGGAAAAAGCTCTCGGCGCGCGTAAGCGCGACATTCTATTTCAATTTCTTGCCGAAGCTATGGTCATCACTGCGGTTGGCGGCGTGCTCGGAGTATTGCTCTCTTACGCGGTTTCCTACTCTGTTGGCACGATAACTTTTTACAGCGCCATCGCACAACACGCCAGCGCGGGAGACATCCGGCTTATCGTCGCCCCGCATATTTTGATCGTCGCCACGCTGATTTTGGGATTGGTCGGCATCGTCAGCGGCATGGTGCCCGCGCTGCGCGCCGCGAATTTAGACCCCATTGAAGCGCTCAGGTATGAGTAAGTAAGGCTTCATACCATTGCGAGCGTAGCTCTACGCTGCGACAAACAAATCCGCAAATTTCTTGACATACGCTTGATTTGGAGCCATATTGGCGGGCAGCGCGGTTTACCCCTATCCCTGGCAGATTTCTTCGGGACGACGGTGCATACATTCACACAAATCAATGACGCAAAATATCCACCCTCGTGTTTCCCATAATCCCGCCAAATCGCAGTGTTGGGGACAAGGCTTCGCCCCGCAGGACCCAGACAACGACGCGGTGGACGATGATTAATTCGATCATGAACAGGAAAACCCGATTTGCGCCGCTTAGAGAATGGCTGCTCACCCTGCTACTCGCCCTGTTATCTGCGCCCTGTGCAAAGAGCCAAACAAAATTCCAAATCGTTCACGCTTTTGGAGCGCCGGGCGACGTGGAGGCACTGTATTCGCAAGTCGTTCTTGATCAATCCGGTAACATCTATGGCGCAGGCGCTGGGGGCGGCGCATATGGACAAGGCGCGGTTTTTGAGCTTAGTCCTGATGGCAGTGGCGCGTGGATCGAGAATATTCTTTACAACTTTGGCGAGTCCGGAAAGGCTGACGGTAGCTATCCGTATGGCCCCGTAACACTTGGTATCGACGGAATCATATATGGCACGACAACCGAAGGAGGCGCATTCGGCTATGGATCGCTGTACTCGCTAACACTTGGTTCGGCGGGTTGGAAAGAGGCAATCCTTCACAATTTTGGCCACACCGACCCCATAGCTGGACCGTCTAGTAACCTAACTCAGGACGCGACGGGCAACTTATATGGCGAGGCTGGCCGATTCCAGTTGTCCAAAGGTAAAGATGGCTGGGTGTTCCGTCTCATCTGCTTCCAAAAAAGTGGAAATGGAGACGTTTGTAGCGGCAATGACTATGACGGGACGACTCTCGGCCCCAAAGCTCATCTTTTCTCGGCAGGCCTGGGCGGCACGCATGGCGTGGGTAATGTCTATGAGGCTGTGCCTACTCCGGGGGGATGGGACGCGATGACCCTTTTCAACTTTGGAAGCAGCCAATATGACGGGCAGGTTCCAGCACACGGCCCGCTAGTGGCGGACCGGTTTGGAAATATTTATGGCGCCACGTTCGCGGGCGGATTGAACAACTGCGGCAACGGCAACTGCGGTACGATCTACAAACTCGCGCGTCAGCCCGATGGCCAATGGAAAGAAACTATTCTGTTCAACTTCGGATCGGGTTCGACAGGTTTCAATCCAATCGGCGGCGTGATCCTAGACAAGGCTGGCAATTTGTACGGTACTACCGGTTACGGCGGCGGAGCATGTGGTTGTGGCGTGGCCTATCGGCTATCACCGAACCAGAATGGCACTTGGACCTATGCGGTGCTGCACGCATTCGATGGATTTGATGGAGCGCTGCCGTACTCAAGCTTGACGATGGATTCAAAAGGCAATCTCTACGGCACCACCGTTGGCAGCGGCCCCTACGGCGGCGGCGTGGTGTTTGAAATCACGCCGTAGATTCGCGCCCACAACATTCATGCAACATCAACGAAATTCAGCGAGGAAAGCTGCCACGGCCGTCCAATTCTCGGCCTCGCCCGCAGGGTTTCGATCGGCCCGCAGGGTCGAAGAACCGTGAACACCGGCGACTTTGGGAATGAATTGCGTCTTCTCCTTGGAAGGCGACGCCGCCAGAATCGATTTCGCGGCATCAATTTCTTCGGCATCTTTCGCCGAGGTTACGAAGATCGGTATGGAAACACGCGCCGCGGCGTCTCTCACCGCATGTTTATCTTTGAGATATTCGCCGGGAGAAAAGGCGAGCACGGCGGCGATCTCGCCCGGATGCTTCGCCGCCAGCAGAAAGACAAGCGACGCGGAATAACTGCTTCCCCATACTAAGACCTTAGCGTCATGATTCCTGGCCCTCGCCCACGCCAGCGCGGCTTCCATATCTTTCAACGCATCGAGATAGTCGCCGTTGTGGCCGATGTGCGCGGCCGTTTCATTGGTTTGTCCAAACATGTCTCCGCCGGAGCGTTGGTCGATGGCGAGACAATTGAAACCCAGCTTCACCAGGCGCGGCGCGATGGGCGCGTACTCCCCGCGATTCGATCCCGCTTGATGGAAGAGCAGGATTTAGGGCGCAGACTTGTGCGCAGCAGGATAGAAATCCCCATAAACCTTTACGCCATCGCTCGCCGTCAACGTTACCGGCTCGCTGGCATACAGCGGCAGAGCAAGCCCGGCGGCCAAAGTAATCATTGGTAAGACGATTTGCAGCGCGGACGCGATTCTCATGATTTTTGTCTCCGTCAGAGGTCAAGCTTCTGGTTGGATGATCGGGATCGGGATATGTGACCTGTGAACATCAGGATTGTGACGGATGAACATAAACAGCCTGTGGAAAACATTGGCTGTATGTTATTGAAAATAATCGACATAAATCCGGAAGGAAAATCGATTTGCCTCTCGATTAGAGCGGCTCTTTTTTCGGCCATACCGTACCCTGACCTCGTGCTCCAAAAGGCCGCCACGGGGCTGCAAATTGAAATAAAGGGCATTGCGGGAAGCCATCGCATCCCATTTTTGAGCCTTCAGTCCGGGTATTCGTACACGCCTCTTCCCGATTTCCGTCCCAACCGTCCAGCTTTTACATACTGCACCAGCAACGGCGCGGGGCGGAATTTCTCGCCCAGCGATTTGTGCAGATATTCAAGAATGTGCAGGCGAGTGTCGAGCCCTACGAGATCACCCATTTCAAACGGCCCCATGGGATGATTCAGCCCCAGCTTCAAGGCTTTGTCGATATCTTCGGGCGAAGCGATTCCCTCTTGCAGCATGTAAAACGCCTCGTTGCCGATCATGGCGTTGATGCGGCTGGTAATGAATCCCGGGGCTTCTTTGATGATGACAGCTTCTTTGCCCATGCGCTTGCCGACTTCAGTCGCGGCGGCAATCGTCGCGTCGTCGGTTTCCAGGGCGCGCACGATTTCGAGCAGCTTCATCTTGTGGACCGGATTAAAGAAGTGCATGCCCAGGCATTGTTTCGGACGTTTGGTCACGCTGGCGATTTCGGTGACGCTGAGCGACGAAGTATTCGACGCGAGAAGCGCGCTGGGCTTGCACACTTTGTCGCATGTAGTGAAAAGTTCAATCTTGAGCTTAATGTCCTCGGGCGCGGCTTCTATGACCAGATCGGCGTCGCGCACTGCATGCTCAACTGCGCCCGAGTATTCCAGACGGGCGAATGCGGCGTTGGCGTCCGCGGACGTGACTTTGCCCAACTCCACGGCTTTATCGAGGTTGGCGCGAATTTCGATCTTTGCCTTCTGGATGGCCGCGGGAGCAAAGTCTTCGAGAATGGTTCGATAGCCGCCCAGCGCGGCCACATGCGCAATGCCCCGGCCCATGATGCCCGCGCCGATTACGGCGATGGTCTTAATTTCTGCCACTGGCTAGGCTCCTTTTTCCAGGGAGCTTATCAGTGTGTTCAGATTGCCGGCAGCGCCACGCAAGCTTTCGGCGATGCGCTTGCGTTCATCGGCTTCCATACTGGAAACCGAAGCGGTAATGCGGCGCAGGGTGGTGTTGATGTCGTCAACGTAGTTGATGATGCGAATGAGTTCTCCGGTGGACATGAATGAGGCTCCTTGTGTGTTGGAACCTTTCATTCTCGACGCTGCGGGGGATTTAGTAAAGTGCAGTGTCACCGAAACCAATGTTGCACGATAGGTTTCTCTTGGACCGGGGGCTGTTTGTTGTCAGCCGTATAAGGAACACAAGTTATTTGTACGCTTTGCATTTGCCGAACACAGGAAAATTTCTCAGGCCCGGAAGGACGATCAGGATAAAGAATAGTTAAGGAGTTAGGTCCTAACCACTTCAGTTCCACAAAATTTGGCGCATCAGAACTATTGAAAACCGCAGTTGCCTTGCCATGTGTTGAACAGTGAACTGTGCCCCGCTTCCAAAGATTCACTCGTGTATGGAATGAATCCATCGCGCCGCAATCCTCCTCGCTGACGCGGGCGATGTATTCGCCGTCAGGAGAGGCCATTTCAGTGTAGTCATATCTTCCGCACATGCCCGAAAAAATGAAGAGCATCATCGATAATGATGCGGCCAAGACCGACAGTGCGGCTACGCCATATGCAATGGCTCGCCACGATTTCCGAAGGTTCCGCCCGAAAAACAACAAGCCAAAAGCTATGCAGGCGAAGAGGGTGGTCAAAACTAGAGATTCAATCATTGGGGTATACGCTATTGGCGAATGATACTCACCAAAGTAACCAATGCAAGCACACAATTGTTGCCCGCCGATAATGGCTATGTGAATGAAAGATAAAACTTTATGGGTTGCGCCTGTTTATTCCTGATGGCCTGCATCAATAGTTTTAATTTGTCTTTTG
>Ga0181522_10000473_pt1 | contig 30106 bp, 17 predicted proteins | sample PEATcosm2014_Bin_27_FD_121103 | JGI IMG/M metagenome (GOLD analysis project Ga0181522, IMG submission 121103) | Peatland microbial communities from MTU Mesocosm Facility, Houghton, MI, USA - PEATcosm2014_Bin05_10_metaG | ecosystem: Environmental > Terrestrial > Soil > Wetlands > Peat | place...
GCGGGATAATGCGCTCCGAGTGACAAGGCCCGGCAGAGAAGGCGCGAATCCTCCCCATCTGCATTTTTGAGAGAAAATTCCTTTTCTGCCTCGAACTCACTCCACACAATTTGCTTTGACACGCGTTGCAGCATGGCGAACATGGAGTTGTCTTCGCAAAGAATGCGGCGAACCGAAGAAGTCGCATGAACGCGCAGTGGCTGCAATTCGCGCAACAGAAGTAACCCCAAAACATGATCGAGCTCGGCATTGGCCAGGACGACGCCGGCAATCGGCGACTGGCGCACGCCCTCGCGCGGATGCAGCTCCGGTGTGGACTCAATTTGAAAACGCAAATCCGGAGACGCACCCAGCAGAAACCACGACCGTCCGTCCTCTGAGATCGCTACCTGTGTTTGTGTACGAGGCTTGCCGTGGAACTTCCCGGCCCGCACTGCGGCGCAGTTGTGGCATGCGCAATTCCACTGAGGGAAAGCCCCTCCAGCCGCTGAACCGAGAATTTTTACCTGCATCTCTGGGAGTTTACTGCCTGCCCGCTCTTCGCCGAAATTATGGAGAAACTCGAGGCGAGTAGCTCATCTACAGCGATGATCCGGAGCACTTGGGAAGTGTGGCGAAACTTGCAACATTCGCGATCTATCTGAGTCAACTATGCAATTCTCTGCAACCTGCGAGCGAATTTGTAACTGTCTGTCCGCTTTCCGCTTGCCTTTCGGACGATTACCACGCGATACTGTGAAAGACCCGGTTGGTGCGGGTTTCAGCCCTTCCCGCCCTCCCCATTTTAACTTCAACTTCCCACCAGCTTACTGAGCGGAGCCGTATCGCGAATGCGATTGCCATGGTTTCGCAGCTCGAAGCTATCCGTGCCCCACGGACGCCGCACAACGTAGCGGATCCACGTCCCACAAATTGCAATCCGCCGAAACGCTTTCCACTCCAACTTCGCCGGCCATTTCCGTGCCGGGCTTGCCGCACCACACAATGCGAAATTGCGCCTTCGTCCCCAGGTACAGAACGTCCACCATGTCGCCCGGCTTCAATCGAGCGTCAACACACTGCAGCGTGGCGCCACGTCCGCTAATGGTTCGCAGGCTGGCAGGTTGGGTAAACGGCCGGGAATTCGCATCCATTCCCCAAATCTGGACAGGAAGATCAACGAAAACCCGCGATTGGCGCCGCCGGTCCATACGATGCTCCTTTCGAGCTAGAGCATGGTAGGTGGCGGCAGTTCGCAAACCAAGGTAACCACGGTCACAACATGGCTGTATCCAAAGTTTGGTTACGAAAATGGAGGGCGCATGAGTGCGGATGCAGAAATTGCGCGGCTTGCAGGGGCCGCTTTGACGGCGGCCTCAGGGATCCCCCACGGGGAGAGCAGATTCCTTGCGCCAGAGAAAAGGCGCTCGGAATGACAAATCAAAGCAGTCCGCTATGGCGCAGCTAGTTCATGTCGCCCATGGAGCATGAGCCGGGACCGCGTGGGTCTCCGCACGATCCGCAAGGGCCAGTGGAGGCGGACGGCGCCGAGGAACCTTTGGCCGACACCGCGAACACGCTAAGCTGCGGGCTCAGCTTCTGGCTTTGACATTTGGGACATTTCGCCTTGTCGCGTCCGAAAACCAGCGCTTCAAATTCATGATCGCATTCCTTGCACTTGTATTCAAAAATCGGCATCGGTTGCTCCTAGTTAACGACTGCTCCTATTAGAATCGATTCATGGCTACTTCGCAATGAGCGGGACATATCTGTCCTCCGTCGACCTTCGGGTCCTTAGTGGTTAAATTTTCGGCATTGGTAAACTCGATTGTCTTCGATCGGGAACGTAAGCGTCGCCCAAGAATCCGCGTACACGCCTTCAGTGTATCGTCCTCATCCCCGGCTGAGAGGCGGGCATGTGCAGACTCTGGCCGCGTTCTTTCTGGCGCGGCGAATGATTCTTCCCGTACCGGAACGGCGACTCATCGAAGTGGAGCCTGGAGTTTCCGTTCTCTGTTATTGCTATTGGCAAAAAGACCGCAACGTCCTGACGCTGATTGTCGTCCACGGACTCGAGGGCTCGACCGAATCTCAGTACATGCTGGGCGTGGCGCAAAACGGCCTTGCCGCGGGCATGAATGTCGTCTTGATGAATCAGCGCAACTGCGGCGGGATGGACCACTGCGCGCCTACTCTCTACAACTCCAGCCGCTCGCCCGATGTCGCGGCGGTGGCCCTCAATATTGTGGAGCGCGATCGGATTCCCGGATTCGTGCTGGCAGGTTTTTCCATGGGCGGAAATCTTGTTCTCAAGCTGGCTGGCGAGTGGGGTGCGGACGCCCCTTCGCAATTTCGGGGAGTTGCTGCGGTTTGTCCCGCAATCAATCTGGCGGCTGGCGCTGACGCGCTGCACGAGCGCGCCAACCGGGTCTACGAATATTATTTTTTGCTCCAGTTATTTCGCCGCTTTCGCCGCAAGGTGCGGCTATTTCCGGCCGATTTTGATGTTTCGCGCCTGCGCGGAGTAAAAACCCTTCGAGACTTCGACGACCGCGTCACCGCTTTTTATTGCGGGTTCACTGGAGCGGACGATTATTACGCGCGCGCCGCCGCCGCGAATGTGATCGCTCAGATTTCGCGGCCGGCGATGGTCATTCACGCTCGCAACGATCCTTTCATTCGGCTGTTGCCGGAAACTCGGCAGGCGCTGCTCGACAATCCCAATATTACGTTTGTCGAAACCGAAGACGGCGGGCATTGCGCCTTTATCGCTGAGCGCGGTGGCGACGCCACCTACGATGGCCGCTGGGCCGAGCGCGAAATCGTGGAGTTCGCCAGGCAATTTCGCTGATCGCATAGCGCCCGCGCCTTGCCGGCCCGCGCGGGCGTCACGCTCGCGCCGGATTCCGCCACCACGCCACGATTTCCGCGCCGCGCCCTTTCAGCCGCGTTCGCGCGATGGCCAGAAGCAACATTGCAAGACAAATTGTCAGCAGCCCTAAAGACGCCGTGCGAATTTCGACGGCGCGTTTCGACAGAATCGACAAGCGTCCGTATACAAATTCGAGATGCACCCAATAAACCAGCAACGACGCTTGCCCGAGTTCAATCAGCGGACTGAATCCCCACCGCCCTGCTCCCCAACGGCACCAGACATAGCATCCTGAGAGAATCACAAGTAACAATCCCAAACGAAGAAAAAAGAAATTCGGACTGGTGTGCCAATAATCGTAAGTCGCATAGAGCTGATGACTAGAATGGTCGAACCAGCGCGAGATGGCCGCCAGCGCTATGCCGCATGTGCCCGCCATGAGGAAAAGCGCGCTCTCGCGCTGCCGCGCCCACGCGCTTTGCAGGATAAATCCCGCAGCCAGACCGGCAAACGCAAAACCGCTCCATGGAAAAATCGGAAACAGCCACGCTTGCGGCGCGCCTAGATTGTGCACTCCGTTGATGTAGGACTCGATCGGCCAGGGCAGCCAGTCTGGGCGCCAAGTCGTCCATAGCGGAGGAGTCAGCAAGGAAATGGCAGCCGCCGCGCAGGCGGAGACTGCACTTAACACCGCCGCCCGTGAATGCAGCCCCTTATACGCCGCGAGCGTCAGCCAGCAAACCACGCCCATGAGCATCATCGAAACCCCGATGGTGTTCAAAATATCCACGCGCAGCAAATCGCTCGCCGGCGCCCAGCCCCACGCGATCAGATATTCCTGCAGCCGGAACAGCAGCCCGAAGCCAAAGATTTCCGCGCCCCGCAAAATTGTTGTGCGGGCGATTCGCGCGGGCGCAATGTTCTTCGAACGCAGTTTTTCGGTGACCAGCGCGAAAGAGATTCCCGCGAGAAACAAAAATAAGGGTGCCGGGAAAGTTCCGCCCAACTGCGAGTACATGAAAAACTTGCTGTGGCGCGCGGCCGGACTCAGCCACGAGTCATAACAGTGCGTCTGAAACATCAAGACGCATGCCAAACCCCGCATCCAGTCGATGTAGGCGAGCCGGGATGTAGCGCTGGAGGCCAATGCGAAACCGCATCATACCTCACCGGGAGCTTATGATAAATTTTGCTTGAGGGCGCGTAGCTCAATTGGATAGAGCACCGGATTTCTAATCGTCCAACCCACTTTTTTCAACTCTGCATTTTCTATAGTTTGCAATCAGATGCAATTCTTTGGTGAGGCAGTGTGTGCGGTTCGGTGACGACCTATAAATGAGGTGACGGGCACAGTTCGGGCACACCGGCGCGAGAAACATACATCTTGAAAACCGATGTACGGGAAACCGTACCGGCGGTTCGAATCACTCTCCCTCCGCCACGCAGTCTGAACTGCAGAGAATTCTGCCCTTCCATTTCTGCAGAATACGCGAAATATGCCCATTTTCCGCGATTTAAGCTCGATAAATCGGACCGGAGAAAATGGACTGCGCGGTAGCAATCAACGAGTGTGGCCGCGGTTTTCTCTGGAGCCGCGATGAGCAGTCCGACTTTCCGAACTCGTCAGGGCGAACGTTAAGCGATCGAAAACCGAATTATTCGCGAATGCGGACTTGACTTTCCTGTTCCGTGTCTTCGCTTTGTATACAACTCCCATGTCGGTCGCCAAACTTCTCAAGCACGCGCTAGCGAGGCGGCAGGGCCGACCATTCATTTATTGGCATCTCGATGGGGAGAAGTTAGGTTTTTGGGGAGTTCTCGGCCTGCGCTCGCTTACTCGAATTCTAAGTATCATAAGTATCGGTAGCTGACTAGCAACCCGAAACTAACCGCAAAGGGGCACGCATCGGTACTCAGGAACCCCGCCCGCCTTGAAAACCGTAGGTCCGAAAATTGTGACAAATGCGAACCTTGCGCTAGAGTCGCTGCGAATGAAACGCTCCGATGTTTTCTCTCACTATTCTGATATAAATGATCGCAACCTTGGATCGAGGGCGAACCTTTCTGAAAAATCAAACCTCCAAGGCGGTGCAACGCTGGCTGGATCTGATCGCCACTACTTATGGATTGGAATCGCAGATCATCTACAGAAACGGCCACGGAATACTCTGGGACCCAGGCCGCCGATGCGCCTGGCACGCGAGTCGTTTTTCTCTTCAGGTAACCATCAGCCCAACGCAGTATTAGACGTAAGACAAAATCTCTCGAGAGGGGAGCAACTATGCGTTCACAAATCATGAACCGTGGAGTGTTGAAAATTTCTGATGCCCGATCGAAATTGGGCTCAACCAAACTGGCGGCCGCAGCTTGCAGTCTTCCGATTATGGTTATTGTTTCAGCGTTGCTGTTGACTGCACTTTCAGCGCACGCGCAAGAGACCGTGCTCTACAACTTCTGCCCCTCGGCGGGCTGCGTTGATGGCAGTTATCCGGGGTCTAGCCTCACCACTGACGGCGCAGGCAACTTCTACGGGACGAGCGGTGGTGGCGCAACCGGCAATGGAACCGTCTTCGAGCTTTCCCCGAATGGCGTCGGCGGTTACAACGAGTCTGTGCTCTACAGCTTTTGTTCGCAGCCAAAGTGCATAGACGGCTCGGGGCCGGGATACTCTAATGTGATCTTCGACAGTTCAGGGAATCTTTACGGAACGACCGTCTTTGGAGGTGCCAGCGGAGGATTTGAGGGAGATGGCACCGTGTTCGAGTTGAGCCCCGAGCCTGTCAGTGGATGCCCAAGCGGCAGTAACACCGGCAATGGCTGGTGTGAAACTGTCATCCACAGCTTCGGCATAGACGGGGACGCCATCTTTCCTTCGAACGGGCTGGTCATGGACAAGCAGGGCAACCTTTACGGCAACGCAATCTCGCATGCCCATTATCAAGGTCGCGTTAACTGTCTCGGGCTCATTTATGAGTTGTCTCCGATCGCCATCGGTCAGGGTGACGGATGGGCGTATAAAGGCATCTACTCCCCTAAGCATGAGAATGTGTCCTTCAACAACGAGGGATTGGCCATCGATGGCTCCGGAAACCTTTACGGCGCGACCGGGGAAAGCGTTTTCGAGCTGTCCCCCAACGGCGTGGGTGGCTTTACTGCGACCATCATTCATTACTTCAAGGGAGCTCCTCCAACGGGCGTCCCCGTCGTCGATAGCGCCGGTAATCTTTACGGCACGTCATTCTTCGGCGGCACCGGTAGTTGCAGTGGCGGATGCGGCACAGTTTGGAAGCTGACACCGAACGCCGGAAAGTTCAAGGCGAGCACTCTATATTCTTTCCAGGGCGGGACCGCAGATGGCGCAACCCCTTACGCGGGAGTCGTGCTCGATTCCCGCGGGAACATTTACGGAACAACCTCGACTGGTGGGGTCAACGAACTTGGCACCGTCTACGAGCTTGCCTTCAACGGGGTGTCCTACCAAGAATCAATTCTATTGAATTTCAACGGCACGGATGGCTACGATCCAGTTGCCAGCCTGATTCTGGTCGGCGGCAATCTCTACGGCACAACCGAATATGGCGGTCCGTCGTATAGCACCACGACCCTTGGTGACGGCGTGGTCTTCGAGCTGACTCCATAAGAACCAGGTCTGATGGCAATCGTGAGAGCGAACCTTTGCCGTCCTCAAGTGCCCCCGGGCTCGACTTATCCTTATCGGAGGAAGGGGCAACCTGCCTTTGGGTTGCCCCCGTCTCTCGCAAAGGTTCGCGTGCCCATTTTCCGCCGTGACTGATGAGTTCGTGGTCATAGCCGTCATCGTGGGAGATCGCGGGATGCACCTTACTTCTCCATACCAGTCGGCCACATTTTGAGCACATACTGGTGAAGTATCATGTCATCCGCCGAGTACCGAGATGACTACTGCCACAGAAACGCTAAGCCGATCGAGAAATGCGGTTGCCGATGCCAGTGAGACCTCGTCCTCAGCAGAAGCGCGGAGCATCGACAGCACCCGTCAGGTGCTGCTGCTGGCTGTTGTTCTGCTGCTGGTGAGTCTGTTCGCGCTGCGCGGGCTTCGGCGCGGTGAGTTCGACTACAACGTCGACGAATCACAGCACGCCGCCACCGGCTTGTACTTTGCCGATCTGCTCAAGGACCTTCCCGTTACTCACCCGGTGCACTACACCTACCTGTACTACGCGCAATACCCTGCGCTCAGCGGAGTCATTCACTGGCCCCCGTTTTTTTATCTGTGCGAAGGTTTGCTGTTCGCCGTATTCGGACCCTCGGTGGCCATGGCGCGGATCACCATCCTCCTGTTTACGCTGGTAGGTTGTACCGTCTGGTTCCGCTGGGTGGCTCGAATGAATAACCAATGGACGGCAGCGATCTCGACCGTAGTTTTCGCCGCACTCCCCTCGGTCCTGCTTTTTGAAAAAGTGGTAATGCTCGAAATTCCTTCCCTGGCGTTGTGCATTGTGTCGCTCTATTACTGGTATGAGTATCTGAGCACTGCAGAGGCCGGAAATTTGTATCGCTTCGCGGTGTTCGCCAGTTTGGCTATGCTCACCAAACAGAGCAGCATTTTACTCGCAGTTGCTTGTGCTCTAAGCGTGGCTGGGCTGCGGCGGTGGGAACGGGTGTTGACCTCCAACATGCTCAAAGCCCTGGCCATCGTGGCCGTGCTCGTCGGTCCGTTCTACACCGTAGTCTACCTGGTGCACTGGAGAGGCATTGCCATCGACCTGGTCGGCTCGACCAACACTTACCACCTAGATGCGCTGCCATTTTACGGTCGGGCCTTGCCCGGGCAGTTGGGCTGGCCGTTGTTGCTGTTGAGTATATTCGGAATGGTAAGTTGCCGGTGGTGGAGCAAGCGCGAGGCCAGCGTGGTAATGTTGGCGTGGATTATCGCCTGTTACATCACGTTCACTCTAATTGCTCATAAAGAGACTCGCTACTCCTTTTACTGGATACCGCCATTCACTTATTTTGCCGTTGGCCCGCTTACCGCTCCGTGGCGTATCAAGGCGGCTCGCATATTGGGACGAGTGGCCGCAGTGGCGCTGCTGTGTAGTTCGTTGAGCGCGGCGCGGCAGTACCAGCGGCCTTATCTCGCGGGCTACGAGACGCTAGCCAGGAAGGTTGTCGAGAACAGTCAATCTGGCGTCATTCTCTTCGATGCTGAATTACCCGGCAATTTCATTTTCTTTCTCCACAAGTTCGATCCTGGCCGCCACTTTGTGGTGCTTCGCAAATCCCTGTGGGTTATGCCTATCAAGCGGTCGGGGGGCGCAGAAGAGCTGGTACACAACGAGCAACAACTGCTCGATGTGATGAGAAACCAGGGCGTCAAATACGTAGTGATATCCGATAACCCGAGGACCGAGTTCCAGATCCAGGACCGGCTGCGCAGCCTCTTGCACTCAGGGCAGCAGTTTAAGTTGCTGGGTACATTCCCGATTGAAAGCAATCAGCCGGAATGGCAAAACCGGCGCCTTTATCTCTACCAGAACCCGGAATGTGGACCGCCGCAAGACAAGTATCTCCGAATCCCTATGCTAACCTTGTCTCACGACATCGTGGTGCCCTGGAGTGAACTCAAACAGGCCTGGTGTAGATAACCTGCCCGCAAGACCAAGCCGGTTCGAGGATGCGCGCGGTCGGTGGGGTGGTAGCGGCATGGGCGTAGTGGTCAAAGCTCATGATGTGGATTGTCAAAGTGACTAGCCCGATTGTGACTGTCTGGCTCAGGGGAAAACCCGTGGGGCTCTTGGTCATGGCGCTTGTGTTCCTTCTGCCCCTGCACGCCCAACAGCGCGTCAGTTTTGGTCCAGTGACGCTTGGCCGGCCGTTGCCCGTTCTGCCTGCCTGTGGTGCTCCTGACAGCGAAGGTCACTACAAGCAACCGGGTCCGTGCTGGGAAAAAACGGGTGAGGATTTGTTGCTGCTCCATGTAATCACTGACACCGCTCTCAACGTAGTGAGGGACGATTGCGGTCCGCGCGATCGCTGGTCCTGCGCTGTTGGCCAGGTTTCGACTGTCATCGCTGAGTCCTTGTGCGGGAAAATGCTGGGCCGCCTGACCAGACAGTTTGGTGTCTCCGCTCACCATGCGGTTCCATCACAAAACGCCTTTGGAGCACGCTGGACTGAGCACGATTATTGGTGGAGGCTCGCTTCGGGCGACCTCATCTACTATGCAACCCATCCGGATATGAACGGGGGCAATTGCCGCCTGGAGGCAAGCACGCTATCGGCTCGAGCGGCAAGAATCCAAGAATGAGTCTCTCTCCTACCCAAGGCCGGGAATTGGCATGCTCGACTTTACAAAAGGGAGCAACGCTATGAACGCGGGTTCGATCATGCTGTTGGCGCTGGTTTCGTTCTGCTCTCCTTTTGCCTCGTCGCAAATCGTACTCTCCCCGAAGTCGGTAACTTTCGGAAACCAGTTACTGAACACAACAAGCGCTCCCGTTTCGGTGTTGCTCAAGAATACCGGCGGCACGGCTGTGACCATCTCCGCGATTTCCACGACGGGCGATTTCGCGGTCCAAAGTCAGAATTGCATTCCTCAGAGGAATTCGACCGGCACCGTGTATCCCGGTGCGAGTTGTACTATTGACGTGGTTTTTGTGGCGCCGGCGAACGTGAGCAAGCAATACGGGAGCTTGACGGTCACGGATAATGCCGGCGGCGGGACGCAAAGCGTCGCATTGAAGGGTCGTCCCACCGCGATGTTGCTTTCCACGACCAGCTTGGGGTTCGGATCGCAATACGTGGGCCTGCCAAGCGCCATCCAGCTGGTCCACATCTTCAATGTGAGTCCTACTACATCTTTTACCCTCAGCGGGATCTCGTTAAATGCTTCTGATTATTTCCAAATCAGCAGCTGCATTGCTGCCGGCTCAAAGAGCGGCAAAGTTCTTCCCAACAACAGCTGCGCGATTTACCTGATATTTACGCCGGTTTCCGCAGGCACCAGGCCTGGGACGATGACGATTTCAGGCAACGGCGGGGGAAGTTCACAGTCGGTCGCGCTGAGTGGCACGGGTCTGAATGGGGTAGGGGTTGCTTTGAGTCCACAGGTAGCTGCCATCACCGATACGGCCGTCGAGCAATTGACCGCCAACGTGACCAACACGACCACCACTAACGTGACTTGGACGGTGGACGGGATCGCGAATGGCGATTCTTCTGTCGGCACAATCACAAGCACAGGATCGAACACCGCCTCCTATACTCCGCCCCTCATACCGCCCAACTCCGATGGTCCTCACACCGTGACCGCTACCAGCGTCGCCGATCCGAGCGCCAGCTCTTCCATTGTCATTACCGTTACGGATTACGCCGGGACCTTTACCTACCACAATGACATCGCCCGGGACGGGCAGAACCAGCAGGAGATCGTACTCAATCCCTCCAACGTCAATGTGGCGCAATTCGGGAAACTTTTCTCCTATCCCGCGGATGGGCAGATATACGCGCAGCCGTTGTATGTGGCCAACGTAAATATGACCGGAACTCGGCAGGGCCACCACAACGTGCTCTATGTGGCCACTGAAAACGACAGCGTTTACGCCTTCGACGCCGATGGCTTGACGTCAACCCCGCTGTGGCAAGCCAGCTTTGCGCAACCCCATCAGGGCATTACCGCTGTCCTAAGTTCAGACATTTTTCCAGGTTACAGGGATATCTCCCCGGAGGTTGGGATCACCGGCACTCCGGTCATTGACCCCAACACAGGTGTGCTTTTCGTGGTGACCAAAATAAATAACAACGGCACGATCATGCAGCAGCTGCACGCGCTGAACATCGCGACCGGGGCCGACGAACCCAACAGTCCGGTTACCATCAGCGCTGCCGGCAACGATATTGCGTTCGATCCCAGATTGCAGAATCAGCGTGCGGCATTGCTGTTACTCAATGGAATCGTCTACATCGCCTGGGGTTCGCACGGGGATTACGGCCCTTTTCACGGATGGCTCGTGGGATACGACGAAACCACCCTGGCGCAGGTGGCTGTGGTTCTTACCAGTCATCATGGCGGCGGCATTTGGCTGGGCGGAGGCGGCCCTGTAGCCGATGAATTCGATAACATTTACGTCAGTGTTGGCAATGGGCTTCTTGACGCCCCGACCGATTATGCGGGCAGCTTTCTGCAGCTGAATAATCAATCCGGGACCTTGGCTGTCGCGGATTATTTCGAGCCCGACACTACCCCTACTTTGAACAAACACGAACTGTCTTCGGGAGGCCCGGTTGTTTTACCCGACCAGCCAGGGCCCTTCCCCCATGTAGCGATTGTCGCCGGCAAGGACAGGAACCTGTACATGGTGAACCGCGACAGTATGGGAGGTGCCAATCCCGGCAGCAGCCAGCTTCTGCAGACCATCACGGGCGCTTTTCAGGCAGGCCTGTTCAGTACGCCGTCCTTTTGGCAGCATACCGTTTACTGCTGGGCCGCCGTCGATATTCTTCGATCGTTCCAATTGCAGAACGGTCAGCTGGTCGTGACAGCTACTTCTCCGGACTTCAGCGGATATCCCGGCGCAGGCACCGGGGTATCCTCGGATGGCGCGCAGAACGGAATCCTTTGGGCCCTGGACGCAAATGCCGTGCTTCATGCTTTCAATGCGACCAATGTGTACGATGAGTTCTACAACACGACTCAGGCGGGTACGCGAGACCTCGCCGGCACGCCGGTCAAATTCGCGGTGCCGACGATTGCCAACGGAAAGGTATATGTCGGAAGCGCCAACCAAGTTACCGGCTACGGGTTGCTGCCCTCCCCGAACTAACCGTTATCAAAGCAAAAGCTTAGGCGGTTTGGCATTGTACGTTTGATGAGAAATCACGGGCACAAAATCCCACAATTGCCACAAATCTGCTTCTATGTAGTTCGCTTGACGGAAGAACATTCGGTTTTATGACTCCCCGCTAAAGCGCGCAGTCACATGCGAATCCCATTAGGCTGCAAGGGCTTCGCAAAGCGACGACTTTTTGCCACAGAATCGCGGGCGACCGGCCTGGAGCGCGAGAGGAAGCGATACACACTTCCGCCCACTTCCATGGACGACATTATTCCTAATTCCTGGTCTTTGGACGACCAGCAGATTCTGTTCACTCACCAGATGACATCGGGCGAATATCTTGAACTAATACCCGCGGCTCGCGGAGAGCCGACGCGGTTTCTCACCGGCAAAGGCAGCCAGACCAACCGGCAAATTTCTCCCGATGGAAAATGGGCGGCCTATGCCCCATGCTTCCCATCCAATGTCATGGGTGGGATGGCGAAGATTGGTTGCCCGAAACCAATAGCTGTGCTTTGTGAGAGAGGAGCTCAAGGCCACGCTCGTGAGATTCCTTCGCTAGCGTTTCCAGTTGTGAATGACCCAGCGCAGGATTAGCGTTGAGGTCCGCTACAGCTAGGGCCAGCCGGGCCTCGCATTCAATTTGGTAGTAACCCAGTCTCCTAGCGGTCGCGATTACGGCAAGCAGTTGTCGGCGCGCGACGGCGGGCGCAACATGTTCCGCCGTACCTGGAGCCACAGCGGCCATTTCGATTTGTGCGTTTTGAATGGTTAGCGGCAACGTCAAAGCAGGGTCGGTGGTGTTGCGGCCAAGTTCGCCGGCGTGCTCAATGGCTTTCCTGGCTTCTTCTAACTTCCCCTCCGCCCACAGAGTTCGACTGAGCGAGGTATATGCGCTGGTTGCGTTGGGAGTTACCTTTTCTTTTTCAAACTCGGCGATCGCCGCGCGCAGCAAAGTTTCCGCCTTCTCAGGATGCCCCTCTTCGAGGGAGAGTTCGGCCAGCGACGCCTGGCTTTCCGCTACCGTACCCTGGTCGTCCATCTTCTGCCGAATCTCTAATGCTTGCTGGTACTGCTGGCGGGCTCCGGCCAAATCCCCCTGGGCCATGAGCGCACCTCCCAGCACAATCATTGCGCCTGTCAGGTCCAGGGACGCACCGTGGGTGGGGCGGAGGAACTCTATCGTTTGCGCCGCTAGATCGTGGGCCTTTTTCGGCTGGCCCTGAGCCAACTCCAGATCCGCAAGTCTGTACATCGCATAGCTCGGGCCGCTGGGGACCAGCAACATTTCGGTGTCGATCGTTTGTTGGTAGAGTTTTGCCGCATCGGGCAGTTTACCGCGAAGATAAAGAACGTCTGCAATATTGCCTAGCACCGTCGTCGCGTTGGCCTTATTGCCAGCCCGGTCGAAATGATACTTCGCTTTCTTATAAAACTGCTCGGCACGGTCCAGTTGACCCAAGTTGAGGCAGGCCCCCGCCATATTATTAAGGATGGCTCCGGTTTTCTCGTGTTCCTCGCCCAGTGTATTGAGGACAGCCAGCGCTCGCTGGTAGGTGGCAATGGCCTGCTCATAGTGTCCCTGAAGCCCCTGGCCATCCCCGATCAGGCGCATGACATCGGCCACGTCAAGGCGATTGCCAGCCGCAAGAAAAATCCTGGAGGCATCTTCGCAGGAGACCCTCCCCTGCTCGGCCTGATCCCCGTAGATCAGGTCAATGCATTCATCTTTTCGAGCCTGTGCATAGACGAGTTTCTTGTCCTGTGCCCCGGCTTTAGCAACAGCCTTGCGGACCAGCGCCAGCGCGGCAAGCTTGTCCGATGTTCCCCACGATTCCGCCAAATCGATACGCGGGTCATCGGAAGCCGGCGGCGGAAGTCGGCGAAGCTGCGCAATCGTTTCCACGGACTGGCTTCCGTGCCCCCCCATACGCTGTGCGGTTATGAGTTGCAATCCGTAGTCGACACTGTCGGGAAACAAGGTGAACAGCGCCTGATAAGTCGAGGCAGCCTTCTCGTGCTGCGCCAGACTTTCGTAATAGTCCCCTTCGACCAGCATTCGGTTCACAGGCGGCAAATTGGCGGAAAGATCCAACGCTCTTTTGGCTTCCTCTTTACGTTTCTGCTCGTATCCCAGCTGTGACCAAGTTCGAGCTAGCATGGAATGGGAAAGCGGAAATTTTGGATCGGCCTTGATGGCTTGCTCGAACAAATCCTTGGCGGTCAGGTAGTCATAGACGCGCAGCTTGGCGAGTCCAAGAGTGTACAGCCGCGCCGCCTCAGGCTTGGACGGCAAGGAAGCAAGCGCACTGGCCTCGTCGTTCTCGGCAACACCGGACGCGCCGAGCCGGCCCCTGAGTTTGGCCCCGACCCGCGAAATCAGCTGAAAGAAGTTCTCGTTGCTGCCGATCTCGGCGACCTCTGCGAGAATCTCCCCGGTTCTGGCATCCTGCAAGCGAACATCGAGCCGCAGTTGTCCGCGGTCAGGTCGGCCTATGCTCGTGTACGAGCCCAGAACCAAAACATCAGTGTTCAGAGTAGTTCCAATGCGCGCAGTGGTCTCCTGCCCCAGGGTATCGGTCTGGGACCACGGGGAGGAAAGGCGGAGGTCGGCCACATCCTCTCCCGACACGAGCCGCAGTTTTTCCCCAGCGGCCAGCTCCGTGCTCAGCATCTCCGAGAAGGCCGTTGCCAACCAATCGTCATCGACCTTGCCTGACAGGTTGTGAAAACCCAGGACTGCAACGGACTTGCGCAGAGTCGGGACAGCGGCAGCGGTCGGATGCACCGGGGCAGTCCGCAGCCGGAAATCACGGCGTAAGTACCATGCGAGGCCAGCCAGAACGAGGAGCAGGATAGCCGACCCGGCATAAATGAGAGGAAGCGGCGGCGGACCCTTGGGGGCCTTTTTAATGATGCTGGGCTCCGCCGAAGCCGCCGGCACTCGACCGTTGGCCGAAGCTGGCAGCTCAACGGCCATGCTTTCAGCCGTTACCGGAGCAATAAAACGATAGCCGCGGCGAGGGACAGTTTCAATAAAGATGGGATTGTCGGAATCGTCGTCAAGAGCCGCCCGGAGTTTTTTGAGAATGACATTCAGGCTGCCATCAAAGTCAACGTATGTTCCTTCCGACCACAGGTGTTGACGCAATTCCTCGCGGGTAAGGATTTCGCCGGGGCGCTCCAGTAGCCAGACCAACACACGAAACGGCTGTTCCTGAAGCCTGACGCGCAAGCCGCCGCGGCTTAGCGTGCCGCGACCGGCGTCTACCTCGAACCGTCCAAAACGAAAGATGCGCGCAGAGGAAGCGAGCTGTTCCATGGCGGTGGGCAACGCAAAGTGGCGAAATCATAGCATGGCGCTTCGAGATAGTCAGCCAATCGCGTAAACCCTTAAGGAAACGGATGGTTAACCGGTCAGGAATAAGTCACAACCAGTTCCTTTGACCTCTTGATCAACTTCGTGCACTCTCGGGCCCGCGTGGCCCGACAGGCTGCACAGGATATTCGGACAGCCAAAAATCAAAACGCAACAAATGGGAGCAGGAGGAATTATGTCCAGGCGCCGAGTTTCCATCGCATGTTTTGCGTCTCTGTTTCTAGGCCTCGTGTTCGCAGGGTTCCCGTTGACATTGCTGGCGCAGACGGGAGCGCCTCCTACGATTATTCAGGGCACAGTCTCCGACCAGACCACCAGTGCGGCTATTGCGGGCGCCCTGCTGAAATGGAACGATCTTACCCACAAGGTCACGGGTACAACCGACTCGAATGGGAACTACGCCTTTGCGATACCACTCGTAAGGGCCGGGCAATGTGAAAGCGTGACCGTTCTTGCCACCGGAAACACCTACGCACAGGCAAAACGGGTTATCAAGATTTGTGACAGCGCGACCATGACTGTCAATTTCTTGTTAACCCCGCTGCCTGCCAGTCAGATCGGGACGGTCAGCGGGCAGCTCGTGGGCAGCCTCTACGGGAAATTCGGAATCGCGAATGCGACGGTCTCGATTTCCAAGCTGTCGCTTCCAGTGGCTGGCCTGACTACAACGACGGACGCAAACGGTTTCTATAGCATTCCGGGGGTCGGATTCGCGTCCGGGTTGACGATGCACGTTACTACGGAGGCGACGCCGTGTATCGCTCCAATCACGAAGACATTTTCGCTGTCGGCGTCACAACTCACCCTGAATTTCTCGGTAAAGGCTCTCAGAGGTGGAGTCCTGGAGTGCCCAGGGAGCTTCTGGACTCCGGAACCCCCGCTGCAACCTGCCGCATCGGCGCCTGCTGCACAAAAACGGCTGAGGTCGCATCCACAAGCCTTGCTGGATTCCGGGATCGTGCCACAGCCTAATCTATCGACTGATCCGGCCATTAATTGGCAAGTGGCCAGTGTTGACGGCATTCTGATGAATCCCGGAGCGAACTCGTGGAATTCAGGCCACGTCAACGGGATTGTGATAGTGAGCCCGAACGAGGTTGTGGTTGGCGCCAATATGTCGGGCGTCTGGAATGTTGCCTGGAGCGGCAGCAGCGCCGCGGCGACACCGGTGAGCTTTTACTGGCCATCATTATCCGTCGAGGCATTGTCGCAGGGCGTGGATGGAAGTCAGGACCTCTATGCCGGGACCATTGGTCATTTTGGAGTGGTCCAAGGCGGTTTCCTGTTTGAAACCGACACTTCCTCCATTGCTCCGCTTGTGAATTGGCTGCCCGACACCAAACCGAATTGCAATGACATTTGGTGGGTCTTGCCGATTGTTGCCGGACGCCGGATTGTCCTTGCCTGTGACAACGGCGTCTGGTGGTCGCCCATCCCGCCACCGCCGGCCGCGCATGGGACCTACACCTGGAAGCAGGCTATCGCCGGCCCTGGAGTGCCGGCCAGCGTTATAAACGGAGGTTTCATGTCACTTGCGGAAGGGCCGGTCCTGGCGGGAACTCAGCAGGTAAACATTGTTGCTGCAGCTGGTGGGGCCGGGGTCTCGCCAAAAAGTGGCAAACCTACGCATCTGTTTCTGGTCGGCAGTTGGACGAGCACCGACCTGGTTCTCAGTAATGCCACGATTGCGTCGTTTTATCCGACCACCACGGGGGGAGGGCCGGGTCGCACATCGATCGCTGTCTGCGCGCTCGATCCAAACCAAATGTACGCGGTAACGAATAATGCCGGGGGTCCGACGGACGGTAATATTGGCGCGGTGTGGATGTCGCAGAACGGGGGCCAAGAGTGGACCACCGTGAATCTTCCACCCGCGGACGCAGGCAACCAGGGTGACTACAACCAATCGATTGCGGTGAACCCATCAGATTGCACCAATTTCGCGATCGCGTGGCGCAGTCACGTTTACATCTCTTACGATTCGGGAACTTCATACACCGCGCTCGATTCCACCTGTGGTGGGGACGAAACCTGCCTGGGAAACCTGCACGGCGACTATCACTTCGTCACGTACGATCCCAACAACAACCAGACCTTGTGGGTGGGTCATGATGGCGGCCTGACATCGGCCAGCAATGTTTTCATGGGCAGTACGCCCGCATTCAGCAGCATTTACAACGAACACCTTTATGATCTGGAAATTTTCACGGCGACGGCGAGCGGAACGGCAGGCACCCCGAACGGAAATGCGCCTTGGGGCCTGGCTGCCGGCGTCACGCAAGACAATGGCGCACTCTATAACGATCTCGGCGGAACGGGCTGGTGGAACCAGTTGGCAGATTCCGACGGAGTTTCAGTCGCGTTCTCGGGCGCCGGACCGGCAACGCCGTTCGGCAGTCCAGGAGACACGTTGGTGTTCTCTGACAGCTCCGATACGACGGTCTGGACATCGGCGATCTGGAACGGCACCTCAATGCCGATAACGGGGCCGGTGCCGCCCAATATCGATGCCGGAGGACCCGCAGCGCTCGCAGAAGTTCGGGGTCCGCGTTTTATAAACTCAGCCGGCGAGCTCATGTACGCGATTGGCACTGGAGCATCGAACCAGAACATCGTCTTTGGACTGTTCTCCGATCCGGTTGGAGGTGATCTCCATTGGGAACAGATCGGGGACATTGGAGCGGGACTCAGCGTTTCCGCGCTTTCATCAACGGACGGAACTACGGTATTTGCGGGCACGGGCGATGGCAAAATCTTCACGTTTGCGCCGCAGGACGGGGCAGCCATGCAGTGGCCGATCAATGCACCTGTCCAAGGCTCGGTGCAGGCCATTGCCGAAATATTGCCATCCATTGCTTTTGCAGCGTTCAATAACGGCTCCAGCAGCGGCTTCGTCGCATCCTTCGATGGCACATCGTGGAGTGCGGTGGGAGGCGGGCTTCCGACGAACCTGCCGTATCTGGCGGCTTCGGCGCCCAATCTGGGCACGATCGTTGTGGCGAACGTAAATGCGGTGTTCTCCAGTCACGACGGAGGGAGCACATGGCTGCTGGCCTCGAATGGCCTTCCCGTGACGCCGATGATTCTGGGCGGGTCGGGGCCAGAACCTGTCCGTTGGGCGGTTCAGTCCGACGGGTTGGTTCATATGTATCTTGCTTCCCGGGGCTGGTCGCTGTTTCAGGCTGTGCTGCCAGCGGGATCTCTGCTGATTGAAAGGCAGAAGCAGTAGAGGAGTATGGAGTTGCGGAGTGGAGGGCTCGCTGCTCGTCCCGCCAGCCCAACTTTACTTGCCGTGTGAGCCGAACGATCTGACGCTAAATCCCCTCTCTAACAATGTCGGCGGTGTTAAGCACTTTTCGAGCACACTGCTGCATGCACTCGGAGAAGAGCGCCATTTCGGTCTCGTGGGTGGTTTGCGCTGCGCAACCTGGGCTCGCTTCTAATCGCTGCCGACCCATCGAGGACGGCAAAATGTAAGGACTCCCTAAGCACGGTCAAGCGAATGGTGGGATGGCCGGAATTCCTATACTCAAAAGGCGTACATCCTTGGACAAATGCTCAAAGAGTCCGTCATCACATCAGGTCGCGTATAACACTGCCGAACATTAAACTCTGGTGTTGAAAGAGAAACATGAGAAATAGCCCTTCGTCTAGCGAATCTTCCGCTGCAGGGCGTGAATGGCTGAAGAAATTCGACGAAAAGAACTCGAAAAGAACCCACTATTCAAGGTTGTTCGTTTTTTGTAACAAACTGCTGCCAGAGAACCACGCCAGACCAGCGGTGCGCTATGAGTCCTGGTGGCGCATTGTTCGTTGTTCCGAATTGGGCCGACTGGTATCAAAAGGGATTCTGGGCAAAGGGTTAGTCGTCGTGTCTTTGCCACCCGGGCCCACATTCAGGCATCTTCCAAGCAACACACTTTGTTACGAAATCCGGAATTTCAACACCATCAAGTTGCGTATGCGGACTTCAGCCCTAAGGTTCTCTCTCTTTTCTTAGACCGTACGCCCAATAGCAAAACTAATTCCCAACGTCTTCGGCCAGGCGAAACAGTCTTTCTTGGCCGGATGATTTAAGCAATTTTGCAAAAAGTGGCGAAAGAGGGAAGACGATGACAAGAGATGTTGATAAGCGGAGTCGAAAACCTGCCCAACAGTCTCGTCTGCAGCTGTGGCTTGTGTCATGCCTCTTCTCAAGCATGGTTGTGCTTGCCGGAAACGCACACGCACAAGAGACGCTGACTGTGACCATCAGTGGAAGTGGTACGGTGACAAGTTCTCCCTCTGGCATTTCTTGCCCCGGCACGTGCTCGGCGTCATTTGCCGAAGGCACTGCGGTTACGCTTACAGCTACGGCTACCAGTGGAGACGTCTTCGACTGTTTTAAAAAGGGCCCCGCTTGCATTATCGGGGGCGGCAACCCCTACACGATTACCATGACCGCCGCCGAGAGCGTCACGGCCTTGTTCATGCCTCCGCAAACGCTTACCGTGAGCGTCAGTGGAAGTGGAACGGTGACGAGTTCGCCTTCGGGCATCTCATGCCCGGGAACCTGTTCTGCAACCTATCCCTGGAATAGTTCGGTTACGCTTACCGGCACCCCTTCGACTGGATTTATCTTCGCGGGCTGGAGTTCTCCTGATAACGCGAACAATGTACTCGCAGTTACGTTGACAAGATCCGAGAGCGTAAGTGCCGGATTTGATCAGGTGATGCCCGGCACCATCAATACAGTGGCTGGAGGCGGTACCGGCTGCACCGGTGAAACTGATAGCGTGGGAGACGGTTGTCCGGCCGCCAGCGCTGATCTTGTTCCCGAGAGCGTGGCCTTGGATAGCGCTGGCAATATGTATATCGCGGATTATGGAAACAATCGCATCCGCAAGGTAACGGTATCCACAGGCATCATTTCCACGGTGGCGGGGACCGGCACCGGAGGCTACAACGGCGACGGCATACCAGCTACTAGCGCCGAAATATATGATCCTTACAGTGTCGTATTGGATGCCGCCGGCAATATCTACATCGCTGATTACAATAACAACCGCATCCGCGTGGTAAATACGGGAACTGCGACGATTACGATCGCCAAGGTCACGATTGCGCCGGGAGATATTGCAACCGTGGCGGGAATCGGCCCAACGAATGCCGCAGGAGGTTACAACGGCGACGGCATCAAGGCTACCACCGCTGAACTAAATTATCCGTCCGGTGTGGCGGTGGATACCGCCGGCAACATCTATATCGCGGATTTGCGCAATTACCGTATCCGCAAGGTAACCGCATCCACAGGCATCATCTCCACGGTGGCGGGGACCGGCACCGGAGGCTACAACGGCGACGGCATACTAGCTACCACCGCAGAGATAGACACGGCCCTGGGCGTGACAGTAGACAGTGCTGCCAATGTCTACATCTCGGATTATTGGAATCTGCGCATCCGCGTGGTGAATACGGGCACCGCGGCGATTACCATCGCTAAAGTCGTAATTCAGCCGGGAGACATCCAGACGGTGGCGGGGGACGGCACCGCAGGTTACTCCGGCGATGGTGGAGCGGCCACAAGCGCCGAACTCTATGTTCCCCCCAATACCGCCATCGACAGCGCTGGCAATATTTACATCGCGGATTGGGATAACGCCCGCATCCGCCTGGTCACCGCGTCCACAGGGATCATCTCTACCGTGGCCGGGGACGGCATTTTTGGCTATTCCGGAGACGGTGGGTTAGCTACGAGTGCTGAACTGTTTGCGCCTAATGACGTGATTGTGAATGCGGCCGGCAATCTCTATATCGCGGACTCCGGAAACGGTCGCATCCGCACCGTCCAGCGCGCATTTATATCGCCATCGGCGGCACCGGTCGGCGCTTCTGTGACGATCACCGGGCAAAACTTCGGCTCCACGCAGGGCACAGTGACGTTCAACGGGACGAAGGCGACGTCGATTACGAGTTGGAGTCCGACCTCCATTGTGGTAACCGTGCCGACTGGTGCGACCACGGGCTACGTGACCGTGACCGCTGGCGGGGTGCCAACTGTTATTTCTTTGTTCACTGTGGTCGCGGTCCCAAGCATCACGAGCCTGTCGGTAACATCAGGGCCGCCGGGACAGGCTGTGACCATTACCGGCACGAACTTCGGTTCGACCCAAAGTACAAGCGCAGTCTTGTTCAATGGCGAAGAAGCCGGGCCCTCAAGCTGGACAGCCACGAGCATTACGGTTTCAGCCCCGAGCAATGTTACGACTGGTCCTGTGGTTGTCGTGGTCAACGGATTACAGAGTAATGGAATCACATTCACCGACACATCCGCACCCGTTATCACTAGTATTTCGCCCGCGAAGGGGCCCGCGAAAACATCCGTCACCATCAATGGCAGTCTTTTTGGTTCGACGCAGGGTTCCACGAGCACTGTCACGTTCAATGGGACAACCACTACTCCCACAAGCTGGGCGTCTGGAAAGATTGTTGCGCCCGCACCAACCGGAGTCACCACCGGAAACGTAGTGGTCACCGTAGGTGGCATAGCAAGCAATGGAATGCTGTTTACCGTTACGCCTGCCATTACCAGCATTTCTCCAACCTCAGGCGGCGTCGGCACGGCCGTTACGATAACCGGCACCAACTTCGGTACTTCCCAAGGGAGCAGTACGGTTAAGTTCGGCACAAAGGCGGGTACGCCGTTGACTTGGAGCCCCACGAGCATTGTGGTGCCTGTCCCCTCCGGAGCAGCGACCGGAAGCGTTGTGGTGACGGTGGATAGCGAAGCTAGCAATGGAGAAACCTTCACGGTCACATCCGCGCCCGGAATAAGCAGCATTTCGCCGACGTCAGGCAACGCTGGGACGGCGGTGACGATCACCGGCAGCGGGTTCGGTACGTCGAAGGGGAGCAGTACCTTGACGTTCAACGGAGTCACAGCCACGACCATCTCGACCTGGAACAATACGACGATTCAGGCCACGGTACCCGCGGGCGGCGCTCCGGGGCCGGTCGCTGTAACCGTTAACTCCCTGGTGAGTAACTTTTTGACCTTTTTCTCTCCTCCGGGAACGCCACAGATCACCTCTTTGACGTTTACCGAAGGACCGCCACAGATGGGATTCGGGATTATCGGAACGAATTTCAGCTCGGTCAGCAACCAAGTGACGTTCAATGGTGTGCAGATCCCGATTCTAGCAACGATTCCCGGCACCGGTGGCACGATTCAGCTTATCGTGCAGGTGCCAGTGGGAGCGCCTCCGAACCTCGCCGAGGTCATTGTGCTGGCGGGTCCCGGCCCGGAATACACTCCGAGCGCTCCTGCTGAATTCGATGTCATGAGCCCGCCTACCTGCACGCTGCCGCTGCCGTAGAGCTACATGGTCGCGAAGTTTCGTACGGGGAATGATTATGCGAATGGACAACTACAAATCGCAGCACTCGCCTTTCAAACGCTTTCTGGGCCTCCTGGCTGTCGTCCTGCTTGCAGGCTTCACTGGTATGGCCGGCGGCCAGGGACCGCGTCCAGCTCCTGCGCCCTCGCACCGTCCGAAGACCGCTAAACCGGGCGGGAAAAAGGCGACTCTTCCGGAGCTATACGCAATGTTCTTTAGTTTTGCGGCGCACGTGGAGGCCAGGTCGATCGCCGACACTGAGCGCGGACGGGATATGAAATTCTACCGTGCGCATTTGCAAAAGGCCGCGGGATTGACCCCGGAAGAGTATGCCAAGGTACTGGAAGCGGCACAGCGGTTTGCAGCCGCCGATGCAAGTGTAAGAAATGAGATCGCCGATGAAATGAAGCAGCGCAAGCAATCTGCGCCCAGCCCACTGTCAAAGAGTCAAATCGCAGAGTACGGCGCCAAGATGAACAGCCTAATGACGCAACGGGCATCGTCACTTAATAGTGAAATCGCGAACGTACGCGAGGGACTGGGCGCCGAACGCGCAAAAGTGTTTGAGGCTTACCTGCAAACGCAATATCGACCAGAACGTTTAGGTACGACCGTGCCCCCACAGAAGATGCTGACGCCGAAGCAGGGAAGCTCGGGGGCGCAGCCGGACACCATCTCTTTTAATAGCGGGGATAGCTGCAGTGACGATTTTGACTTATACGACGACGATGATGATTATTTCGGTTACTGGAATATATGTGCAGACGCCCAGATCTCATATATCAGCGGTGATGAAGTAGAACTCTACGCTTCCATATCGTGGGATACGGGTAACGTAGACGGGGACTGGGAGATCACATACTACGATACCGAGGGCGACTTGTATGTGGACGGTGTCTATCATCCGGCGAATGGCTGCGATGAGGAGGCGACTTCTTGCTCGAGCGACGTCGACCTGACATCTGGGAGTGGAGTATCGTACGACTGGAATTCGACTGGTACTGTCACTTTGGATTTTGACGATGAATGCGATGATTATTGCTACGAAGACACTGAAGATTACACTTCAGATGACGCCAGCGTCGTGATTTATTATCCCGACATCAACAGCCTTTCCAAGGATACGTTCAACCAAGGGCAAAGCGGCGCTTTCACGATTGACGGAGAATATTTAGAAAGCGCATTTGAGAATCCGCCAACCGTCACAGTAAGCAACAGCAGCATCTTTACCGAGTTCGAAGTGAGTCCGCCGAGCAGCTACCCTGACGGAGATATTACGGTCACCTATACAGTTTCAGCCGATGCCCCAACGGGAGAGTTCTCTTTCACGGTCAACAACGGTTTTGGTTCAGACAGCATCGACTTTACAGTGGAAGCGCCGCCGCCCCCCCCGACAATCACCAGCATTGCCGTGAATGATGTGGTCGGCGCTCCCCTTGAAGCCGATACGACACAGACTGTGACGTTGACCGGAACGAATTTTGGCACAAGCGATCAGATCGCCGTGGTTGCCGACTCGCAGTACATTACCGTTGACAGTGTTGGCAGCCCCTCGATTACTCGATCACAGGCCGTCAGCCCCGGTCCTCCGGGTTCACGGGGTCCGAAAGGGGCAAAGCCGCAGGATACACAAACATTGTCGTTCACAGTCACCACCTCGGCAGATGCTCCGAGTGGGACGGGCGATTTCGAACTGGAAACGAATGATGGAGCGTCAGATCCAAATGTCGATACTCCCAATGTTACCGTCGATCCGATTGTGCTGCCCAACCCGCAGATCTGGATGCTGACCAGCGCCGGTGCAGCGTGTCCGAGCGGTACCGAGGTTGATGGACAAACCACTCCTGTTTACGCGGGGCAACCCATGTTCCTGTGCAGCCCGGCTCCAACCTTGCCGACGGGAGTGTCCGTAACCAGTTCGGCGTGGACCGTGCCGCCTCCTAACAGTGTGAGCGATCTTACCGGCGGTTTCTCAACAAGTGTTAACTCTGGAGGGGAATTACCCAATCCGGTCATGACTAATGTGTCCACTTTGTCCTTTTACTGGGTCGTTCCCGACAACCTCGAAACCATGACCTACACGTATTGCGTCAATGACAGCACTACTCAGTGTGCGACATCGGCGGTTGCTTCATTCGATGTCAGCGGCCCGACTGGAAATGTCCTGCCCAACGCGTTCCTGCAGACGAACAACACAGCGACGTCTATAACCTATCCTCAGACAGGCTCTGCGGTCTTGCAGATGACGAACGCACCCGGGGGTGCGCAGTTCAATCCCGTTCCCGGAGTTTGGTTCAACGACAACGCTACACTGCCACAGAATGGGCAATTCATTTGGGTGCAGATACTAAAGTCTGTTACGTATTCCCAGCTTGTTGCGGTCGGTTCTACATATCCGCTTCCAGCCCCTGCCGCCAACCAATTGGATGGGAATTACCCATACCCCAGCACCAGGGGTGGTAGCCTTTCATCGGATGCCCCGAGTATGAATCTGTACAGCCAAATGGGCGAGGGGACGGACGCATTCGACGCCATAATGTATGTTCTCTGGGACCCGGCCATACCACCTGCGGGGCAGACGACCTGCACTCCGGCTTCGATCAACACCAGTACGACGCCGTACACACCGGTCGCAAGTACATGTGCCTCGATCCCTATACCGCTGGCTTCAGTAGAGTGGGAATGGTCTGCATGCGGAATCAACTCTGGAGCAGGTGCCTCGCCTTCGTGGTTCGCACAGTGTGGGCCGGGGTACGGTGCCGCGCCAGCCGCAAGCGGTTACCCCCAATGGAACAGCTGTTATGTATCAACATATGGAGGGTGTACCAATCCTCACTAATCAAGGATCAGTAATCAAGGAGAAGTATGACCAAATTCCGTATTCTTGCCATTCCCTTGGGGATGCTAGTTGCGTACCTTACCCTTCAATCTCAGGCTACAGCCCCGGCTGGTCGGTCTACCACAATTTCTGCAAGTCTATCGGTTCAAATGGAAAAAGGGCCAACAGGTCCAGGGCCATGGGCTATTTTGACAATGAAGAACATTAGCAATCGGAATGTATCCTTCCGGACGGATATGACGGACTATCGCATCCACGTTGAAGGCGAAAAAGGTGAGCCGCCGAAGACATCCTACCACCGCAGCATTCGTGGTGAATTTCAACCAGGAGACAAGAATCTTGTCGGCGGAGGCGTAATCGATAGCGTTCCGCCTGGAGGATCAGAAGTCCGCAAGTACGATTTGACAAAGTTCTACGACCTTACAGTTTCCGACAAATTCGTAGCCTACATAGAAGTGCGCGACGAATCATCCGGCACATGGCTGCGCACAAATACCGTGCAATTTACAATGCAAGCGCCGGCGCAATAGCGCTCGCCTTGCACAGGCAAACTTTCCTATGCACCCAGCCCGAACCATACCGATACTGCCTATGCACCTCCACCCGAGCTCCGATGCTGAATTCCCGTGCCGTTGGCATCGGTGCGTTGGCAATGGAGCGCTTGTGCGATAAAGGCGCTGGCGGAACAGGCGGTGGGACAGATTTCGCTCCCTCATGGCTTGTGCAGTGCGGGCTGGGGTGCACTTTTCCGCCTGCGGCAAGCGGTTGCAGTATCTTTATGACCTTGGCGCGCCGGAGAAGTATACCGTTTATGCCGAAGTTATGGATCCACTCACACACAAAATGGTTACGCACGAATACAGTGCAGTTCACAATGCAAGCCTCGGCGCGGTAGGTGTTTGGAGATCGGGCTGGCGGAAGATACTGCCAGAATGACGCGTCTCCGACAGTGGGCGGTCTCGGTACGTTTTGCCAGCCATTCGCAACCAAGCTAAGAGTACTAGTGGAAGCGATTTGACAAAGATCAAGATTGCGGTGCATTGAGCGTGCTCCGCGCCTACCCGTTTCTTCGCCACTGAGCCAACCTTGGGTAGTGGGCGCAAAGAACACGCAGCAAATGGCCTGCTCGATTTGGTCGGGATCAACGAGTTCGCAGGGTTAGCCCCACGCCGAAAATCGAGCCGCCCAAAATGTGCTGCCCTGCTTCGGAACCAATCCAGCGATCTTCAGGGTTTTAGATCTACGGACTATCCCTTCAATACCGCAGCAGCCTTACGCGCAATCAACAGAAACCCTTTGCCGCGGGCGTTTTGCTCCAGTGTTGTCAGTCGTGCGCGACCAGCCGCCACGTTGCCTGACTTGATATCCAACTCACCCAGGGCGAGCCGGGCGTCATATTGAAAGAAGAGCAGGTTGGCTTTCGTCGCCTCGGACAGCGCCTCGCCGAGAAGTCTTCGAGCCGCCTCCAGATCTCCAGACGCCGCTACGATTCGCGCGCTGTCGATCGCGACTGGTAGATGCGCCACATGATCGTCAGTCTTCACCAGTTTTTCCGCCTGCTGAATTTCCGCTTTCGCCTCGGCAAGTTTTCCCGACTGCAGCAGGCAGCGGGCCGTCAGCGTGTGCGCAGCCGCTTCGTAGTCGGCCCGTTTTAGAGTGTGGAAGTCAGCTACGGCGGTGCGTGCCGCAGCCAGCGCTTCCTCTGGATGACCGTCCTCTAACGTTAGTCGCGCCAGCGCCAGCGAATCCTCGGCAGCAGTTCCTTTTTCTCCCAATTGTGTCCGTATGGCTAGCGCATCTTCATGCTCTTTCCGAGCTGCCGGAATGTCGCCTTCGTACAGCAGAAGATCGCCTAGCGCGGACAGCGTGTACGCCTCGGAATGCCGATTGTGCAGGTCGCGTTTGATCTGCAACGCCTGTTCGAACATTTTCTTTGCTTCTGGCAGATCGCCCTCATCCAGGTACAACTCGCCGATGTTGCTCATGGTCATGGCAATTTGGAATTGGCTGCCCGTCTCTCGGAAGGCTGCGAGCGCCTCTTCGTATTTCGCTTTGGCTCCCGCCTGGTCGCCTTTATCGGCCAGCACGTTCGCAATGCTGTTGAGCGTATTCGCCTGGCTGTCTTTGTCCCCGATCTCGCGCTGAATGCTGAGCGCTTCTTCGTACATCTTTTGTGCCCCTGCAAGATCGCCCCGGTCGTAGAGTCCGATTGCAATATCGAGCAGACAGGTGGCCGTATTGCGTTGCGACCCCACTTCGCGGAAGACTGCCAACGCTTGCTCATTCAGTTGCCGCGAGCCGCTCAAGTCTCCCTGCTTATAGAGGTTGGTCGCTAACCCCATGACGGCGCCAGCCGCGCCCAATCGATCGCCCGCCTCGCTATAAGTTCGCCGTGCGGCCTGGAATGCGGCGTTCGACTTGTCAGTCTGATCCTGATAGCGAAAGGCAGCCCCTTCCTGATTCAGCGCCTCCGCCAGGACCAGCCGCTGTCCGCTGGCCTGAGCCTTGGCTGCCGCACGCGACGCTGCCTCGCCGGCCTCCCTGTATTTCGAAAGACCGAAGTAGGCGCCGCTTTCGGCCAAATCGATTCGCGGATCTTGTGATGCCGGAGCCGGCAACCGGCGCAGTTGCTGCAGCGTGGTTAGCGCGTCTTTGAATTTCGCCCCCGCGCTTTCAGCCAGCGCCAACTGCAAGCCGTATTCAAGATTGTCGGGAAAGAACTGCGTGAGCGTACGATAAATGCCGATCGCCCCTTCCCAGTCGTGGTTCGCTTCCAGGTAACGTGCCTGGATTGCCAGTTTGTCCTCGCGGCTCAGTCCCCCCGACAAATCGAACGCCGTCTTCGCTTCCGCCGCGGCCTTACCGTCGTAGCCTAGAGCGGTCCAGGCCGTTGCCAGGGCCGAATGCGCCAGCGCGAAGCCCGGTTCGAGGGCCAGCGATTTTTGCAGCAGGTCTCGTGCCGCAAGAGTGTCGCGGGCGTGGAGCTTCGCCAATCCCTGAGAATAGAACCGAGCCGCTTCCGCATTCGACGGCAATGACGCTTTCACCGCCGCTGCGTCAGTCGGCGAAATTGCGCCCACCCCCAATTTCTGCCGAAGTTCCGCGCCCGCCCGGCTTACCAGATCGTCAATTTGATCCTCGCGTCCTTTGACGGATATCGATGCCACTGTTTCTCCCGCAACCGCGTCCTGCAACCTCAAGTCGAGTCGGACCTGGTCCTTTCCCAGCGGAACGTACGACCCGACCACAATTTCATCGGCGTTCAGGTTTTCGCGGATCTTCGTCAGCGTTTCCCGGCCATAGCTGTCGGCATCGGGCAACGCGAGATTGGTTTTCATCCGTGCTACATTTTCGCCCGCAACCGTCCGCAATTCCTCACCCGCGCCTAATTCCGTGGCCAGCATTTCCGCAAGCGCAGTCGAGAGCCACGCCTTGTCCGCCTGCCCGGAAACGTTCTTCAGCCCCAGCACGGCCACTGATCGCCGCCCATGAACTAATGAGCTCGTGGTTACAGTCGTTGTGGATTTGCCGCGCTCGAACAGTCGATCGCGAACTCTAAAAACATTCAGGCCGATCCCCAATCCTGCGAGAACAACGGCAGCGACCATAACCGCGATTGCGATTTGCGATTTCTTAGGTGGCCCAGCTGGCAGCAATACCCCAAAATCGCGTGCGGTTGTGGTGGAAAGTCCCTCCAGCGCCACCCGCAATTCGCGCGCCGATTGATACCGTTGCGATGGATCTTTCGCCAGCGCTTTGAGAATGATGTTTTCGAGCCCCGGAGAAACATATTTACTTGCCGACCGCGCCGGCGCTGGAGACTCATATAAAATCGCGCCCATCAACTCCGCGCCCTGGGTCTGCGGAAATGCCCGCCGTCCCGTCGCCATCTCATATAGAACTGCGCCGGTCGCATATATATCGCTCCGCGGGTCGACCGGCAATCCGCGCAACTGTTCCGGCGACATATAAGGGACAGTGCCCGAAACCGTGCCCGTGTTCACCGTGATGCTGCGCGTCAGATCGCCGCCGCCGGCTGTGGGAGCGTGCTTCGCCAGCCCGAAGTCCAGAATTTTCAGCCGGCCGTCAGGCGTTACAAATAGGTTTGCCGGTTTGAGATCGCGATGAATAACTCCCTGGTCGTGCGCCGCCGCCAGGCCTTCCGCCAGCTGCGTAGCCAGGCGTACGACTTCTGGTTGCGGCATCGCTCCGCCATACAGCCGTGCGCTCAACGGTTTTCCTGGAATCAGTTCCATCGCCAGGAATTCCACTTCCTCCTGCGAACTGAACTCGAAGACCGTCGCAATATTCGGATGATTTAACTTGGCAAGCGCCAAGGCTTCTTTCCGGAACTGTTTTCGCGCGGCGTCATCGGCAAGCACGCCCGCTGGCAGCACTTTCAGGGCGACATCGCGGTCCAACTGCTCGTCGTGCGCGCGATACACCACGCCCATTCCCCCCGCACCGATTTTTTCGAGGATGCGATAGCGGCCGAGAACCTGGCCAACGAACTCGGAAGGCGGCTCCATAGGTCAAAGAATGTTAGAACGTGTCGACGCCAATGTCCATGCGGGACCCAACCCGGTCGGCGACAATCGAAATCCAACCCGAAGCGATACTCTTCTGGATCGGTCCGTCTCTGGAGGGAGTAGTTATGAAGAACGTGACTGCCTCGCCGTGCAAGTGTCAACGAGTGCCAGACCACTGGGTGGCAGCTGCTTTAGAAAAGCCGCTCAGAATTGCTCCAGCGGAAGCCGCATAAACATTGGCTTTCTTGATTTCCACGCGCAGCATTAGATGGGTAGTTTCAAGATCGATAGCAGATCAGCAGCAGAGGGCGAAGCAACA